>Ga0075433_10000158_pt1 | contig 36563 bp, 35 predicted proteins | sample RhiMethybrSRZTD2_FD_75299 | JGI IMG/M metagenome (GOLD analysis project Ga0075433, IMG submission 75299) | Populus rhizosphere microbial communities from Tennessee, USA - Rhizosphere MetaG P. TD hybrid SRZTD2 | ecosystem: Host-associated > Plants > Roots > Rhizosphere > Soil | place: USA... | reverse complement strand
CCAGATTGGGAACTCCTCATGCGAGCCGACCAGGCAGCGGGTCGTGGTCAGAGGCCCCCCGCCACCCCCGCCCGCGGCCAGCGCCCGGCGGCTCACCGCTCCCGCTGGTCGAGGAGCGGCCGAATCTCTTCGGCGAGGATGTCGATGGTGTCGAGGATCGCCGGGTAGGTGCTGTAGCTCAGCTCGAGGGCCACGTGGCCGCAGCCCGCGGTCTGATACTGGCGCAGCTCCTTGGCCACCGCCGCGATCGAGCCATGGACCACGTGGCGCGTGCCGAGCAGGGCCGAATCGACCGCGGGACGGTGGATGCCGTCGAGCAGGAGCGGCACGCGCAGCGTCAGCTCCGGCGCGCCCTCGCGTCCCGCATCCTTCCAGTGGTTGCCCACCGCGAGCGCGCCCGCCCGGAAGGCGGTCGGCGCCATCCCGGAGGCGTGCCAACCATCGCCCAGCCGGGCGACCCGGCGAAGGGCCGCGTCCGAGGCGCCGCCCACCAGGATGGGCGGCCGCGGCTTCTGCAGCGGCATCGGCGAGACCTTGACGCCGGCCAACCGGTGCCGCGCCGTCTCGATCTCGGGGAATTCCTCCGTCCATACCGCGCGGAGGATCTCGATGGCCTCGTCGGTGCGTCGCCCGCGCTCGCGGAACGGTACCCCCAGCGCGGCGAACTCGGCCTCGAGCCAGCCCACCGCCACCCCCACGATCAGGCGCCCGGCCGAGAGCACGTCCACGCTGGCGAGGAGCTTGGCCACCGGCAGCGGGGAGCGGTAGGGCAGCACGATCACGCTGGTGCCGAGGGCGATACGCTCGGTCACCCCGGCCAGCCAAGGCAGCACCGCGAGCGGGTCCAGCATGTCGTCGCGGTAGATGAGGGAGACGTCGCGGGGCACCACCACGTGATCGGTGACCCACACCGAGTCGAGGCCGACCTCCTCGGCGCGCGTGGCCAGCTGAGCGAGCCGCGAGGGCTCGATCGGTCGTCCGTAGTGGGGCAGGCAGATGCCGAGCTTCACGGTGGCCCGGAGCCTACCACGGGCCGGCCAATCAGCGGATGAGGGAGGTGGGCGGGGTCCCGGCCATCGTGGCGCGGTCGGTCGGCTCGGGCTCGGGCCCGCGGGGCAGATTGCGCTCGATGAGCCGCCACTGCCGGACCGCGAGTAGGCACTTCGAGAATGCGACCTCGCCGCGCGCGTCGTTGATGCTGTGGTCGATGGAGACGTGCCCGGTGGAGAGATCCACCTCGCGCACCACGGCCTCGAAGCGGGGCGAGCTGTGACGGGCGTACTGGACGCACGTCGCGACGTCGGCCCGCGACTGATCGGCGTAGTCGGGCGGCCACGAGAACGCGCAGGTGAGCGCGGCGACGCCGCCCAGGGTGCAACCGAGAGCGATGGCCCGGATCATGGCTGGCTCCTTCCTCCGGCACCTCTCTGGAGCAAGAGGCGAGCCATTCTGGGAGGGACGCAGAATCAGGGAGTTGCGGCGAGGGTGCTTCCAGCCTGTCGCGTCAGCTCCGCGCCATCAGGAAAATCTTGCCAGGTCAAACGAGCGCAGGCGGCTCCGGGAATTGCTGATCCACTATCCGATGATTGCGCAGCCCGATCGCCTCGCGCTGGATGATCAGGGTGTGACGCGCGTCGAGCGCGCGCGCCCGCGCCTGCCGGTAGCTCGCGAGCGCCGCCGCGCGCGCGGCGCCGTCGATCACCCGCTCGAGGGCCCGGCGCCGCTCGGCCACCAGCGCCAGCGCGGCCTCGAGCCGCTCGCCCGCGCGCCCGAGGGTGGCCGCCTTCTCCGCGAGGATCTCCTTCTCGGTGCGCTGGAGCGCTTCCTCCCGCTGGCTCACGCCGGCCCCTCGACCACGCTGGCCGCGATCAGCTCCGCGATCCGGTCGTCCTTGTAGTCCAGGAGATCGCGCAGGACGGCGCGGGTGTGCTGGCCCACCCGGTAGGCGGCCGGCCCGCGCGGGTGGGTGGGCCTGCCGTCCAGGTGATAGGGGCTCGCGGTGACCCGCAGATCGGTCCGCGCGGGGTGGGGGAGCACCGGGAAGAAGGCGCGCGCGGCCAGATGCTCCTGCGCGATCACCTCGGCCGGCCGCAGCACCGGCGCGCACGGGATGCGGGCCGCGGTCAGGACCGCGAGGGCCTCGTCGGCGGTGGCGAAGCCGTCGAGCCAGCCGGTGATGACCGCGCGGAGATCGCGCCAGTTCCGCCGCCGGGTGAGCGACGAGGTGAAGCGCGGGTCCCGCCCGAGCTCCGGCCGCTTCATGAGATCGAGGAGCCGCTCCCAGAGCCGCGGCGCCCCCACGATCTGCATCGCCATGTAGCGGTCGCCGATCCGGTGCACGATCATGCCCGGGCGGGGATTGCCGTGCTCCTCGCCGCCGTTCAGCACCGAGGCGAACGTCACGCTGTCGGCGCCCACCAGAGCCTCCAGCATCGAGACGTCGAGGTGGGCGCCCCGCCCGGTGCGGGCCCGGCGCCAGAGCGCGGCCATGATCGCGCCCATGGCGTGGGCGGCGGCTAGCACGTCGGCGGCCTGCAGGTTCGAGGCGCGCGGGGCCGCCTCGTCGCCCTGCTCGAGCGCCATCATCCCGGAGGCCGCGTTGATGATGTGGGCGAACGCGGGGCGCTCGCGCCAGGGGCCGGTCTGCCCGAAGCCCGAGATCGAGCAGTACACGATGTCGCTTTTGACCGCGTTGACCGCTGGATAGTCCAGGCCGAGCCGGCCGACCACGCCGGGCGCGAAGTTCTCGATGAACACGTCGGCGTGGCGGGCCAGGCCCAGCACCACCTCGCGGCCCTCCGGCCGGCTCAGGTCGACCGCCACGCTCTCCTTGCCCGCGTTGACGCGCGCGAAGTAGGTCGACTGGTCCTCGCGCCCCGCCTCGATCTGGTGCGGGTTGCGGCGCATCTCGTCGCCTTCGACCGGGCGCTCGATCTTGATGACGCGAGCGCCCAGGTCGGAGAGGAGCCGCGTGCAGTAGGGGCCGGCCAGCACCCGGGTGAGGTCGACGACCACGAGGCCGTCCAGCGGGCACGCGTCTTCGGATGACACGGCGGGGGAGGACGCGGCGGGGTCATCCGTGGGCGATCCCGCGGGCGGCGTCATTCGGGCACGCTGTTGATCAGGTACATCGCGCCGAGCAGCCGGCTCGGCGGCCCCCAGTCCCCGAACCAGCGGTTGTAGATCGGCACGATCTCGCCCGTGCGATAAACCTGCGCGAGCGTGCGGTTCACCGCCAGGCGGAAGCTGGGATCGCTGCGGCGGAGCATCAGCCCGTAGGGCTCGTAGGAGAGGAAGTCGTCGAGCACCACGAGGCGCCGCGATCCCTGATAGCGGAGCCCGAGGCCGATGAGGAGCGTGCGGTCGGAGGCGTAGGCGACCGCCCGGCCCTCCGCCACCGCCGCGAAGCCCTCCGCGTGCTCGCGCACCGGGATGATCTGGGCCTGCACGCCCTGCTGGGCGAGCCACGCGGCGAGCGCGCCCTCGGTGGTGGTCTTGGGGATCACCGCGATCGGCTTGCCCGCGAGGTCGGCGGGGGTCCGCACGCCGGCGTCGGCGGCCACCAGCAGGCTGCCGCCGTCCACGAAAGTCGGATAGCTGAAGTCGACCTGCTCCTGACGCGAGAGGCTGGCGGTGGTGGAGCCGCACTCGAGATCGACGCGGCCGTCCACCACCGCCGCGATGCGATCGTCGGGCGTCACGCGGACCCACTTGATCTGCAGGTCGCTCCGCCCGGTCACGGCCTGGACCTGAGCGACCACCCGGGTGCACAGGTCGATCGAGTAGCCCACCGGCTCGCCGCGGTCGCCCACGGAGGAGAACGGCGGCGAGGAGTCGCGGTAGCCCAGGGTCACGCTCCCGGTCTCGCGGATCTTGCGCAGGGTGTCGGGCGCGGGCGTGGCGCACGCGGCCACGAGCAGGGCGAGGAGGCAGAGTGGGAGGAGCCGCGGGGAAGACATGGCCGTCACCTCAGTTGCCGCGCTTGTCGACGTCGGAGAGCGAGAAGGCGAAGAAGAGCAGCACCGTGAAGTCGTCGTACTTCGACCGGCCCACTCCCGGGTGGGGCGCGTCGACCATGACGTCGCCCTTGCTGTCGAAGGCCCAGAGACGGAGCTCGGTCTGGCCCCGGTTGCGCACCCACTTGAAGAAGGCCAGCTCGGGCACCGGGACGTTGACCCCCGGGGCCTGGAAGGCCGGGATGCCGATCAAGGTCTGATCGTGATCGGTTCCGTAGACCGCGACGAACATCTTGAGCTTCAGCTCGGGCGAGTCGCCGGCCACCCGCACCCCGTGGGCCTTGAACCAGGTGGTCACGAAGTCCTTCACGAAGCCCTCGTTGCCGGACTGGACCGCGACCTCGAGCGCCACCGGGCGGCTGCCGATGGGCGCCAGATCCATGTCCGCGAGGGCGCGCTCGAGCGAGCGGATCAGGAGCTGCTGGGTGATGCCGGCGGGGGCGGTGGCGCCGGTGCTGCTCGCGAGGGAGCAGCCGGCCAGCCACATCCCGAGCAGCGCGGCGACCGCCGCGCGGATCACGGCTGACGTACCGGGGCGCATCCGGTCGAGCGGCCTAGGACGCGGTCGCCGACTGGGCGAGACCCGCCGGGCAGGCGACGCCGGTGCCGCCGATGCCGCAGTAGCCCCAGGGGTTCTTGGCGAGGTACTGCTGGTGATAGTCCTCGGCGTAGTAGAACTCAGGCGCCTCCCGGATCTCGGTGGTGATCTCGCCGTAGCCCGCTTTCGTGAGGACCGCCTGGTAGGCCTCCTTCGAGGCCAGGGCGGCGCGGCGCTGGGCGTCGCCGTAGTAGTAGATCGCCGAGCGATACTGGGTGCCGACGTCGTTGCCCTGACGCATGCCCTGCGTCGGGTCGTGGTTCTCCCAGAACACGCGCAGCAGGCTCTCGTAGGAGACCTTGGCCGGGTCGAACACCACCAGCACCGCCTCGGTGTGGCCGGTGGCGCCGCTGCAGACCTCCTCGTAGGTGGGGTTCGGGGTGTGGCCGCCCGCGTAGCCGACCGCGGTGGTGTACACGCCGGGCGTCTCCCAGAACTTCCGCTCCGCGCCCCAGAAGCAGCCCAGGCCGAAGACCGCGCGCTCGGCGCCGGCCGGGAAGGGCGGCTCGAGCCGGGCTCCGTTGACGAAGTGGGCGTCGGGCACGGGCATCCGCTCCCGGCGTCCCGGAAGCGCCTCCTCGGCGGACGGCATGCTGCGCTTGCGCAGACCGAACATGGGCTGGGGCCCTCCTTGTCGCTAGAGCCTACCTCAGGGCGGGCCGCGGGGCTACTCTGCTATGCTCCGGCCATGACCGATAATGGCAAGACTGCGATGGCAGGGGGCAAGTTGGCGTCGGGATGGCGATGGGAGCAGGTGCTGCACGGGATCGTCCCGCCTCTGATCTCCCCGCTCGACGAGGCGGGCGTGCCGGACTGTGTGGCCATGGCTGCCCTGGTCGACCATGTGGTGGGCGCCGGCTGCACCGGCCTCTTCGTGCTGGGCGGCTGCGGCGAGGGCGCCTGGCTCACCGCGAGCCAGCGCGGCGCGGTGATCCGGAACGCCGCGCGCGCGGCGGCGGGACGGGTGCCGGTGCTGGCCGGCGTGATGCTGCCGGGCACCGGGGCGGCGGTCGAGGCGGCGCATCAGGCGGCGCAGGAGGGGGCCGACGCGCTGGTGGTGGGCTCGCCCTACTACTTCGGCGTGGACGCGGCGGCCCAGGAGCGGCACATCGGCCAGGTGCTGGCCGCCACCTCGCGGCCGGCGCTGCTCTACAACATCCCGCAGTGCACCCATCACGTGCTCGCGCCCGCAACGGTGCGCGCCCTGGCGCGCGATCCGCGCGTGCTCGGCATCAAGGACTCGGCGGGGGACTTCGAGGCCTTCCAGGCGCTGCTCGCGATCAAGCAGGAGCGGCCCGACTTCCGCGTGCTCCAGGGTCACGAGTCGCTCGCCGCCGCGAGCCTGCTGCAGGGGGCCGACGGCATGGTCCCGGGCCTCGCCAACGTGGCCCCGGCACTCTTCGTCGCGCTCCAGGCCGCGGTCGACCGTGGCGCGGCGGCCGAGTGCGCGGCGCTACAGCAGCGCATCACGGCGCTGGCCGGGGTCTATCGCCAGGGGCCGTGGCTCGCCGCGCTCAAGGCGGCGTGCGCGGTGCGCGGGCTCGGCAACGGCCGGCCCGCACCCCCGCTCGCGCCCGCGACCGCGACGGATCGCGAGGCGGTGCGGGCCCTGCTCGAGCGGGCGGGTCAGGCGGAGCCCGTGGGAGCCGCCCAGCTCCGGTGACGCTCCAGGGCGTCATCTTCGACATGGACGGCGTGCTGGTGGACTCCGAGCCCTTCGGGTTCGAGGCCATGCGCCGGGTGATGGCCCGCTACGGGCTCCCCTACGGAGAAGAGGAGAACGCGGAGTTCCTCGGGCGCACCACGCTCGACTCGTGCCGGATCCTCCGGGCGCGTCACCGCCTACCCGAGTCGGAGGTGACGCTGGCCGACTGGTACGTCGAGGCGATGCTCGAGCAGATCGCCCGCGGCCCGATCCCGATGGCCGGGGTGCCCGAGGTCCTGCGCGGGGTGCGCGGGGCGGGCTACCGCCTGGCGCTTGCGTCCTCGGCCGAGGTGCGGGTGATCGACGCCAACCTCGCGGCCCTCGCGATCCGCCCGCTCTTCGAGGCGGTGGTCTCCGGTACGCAGGTGGCCCGCGGCAAGCCCGACCCCGACGTGTTCCTCGCCGCGGCCGAGAGGCTCGGCGTGCCCGCGGCGGCGTGCCTCGTCGTGGAGGATTCGCGCAACGGTCTGCTCGCGGCCAAGGCCGCGGGTATGCGCTGCGCGGTCGTGCCGTGCGCGCACACCCTCCACCAGGAGTTCGGCGAGGCCGATCACCGGATCGCCGCGCTGCCCGAGCTGCTCCCGCTGCTCACCTGATCAGATGAGCTTCCAGAGGAAGCCGGCGCGCTCCATCCGTCGCTGGATGGCCGCCACCCGCCGGCGGTAGGCCGGGCTCGCCGAGCCGGGCCGCCAGGTCGACGGACTCGGCAGGACCGCGGCGAGCTGGGCCGCCTCCGCGTCGTCGAGATCGGCGGGCGCCTTGCCGAAGTAGCGCTGGCTCGCCGCGCCCACCCCGTAGAGGCCCGGCCCGAACTCCACCACGTTCAGGTAGAGCTCGAGGATGCGGCGCTTCGAGAGCTGGCGCTCGAGCTGCCACGTGAGCAGCGCCTCCTTGCCCTTGCGGAGCGGATTGCGCGAGCGCGAGAGCCAGAGGTTCTTGGCGAGCTGCTGGGTGATGGTCGAGGCGCCGCGCGGCAGCTCGTGATCCCGCAGGGCGTCCTCGAGCGCGTTCTGCATCTCGTCGAGCGCGAAGCCGTGGTGCGAGAAGAAGTTCACGTCCTCGGCCACGAGGACCGCGCGCTTCAGGGCGGGGGAGATCGCCGCGTAGGGTGTCCACGTCCATGCCACCCGGTCGGAGCGGCGCGCCGCCCGCTGCTCGGCCCGGTACTGCTCGATGAACGCGGTGGTGGTGGGCCGGGCGGTGGCGAGCCGGCCCACCGACGGCCAGGTCCAGATCAGGACCCCGAGCCAGATCCCCGCCGCCACGATCACCAGCATCGCGAGGCGGCCCGTCCATCCGGCTCGGGTGCGCATGGGGCATGGTATCGTGGGGCCCGCATGGATGCCCACAAGCAGCGCGTCGCGGACGCGGTGGAGCGGCTGGGCGACGAGCTCACCGCGCTGTCGCACTACATCCACGCGCATCCCGAGCTCGCCTTCGAGGAGACCCACGCCGTCGAGCGCCTCGGGCGCTTCCTCGCGGCCCAGGGCTTCCGGGTCGAGGCGGGCGTGGGCGGCATCCCGACCGCGTTCCGGGCGAGCCTCGAGACCGGCCCGGGCCCCACGCTGGCGATCCTGTGCGAGTACGACGCGCTCCCCGGCGTCGGTCACGCCTGCGGCCACAACGTGATCGCGGCCGCGGGCGCCGGCGCGGGCGCGGCCCTCATGGCCGCGCGCGACGTCCTGCCCGCGGGCCGGGTGGTGGTGATCGGCACGCCCGCGGAGGAGCGCGGCGGCGGCAAGGGCTGCCTGGTGGAGGCGGGTGTCTTCCGCGACGTCGACGCGGCGATGATGATCCACGGCTTCGACCGGACGCTGCTGCACCAGGATCTGCTCGGGGTGGCCCGCGTCTCGTTCGAGTGGCAGGGACGGGCCGCGCACGCCTCGGTCGATCCATGGGAGGGCGTCAACGCGCTCGACGCGTGCGTGGCCACCTTCAACGGGGTGGCGATGCTGCGGCAGCAGATGCGGCCGGACTGCCGCATCCACGGCGTCGTCGCGGACGGCGGGGCCGCGGCCAACGTCATCCCGGAGCGGGCGGTCGCGGACTTCAACGTGCGGGGGCCGAGCCTCGAGGCGATGTGGGCGCTCCATCGGCGCGTGGTCGCGTGCGCGGAGGCGGCCGCGTCCGCCACCGGCAGCCGGCTCACCGTGACCCGGCATCCGGACGTCTACGAGCCCCTCCGGCGCAACCAGGGGCTCCTCGACCTGTTCGCGGCCAACCTGTCGGCCGCCGGGCTCGCGGAGGGGCCGGCCGCGCCCGATCGCCTGGCCTCCTCCGACATCGGCAACGTGAGCCAGGTCACGCCGACCATCCATGCGTGGATCGCGATCGCGCCGCTCGGCACCGCCATCCACACCCGCGAGTTCGCGGCGGCCGCCGCGGCCCCGTCGGCGCGCGCCGGTCTCCTCGCGGGAGCCAAGCTCATGGCCCTGAGCGCGGTCGACCTGCTCGCGGACGGCTCGCGCCTGCGGGCGATCAAGGAGGAGTTCGCCCGGCGGTGAGGAGCCGGCTCGCGCTCGTGGGCGTGGCGGCGCTGCTCACCGTCGCGATCGTCGTGGTGAGCCTCCGCTTCATGGACCCGTTCCCGCCGCGGCGGATCGTGCTGGTGACCGGGCAGCCGGGCGGCACCTACGAGGCCTTCGGGCGCGAGTACCAGCGACGGCTCGCCCACGAGGGCCTCCGCGTGGTGCTGCAGTCGAGCGCGGGCTCGGTCGAGAACCTGGAGCGTCTGCTCCGCGGGAAGGCGGACGTCGCGTTCGTCCAGGGCGGCACCTACCCGCTCGTGCCGGATCCCGAGGGCCGCCTGCGGGGCATGGCCGCGCTCTATCGCGAGCCGCTCTGGATCTTCTATCGCGGGCGACCCGTCACCGACGGCCTCGCCTCGCTGGTGGGCCGGCGCGTGTCGATCGGAGCGCCGGGCAGCGGCACCGAGGCCACCGCCCGCGCGCTGCTGGGCGAGCTGGGCCTGCCCACGAGCGGCGATAACATCCTCGGGCTCTCCTCGAGCGAGGCGCGGCGGCAGCTCGAGGAGGGCACCATCGACGCGGCCTTCTTCGTCTCCTCGTACCGGGAGGTCAACGTGGCCGCGCTGCTGCGCCGCCCCGACGTGCGCCTGCTCGGCTTCACCCGCGACGTGGCCTTCGCCCGCAACTTCCGCTACCTCACCCCGGTGCGGCTCACCGAGGGGCTGCTCGACCTGAAGGCCGACCTGCCGCGCGAGGAGATCACCCTGATGGCGCCGGCCGCGCTGCTGGTGTGCCGGGCCACGCTGCACCCGCGGGTGGTGGAGCAGCTGCTGGCCGTGGCCCGCGACATCCACGGTGCTGGGAGCCTCATCGACCCGCCGCTCCGCTTTCCGAGCCGCGAGGGCGTGGACCTGCCGCTGCACGACGCGGCCGAGTCGTTCCTGCAGCACGGCGAATCGTTCATGTCCCGGGTGCTGCCCTACTGGGCGCTGCGCTGGGCCGTGCAGCTCCGGCTCGTCCTGCTGCCGCTCGTCGCGGTGTGGGTGCCGCTCTTCAAGATCCTCCCCTGGGTGCTCAGGTGGCGCGGCAACCGGGTCCTCGAGCGTCACTACGCGATGCTGCGCGACGCGGAGGCCGGCATCGCGGGCGCCACCGATCCCGAGGGCCTGCGGGACCGCATCACGCGACTCGAGGCGCTCCGCGGGCAGCTCGAGGGGCTCTCGCGGCGACTATCGCTGCAGCACCAGCGCGACGTTTACCACTGCCGGGTGCACGTCTCGGTCGTGCTCGCCGAGGCGCGCGACCGCCTGCGCCAGCTGGAGCGCGCGGCGGCCCGCTAGCGGTGGCGCCCGCGGGCGGAGAGCACGCCCGCACGCGAGGAGCGGAAGCGCCGGGGAACGCGGCGGCGCCGGACCACGCGGCGGCGCCCCCGGTCGCTCAGGATCATGAGCGCGAGGCCGATGCAGAAGCCCGCGAGGCTGATCCACACCGCGGGCAGATGGCCGGCGAGCCGCACCCCGAGGATGTCTACGGTCCGCTCGCCCGCGCTGCCCGCGGATCCGGCGAGGCGGGTGCCCGCCAGCAGGAAGGACACGAGCGTGGCGAGGGGCAGCGCCACGCCCTGCACGCCCAGCACGAGGCAGGTGCGGGTCACCGCGCGGCGGATGAGCGGCGCGCGTCCGATGAAGAGCATGGCCACGACGGTGGCGACCGCCCAGACCGCGAGCATGCCAGTGCGGTCGAGGGTACCCGCCTTGCCCGCGTTCACCACGGTGGTCACCACGAGGAGCGTGACCGCCCCGGACGCGGCGCCGCCCAGCAGGGTGATCACCGCCTTGGCGAGGCGGATCGGCCAGCGGCGGGGGCGGGGACGCGCGCCGTGGGAGCTCGACGGAGCCGGGTCCCGCAGCAGCAGCTGCCAGAGGACCAGGCTCGCGCCCAGGTAGAACAGGAGCCCCAGCAGCACCAGGAAGGTGGTGCCGTTCATGCGGCTCTAGGGCGCGGCCTTCCAGATCACTCGCTCGTTGGCGTCTCCGAGCGCCAGCTGCGGCACGCCGCCCTGGCGCAGCAGGATCGACACGCGCTGCTTGCCGTCCCGGTCGTGCAGGCTCAGGAACGGAAGCTGGAAGTCCGAGCTGACCCGCAGCCACAGGCGTCCCTTGCCGCTCACGTCGGACAGGCTGAGGGTGGGCTGGCCGTCGTGGGTGACCGCGAGCATCGCGCGCCCGTTGCCCTCACCGTCGTAGAGCCACACCGCGGGCGCGCCCGCCGGCTCGAGGCCCACCGCGGTGCGGCGGCGCCCGTTGCGATCGTAGAGGGTGAGTCCGGTGGCGCCCTCCGCGGTCAGGGCCAGCAGCGTGCGCGGCCGGCCGCCCTGGTCGAGCAGGGTCACGGTCGGCCGGCCGTCGCCCTGCGCGCGCAGCTCGATGCGCGGCCGGTCCGACTGGTCGAGCAGCGCGAGGGTCGCGGCCCCGTCGGCGTGCACGCCGAGCCCGGCCCGGAGCCGCCCGCTGCGCTCGGACAGCTCCACCGCGGCGAGCCCCTGGGCGGTGACGGTCACGACCGCCCGCTCCTGCTGGGTTTCGTCGGCGAGGGCGAGGGCCGCGGTGCCGTCGGGCCGGAGCCCGAGGCTCGCGCGGGCGTGGCCGGCGCCGTCGCGCAGGATGAAGCGCTCGGCTTCGATGGTGTTGGCCACCGGGGTCGAGGCGGCCTGACCCATGACGGTCAGCGCAGCGAGGCCAACCAGGGCCAGCGCTCCGAGCCGCTTGAGGCGTCGGTTCTCGCGCTCGAGGCGGTCGAGGCGACGGGCGAGATGCTCGTGAAGGTCGTGACGGGTGTCGCTCACGGTCGATCCTCCTACTTCTTGTCTTTCCGGTCGTCCGGTCCGCTGCCCGCGGCCTGCAGCGTGACCTTGTCACCCACGATGAGGAAGACGACGGTGCCGTTCGAGGCGTTGTAGGTCCATTGCTCCACCGGGCCGAGTTTGGCGATGTCGCTCGGCTTGCCGAGCGCCCGCTCCAGCTCGGCGCGCGTGGAGGCGTTGCGCGACTTCTCCACCAGATCTTCCTTGCTGCGGCCGCAGCCGCCCAGCAGGGCCGCGGCCAGCAGCCACACCAGCATCGTTGTCATCGCTCGGGACATGGCGCGCTCCTCCGGGGGCCGGCTTTTGATCGCGCCGAGTCTATCAGAGTGCCCACTTCCAGAGTGCCCACTTCCCACGCACCGGCCCCCTGAGGCAGGAACGTGGCCCCGAGCGGCGCGGCGAGGACGCGAGTGCTACACTTCCGCCGGGCCGTGGATCAGGAGCCGGCGTGGGCCGGACCGCCGTCCGCGGCGAGGGAAGCGGCTCACCGAGCCGCGGAGGAGATCTCGATGATCACACTCGTGGTCAACGGCAAGCAGCAGCGCGTCGACGCCGTCCCCGACCTGCCGCTGCTCTGGGCGATCCGGGAGGACCTGCGCCTCACCGGCACCAAGTACGGTTGCGGTATGGCCCTCTGCGGCGCCTGCACCGTCCACCTGGACGGCAGCCCGATTCGCTCCTGCGTGACGCCGATCTCGGCCGCCGCGGGCAAGAAGGTGACCACCATCGAGGGGCTCTCCGCCCAGGGGACGCATCCGGTGCAGCGCGCGTGGGTGGAGCTCGACGTGCCCCAGTGCGGCTTCTGTCAGTCGGGGCAGATCATGTCCGCCGCCGCGCTGCTGGCCCAGAAGGCCACCCCCACCGACGCGGACATCGACACGGCGATGGCGGGCAACATCTGCCGCTGCGGGACGTACCAGCGGATCCGCGCCGCCATCCACCGGGCCGCCGCTCTCAAGAAGGGAGGCGCGCGATGAGCGCCGTGCTCGGCCGCCGCGCGCTGCTGAAGGGAGGCGTCGCCCTCGGCGCCGGTCTCACCGTCGGCTTCCGCCTCTTCCCCCGTGGCCGCGGCGCGACTCACGCGCAGACCCCCGGGGTGTTCACGCCCAACCAGTGGCTCAGCATCGACCGCGACGGGCTCGTGACCATCACGAACTCGGTGCCCGAGATGGGCCAGGGCTCGATGACGACCACCACGATCATCATCGCGGACGAGCTCGACGCGGACTGGAAGAAGATCCGGGTGAACCAGGCGCCCGCCGACCCCAAGCGCTACGCCAACCCGATCACGGGCTCGCAGTCCTACGGCGGCAGCCGCGGGGTGCGCGATCACATGGAGATGTGGCGGAAGTCCGCCGCGGCCGCCAGGCAGATGCTCAAGCAGGCCGCCGCCGACGAGTGGGGTGTACCGGTGGACTCGGTCGACACCGAGCCGGGCGTGGTGGTGCACCGGGCCACCGGCCGCAAGCTCGCCTACGGTCAGCTCGTGGACCGGGCCCAGGCCCTCCCGGTGCCCCAGAGCCCCAAGCTCAAGACGCCGGACCAGTTCCGCTACATCGGCAAGAATCTCCACCGGCTCGACTCGCCCGAGAAGGCGACCGGCCGCGGCATCTACGGCATGGACGTGCAGGTCCCGGGGATGCTGGTGGCCTCGATCGAGCGGCCGCCGGTCGTCTCCGGCGGCAAGGTCCAGAGCTTCGACGCGACCGCGGCCAAGGCCATCCGCGGGGTCAAGCACGTGGTGCAGGTGACCAACGGCATTGCGGTGGTGGCCGACCGGTTCCCCACCGCGGTGGCGGGGCGCCGCGCGCTCAAGGTCACGTGGGACCTGGGGCCGGTGGCGCAGGTGAGCAGCGCGCAGATCTCGAGCGAGTACGCGAAGCTGTCGGGGCAGCCGGGCCAGGTTGCGCGCAAGGACGGAGACGTCGAGAAGGCGATGGCGGCCGGAGGCCGCACCGTCGAGGCCGCCTACGAGGTGCCGTTCCTCGAGCACGCATGCATGGAACCCATGAACGCGACCGCCCAGGTCACCCCGGACGGCTGCGTGGTGTGGGCGCCGACCCAGAACCCGGGCAGCAGCCAGACCACCGCGGCGCGGATCACCGGGCTGCCCCCCGAGAAGGTCACCGTGAACACCACGCTGCTGGGCGGCGGCTTCGGGCGGCGCGGCGAGACCGACTTCATCGTGGACGCGGTCGAGACCGCGAAAGCGGTGGGCGCGCCGGTCAAGCTCATGTGGACGCGCGAGGACGACATCCAGCACGGCTTCTATCGCCCCGCCACCTACAACGTCTTCCGCGCCGCGCTCGACGCGGGCGGGATGCCGACCGCGTGGTGGCACCGCATCGTGGGGCCGGGCATCCTCGCCCAGAAGGGACGCATGTCCGGCAACACCACGGTGGACCCGGCTGCGGTGGCGGGGGCGCGCGACCTGCCCTACGACATCCCCAATCTCCAGGTGGAGTGGCTGAACAAGGATTTCGGGGTGCCCGTCGGCTACTGGCGCTCGGTCGGCTCGTCGCAGAACGCGTTCATCACCGAGAGCTTCGTCGACGAGCTCGCCCACGCGGCCGGCAAGGACCCCTTCGAGTACCGGCGCGCGCTCCTCGCCAAGTCACCCCGCCACCGCGCGGTGCTCGAGCTGGCCGCGAGGCGCGCGGGCTGGGGCTCGGCTCCACCGAAGGGACGCGGGCGCGGCATCGCGGTGGCCTTCTCCTACGGCAGCTACGCCGCGCACGTGATCGAGGCGTCCGTCGCCGCGGACGGGGCGGTGCGGGTGCATCGCGTGGTGTGCGCGATCGACTGCGGGATCGCGGTGAACCCGGACCAGGTCAAGGCCCAGATGGAAGGGGGCGCGGTCTACGGGCTCACCGCCGCGCTCTACGGCCAGATCACGCTGGATCACGGGGCGGTGCAGCAGTCGAACTTCCACAACTACCCGATGATGCGGATCAACGAGATGCCGGTGGTCGAGACCTACATCCTCGATTCGGGGGAGGCGCCGGGAGGACTGGGGGAGCCGGGGGTGCCGCCGGTGGCGCCCGCGCTCTGCAACGCGCTCTTCGCGCTCACCGGCAAGCGGATCCGCACGCTGCCGATCCGGACCGAGGAGCTCAGGAAGGCCTGAGCGCCTCGGTCGGGCTACTCCTGGGGCTTGGGTGCGGGCGCCGCGGCGGGGACCGCGACCGCGGCGGGCACCGCGGCGGCCGGGACCGGCGCGGCCGGGCTCGGCGTTCCGCCCACAGTGGTGCGGCTGGTGGCCTGCGCGTACTTGGCGCGCAGGTCGCGCATCAGCGAGGTGTACGACGAGGTGCGGATGATCCGGTCGAACTGCCCGCGATAGTTCGCCACGAAGCTCACGCCCTGGACGGCCACGTCGTAGACCGCCCAGCGTGAGTTCACCAGGTGCAGGCGGTAGTCCACCGGGATCTCGGCGCCCCGCGCGGTGACGATCTTGGAGCGCACGGTGGCGAAGTCGCCGTCCACCGTCTCGCCCAGGTAGACGATCTGCTCGCCGGCATAGTTCTCGAGCTTGCCCAGGTAAGCGCGGCCGAGCAGCTGCTTGAACACCACCACGAACTCGTTCTGCTCCTGCGGGGTGCGGTCCCGCCAGTGAACCGCGAGGGCCCGGCGGGCCATCTCGGGGAAGTCGAAGAGGCGATCGGCGATGCGCTGCACCTCGAGCCGGCGCCGCTCCTGAATCGGCGGCGCGGCGAACTCGCCGTCCTGAACGACCTGCAAGACCTGCTCGGTGGCCGTCTGCACCACCTGGGTGGGACTCACTTCCGGCTGCCCTCCGCCACCCGCGGCGAGCAGGATCCACATGGCCAGTGCCTTCTGCATCACGCCCCTCCGGGGGGCCGTGCCGACCTGCGGGCTCGTCCCCGGGCTCATGGGAGAGCATGGCCCATGCCACGGGCGCGGGCGGGCTAACCGGCGGGATTCGTGAGCTTCCGGCGGGATGGGCGGCGCGCCGGGTCGTCAGCCGCGGGACGCCGTCAGGCCCCGGACGGCCGCGCCGGCGGAGCTAGCCGGCGACCAGACGCTGCACGACGCGGAGGAGGTCCGCCACGTCGAAGGGCTTGGTGAGGACCGGCACCTTCGCGTCGTCGATGAAGCCCTGGTACTCGTCCTGCGCGGACGTGCCGGTGATGAAGACGAAGCGGCGCAGCAGCTCGGGATGCCGCTGCTCGATCGCGCGGAAGAGCCCGAGCCCGTCGAGCTCCGGCATCCGCAGATCGCTCAGCACGGCGTCGTAGCTCCGCTGCGCGAGACGGTCGAGGGCGGCGCGGCCGTTCGACGCGGTCTCGACCTCGTAGCCTTCGCCGTCGAGGAGATCGGCGACGAGCTGCGCGATGATGCTCTCGTCGTCGACGATCAGGACCGAGGGACGCTCGCCGCCGGCGCTCATGGGAGATAACCGCAGCAAGAGGCGGGCCAGGGGAAAGCGGCCCCAAATCAGCGAATTGGCTGCCTTCTCGAGATCCGGACGGCGGAATTCGTCAGCGGAGCGGCCCGGAAATGAGCACCCGCCCGGATCACGCGGTCTGCAGACGCCGCCCGGCCACGCTCCGGATTTCGAGCCACAGCCGGCCCAGGCCGATGAGCACGACGGTGAGCAGCGCGTTGGCGAGCAGGAACCGTCCCCAGTGGTTGAAGGTGAGCCCGAGCCACTCGTGCGCGAAGGTCAACACCAGCAGGTGGTGGACGAAGTAGATCATCAGCGAGGTGCGGCCCAGCACCACCAGCCAGCCCACCCGCACTCGACGCACCTCGACGAGGTAGTACGCGAGACCGAGCAGGCAGAACACGGATCCGAGCGCGAGGAAGTTCGTGATCCCGCGTGTGATCCAGTGGTTGTTCACGATGAAGTCGCGCTTGAAGGCGAGCGAGAGGTGCGGCGGGGTGCCGTGGGCCCAGTCCCAGGCCACGAAGACGGCGAGGAAGAGCAGGCCCACCGCGCTCATGATGGCGAGATAGCGCGCGCGGCGCGCGGGGGTGTCCTGCTGCGCCCACGTCCAGCCGAGGGCGAGACCGATCCACACGAGCGAGATCCACGGCCACGGCGCGAACTCGAACAGGAAGATGCGGCCCAGGATCGGGTGCGCGGGGAGCCAGGCGGTGACCTGCGCGTAGGAGACCGAGAAGAGGGCGTAGGCCCCGAGCGCGATCGCGATCAGGAGCGACCGAGCGCCGCGCCGGTGTAGGAGCAGCATCGGCGGCAGGGACAGGATGATCCCGAGGCCGATGGTCTGCAGCACGCCGCCCTCCCAGAACGGCTCGTCGCGAAAGACCATGAAGTTCAGGAGCCAGGAGGCGAGGATCAGCCGCGCGCCCCGCTGGAGGAACTTGCCCGCCACCGCGGAGAGGCCCGCGGTGGGGCGGCGGCGCGCGAAGGAGAGCGGCAGGCAGAAGCCGACCAGGAACAGGAAGAGCGGCGCGCCGACCGCCATGCTCGCGTAGATCAGGTTGTAGCGGGGCCAGCCCATGGTGCCGTCCTGCCACCACCGGCTGGTGTGGTTCAGGATCATCAGGAGCAGCGCGAAGCCTCGCACCGCGTCCAGGAACTGCAGCCGCTCCGCCGGGCCGCGCTCGACTGTTTCCGGCGCCGCCATGCCGCTCCTCCGCCCGCGCGGCTAGCGCGGGAGCTTGATCGGGTTCCGTCGCGGGGTGAAGAACGCGGGCCGGTTCATCCGGCCCACCGGCACCTCGACGAGCACCGGACGGTCCTTCTCGATCGCCTCGCGTACCAGCCGGCCGACCTCGGTCGGCTCCTTCGCCCGCATGCCGACCACGCCGTAGGCGTCGGCCAGCTTCATGAAGTCGGGGTTCTGCAGCTCGGCGCCGTACTGCCCGCCCCACGACTCGTCGAGATCGCGGGCCACGTTGCCGTAGGAGCTGTCGTTGAAGACCACCGCGACCACGTTGATGCGGTGGCGGGCGGCGGTGGAGACCTCCTGGGCGTTGAAGAGGAAGCCGCCGTCGCCCGAGATCGAGACCACCGGCCGGTCCGGCCGCGCCACCTTGGCCCCGAGGGCCACCGGGTAGGCGTAGCCGAGGTTGCCCGAGTACGAGGACGAGAGATACGTGCGCGGCTCGTAGACCGGCCAGAAGGGCCGCGAGTAGTAGCCGATCTGGGTCATGCCCGCCACCAGGATGGTGTTCTCGGGCGCGCCCGCCCGCAGCGACTTGATGATCGAGGCGTTGGGCTCCATCGTGTTCTCGGCCGCCATCTTCGCGCGGAGCGCCTCGTGCTCGGCCTTGCGGGAGCGACGCGGCGCCGACGCCGCGCGCAGCCGCTCCAGCAGGGCCTCGAGCGTGGCCCGCGCGTCGCCGACCAGGCCGAGCGTGTCCTTGTGGCTGCGCCCGATCTCCTGCTCGTCGGCGTCCAGCTGGATGATCCGGGTGCCGGGCTTGAAGGAGACTCCGGCCAGCCGGCTCCCCACCGCGAGCACCACGTCCGCCTCGTGGATGTGGGCCCGCAGCGCGGAGTCGCGCCAGAACGCGGCCCCGAGCGAGAGCGTGTTGTGGTCGCTGACCGCGCCCTTGCCCTCGGCGGACTGCGCGACCCCGGCCTGCAGGTGCTCGGCAACCTGGGCGAGCGCGTCGTGCGCGCCCGAGAGATGCACCCCGCCGCCCGCGTAGATCAGCGGGGCGCGCGAGGCCAGCAGCAGCTCGGCGGCGCGGTCGAGATCGCGCTCGGCCGCGACCTGCCGCGTTGTCTCGACGGGCGGCAGCAGCTCGACCAGCCCCTCGTCCTCCATGGTCTCGGGCGGCATCTCGATCTCGACCGGGCGGGGCCGCCCGCTCCGGAGCTGCACGAACGCCTCGCGCACCGCGGCGGGCACCTCCGCCACCTGGAGCACCCGCCGCCGCCACTTGGTGACCGGCCGGACGCACTCCAGCTGGTCGTTCACCTCGTGCAGGAGCCCGATGTCGCGCCCGATGCTGTCGCGCGGGATCTGACCGGAGAGCATGAGCACCGGCGACGAGGCGGAGTACGCGGTGCTGAGGCCGGACATGGCGTTGAGCAGGCCGGGACCGGGCACCACCAGCGCGGTGCCGATGGTGCCGCCCGCGCGCGCGTAGCCGTCGGCCATGAAGCTGGTGGCCTGCTCGTGGCGCGTGTTGACGAAGCGGATGCGCGACTCGTCGCGCAGGGCGGCCATGACCCCGTAGAGCTGGACGCCGGGGAGGCCGAAGACCACCCGCACCCCTTCCGCGTAGAGGGACCGCACCAGCGCTTCGCCGCCCGTCATCGGAGTCGCCGCCATGTGTCGTCTCCTTCGGACCCGCCTCAGGGCGCCTCGATGACGCCGGCCTGGGCGAGATCGTCGATGTCGCGATCCTTGTAGCCGAGCAGCCCGGAGAGCACCGCGCGGGTGTGCTCGCCCACCCGGTAGGGCGCGGGGCCCGCCGGAGTCACCGCGCGTCCGTCGATGTGGAACGGGGCCGCGGTCACCCGCACTGGCCCGCGAGTGGGGTGGGGCACCGTCGGGAACGCGCCGCGCGCGGCCAGGTGGGGATGCGCCGCGACCTCCTCCGGGGTGAGCACCGGCGCGGCCGGGATGCGCGCGGCCCGGAGCGCGTCCAGCGCCTCCTCCACGGTCGCGAAGCGGGCGACCCACTCGCCGATGATGTCGCGGAGGGCGGGCCAGTTGCGGCGGCGCTGATCCGGGGTGGCGAAGCGCGGGTCGGTCGCGAGGTCGGGCCGCCCGAGCATCTCCTGGAGGCGGGGCCACAGGGCGGCCGCTCCGCCGGTCTGGAGCGCGAGGTGACGGTCGCCGACCGCGTAGACGCCCATCGCCGGGCGCGGCGAGCCCTGCGTCTCGCCCCCGTTCAGCACCGCCGCGTAGGAGACGTCGTCGGCTGCGACCAGCGCCTCGAGCATCGAGACGTCGAGGTAGGCGCCCTGCCCGGTGCGGTCGCGGCGCCGGAGCGCGGCGAGGATCGCGCCGAAGGCGTGGGTGCCGGCCAGCACGTCGGCGGCCTGCAGGTTCGACGCGCGCGGCGCGTCGAGATCGCCCTGGTCGAGGTGCATCATGCCGGAAGCCGCGTTGATGATGTGGGCGAAGGCCTGCCGCTCGCGCCACGGTCCGGTCTGGCCGAAGCCCGAGATCGAGCAGTAGACCAGGTCGGGCTTGACCATCGCCATCGCCGCGTAGCCGAGCCCGAGCTTCTCGACCACGCCGGGCGCGAAGTTCTCCACGAACACGTCGGCGACCCGGGCGAGATCGGTGACCACCGCGCGGCCCTGCGGGTGGCTCAGGTCGACCGCCACGCTCTCCTTGCCCGCGTTGATGCGGATGAAATAGGTGGACTGATCGGTGCGGCCCGGCTCGAGCTGGAGGTGGTTCTTGCGCATGTCGTCGCCGTCGCGGAGCCGCTCGATCTTGATCACCCGCGCGCCCAGATCCGCGAGCAGCCGGGTGCCGTAGGGGCCGGCCAGCACGCGGGTGAGATCGAGGACGACGAGATCGGAGAGGGGCCCGGAGGCGTCGCGCACCGGCCGAGTATAGCGCGGCGATTGACGGGGCGCACCTGCCCCCCTAGACTCGGCGCATGCGACGCAATCGACTGCGGGAGCGGCTGCGGGCGGGCCAGCCCACGCTCGGCACCCACGTCCACTCCGCGTGGCCGGCGGTGGTCGAGCTCGCCGGCCACGCGGGTTGCTTCGACTACGTGGAGTTCGTGGGCGAGTACGCGCCCTACGATCTCTTCGCGCTGGAGAACCTGGCGCGGGCGGTGAACACGTTCGACCACATGTCGGCGATGTTCAAGGTCGAGCAGCAGCCGCGCACCTACCTCGCGGTGCGGGCCATCGGGGCGGGGATCCAGAACCTCCTCTTCGCGGATCCGCGCACCCCCGACGACGTGCGGGAGTGCGTGCGGAGCGTGCGCGCGGAGACGCCGGCGGCGGGCGGGCTGCACGGGGTCGGCATGCGCCGCGACGTGGGGTACGTGGTCGACGTGGGCTCGCCCGCGTTCGTGCAGGCGCTCGACGACGCGGTGGTGGCGATCATGATCGAGAAGGCCTCCGCGGTCGAGAACCTGGAGGCGCTGCTGTCCGTGAAGGGCGTCGACATGGTGCAGTTCGGGCCCGCCGACTACTCGATGAGCGTCGGACTCGCGGGGCAGTGGACCCACCCGCGCGTGGTCGAGGCCGAGCGTCACGTGATCGCCACCGCGCTCCGCCTCGGCATCGCCCCGCGGGCGGAGATCTCGCACCCGGGCGAGGCGAAGGCCTATCTCGATCTCGGGGTGCGGCACTTCTGCATGGGCTGGGACGTGTCGATCCTCTTCGACTGGTTCAAGGCCGAGGGCGGGGCCCTGCGCGACCTGCTGGGCGCGGGATAGCCGGGCCCGCGCTCCCGTCCATGGCGCCCCGTCCGGCGCGCGCCGCGGCCGCCCTCGCCGTGCTGCTGGTCCTGCTCGCGGGCGGCTGCCACGAGCGGCCGCCCGCGGACGGGCCGATCACCCTCGTCTTCAAGCACGCCAAGATCCTCGGCCCCGCCGATCCGGTGCCCGGCCTGCTGCGGCGCTTCGAGGCGGAGCATCCGGGCGTGCGCGTGCAGAGCGAGGCGCTCACCTGGTCCTCCGACGAGCAGCACCAGTTCTACGTCATCAACCTGGAAGGCGGCAGCCCGCCCTTCGACGTGATGATGCTCGACGTGATCTGGGTGCCCGAGTTCGCGCGGGCGGGCTGGATTCTCGACCTCACCGCGCGGGTGCCGGCCGCCGAGCGCGACGCCCACTTCGCCTCCGCCATCGAGCCCGCGGTGCAGGACGGGCGCCTCTGGGCGCTGCCCTGGTTCATGAACGTGGGCCTGCTGTACTACCGCAGGGACCTGCTCGCCAAGTACGGCCTCGCCCCGCCCGAGACCTACGAGGAGCTGGTCCGCCAGGTGCGCGTCGTGCAGGCGGGGGAGCGCGATCGACGCCTCGACGGCTACCTCTGGCAGGGCAAGCAGTACGAGGGCGGGATGGTCAACGTGCTGGAGGCCCTCTGGGCGAACGGCACGCGCCTGCTCGACGAGCAAGGCCGACCGTTCCCGGAGCCGGAGCGGGCGCGCGAGGCCCTCGCCTTCATGCGCTCGCTCATCGAGCGCGGGGTGAGCCCCGCCTGGGTCACCGCCGCCGACGAGGAGCTGACTCGCCGTCCCTTCGGCGACGGACGGGCCATCTTCCTGCGCGGCTGGCCCTACGCGCTCGATCTCTTCGAGCTGCCCGACTCGCGTGTGCGCGGACGCGTCGGGGTGGCGCCGATGCCGCGGCTCCCGCACGGCCGGGTGGGGGCCGCCTCCACCGGCGGCGCGCATCTGGCGGTGAGCGCGCGCACCCGCCACGCCGCGCTCGCGGTCGAGCTGGTGCGCTTCCTCACCGGCGCCGCGGCCCAGCGCGCGATGACCGAGGGCGCGGCCCTCCGCCCCTCGCGCCCCGCCCTCTACCGCGACGCCGGCCTCATCGCGCGCGATCCGACCCTGCCCGCGCTCCTGCCCCTCATCCTCGCGGGCCACCCGCGCCCGATCACGCCCTACTACCTCATGCTGTCGACCACGCTCCAGCCCGAGTTCTCCGCGGTGCTGGTGGGGCGCAAGTCGCCCGCGCGGGCCATCCGCGACGGGACGGCCCAGGTTCTGCACCTGCAGGAGGCGCTCACCCGATGAGCGATCGGCGCCTCGGCTGGCTCCTGCTCGCCCCCGCGCTCGCCTTGCTGGGCGGCCTCACCGTCTATCCCGCGCTCTGGGTGATCTGGCTCTCGCTGCACTACCGCGTCCCCGTCTTCTCGATCTCGCGCTGGGCCGGGCTCGCGCACTACGCCTTCCTCGTGGTGGACACCCGGTTCTGGAACGCGGCCGGCGTCACTGCGCTGTTCACGGTGGCCTCGGTGGCGCTCGAGTGCGGGCTCGGCCTGTCCATGGCGCTCGGCCTGTGGGGCCAGCGACGCGCCCGTCGCGCCGCGGTGGCGCTGCTGCTGCTGGCGTGGGCGCTGCCCTCGGTGGTGACCGCCAAGATGTTCGAGTGGCTCTACCATCCCGCCGGCGGCCTCGTGAACTTCCTGCTGGGCGGCCGCCCGATCAACTGGCTCGGCGATCCGCTCCTCGCGCTGCCCGCGTTGATCGCGGCCGACGTCTGGCGCACCACTCCCTTCGTGGCCCTCCTCTGCTACGCGCGTCTCCTCACGATCCCCGGCGAGCTTTACGAGGCGGCGGAGGTGGACGGCGCGGCCGGCGTGCAGGCCTTCGCCCGCATCACGTGGCCGCTGGTCCGCTCCATCTTGCTGGTGGCGCTGCTCTTCCGGACCCTCGACGCGCTCCGAGCCTTCGACCTGATGTTCGTGCTGACCGGCGGCGGCCCCGCCGGCAGCACCGAGACCCTCACGGTCTACGCCTACCGCGCGCTCTTCCAGACCCTGCAGGTGGGCTTCGGCTCCGCGATCGGGGTGGTGGTGTTCGCGCTCGTCATGGTGGTGGCGGTGGGCTATCTGCGAATGATCCACCGCCAGGAGGCGGGCGCGTGAGGGGCGGCCGGCTCCGCGACGGCCTCGTGCTGGCCGCGCTGCTCCTCTACGCGCTGCCGTTCTTCTGGCAGGTGCTCACCTCGGTGCGGCCGGACACGGAGCTGTTGCCGCTGAGCCACCTCCTCCCGAGCCGCCTCACCGCGGTGCACTACGACGTCGTGCTGCGGCAGAGCCTCATGCCGCGCGCGCTGCTGAACAGCCTGGGCGTCGCGCTCGCGAGCACCGGGCTCGCGGTGGGGCTCGGCGCGCTCGCGGCCTACGCCCTCGCGCGCCTGCCGGTGCCCGGGCGCGGGCTCATCCTCCTCGGCATGATCGCGGCGACCGCGTTTCCCCAGATCGCGACGGTGAGCCCGCTCTATCTGCTCGTGCGGGCCCTCGGCCTGCGCGACACCTGGCTCGCCCTCATCCTCGCCAACGCCTCGTTCGCGCTGCCGCTGGTGATCTGGCTCCTCGCCGGCTTCATCCGCGAGATCCCGCGCGCCCTCGAGGAGGCGGCCGCGGTCGACGGAGCCGGGCGCCTCGCCGCGCTGCGCTTCGTGGTGGCCCCGCTGGTGGCGCCCGGGATGGCCTCCGCCGCGCTGCTCGCGTTCCTCTTCTCGTGGAACGAGTTCCTCTTCGCCTACAGCTTCACCGCCACCGAGGCGAGCCGCACGGTGCCGGTGGCCCTCGCCCTCTTCCCGGGCGTGTTCGAGGTGCCGTGGGGCGACATCGCGGCCGCTTCGCTGCTGGCGAGCCTGCCCCCGATCCTCATCGTGGTCGGCTTCCAGCGCTATCTGGTGCGCGGGCTCCTCGCGGGCGCGGTGCGCGAGTAGGCCGCGCTCAGCGGCGGGGCTCGATCACGTCGAACATCAGGGCGAAGTCGTCGAGCAGGCCGAAGAGCTGAACGACCCGCTCGCGATTCCCCGCGATGGCCACGAGCCCCTGGTCGATCGCGGCCTCGATGGTGAGCTCGCGCAGCACCAGCCGGTCCAGCACCGGGCGCGCGAGGGTCACGGTGGCGTCCGCCCGGTCGCTCTGGCGTTCGGCCAGGTAGGTCAGCGCGCAGTTCTGCAGGGTGAGCACGTAGCGCTGGCCCCCCGCGGGATCATCAGCGCCGGGGAGGATCCAGTTGAGGACGAAGCGCACCCCCTCCGCCTTCTCGCCGTTCAGGCGCACCGCGAGGTAGTCGAAGAAGAGGTCGAGGGTCATGGCGCGGACCAGGTCGGGGCTCACCGGCGCCCGCGCCGCGGTGTCCGGCTGGCCCTGCCGCAGCTCGAGGGCGCCCAGCAGGTAGGCGTTGCGCCACGTGGCCGACTCCGCGGCGTAGCCCATCTGCTCGAGGGCGGCGGCGCCGAGCCGGCGCGCCTCCGCGTTCCCGGGGTCCGCGAACACCACGTGGCTCGTCGCCTCCGCCACGAAGCGGTACTCGCCGCGCGCGAAGTCCTCCCGCGCCCGGGCCAGCACCGCGGTGGCCCCGCCCATGTACTCGACGTACTTGCGCCCGCGCTCCACCGGTGGCAGCGGGTTGAGATTCGCGGGATTGGCGTCGTACCAGCCGAGGTAGCGCTGGTAGACGCTCTTGGCGTTGTGAGACAGCGTGCCGTAGTAGCCGCGCACGTGCCACGTCGAGCGCAGGCTGCGGGGCAGGGTGAGACGCTCCGCGATCTCGGCCGCCTTGTAGCCGTGGTTCATCAGCCGCACCGTCTGGTCGTGCAGGTACTTGTAGAGGTCGCGCTGCGCCCCCAGGTAGTCGAGCACCCGCGCGGTGCCCCACACCGGCCAGTGGTGCTGGGCGAAGGCCACGTCGGCGCCGCGGCCGAACCGATCGCGCGCCTCGTCGAGGTATTTGGCCCACGCGTTGGCGTCGCGCGCCTGCGCCCCGCGCAGGGGGTAGACGTTGTGGAGGTGGTGGGTCGCGTTCTCGGCCAGGTTGAGCGCCCGCAGCGCCGGGTAGAACATGTGCATCTCGGCCGGGGCCTCGGTCTCCGGCGCGAGCTGGAACACGATCTCGATGCCGTCGACGCGGTGGACCTCGATCGGGTCGGCCACGATCCGCGTCGGCGGGATCAGGGTGACGGTCCCGCGCGAGCTCACCTTGCCGAGCCCGGCGTCGACCTGGCCGCGCGGTCCCTTGGGCAGGGTGGCCCCGAACTGGAACTGCCCGCGCCGCACCATCGCGGTGCCCGCGAGCACCGCCTCCGACACAACCTCCTCCATGAAGCGGTGCGGGGCGATGATCTCGACGTCTCCCGCCGCCACCCGCGACTCGTCCACCACGCCGCGCACGCCCCCGTAGTGATCGGTGTGGCTGTGGGTGTAGATGACCGCGGTCACCGGGCGGTCGCCGCGGTGGGCGCGATAGAGCTCGAGCGCGGCGCGGGCGACCTCGGCCGAGATCAGCGGGTCGATGACGACGAGGCCGCGCTCGCCCTCGAGGATCGTCATGTTCGAGAGGTCGAAGCCGCGGACCTGGTAGACGCGGTCGGTCACCTGGAAGAGGCCGTGGTGCATGTTCAGGCGGGCCTGCCGCCAGAGGCTCGGGTTCACGGTGGGCGGCGCGTCGGGAGCGGCGAGGAACGCGTAGTCGGTCAGGCTCCACACCAGCCGTCCCTGGGCGTTGCGGATGGAGACCTCGGGGAGCGTGGCCACGAAGCCGCGCGCCGCGTCCTCGAAGTCCTGCGCGTCGGCGAACGGCAGCGCGTCCTGCACCGCCCGCTGGAGCGCGCGGGTGGCCTCCGTGGCGTCCCGGGGGCCGTCGCCGTCGGTCATTCGGGAGCCGCCGCGGTCACGAGGCCGGGAATCACCTGGGCGCCGGGCAGCGCGCGGAACACGTCGGGCGAGATCTTCACCTTGAGCGACCGGCTGCCTCCGCCCAGGATGATCCAGGGCAGGGACATGAGCCCCTCGTCCACGTAGATCGGCATGTCGGCGGGCAGGGCGAACACGGTGACGCCGCCCAGCATCATGCCGGTCAGGGCGCGCGTCTCCTCGGGATCGGCGAAGGAGAGGCGGGAGACGCCCAGGAGCTTGCGGACGGTGTGGTTGACGTCGAGGCGGCGGGTGGCCCGCACCACGCACGCGCAGTAGCGCTTCGGCTCCTTCTTGGAGCCCACGATGATGGTGTTGGCCGACTGCTCCATGGGGTAGCCGTACTGGGCGCAGAAGGCGGCGGTGTCGGCGTACTGCGGGTCGATGTCGACCATCTCGTGATGCAGCCCGAGGCCTCCCAGGACCTCGCGCACTCGCGGCTCGATCGGGTCGGTGGCGATGACGCTCTCCTCCTGTCGGGGCTGGGGTTCGCGCGGCGAGCCGAGCATACCGCCACCCCCGCGAATCCGCTAGAATCGAGGGAGAGCGGAGGACGCCATGCCCACGACGGACCCGCAGGCGACGAGCGAGCAGGAATCTCGACGGGTGGCCGAGCAGGCCCGCCCCGAGGGCTGGGAGGGCCGCGGGTTCCTGCGCGACCTCTTCCTGGGCCAGCTGTCCCTCGACCTGATCCATCCGTTCCCGATCCGGGGCAAGGAGCGTCCCGAGTTCACGCGCTTCATCGACGACCTGCGCGGTTTCCTGCGCGATGGGGTCGACCCCGCCGCGATCGACCAGAGCGGCGAGTATCCGCCCGAGGTCCTGGCCGGGCTGCGGCGGCTGGGGGCTTTCGGCATGAAGATCCCGCGCGAGTACGGCGGCCTCGGTTTCTCGGTGTCCGAGTACTGCCGGGCCATGGAGCTGGTGGGCAGCTACGACGGCAACCTCGCGGCGGTGCTCTCCGCGCACCAGTCGATCGGGGTGCCGCAGCCGCTCAAGCTGTTCGGGACGGTGGAGCAGAAGGCCAAGTACCTGCCGCGCTGCGCGGCGGGCGCCATCTCCGCATTCGCCCTCACCGAGCCGGGCGTCGGGTCGGACCCGGCGAGCCTCGCCACCACCGCCGAGCGCCGCGACGATCACTTCGTGCTGAACGGCGAGAAACTCTGGTGCACGAACGGCACGATTGCCGAGCTGCTGGTGGTGATGGCGCGGGATCCGCAGAGTCACCGCATCAGCGCCTTCGTGGTGGAGACCGGATGGGAGGGCGTCACGGTCGAGTACCGCTGCCGCTTCATGGGGCTGCGCGCGCTCGCGAACGGGGTCATCACCTTCCGCAACGTGCGGGTGCCGCGCGAGAACCTGATCGGCCGCGAGGGGCAGGGGCTCAAGATCGCGCTCGCCACCCTCAACACCGGGCGCCTGACCCTGCCCGCGGTGTGCGCGGGGGCGGCCAAGCGCTGCCTCGAGATCTGCCGGGGCTGGGCCGCGGCCCGCGTGCAGTGGGGCGCGCCCATCTGGAAGCACGAGGCGATCGGCCACCGCATCGCGGACATGGCGGCCACCGCCTTCGCGATGGACTCGGTGGCCACCCTCGCGGCCGCGCTCGCCGACCGCGGCGGCTACGACATCCGCCTCGAGGCGGCCGCGGCGAAGGAATGGAACACGGTACGCGCGTGGGAGCTGGCCGACCAGACGTTGCAGATCCGCGGCGGGCGCGGCTACGAGACCGAGTCCTCCCTGGCCGGGCGCGGGGAGGCCGCGATCGGCGTCGAGCGCATGCTGCGCGACCTGCGCATCAACCTCATCTTCGAGGGCTCGAGCGAGATCATGCATCTGTTCATGGCCCGCGAGGCGGTCGACAAGCACCTCGAGGTCGCGGGCGGGCTCATCGACGCGCGGCGGAGCACGGCCGAGAAGCGCGCCGCGCTCCCGGGAGTGGCCGGGTTCTACGCGCGCTGGTACCCGCGCCTCTGGCTCCGCGGCCTCGCCGGGCCCGCGCGCTTCGCCGAGTTCGGGCCGCTCGCCGGGCACCTGCGCTTCGTGGAGCGAAGCGCCCGCCGGCTCGCCCGCGCGACCTTCCACGGCATGCTGGTCTTCCGCGCCGGCATGGAGCGCCGCCAGGCGTTTCTGTTCCGCACGGTGGACATCGCGATGGAGCTGTTCGCGATGTCGGCGGCGGTGACCCACGCCGCGCGCCTGGCCGACGGGCGCTACCCCGAGGCGGAGCCGGCCCGCGAGCTCGCCGATCTCTTCTGCCGGAGCGCGCGGCGCAAGGTCCGCCGCCTCTTCGCCGACCTGTGGAAGAACGACGACGCGCGCAAGAGCCGCGTCGCGGCCGCGGTCATGGGCGATCGGTACGCGTGGCTCGAGCGGGGCATCCTCGAGCTGGGGCTGCCCGCCTCGGCGTTCCGCCCGCGCCCGTTCGCGGGCGGCGAGGCGGCGCGCCCGCGCGAGCCGGCCGCCGCGGCGCGGCCCTAGCCGCGCGTGGTCACGGCCCGCCCCGCTTGGGGTGGGCCCGGAAGAACTCCCAGATCAGCGCGGTCGCGTCGAAGTCGCGGCACACGCGGCCGACCAGCATCGCCGGCAGGTACTGCGCGCCGCCCGGCCAGGTGTGTCCGCCCCCGTCGAGGCGCACCAGCGTCACCTCGCTCCCGTCGCGCCCGCCCGGGTAGACGGTCCGGAGCCCGCCGCAGCGGTCCCGGCCGTCGGCGGTGGCGAGCGCGTCCTGCACCGGCTCGCGCCCGCCGTTGAGCGCGGCCCAGCGGCGCGCCGCCTCCTCGGTGTCGATGATCCGGCCGCGCCCGAAGGCGACCGGTCCGCCGTGGTAGGGCACCAGCGGATCGCTCGTGCCCTGCAGCATCAGCACCGAGACCGGCTGCTCCGGATGGAGCCACGCGTCGGGCGGATCCGCGATGCCGCCCACCACCGGGGCGATGGCCGCGATGCGCGTCGAGAGGTGGGCGGCCAGATAGTGGGAGAAGATGCCGCCGTTCGAGATACCGGTGGCGTAGACTCGCCGCGCGTCCACCGCGTGGAGGCGGCCGACCGCGTCGATCAGGGCCGCGACGAAGGCCACGTCGTCGACGTGGTCGCGGTGGGCGCGCGAGGTGGTGATCTCGCGGCCGTCGTTCCAGTTCTTGCCGAAGCCCTCCGGGAAGGCGACCAGGAAGCCCTCCCGGTCGGCCAGGGGGGTGAAGCGGGTGAGCCGCTCGGTTCCCGGTCCGTTGCCCCCGCCGCCGTGGAAGACCAGCACCAGCGGCACGGGCGTGGGGGCGAGCGCGGGCGGCACGTGGAGGTAGTACGTGCGCGTGACCCCGTCGACCTCGAGCGAGTGGGAGACGAGCGCGCGCTCCGCCGCGGGGGCGGGAGAGGCCGCCAGCCACGCGACCAGGGGCAGCGCGAGGCCGAATCCGCGCGCCGCCGATCTCGAGGCGGTCGCGCTCGCCGAAGGGGTACAATCGCCGCTGCTCCGGAAGGAGGGGCCCCGATGACCACCAGCGATCTGCTCGAGAGCGTGAAGGACGGCGTGGCGGTGCTGACCCTCAACCGGCCCGACCGGCTCAACGCCATGTCGCGGCCGATGCTCGACGCCCTGCTGGAGGCCCTGCCGCGCCTCGCCGAGGATCCCGCGGTCGGCTGCGTGGTCCTCACCGGGGCCGGGCGCGGCTTCTGCGCGGGCGGCGACGTCAAGGCCATGGCCGAGGGCAACGAGCTGGGCGGCCAGACGATGGAGGAGAAGGCCCAGGCGCTGCGCTCGCGCATGGAGACGTCGCGCTGGCTGCACGAGATGCCCAAGCCCACCATCGCGATGGTGCGCGGGCCGGCGGCGGGCGCCGGGCTCTCCCTCGCGATGGCGTGCGACATGCGCGTCGCTTCCGACACCGCGCGGCTCGGTACCGCCTTCGCGCGCGTCGGCTACTCGGGCGACTTCGGCGGCAGCTACTACCTGACCCAGCTCGTCGGGACCGCCAAGGCCCGGGAGCTCTACTTCACCGCCGATCTGCTCGACGCCCATCAGGCGCTCGCGCTCGGTCTCCTCAACCGCGTCGTGCCCGACGCGCGGCTCGAGGAGGAGACGATGGCGCTGGCGTCGCGCCTGGCCCGCGGTCCGCGGGTGGCCCTCCGCTACATGAAGCGGAACATGAACGCGGCGGAGAGCGCCTCGCTCAAGGAGATGCTCGATCTGGAGGCGTGGCACCACACGCGCACCGGCATGACCGAGGATCACCGCGAGGCCGCGCGCGCCTTCGTCGAGAAGCGGGAGCCCCAGTTCAAGGGGCGGTAGCGCCGGCCCGCCAGGCCAGGACCAGCACGCCCGCGGTCATCCCCACGATCACCGCGCCGGTGGCGATGGTCGAGGCGTGGGCGAGCCAGGCGAGCGTGGTGCTGGTGAGCCCGACGAAGGCGAGGCCCACTACCGGGATCACCGGCGCGCCGCAGCCCATCACGGTGCAGCCGCCGCTGGCCAGGCCGAACACGCTGCCGACGGCGCCGAGCAGGCCGCCCTGCCGGGCGGCGCGCAGCCCCGGGCCCGCGAGCCCGGCCCGGTCGCGCCGCTCCCGCCAGAGGGCGAAGTAGGCGCCGACCAGGACCGCCATCAGGGCGAACCGGGCCAGGTCCACCGTGGTCACCGCGAAGCCCCAGTCGACCCCGAAGATCCCGTCGGCGGAGAACCAGAAGAGCGCGAGGTTGACGGCCCGGTCGAGCCGCTCCCCGAAGGTCCCGGGCCCCGACCGGAGGTAGCCGGGCAGGCTCGGCAGCCAGGGGTTGAAGGTGAAGTAGTCGACCCGGGCCCGGGCGACCGAGAGGACCAGCGGCGGGATCAGGATGTCGAGGGCGAACACCGCGGCGGCCACGCCCACGAAGGTGCCGCGCCGCGCGTGGAGCGCCCGGCCGAGACCCGCGAGGACGCGCCTGAGCCCGTGCATGGTCCGCCCAGGCCGATTATAGAGGAGCCCGGAAGTCCCGGGAACTTCTTGCGCTCGCGCCAGTTGCTGGGGCAGTATGGCGCTGCATGACCCCCGCGCAGCAACGTCGTTCGAGCGGACCCCCAACGAGGAGGGAACACACATGACGCAAGAGGTCAGCCGTCGAGACTTCCTGTCGCGCCTGGGCATGACGGTCGGCACCGCCGCGGCCGGCGCGGCCGCGGCCGCCGGGGTTCCCCTGGCCGCGGTCCCCTTGGTCAGGCCGGCGCAGGCGCAGCCCAAGGGCAACGTCCCGGACACGCCGTTCAAGATCGCTCACATGACGTTCTTCACGGGGCCCGCCGCCGTCCTGGGCGAGCCATCGTTCAAGGGCCACACGCTCGCCGCCGAGGAGATCAACGCCCAGGGCGGGCTGCTCGGCAAGCGGAAGATCGAGACGCTCAAGGCCGACGAGAACGCGGGCACCGACGCCAACGTCAAGGAGATGCGGCGGCTCAAGCTCTCCGAGAAGGTCGATCTCTTCACCGGCGTCATCTCGAGCGGCAATACGCCCGCGCTGGGTCCCGTGGCCGAGGAGCTGAAGCTGCTCACGATCTTCGTGGACGGCTGCACCGACTTCCTGTTCGACAAGGCGGTGCCGAACCCCCACTACATCTTCCGCATCACCAACATCCAGTCGGCCGACGGGGTCACTTGCGCCCTCGCCATCGCGCAGACCTGGCCGAAGGCGCGCCGCATCGCCCACATCCATCCCGACTACTCCTACGGCCGCAATGCCTTCGACCACGTCAAGATCGTCATGAAGAAGCTGATGCCGACTGCCGAGGTGGTGTCGGAAGGCTGGCCGAAGCTCGGGAGCACCGACTTCACCTCCCACATCACCAAGGCGATCTCGTCCAAGCCAGATTTGCTGGTGTCGTCGGTGTGGGGCGGCGACTACGTGGCCCTCTACAAGCAGGCGCTGCGCTACGACATGTTCAAGAAGATGAAGTTCGCCTCCACCATCGCCTTCGGGGTGGCCCCGCACGCGATCGGCAAGGATCATCCGGAGGGCGCGATCGCGGGGGTGCACTCCAACTACTACTTCAACTATCCGCCGAACAATCGGTGGCCGCTCAACACCGACTTCGTGAAGAAGTACTTCGACCGCTGGAAGGAGTACCCGAACTTCCAGTCCGAAGGCGCGTACTCGACCCTCTACTTGCTGAAGGAGGCCGTCGAGAAGGCCAACAAGCTGACCGGCGGCTGGCCCGACGAGGACGCCATCATCGGCCAGCTCGAGGGCGCGATGCACGCCGGCCCCGCGGGCTACGTGTACATCCGGCCGGATACGCACCAGGGCTACAAGGACGCGATGACCGGGTTCAGCATCAACTCGCCCGACTATCCGTTCCAGATCCTGGACCCGACGCGCATCATCACGATCCCGATCCGCAACATCACGGCGCCTCCCGGCTGGCCGAAGGGGGAGCCGACCTCGACGTACACCTGGATCGACAAGACCTGGCCGCAGATGAAGGCCTGAGACGGACCGTCGCCCTCTCCCCCCATCGCGGGGGAGAGGGCACGGAGTACCGGTGCGATTCGCCGCCGTCCCGCTGCTTCTCGCCCTCGTGCTCTCGGCCGCGCCCGCGCGCGCGGGCCATGAGCTGCCGTTCTATCCCGGCTACTACCCGCAGGAGGTCCGCCTCGAGACCCTGACCCCGGCCGCGGCGGCGCCCCTGCTCCGCAACAGCACGCTCCACGCCTACGTCGGGGCGGATCCGTTCGCGGGCGGTCGCCTCCCGGCCAACGTGAGTGTGGTGGAGTCGCTCGCCGGCTACGTGGTGGTCAGCCCGGGCGGCGCGCCCGGCTCGGATGGCGCCGGCGGGCGCTGCGCGGTCGCGCGGTCCGCCGCTCGCGTGGTCGGCGGAGCCCGCGTCGCCGGGTTCGTGCCGTACCCGTACGCGGTCACCCCGTACCACGGCGACTACCTCGAGCACTTCGACCTGGTGGAGGCGGCGCGCCGCGCGGTGGAGGGCACCGCGGCCGTCGCGCCCCCGCGGCTGGTCGGGCGCGGCCCGCTCTCCGAGCGCCTCGTGGCCGCCGCGAAGGGCGGCCCGCCCGGGAAGGGCGAGGCGGCCGTCGTCGAGGAGGTGGACCTCCAGAGCCTGCTCGCCCCGTACACGCTGGCCGCGGGCGGCGCGTTCAGCCCGCCCTGGCTCAAGGAGGGATGGTTTCACGCCTACCTGCTCCAGGCCGCCGCGCTGACCGATCCCGCCGCGCGCCAGGAGGCCGAGCAGCTCTTCCGACGCCTCGTCGGCGGCGGCTACGAGGGCTTAGCCGAGCGGGCCGATCTCGCGCGCCGCCTGGTGGGCCGGCTGGGGGCGGGATGCGAGCGCGTGGTGCTCGGCTACTCGCTCCGGCGCGAGCCCTTCAACGCCGAGTTCTCGCAGGGCATCGAGAATATAGCGTGGGACTCGCAGACGGGCTTCGACTCCGACATCTTCGTCCGCACCGCCAAGCTCAAGGACTTCCCGTGGAACGGGTGGATGCGCCTCGGGATTGGCGCCCGCCCCACCGCGGCCTGGAACCCGGTCGCCGGCTTCACCGACCCGGCCGGCCGCCTGCTCTGGGCCGCGCTCGGCGATCCCGCGTTCCTGCCCGGGCCCTACGGCGCGGGTCCCGTCCCGCATCGCGCGGTGCCGGCCTCGGTGGTGACGGGCGGCGTGGAGATCCCCGAGGACGCGCTGCTCCCGGAGCCGGGCACCGGCCTCCTCCGGGAGGTGGGCCGAGGGAAGACCGCCAAGGCCAAGGTGGTCTACCGGCTCTGGGGCTCGGCCGCGCACGACAACACCCGCGTGAGCCCGGCGGACGCGGTCTACCCGTACGTCTTCGCGGCACGCTGGGGCACGCGCCGGGCTCCGGGCGCGGTGGAGTACGACCCCGCGGTGGATGCGGCCACCCAGGTCGCGCGCCAGGCGCTCGCCGGCTTCCGGGTGGTGAAGGTGGACAGCGAGGTGCGGCGCTACGCCGACATCACGTTCACCTACGTGGTGCCGGTGATCGAGGTGTACCTCAACTCGCCCTCGCCCGATCCTCAAGAATTGGCCGCTCTGGCTCCGCCCTGGAGCCCGGTGCCGTGGCACGTGACGGTGCTGATGGAGGAGGCGGTCAAGCGCGGGGTGGGGGCCTTCTCCGCGGGGGAGGCCCGGCGCCGCGGGGTGCGCTGGCTCGACCTGGCGCGGGACGCCCGGACCCGCGAGGCCCTCGCCGGGTTCCTGGACGGGCTGGCCCGCGAGAACCACGTGCCGGAGGCCCTGCGCCGCCTGGTGGCCGCCGACGAGGCCCAGACCCGCTGGGCCGCCCTGCGCCAGTTCGCGCAGCGGCGCGGGCACTACCTGGTGACGAACGGCGCCTACCAGCTCGAGAAGTGGAGCGACGCGGCGGTGGTGCTGCAGGTGTTCCGCGACATGACCAACCCGCTCGGGGTGGGGACCTACGACCGCTTCGCGATCCCACGCCGGGCCTACGTGGCGCGCATCGCCGCGCGCGGGGACCGGCTCGAGATCTCTCCGGAGATCGAGCGGCTGGAGCGGTTCCTCCGCCAGTACCGGCTCGTGCGGGAGCCGCTCGGCTCCGGGGTCGACGAGGACAAGGTCGACGTGCCCGCGTGCCGCTTCGTGATCGTGGGCACCGACGGCCGTGTCGCCGCCGCCGGGGTCTCCCGCGACGTGCAGGCCCACCGGGTGGTGGTCGACCTGAAGGGGCGGCTCAAGCCGGGCGCGTACACCGCCCTGGTGGCGCTGGTCCTGGGCGACAACTACGTGAGCCCCGAGGTCGCCACCGCGCAGTTCCGGGTTGAAGGCTCACCCTGAGTTAGGGCATCTTATCCGCTCATGGATCTCGCGACCCTCGTCGTCCATGTGCTGAACGCGCTCCTCTACGCGTCGGTGATGTTCCTGATCGCGGGTGGGTTGAGCCTGATCTACGGGGTCATGCGCATCGTCAACCTCGCGCATGGCAACCTCTACGCCTTCGGCGCCTACGTGAGCGCGTGGGCGGTGGGCCGCGCGCTCGGTACCGCCACCGAGGCGAGCCTCTGGATGTACGCGCTCCTGCCGGTGGGCGCGTTCGCCGCCGCCCTGCTGGGTGCGGTGCTCGAGCCCACCCTGCTGCGCCCGCTCTACCGACGCGCGGAGGAGTACCAGCTCCTCATCACCTTCGGGCTGCTCCTGATCCTGGAGGACGTGATGCGGCTGGTGTGGGGGCCGTACCCGCTCCAGGCGAGCGCCCTCTACGAGGCGCTCGGCAGCCTCACCATCGGCGACTCGATCTACCCGACCTACAATCTCGTGGTGGTGGTGGTGGGCGGGATCGCGGCGGCCGGGCTGTGGGCCTTCGTCTACCGGACCGGATTCGGGGTGGTGCTGCGCGCGACCTCCCAGAACATGCGCATGGCCTCCGCGCTCGGGGTGAACGTCAACCGGGTCTACGTGCAGGCCTTCACCCTCGGCTGCTTCATGGCCGGCCTGGGGGGCGCGGTCATCATGCCGCAGCAGGGCGCGGTGCTCGGCATGGGAGTGGACGCCCTGATCCTGGCCTTCGTGGTGGTGGTGATCGGCGGCCTCGGCAGCCTCGAGGGCGCCCTCATCGGGGCGCTGATGGTCGGCGTGGTGCGCGAGGCGGGGATCACGTTCTTTCCCGAGATCGAGCTCGCCGTCCTCTACCTGATGGCCGCGATCGTGCTCTTCATCCGTCCCGCCGGCCTCCTGGGTCGCGCATGAGCGCGGCGGTGGCGGCGCCCCGCCGGGTGGCCGCCTGGGCGGCCCCGGTGCTCGCCGCCCTGATCGTGCTGCCGTTCCTGGTGCCGCCCTGGCAGACGGTGCTGCTCTCCTACGGCCTCGTCTTCGCGATCGCCGCCCTCGGCTTCAACCTGCTGCTCGGCTACACCGGCCTCCTCTCCTTCGGCCACTCCGCCTACTTCGGGGTGGGCGCCTACGCGGTGGCGTTCATCGTGAAGTACGCCAAGCTCGAGTCGATGGAGGCCTTCCTCCTGGGCGGGATCGTGGCCTCCGGGCTGGTGGCCGCCCTCTTCGGCCTGCTCTGCGTGCGCTACACCAAGATCTTCTTCGGCATCCTGACCATGGCCCTCTCGCAGGTGCTGTGGAGCCTCGCCTTCAAGTTCTTCTGGGTCACCGGCGGCAGCGACGGCCTCCGGGTGCCGACGCCGACCCTGCTCGGCGGCCTCGTGCGGGTGGGCGGGGACAAGCAGGACTTCCTCTCGCGCCGCTACTACTTCTACGTGCTCGCGGTGTTCGTGATCGCGGTGGCGGTGATGTGGGTGATCGTGCACTCGCCGTTCGGCAAGGCCCTGCAGGCGATCCGCGACAACGAGACCCGCGCCGAGTTCGTGGGCGTGCAGGTCTGGCACTACCGCTGGGTCGCCTTCGTCATCTCCGGGGTCTTCACCGGGCTGGCCGGGGCGCTCTGGGTCCCGCTGAACGGGCTCACCACCCCCGACATCCTGCACTGGACCTTCTCCGGTAAGATGGTGTTCTTCACGGTGCTGGGCGGCTTCCAGACCTTCTTCGGGCCGGTCATCGGGGCGATCATCTTCAACTACCTCGAGAACTGGGCGGTCGGCTACACCGTGTACTGGCAGATGGTGCTGGGCGTGGTGCTGGTGGTGCTGGTC
>Ga0075433_10000157_pt1 | contig 36577 bp, 24 predicted proteins | sample RhiMethybrSRZTD2_FD_75299 | JGI IMG/M metagenome (GOLD analysis project Ga0075433, IMG submission 75299) | Populus rhizosphere microbial communities from Tennessee, USA - Rhizosphere MetaG P. TD hybrid SRZTD2 | ecosystem: Host-associated > Plants > Roots > Rhizosphere > Soil | place: USA... | reverse complement strand
AACCCACGTCGTGATTCTGGCTGCGGGTCAGGGAACCCGAATGAAGTCGGCCAAACCAAAAGTCCTGCATGAAATCGCAGGTCTGCCGATGATTGAGCACGTCCTGCGTGCGGCCGCCGCTGTATCTCCTGTGACAACGACCGCTATAGTTGGTCATAAGGCCAAACTTGTTCAAGAGCTGCTCGGAGATCGCTCCGGGCTGGCGTTTGCTGTCCAGGAGCCTCAGCTTGGAACCGCGCACGCGTTACAACAGGCCGAACCGCACCTGAGCGGCCGAAGCGGCACCCTGGTGCTGTTGTCTGGTGACGTGCCCCTTCTGAGCCGTCGCACGATCGAGACACTTGTGCGCACTCACCGTGGCGCGCAGGCCGCAGCCACGGTGGTGACGGCGATGGTGGAGCGTCCATTTGGCTACGGCCGCATCGTCAGGAGCAAGGGCCAGATCGTACGCATCGTTGAAGAACGAGACGCCTCGCCCGCGCAACGGCAGATCAAGGAAATCAACAGCGGTATCTACGCGTTCGACCTCGCCCCCCTCTTCGATGCTCTGCGGGGCATTTCTTCGAAGAACGCACAGGGGGAGTACTACCTGACCGATCTCGTGGCGCTCTATCGTCGCCGGAAGATGGTCGTCGACACGATTCTCGTCGCCGATCCGGCAGAAATTCGCGGAATCAACAGCCGTTCGGAATTGGCTGAAGTGAGCCGACTTGTGAGACAGAAGAAGAACGAAGAACTCATGGCTGCGGGCGTGACGTTGATTGACCCCGCCACGACCTACGTCGATCTTGATGTCGAAATCATGGCCGACACGGTGATTCACCCAGGGGCTGTGATCGAAGGGCGGACGCGCATTGGCGCTGGGTGCGAGATCCAGGGACACGTCAGGATCATCGACTCGGAAATCGGCGACCGCGTGACGATCAACAACTTCTGCGTCATTTCTGGTTCAAGAGTTGCAGAAGGCGCGGTGGTGGGGCCCTTTGCGCATCTTCGCCCTGGCACGGATATCGGCGATGGTGCCAAGGTGGGCAACTTTGTCGAACTGAAGAAGACCACGCTGGGGGCCAAAGCCAAGGCCAACCACCTCGCCTATCTGGGAGACGCGACGATTGGCGCGAATGTGAACGTCGGGGCCGGCACGATTACGTGCAACTTCGACGGCACGTCCAAGCACCAGACGGTCATCGAAGACGGCGCATTCATTGGCAGCGATTCACAGCTCATCGCGCCGGTGCGCATCGGCAAAGGGGCCTTCGTGGCTGCAGGATCATCGATCACCCAGGACGTTCCGGAAGGCGCGCTCGGCATTGCGCGCGGACGGCAGACTAACGTCCAGGGCTGGGTGGAGAAAAAAAAGAATTCGATGGGGATCTGAACGCATATGTGCGGAATCATTGGTTACGTTGGTTCGAAGCCGGTGCTGCCGGTGCTGCTCGACGGGCTGCGGCGGATGGAGTACCGCGGCTACGATTCAGCAGGTGTGGCGCTGCTGAGTCCCGAGGGAATCGCGCTTCGCCGCGCGGCTGGCAAGCTCGCCAACCTGGAAAACGCCCTTCGCACTGATCCAGTCGACGGCGTCTACGGCATCGGCCACACGCGTTGGGCCACGCATGGTCGGCCCACGGAAGAGAACGCGCACCCGCATCGCGATTGCACCGGCCGCATCGTGGTCGTGCACAACGGCATCATCGAGAACTACCTCGAGCTCAAACAAGAGCTCCGCGAGCAGGGCCACACCTTCACGACAGAGACTGACACCGAGATCGTCGCGCACCTGGTCGAGCGCGAGATGCGCGACGACGGTCTCGAGAACGCCGTGCGTCGTGCGCTCACGTACCTCCGCGGCATGTTCGCGATCGTGATTGTGTCGGTCGAAGACCCAGAGAAGATCGTCGCGGTACGGAATGGTCCGCCCATCGTGGTCGGACTCGGCCAGGACGAGTTCTTTGTCGCCTCGGATATCCCCGCGATTCTCAGCCACACTCGCGATGTCGTGTTCCTGGGCGACGAGGAGATGGCGGTGATCACGCGCTCCGGCGTGCAGTTCACCGACTACTTCGGCCGCGCGGTCTCGAAGACCACACAGCGCGTGCTGTGGGATCCGATCGCCGCGGAAAAGGGCGGGCACAAGCACTTCATGCTCAAGGAAATCTTCGAGCAGCCCACTGCCGCGCGCGACACGATTCTGGGTCGCGTGTCGCTCGACAGCGGACAGATCTTCCTCGAGGATTTGCACGTACCGGAGTCGACGCTCAAGGCCTTGCAGAAAGTCACGATCATCGCGTGCGGCACGTCGTGGCACGCCGGACTGGTCGGCAAATATCTCATCGAGTCGCTCGCGCAGATGCCCGTGGAGGTCGACTACGGCTCCGAGTACCGGTACCGCAGCCCCATCATCGGCGCGAACGAGCTCGTGATCGTCATCACGCAGTCGGGCGAAACGGCGGACACGCTGGCGGCGCTGCGAGAAGCGAAGCGAAAGGGCGCCGCGAGCATCGCCATCTGCAACGTCGTCGGCAGCATGGCGACGCGAGAGGCGGACGGAACCGTCTACACGCACGCCGGCCCAGAGATCGGCGTTGCATCGACGAAGGCATTCACGTCGCAGCTCGTCGCACTTCACCTGCTGGCGCTTCACCTCGCCCAGATTCGCGGCACGTTGAACGCGACGGCGATGCGTGGCCACATCGAAGACCTCCTGCACATCCCGCACATCATCGAGCAGGCGATCAAGGCCTCCGTCGCAATGGAGAAGGTGGCCGAACGGTTCCACTCGCGAACCGATTTCCTCTTCCTGGGCCGTGGAATCAACTATCCAATTGCGCTCGAGGGCGCGCTGAAGTTGAAGGAGATCTCCTACATCCACGCCGAAGGGTATCCCGCCGGCGAGATGAAGCACGGCCCCATCGCGCTCATCGACGAACAGATGCCGGTGGTGGCGATCGCGCCAGACGATGCGGTGTTCGAGAAGATGATCGGCAACGTTCAGGAAGCCAAGGCTCGCGGCGGCTCGGTGATCGCGGTCACCAGCGCCGATGACGACCGGATGTCAGCGGTGCTCGACTCGAGTCATCATGTGGTCCTGCAGATGCCGCGGACGTCGCCGCTGCTGACACCGATCGTGATGACGATCCCGCTTCAGCTCCTCGCGTACTACATCGCGGTGAGACGCGGCTGCGACGTCGATCAGCCACGGAATCTGGCCAAGAGCGTAACTGTAGAATAGAGGGGAGTGGATCTCCTCTCTTCGCTGAATCCTGAACAGCGCTCAGCGGTACTTCAGACCGACGGTCCGGTGCTCATTCTCGCCGGAGCCGGATCGGGGAAGACTCGTGTGATCGCTCACCGGATCGCGTACCTGGTGAGCAACGGCTTCGCCGAACCCGATCGCGTCCTCGCCGTCACGTTCACCAACAAAGCCGCGGAGGAGATGCGAACGCGCGTCGAGGCGCTGCTTGGCGTCGACTGCCGCCAGATGTGGATCTCGACGTTCCACGCCCTCTGTGCCAGGCTCCTCCGGCGCGAAGGTCCTCACGTGGGGCTATCCCGCGACTTCGTGATCTACGATTCGAGCGACCAGTTGAGCGTGATGAAGCAGGCGCTCAAAGAGCTGAACCTCGACGACGCCACCGTTCAGCCTCGCGCCGCGCTGTCGCGGATCAGCCACGCAAAGAACCGGATGGAAGGCCCCGAGGCCTTCGCGGCGACCGCGGCCTATGACTTCCGCGCGCAGCAGATGCAGAAGCTGTACGCGCTCTACACCCGCGCACTCAAAGACGCGAACGCGCTGGATTTCGACGACCTGCTGTTGAAGACGGTCGAGTTGTTCGAGACATCCGAAGCCGTTCGCGAACGGTACAGCCACAAGTTCCGCTACGTGATGGTGGACGAGTATCAGGACACAAACCGGCCGCAGTACCTGCTCGTCCGGCGGCTTGCTGCGCGCCACCGCAATCTGTGCGTCGTCGGCGATCCCGATCAATCGATCTATCGGTGGCGTGGGGCGGATCTGCGCAACATCCTCGATTTCGAGCAGGACTTTCCCGAGGCAACGACCGTCAAGCTCGAACGAAACTACCGCTCGACGCAGGTGATCCTCGATGCGGCGTCGGCGGTGATCGCGCAGAACCGCAACCGCAAGGAAAAGCGGCTCTACACCGAAATGGCGGGCGGCGCCAACATCCTGTACTACCGCGCCGGCGATGACCTCGACGAGGCGGAGTTCATCGCACGCAACGCGGCGATTGCGATTCGAGAGCCCGAGATGTCGGTCGCAATCCTCTACCGCACGAACGCGCAGTCGAGAACGCTTGAAGACGCGCTCCGTCGAGCCGGTACCGCGTACCGCATCATCGGCGGCGTGCGCTTCTACGAACGCAAGGAAATCAAGGACGCGCTCGCCTATCTGAAAGTCGCCCTGAATCCCGCGGACGATGTGGGCCTTCGCCGCATCATCAACGTTCCCGCCCGCGGCGTTGGCAAGGGCGTGATGGAGTCGCTCGAGGCGGTGGAGGTTCCCTCCGATGTCGCGCCACCGCTGTTTGCCGGCCTCGATGCCGCCGCCGTCAGTCAGTCACTTTGGGCGAAGATCGAGCACGTGGTTGCCACACGTGCGCTGGCGCCGCGTGCGATCGCTTCATTGGCAGCCTTTCGCGATCTCATCGTCGGGCTGCGTTCGATGATCGGGCAGGAGACGGTCGCGGTCGCGATCAGCAAGGTTCTCGATCAAAGCGGCTACCTCAAAGATCTGCACGACGAGCGAAGCGAGGAGGCTGAAGGGCGGCTCGAGAACCTGGCGGAGCTCGTATCAGCCGCGCGTGAGTTCGAGGCTCGTCATCCAGAACCGACGTTGGCCGCATTCGTAGACCAGCTCTCGCTGCTCTCGGATGCCGACGAGGAAGACGGATCGCGAAGTGCGCGTGTGCTGATGATGACGCTGCACAGCGCCAAGGGTCTCGAGTTTCCAGTCGTGGTGATGAGCGGACTGGAAGAGGGACTCTTTCCGCATTCGCGTTCGAGTGAAGACGAAGCCGAGCTCGAGGAAGAGCGCCGGCTGTGCTACGTCGGCATCACCAGAGCGCAACGACGGCTGGTCCTGACGTCAGCCGCGCGGCGACGGGTGTTCGGCGACTACCAGTCGACGGAACCGTCGCGGTTCGTCGAAGAGATCCCCGCAACGTTGATCGAGGAAGTGCCGTCGTCATACGCGTCGCCACAGCGTTCATTCTCACAGTTTCGCGACAGCTATCCGCATGGAGGCAGCTATCGCGGACGGGTGCGCGAGGAGCCTGTCTACGCCTACGAAAACGAAGACCAGTCGCAATGGGCCGGCCTCGGCCTGAAACCTGGTCTTCGAGTTCGACACGCGCAATTTGGAGTGGGGACGGTGGTCACCGTCGAGCCGTTGAATGATGACGTGAAGCTCGTTGTGCGCTTCAACTCCGTGGGGCAGAAGACGCTGCGCGCGAAGTTCGCGCGTCTGGAGCTCGCTGCAGGCGTGTAACGATCCACTGGCCCTCGACAACAGATCCGCCTTGGGTTGCGATCGCCTTTTCGAGCGTCACGACTAACGAGGCCGGCCTCACCACGCCGTCCGGCGTGCGGAGATCGGCTTCGACTGTTACCTGCCTGGTGAATATCTCCACCGACATCACAGCGAGATCGACGCTCCGACCGTTTGCCGCGCTCAAGCTTCTGAGTGCGGCGTCGCGGTGTGATTCAGACAACGGACCGCGCTCTGCCGCGCTTCGTTTCGAGATCGTAAAGGTTTGGATGCTCCCGTCCGTCCTGGGGTTCAAAGCGACGGTTGCGAGTCGATGCAACAGCGTGCCATCGAGCGCTCTCGAGGCTTCGAAGAATCGGGTCAGCACCTGTTCTTCGGGGGATACCGTACACGCGATCAGGCACAAGGTGCCCACCACCATCACCCGCGCGCGGGTTGCGCCCACTATTCTTCGACTTTCTCGTCGTCGTCCTTCTCAGCGAGCCGGGCGATCGACACCGCGCGATCGTCCCCTTCGATATCGATGAGGCGCACACCTTGCGTCGCGCGACCGATACTGCGGATCGAATTCGACGCCATGCGAAGAATCTTGCCTTGCTGCGTGATGAGCATCAGCTCGTCTTCGTTGGTCACTTGCGTCACGCCGACGACCTTGCCGTTGCGCTCGCTGGTCTGGATGTTGATGATGCCGAGGCCGCCCCGCGACTGCACGCGATATTCGTCCAGCTCCGTGCGCTTGCCATAGCCCTGCTCGGTGACAGTGAGAATGGTGCCGCCCGGTGCGAGCACCTCCATCGCCACCACCTCGTCCTCATCGCGGAGCTCGATCCCACGGACACCGCCGGCCGTGCGGCCCATAGAGCGCACATCGGTTTCTTTGAAGCGGATCGACATGCCGCTTCGGGTACCGATGAAGATTTCGGCGTTGCCGTCAGACACCGCGACGGCCATGACCGCGTCTCCCGCTTCGACGTCCATCGCGATGATGCCGCCGGCGCGCGGGTTGCTGAACGCCGTCAGCTCGGTCTTCTTGACTTCGCCACGTTTGCTCCCCATGACGATGAAGCGGTGTGGCTCGAATTCCTTGACCGCGAGCAGCGCAGCGATGCGCTCGCCTTCCTGCATCGAGACGAGATTGGCGATGGCCTTGCCTCGGCCGTCGGGACCGACGTCCGGAATCTCGTGGACCTTGAGCCAGTACGCGCGGCCTCGATCCGAGAAGATCATGATGTAGGCGTGCGAGGACGCGACGAAGAGATGGCTGACGAAGTCCTCTTCGCGCGTGCGCATCCCGATGCGTCCTTTGCCGCCGCGCCGCTGGTTGCGATAGTTGGTGATCGCGGTCCGCTTGATGTAGCCGGTGTTGCTCACCGTGATCGCCATGTCCTCTTCGGCGATCAGGTCTTCGACGCGGAACTCGCCTTCTTCAGCCAGGATTTCGGTTCGGCGTTCGTCGCCGTATTTCTGCTGAATGGCGCGCAGTTCATCGACGACGATCTGCATCAACAGCCGCTCGCTACCAAGGATCGCCAGCAGCCGCTCGATCTGCTTCAGCAATTCCGCCAGCTCGTCGAGGATCTTCTGCCGCTCGAGCCCAGTGAGGCGCTGAAGCTGCATGTCGAGAATGGCCTGTGCCTGGATTTGGGTCAGGCCGAACTGCGTGATGAGGCCCTCGCGCGCCTCACTCGGATTGCGCGACGCGCGGATGAGGGAGATCACCGCGTCCAGGTGATCGAGGGCAATCTTGAGGCCCTCGAGGATGTGGCGGCGAGCCTCCGCCTTGCGCAGTTCGAACTCCGTCCGACGCCGAACGACTTCCCGACGGAATTCGATGAAGCTCTCGATGAGCTCGAGCAGCGAGAGCACCTTGGGCCGGCCGCCGACGATGGCCAGCATGATGATGCCGAAGCTGCTCTGTAGCTGTGTGTGCTTGTACAGGTTGTTGAGAATGACGTCGCTGACTTCGCCGCGCTTGAGATCGATGACGATTCGCATGCCGTCGCGATCGGACTCGTCGCGGATGTCGGCAATGCCTTCGATCGTCTTGTCGCGTACCTGATCGGCGATCTGCTCGATCAATCGCCGTTTGTTGACCTGGTAGGGAATGGCGGAAATCACGATCGACGTGCGATCGCCTTTTTTCGACACCTCGGTTTCCGCTTTCGCACGCATGATGACCGAGCCGCGACCGGTGAGATACGCCTGCTGAATGCCGTGCCTGCCGACGATGTAGCCGGCGGTGGGGAAGTCCGGACCCGGGACAAGCTCCAGGAGCTTTCGCTGCTTCTCGGGCAATGACGGCGGCGCGTCGGACTGGGTGCTCTCGATGGTCCAGATAACCGCCTCGATCACCTCGCGCATGTTGTGCGGCGGGATGTTGGTGGCCATGCCGACGGCGATGCCGGCGGATCCATTGACGAGAAGATTCGGGAACGGCGACGGCAGAACCGTCGGCTCCTCGGTGGTCTCGTCGTAGTTGGCTGTGAAGTCGACGGTCTCCTTGTCGAGATCCGTCATCATCTCGTCGCCGAGCGATTCGAGGCGTGCCTCCGTATACCGCATCGCCGCAGGCGGGTCGCCGTCGATCGATCCGAAGTTGCCCTGGCCGTCGACGAGCGGCTGGCGCATGTTGAAGTCTTGCGCCAGTCTCACCAGCGTGTCGTAGATGGAGGCGTCGCCGTGGGGATGGAAGTTCCCCATCACCTCGCCGACGATCTTCGCGCACTTCCGGTAACCGCGCGTCGACGACAGGCCCATCGTCTTCATGCCGTAGAGGACACGACGATGCGCCGGCTTGAGGCCGTCTCGTACGTCGGGCAGCGCTCGCCCGATGATTACGCTCATGGCGTAATCCATGTACGAGCGCTTCATCTCGTCTTCGATGTTGACCGGGATGCGGTTGGAGATCGGTGTGGTCATGAATCTAGTCGGGCCGTCTGAACGCGGCCCTCACGTGTGGGTGCTACACGTCAAGGTTCTTGACGTCGAGCGCGTTGTCTTCGATGAACTTGCGTCGCGGCTCGACCTGATCGCCCATCAGCGTGGTGAACATCTGATCGGCTTCGGCATGATCCTCGGCGCGGACTTGCAACAAGGTGCGGTTCTCGGGATCCATGGTGGTCGTCCACAACGTATCCGGGTTCATCTCGCCGAGCCCCTTGTAGCGATTGATCGCGATGCCTTTCTTGCCCGCGCTGAGGAAGTACTCGACGAACTCGTCAATGTTCTGAAGCGTCACGTCGGGATCTTTCCGCCCCCGCGTCACCGCCGCCGGCTGCGTTTCTGCCGGCGTGGCCTCGAGGGGCTGGCCCTCGGTCGGCGGCTCTTCGATCGGCTCTTCCTCGTGAACCGCTTCACCGGTTGTCACGACGACCGGGAACTTCAGATCCTGGATCTCTCGATATGACGAGGCGAGCGTCCGGTACTCGCCGGACGCGATGAACTCAATCCCGATCTCGGACCGGCGCGGATAGCCCTGCGATCGATCCTCGATGATCAACTCGAACACGTTATGCTCGTCGTCGCGAGTCACCGAGACCATGCGCGTCGGCGTGGTCATGCGCGCCGCGATCACGTCCAACCGGTCGCGCTGTTCGAAGAACGACTTGTCTCGCGCGTCGAACTCGAGCAGCGCAGAGACGATTGCCGGCGGGTGGCCGCGGCGAGTGACATGCTGCAGCAGCTTGCGGTACGCCGTTGCCCGCTGCAGTTGGCGCTCGAGGACGTCGCCAAACATCTGCGTGCCGTCGGCCAGGCGCACCACGCGGGATTCGACTGCGCGACGGACGAGGAACGATTCGAGCTCCGGCTCGTTCTTGATATACGTCTCGGTTCGACCCCGCTTTGCACGGAACAGCGGCGGTTGCGCAATATAGATGTAGCCGCGATCGATCAACTGCGGCATCTGCCGATAGAAGAACGTGAGCAGCAGCGTGCGGATGTGCGAGCCGTCGACGTCGGCGTCGGTCATGATGATGATGCGGTGGTACCGCACCTTGTCGGCGTCGAAATCCTCGCTGCCGATGCCGGTCCCGAGCGCCGCGATCATGGTCTTGATCTCGTCGCTGCTCAGCATCTTGTCGAAGCGCGCTTTCTCGACGTTCAGAATCTTGCCCTTGATCGGCAGAATGGCTTGGAAGCGGCGATCGCGCCCCTGCTTCGCAGAGCCGCCGGCCGACTCGCCCTCGACGATGTAGATTTCGCTCAGCGCCGGGTCGCGCTCCTGACAGTCAGCGAGCTTGCCGGGCAGGCTGCTGCCATCGAGTGCGCCTTTGCGACGCACCAGATCGCGCGCCTTGCGGGCCGCTTCGCGGGCGCGCGCCGCATCGACGGCCTTGCCGATGATGCGTTTCGCGACGACCGGAGTTTCCTCGAGGAACTGTCCCAGCTTGTCGTTGACAATCGCCTCGATGATGCCCTTGACCTCGGTGTTCCCGAGTTTCGTCTTCGTCTGTCCCTCGAACTGCGGCCGCGGAATCTTCACGCTGACGACACCGGTGAGCCCTTCCCGGATGTCGTCGCCGCTGATGTTCGAGTCCTTCAGATCCTTCGCGAGGTTGTTCTTGACCGCGTAGGCGTTGATCGTGCGCGTCAGCGCGGCGCGGAAACCCGAGAGGTGCGTGCCGCCCTCGTGCGTGTTGATGTTGTTCGCGAAGGTGAACACCATCTCCGAGTAGGCATCGTTCCACTGCAGCGCGATCTCGGCGTCGATGCCGTCCTTCTCGCCCTTCATGAAGATCGGCTTCTCGTTGACCACCGCCTTGTTCTTGTTCAAGTGCGTGACGAACGAGACGATGCCGCCTTCGTACTGGAAGCGGTGGCTCTTGCCGTCGCGCTCATCGTCGATGGTGATGAGGATGCCGCCGTTCAGGAACGCGAGTTCGCGAAGACGCTGCGCGAGCGTGTCGAAGCTGTACTCGGTGGTCTCGAAGATCTGGGCGTCGGGTTTGAACGAGACTTTCGTTCCGCGACGCTGCGTGGTGCCGGTGGCTTCGAGATCGCCGAGCGGGGTGCCGCGCTCGTAGCTCTGTTGATACACCTGACCGTTGCGCCAGATCTCGAGGTCGAGCCGCTCCGACAGGGCGTTGACGACCGATACGCCGACGCCGTGCAGACCGCCCGAAACCTTGTAGCTGTCGTTGTCGAATTTCCCGCCGGCGTGGAGCACGGTCAGGACGACCTCCGCGGCCGACTTCCCGCTTTCATGACGGTCGACCGGAATGCCGCGGCCATTGTCGATGACAGTGATCGAGTTGTCGATGTGAATCGTGACGTTCACCTGATCGCAGAATCCCGCGAGCGCCTCGTCGATCGAGTTGTCAACGATTTCGTACACGAGATGGTGCAATCCGGGCGCGCCCGTCGAGCCGATGTACATGGCCGGACGCTTCCGAACCGCTTCGAGACCCTCGAGGACTTTGATCTTGTCGGCACCGTAGTCCTCGGCTGCGCCGCTGCCGTTGGGGCCTGCGTGGGCAGGCGTGCCGCCTGCCGGCTGGCTTTCGGGCTCGTCGGCGTGCTGATGTTCCAGATGTTCCACGTATGTCCTTCGCTACTCCCGCACCTGGCCGGGTCAGATCCGCATGGGCATGATTACGTAGGTGTAGTCGTAGCCTTTCGCGCCAACGGGCTTCATCACCGCCTGGCTGACTTCATCCTTCAGCGACAACGAGACGACGTCGGTCTCGACGACGTTGAGGAAATCCAGCACGTATTGCGCGTTGAACGAGATCGTGAGCGCAGGGCCCGGATACTCGACCTGAATCTGCTCGTGCGCTTCACCGAATTCCGAACTGCTCGAGGTGACTTCGACTTTCCCTTTGTCGATCTCGAACTTGACGGCGCGCGATCGCTCATTGGAGAGCAGCGCCACTCGCTTGACGGCGCTCGTGAGCCGTTCTCGATCGAACTCGATGAGTTTGTCATTCCCTTTCGGGATCACGCGCTCGTAGGTCGGGAACTGTCCATCGATCATCCGCGAGATCAGCACTCGTCCTGCGACTTCAAAGAACAAATGATTCTCGCCGCTCTCGAACTGCACGTCACCTTCGCCTTCAGCGAGCAGCTTTCCTAGTTCGAGGAGCGTCTTCTTCGGCAGGATGACACCGATTTCCTGCGTCACGCCGGTGTCGTGCTGTACGTCGACGAGCGCGAGCCGATGCCCGTCCGTTGCGACGAGCGTGAGGCTTTGCGGCTTCAACACGAGCTTCGCGCCGTTGAGGAAGAATCGCGTGTCTTCGCCAGTGATGGCATATTGCGTTTTCGCCACCATCTCCTTCACAGCCGACCGGGGCAACACCGCACGCGCTTTGCCGCTGGCATCGGGCAGCGTGGGGAAGTCCTCGCGCGGTAACGTCTGCATGCGCGAGTCGAAGCGGTCGGCAGCCACGATGACGCCCTTGCGATCTTCTTCGATGCGGACGTCGGTCTCTGGCAACGCCTTGATGATTTCGTACAGCTTCTTTGCCGGCAGCGTGAGCGATCCACCTTTGGCGACTGCCGCATTGCAGCGACTGCGAAGCGCGACTTCGAGGTCCGTGGCCAGCATGCGGACTTCGTCGCCCTTCGCTTCGATCAACACATTCGCGAGAATGGGGATCGTGTTCTTCCGCTCGACGATGCCTTGGAAGAGTTGCAGTTCTCGCAGAAGCTCATTCTTCCGGACGACCAGTTCCATAGGCTGTACTGTCCTTCGAGCAGAGCGGTGCGCCCGCGTTGTTGGACTCTCGGTGGAGTAGATCTCACTCCACCGTACTGATCAGAAGAGAGATACAAATTATACTTAAGAAAGGGTGTCGTGCAAAACTCAATAACGAATGATTAACGCTTGACAATCAATAGCTTACGGTGTGCACGTTTCTGTGTGTTTACCCGTGTCGATCTCGTGCGGCGAATGTGGATTTCTGGCGGTTGAGCTGGTGCCAACAGCGCCTGTGCATGATGCGCTGTTGACACCGGCGAATTCACTTGAATGATTCGAGAAAGTTGTTGATCAAGTTGTTGAAATCTCCCTCGCGCTTCCGCAGAAAATCCACTTTCTTGATCGAGTGAATCACTGTCGAATGGTGCTTTCCCCCAAAACTGCGACCGATCTCGGGCAGCGACGCGCTCGTCAGATTCTTGCAGAGATACATCGCGACTTGCCGCGGCATCGCCACCGACTTCGAATTGTTCCGTGATTTGAGATCCGCGATCTTCAGCTGGTAGTAGTCGGCGACGAATTTCTGAATGCTCTCGATCGTGACCGCTTTGTCATCCTGATCGAGCACGTTCTTCAACACTTCCTGCGTCAAGTCGAGAGAGATTTCGCGGCCCGTGAGCGATGCGTACGCAATCAGACGAATGAGCGATCCCTCGAGCTCGCGGATATTCGATTTGATGCGACCGGCGATGTAGATCGCGACCGCATCAGGCAGCGGCACCGCTTCCGCTTCGGCCTTGCGCTTCAGAATCGCCACCTTCGTTTCAAGATCCGGTGGCTGGATGTCGGCAATCAAGCCCCACTCGAATCGCGAGCGAAGGCGTTCTTCGAGCGCGGTGATCTCGTGCGGAGGTCGATCGCTGCTCAACACGATCTGCTTCTGCGCGTCGTAGAGCGCGTTGAATGTATGAAAGAACTCGGTCTGTGTGCCTTCCTTGCCGGAGACGAACTGGATGTCGTCGACGAGCAGCAGATCGACGCTTCGATACCGCTCGCGGAAATCGAGAATGCGGTCGTAGCGCACCGCGTTGATCATTTCGTTCATGAAACGCTCGGACGAAATGTAGGTGAGCTTGAGCGTCGAGTCGTGCTGCAGCACGTAATGCCCGATGGCGTGCATCAAGTGCGTCTTTCCGAGTCCCACGCCACCGTAGATGAAGAGGGGGTTGTAGGAGCGCGAGGGCGCCTCGGCAACAGCACGGCACGCGGCGTGCGCGAACTGGTTCGAGGAGCCAACGATGAACGTGTCGAAGCTGTAGCGTGGGTTCAACCCTCCAGACGCTGCGGTCGGGAGCGTTTCCGACTCGAGCGGAGGAGTGGCTTCCTCTGGCGTCACCGAGGGTGAACCCTCGGCGACAAAAAGCACCGATACTCCAGGGCGCCGCACTTCGGCCAGAGCCTCAGCCAGCACTCCTGAGTAATGTTTTGTGAGCCAATCCTTGAACAGTGGATTGGGGACGCGGATCGTCAACTGGGTACCGCTGTCGGCCACCTGGGCGGTGGGACGAAACCAGGTGTAGAAGCTATGGCGGTTTACCTTCGTCTCGATCCGGGCGAGGATCTGGTCCCAAATACTCACGTCCGTCATGATCATTTCGTGCCGACCTTCGGGAATCGACTTTCGCCCTGAGAGAGTGGCCGGCGCGTGGAGTGACAGGGTCGCCAAGAGCATGGAGAGGCCCGAAAAACCCTGAAATCTCGCGACGTCATACGCCGGTACTAGCGGAAAATGGGCTCTTTTTTGAGGAAACTAGCTCAGGGGCACGTTTTCCACAATGTTTTCCACATCTGTGGAAATCTTGGGGGAGAAACCGAAGCCGCTTTCGCCAATTTCCGGGAGAAGAGCGCCCGCGACTGTAGCACAGAGCGTCCGCGGCCAGCCCTCAGATCCTTTGACAGCCCTGCAACTGCCGACTAGTATTGAAGTTTCCTTCGACTGTCACGAAGGACTTTGGACAGCTAGGACGCGGCACACGCATGAAGGGCAAGCGGACATTTCAACCCAACGTTCGGCGACGCAAGAAAACCCATGGTTTTCGCGTGCGAATGGCAACAAAGAACGGTCGCATCGTGCTCAAGCGGCGCCGTGCGAAGGGGCGGAAACGCCTGACGGTGGCTGACGAGCGCTGAGTCGGTGAATCACGGCCACGGACTGGCGCCCGCTGAACGGGTCCGCCGACGGCCTGATTTCGAGCGTGCGTACTCGAGCGGCGTGCGAATTCACGGCCGTTTCATGACGCTGTTCGTCGTCGCCAATGGCGGGACTGCAACTCGACTCGGCGTGGCCGCCACCCGGAAACTGGGATCGGCGGTCGAGCGGAATCGCGCGAAACGCCTCGCGCGCGAGGTCTTCAGACGGAACAAGATCGGCGAGGGCCTCGACATCGTGATCGTGCCGCGCCGGGAAATGCTCGATGCTTCGTTCGCTAGTCTTGAAACCGACTACACCTCAACTCTTGAGCGACGCGACCGCGAACGAAGGCGGCCCACGTCCCGGAAGGGCAGTCATCGCACTGCTCGTCCTGCTCAGAATCTATAAACTCATTATTTCTCCGTTGTTTACTGGCTCGTGCCGCTTCCACCCCTCTTGCTCCGACTACATGGCTGAAGCCGTAGCTCGATTTGGTGCGAGACGTGGCGCATGGCTAGGCGTTCGGCGGCTAATCCGCTGTCTGCCCTTTGGCGGCCATGGATACGACCCGGTGCCGCGCACGTAGACCATTCCATGGAACGCAGGCTGTTCATCGCCATTCTGTTGTCGATCGTCGTGCTGTACGGCTATCAGGCGATCTTTGTCCCGCCGCCGCCGGCCAATAGCACCCTCCAGCAAAAGAAGCCGGCTGGTGAGACGGCGTCGACACCACCCGCTACACCGGCACCTTCGTCGACAGCAGCACCGAGTCCGGCCGCGAGCCCACTACAGCCGCAAGTGTCTTCCCCAGCTGCAGTGATCACGTCCGAGGCAAAGGAACGCGAGATCGTCATCGAGACGACAACGATTGAAGCGGAGTTGTCGAACCGAGGCGGCCGTCTGCTGCACTGGCGGTTAAAGGAGTACCGAGACAGGAGCGGCGCCGCGCTCGATCTCGTTCCCTCCGGTGTCCCGCCTGATCAGCCGCGTCCGTTTTCTTTCGTCGCCGACGACGCAAGCGTGACGTCGAGACTGAACGAAGCGATCTACCAAGCAACAGGAGACACGGGAGGACGCGTCGACGCGACTGCGCGTCCGGCGACGGTGGTCTTCGAGTTCCAGGATTCGGCGGGTCTCCATTCACGCAAGGAGTTTCGATTCGATCCGACCGGGTACCTGATCACATTCACGTCGCAGGTGATGAGCGGCGATCGCGTGATCAATCCATCGATCGCGTGGGGACCGGGCCTCGGCGATATCGGAGCCGTATCCGGCGGCGGCAGCTTCTTTACCGGCAACTACGTTCAGCCGCCGCAGGCCATCTACTACACCGACACCATCTACCGTGTGCCTGCGGCCGATGTCTCGTCGAAGGTACCGCCAGAGGGCGTTTTCAAGTTTGCCGGGATCGACGACCACTACTTCCTTGCCGTGGCGGTGAATCCGGGACGCGCGCGATTGAGCTACCAGGCCGTCACGCTCCCCGGTCCCGACAACACACAACGAAAGCTGTTAGCAACCACGATCGGGTTGCCGCAGCCACCCCAAGGCGTTCGTTTCCTAGTCGGACCCAAGCAATTCGATCTGCTGCAGTCGGTCGATCACTCGCTATGGATGGACGCGGTGTTTGTCCGAGCGATCAACTTCGGGACGTTCAAGGTCATCGCGACACCACTGCTGACCGCTCTCAAGTGGGTGCATGGATTCGTCGGCAACTGGGGATGGTCGATCATCGTCCTCACGATTCTGATCAACCTCGCGATCTTCCCGCTTCGCCACAAGAGCGTCGTGTCGATGCGGAAGATGCAGGTGCTCCAGCCGAAGATGAAGGCGATTCAGGATCGGTACGCCGGTTTGAAGGTGACCGATCCCGAGCGGCAGAAGATGAATACAGAGATCATGGGTCTCTATAAGCAGGAGGGCGTGAATCCGGCGAGCGGATGTGTGCCGATGCTGCTGACGCTGCCGGTGCTGTTTGCGTTCTACTCGCTCCTGTCGCAGGCGATCGAGCTGCGTGGCGCGCCGTTTGGTTTCTGGATCAGAGATCTGTCGGAGCGTGATCCGTACTACATCACTCCTGTGCTCATGGCCTTGACCATGTTCTGGCAGCAGCGGGTCACGCCGTCAACGGCCGATCCTGCGCAACAGCGCGTGATGATGATGATGCCGCTGATGTTTGGCGTCATGTTCCTCGCGGCGCCGAGTGGATTGGTGCTGTACTGGCTGGTGGGCAACCTGTTTGCGATCGGTCAGCAGTACTTCACCAACTGGTGGATCGGTCCTCCAACGACTGCGCCGGCACGTCCGCCGGCGGAGCGCCGACTCAAGAGCGCGGGCGCAGGGCGCACCGCTGGAGCCGAGAACAAGAACTGACTTCCGACAGCGAGAGACACGTGAACACGAATCAGGAACATCGCGGCATCAACGAAGGGCTGAGCCGCCAGATTGCGGCGTTCGTGCAATCCGTAATCGAGGCGATGGGGATGTCGTTGCAGGCTCGTGTCGAAGAGACGCCAGAGGCCGCACGCATCAACCTCGAAGGCGACGACGGCGGCTTCTTGATTCGCGGCGGCGGGCAAGGTTTGCAGGCGCTGCAGCATCTGGTCGCGACAACGTTCCGCAAGCAGCTTGGTGATGACAATCGCATCGTCGTCGACTGCAACGGCTTTCGCCGAGACAAGGACGCCGAGATCCGTCAGATGGCGCGGTTCGTTGCCGAGAAGGCACGTTCGAGCGGCATCCCGCAGGAGATAGGTCCGCTGAATCCGTACGAACGACGGATCGTGCACTTGGCGATTGCCGAGGATCCGACGGTGAGCTCTGAGAGTATCGGCGACGCGTTCATGAAGACGGTGATCATTTCCGCCCGCCGATAGCACAGCAAGGTCTCACGCGCCGACCGGCGCGACGCAAGGGCGCAACATGTTTTCGCGCGACGATACCATCGTGGCCATTGCGACGGCGCCCGGCCGTGCAGGCCTTGGCGTTGTACGGATCAGCGGCCCGGACGCTCACACGATCGCGGGACGACTTCTCGACTGCGAACGGCTCGAACCTCGCCGCGCGACATTTACCAAAGTACGGACGGCGCCGGAGGCCTCACGATCGCTCGATGAGATCGTCGCCACGTGGTTTCCCGAACCGCGGTCGTACACGGGCGAACACGTCGTCGAACTGAGCGCACACGGAAGCCCCGTCATACTCGAATCGATCGTGCGCGCGGTGATGGATGCCGGCGCTCGGTTGGCGCGTCCTGGCGAGTTCACCTTTCGCGCGTTTCTGAACGGACGAATCGATCTCATTCAGGCGGAGGCGGTGGCCGATCTGATCGCGTCGGCGACGCCGCTGCAAGCGCGCGTCGCGTTCGATCAGCTCCAGGGGACACTCACGTCTCGTCTCAGCGAGCTCGATCGCGCCATGCTCGATCTCGTGGCGCGTCTCGAGGCGTCGCTCGACTTTCCCGACGAGGGATACCATTTCATCGAGCCGGCCGAGACCAGCGCGCGGGTGGCGGCGATCATCGCGACGCTCGATTCGATGCTTGCCGACGGCCGCCGCGGTCGCGTCATCCGCGACGGCGCAACTGCGGTCATCACGGGACGGCCCAACGTCGGCAAATCGAGTTTGTTCAACGCACTCGTGGGACACGATCGCGCGATCGTCACGTCCTCGCCAGGAACGACTCGCGATCTCGTCACAGAAACCATCGATATCGAAGGCCTCGCGATTCGTCTCACAGACACCGCAGGACTGCGAGAGGCGCGCGATGACGCGGAACGCGAAGGCGTGTCGCGAAGTCTTCATGCGCGCGACGTTGCCGACGTAGTGCTCGTCGTCGTCGACTGTAGTGAGCCGCTGTCTTGTGAGGATATCGAGTTGCTCAGCGCGACCGAGCATCGGACTCGAGTCATCGTCGCCAACAAGTGCGATCGGCCGCAGGCCTGCGACGCGCGCGATGCCGTGCACGCGTCCGCGACAACGGGCCAGGGCATGGCCGACATTCGGCGCGCCGTCGTGCGTGCATTGACTGGCACCGAGTCGCTTCACGACGATGCCGCGATCTCGAACGTTCGTCACGTCACACTGCTGGAGCAGGCCCGCGCGCATCTCGCCCACGCGCACGACGAATTGCGTGCCGCCGCCGTCCCTGAGGAATTCGTGCTCGCCGATTTGCACGCGGCGCGATCGTGCTTCGACGAAGTGGTCGGCGTGCGGTCCAGCGATGACGTGCTGCACCACATCTTCGAGAGGTTCTGCGTCGGAAAATGAAGTAAAGATCTCCCGATGCACTTCGACGTCATCGTCGTCGGCGCGGGGCATGCTGGTGTCGAGGCGGCACATGCGGCGGCGCGCATGGGCTGTCATGTCGGGCTCTGCACGCTGACGCGCGACACAGTTGCCCACATGCCGTGCAATCCAGCGATCGGCGGCACTGCCAAGGGACATCTCGTCAGGGAGATCGACGCGCTGGGCGGGCTGATGGGGATCGCCACCGACGCCACAGGCATCCAATTCAAGTTGCTCAATCGTAGCAGAGGCCCAGCCGTATGGTCGCCGCGAGCACAGGCCGACAAGTGGCTTTATAGCCAATGGGTTAGCGACTACATTGGTCGACACCCCAATATCGAGTGGCTACTGGGACGTGCCGGCGAGATTCTGGTGAGCGGCTCACGTGTTGTCGGCTTGGCCTTCGAGACCGGGGAACGATACGGGTGCGATGCGCTTGTCATCACGACGGGCACGTTCTTAAACGGTCTCATTCACGTCGGCCCCGAGCAACGACCTGCGGGTCGTCATGGCGAACCGCCATCGCAGTCGCTGGCCGAATCGATTCGTCGGCTTGGGTTCACGATGGGTCGTCTGAAGACAGGAACTCCGCCACGTCTCGATCGCAGAAGCATTGACTTCGAGGGTTGTGTGCGATCTGGGATCTTCGTCGAGGAGAAGGGCGACCAGAGCCCGGTCCCTTTCTCGTATCGCACGGATCGCGCGTTATCGAATCGCGCGCCTTGCTGGCTTCTTCATACGAACGAGCGAGTGCGAACGCTGGTCCGAGATCACATCGATCAAAGCCCGCTGTTCAATGGACAGATTACCGGTATCGGTCCGCGGTACTGTCCGTCGCTCGAAGACAAGATCATGCGCTTTCCCGACAAGGAGAGACACCAGATCTATCTCGAGCCGGAAGGACTGAATGTTGACGAGATTTACGTCAACGGACTCTCGATGTCACTGCCGCACGACGTGCAGGAACGAATCGTCCACGCGCTCCCCGGGCTGCAGAACGCAACGATCATGCGGCCTGGCTATGCCGTCGAATACGACTTCGTGCAGCCGACGGAGCTGTCGTCGACCCTTGAGACACATCGCGTACGCGGTCTCTTCTTCGCGGGACAGCTGAATGGGACTTCTGGATACGAAGAGGCCGCTGCTCAGGGTCTGATTGCCGGCATTAACGCAGCCAGCCTGGGTTTGAAGCGGCCGGCGTTTGTGCTTGGTCGGCATGAGGCGTACATCGGAGTCATGGTCGACGATCTCGTGACGCGCGGCTGCTTAGAGCCGTATAGGATGTTCACGTCGAGGGCGGAGCACCGCCTCTTGCTACGTATCGATAATGCCGATCTGCGGCTCACGCCTCTGGGTCGTCAGCTTGGAATCCTGACGGACTCGCATTGGGAAGCGTTTGAGATGCGCCAAGCCCGTTACCATCGGAATCTCATTGCGCTCGATCGCCAGTCTGTGCGAGATAAGGCCGGACGACGCGTGGTTGCGAGTGATTGGTTGAAGCAGCCGGAGGCCCATCTACCAGATCTCATTCAATCCGGACTGCCGTTTGAGACAACCGACACATCGCGTGACCTGGATGTGGCTAGCGTGGAGACGGTCATCAAATACGCAGGCTATCTCAAGCAAGAGTCGGCGCGCGCCGAGCGGTTGAAACGAGAGGAGCGACGCCGGATTCCTGCCGCGTTTCCATATTCGAGAGTCCCTGGTCTTTCAGCGGAAGTGGTCCAACGGTTGACGCAGGTCAATCCGGAGACGCTTGGTCAGGCATCACGTATACCGGGCATGACACCGGCCGCCCTTGCGGTCCTCGGTGTGTTCCTCAATCGGATGGGATCGTCCTCTTCGATGCAGGCGTGAGTTGAGCCGAGAGTTTCAGGATCGCCTAACGCGGCGGGCACGGCGTGTCGGAGTTGTGCTCGACGCGGAGCTGAAGGCGAAGCTCGAGACTTACTTTCGACTGCTTTCCATCTGGAACACCAAAATCAATCTCACCGGCTTCAACCTCTCGGAAGTTTCGCCGGAGGCGCTGGACAAGCTGCTGATCGAGCCGCTGCTTGCGGCCCGTCATATGTCGCCGACCGCAACGACGCTGATTGACATCGGAAGCGGCGGGGGTTCGCCGGCAATTCCGATGTTGCTGGCAACGCCACGTTTTCGAGCGGCGCTTGTCGAGGCAAAGACGCGCAAATCCGTGTTTCTGCGGGAAGCGTTGCGAGCACTGGAGATGAACAGCAGTGAGGTGATTACTGCTCGTTACGAGGAGCTACTGGCACGACCGGAGCTGCACGAAGCCCACGACCTGCTTACAATCAGGGCGGTCCGCGTGGAGCCACGAATCCTGATGAATCTCCAGGCCTTCGTCAGACCGTCCGGCGAGATGTTTCTTTTCCGCTCTGGCGCAAATGGCCCGCCCAGTCTGCCGACTCCGCCGCTTGCGTTCAGAGTCGCCTTCCCTCTGTTGGATTCCCAGGGAAGCAGCCTCCTGGTCTTGGAAAAGCGCCCCGTTGGCGTATCCCGCCCATAGTGTTTCACGTGAAACACTCCCACCGCTGGCCCAACTGGTCACGTTTACTTGACCCGACCCGGCCTGAAGTGCAAGATTGCTTCACGCTGCATAAGCACACGCCGAACATTGGCCAGATGACCAATCAAAGTCAACCATGTCGCATTGTCGCCATCACCAACCAGAAGGGAGGCGTCGGCAAGACGACCACGGCCATCAACGTGGCAACGTCCATTGCCATGGCCGGACGCAGAGTGCTGCTCGTGGATATCGATCCGCAGGGCAACCTTACCAGCGGCGTCGGGGCAAAATCGCAGCGCGCCGCCGCAGGAACCGTCTACGAAGCGCTGTTGACCGAGGAACGTCCCGACGCGTTCGTCCTGCCAACGACCGTTACCAACCTGTCGCTGTTGCCCGCTGATCGCAATCTTACCGGTGCAGAGATCGAGCTCGTTCCGCTGCCCGAGCGAGAGCGACGACTGAAGCGAGTCCTCGATCCGCTGCGCGCACAGTTCGATCACATCTTCATCGACTGCCCGCCGTCGCTGGGCCTGCTCACCTTGAACGCGCTCGTGGCCGCAGACGCCGTGCTGATCCCGCTCCACTGCGAGTACTTCGCGCTCGAAGGCCTCGCCGATCTCGTCGGGACATTGCGCCGCGTGCGCAGTGCGCTGAATCCTTCGCTCGACATCGAAGGCGTGCTGCTCACGATGTACGACGATCGCACCAACCTGGGCCAGCTCGTCGCGCGTGACGTGCGCGAGTTCTTCAAAGAGAAAGTGTTCAACACAATCATTCCGCGCAACGTCCGGTTAGGTGAAGCGCCGAGTCACGGAATTCCATGCGTGCTGTACGACGCGAAGTCCCGCGGCGCAGCCGCCTACGTCGCGCTCGCGAAAGAGATGCTCGCGCGGCACGCCGCGTAGAGGAAGGACACGATCATGCTCGAACGCCGCCCTGCACTCGGAAAAGGATTGAGTGCCCTGATCCCTGATGCGCCCGAGGCCGTCCGGCCAGGCGTCCTCGAAGTCGATGTGGATCGACTCGTCCCGAACGAACAGCAGCCGCGTCTGCAGATGGATCACACGAAGCTGGATGAACTGGCCGCATCCATCAAGGCCAACGGCGTCATCCAACCAATCCTCGTCAGACGCGCCGGCGATCGCTATCACATCATCGCCGGCGAGCGACGCTGGCGCGCGGCCCAGCGAGCGGGGCTTCACAGCGTCCCAGTTGTTGTCCGTGACGTGTCCGCAGGCGACAAGCAGATCCTCGAATTGGCGCTGATCGAGAACTTGCAGCGCGAGGGGCTGAACCCGATCGACGAGGCGCTCGCGTATCAACGTCTCGCGACGGAGTTTTCGCTCACGCAGGATCAGATCGCGGCCGCCGTCGGCAAGGATCGCAGCTCGGTCGCGAATTTCATGCGTCTGCTCAAGCTGCCAGAGGAGGTCCGCGGTGATCTCGCGTCGGGCGCGCTGTCCACGGGCCACGCGCGTGCCCTGCTCGCCTTGACCGACGCGGCGGCACAGCGCCAAGCCGCGCGCGAAGTCATCGCTCGCGGACTCTCCGTGCGCGAGACGGAAGGCTTCGTGAAGCGGCTGTCCGCGCAGCCGGGACCAGCCAAGCGCCAGGCCAAGGAAGCGGCAAAAGATGTTCACACCCGCGCTGCCGAGGACCGCATGCGTTTCGCCCTTGGCGCGAAGGTGCACATCACCCGCCGCGGAACGGCAGGGCGAATCGAAATCGAATTTGGCTCGGAAACCGAATTGAATCGCCTGTTCGAGTACATCGTCGAACGTCGCTAGAAGGAGCCCACCACCGTTGACGCGTCGTCCACGAACCGGTGCAGCCCGCCTCCGGACCGTGGTATAAATAGACGCTTGTGCCTTTCAGGTACAAGCTCGCTGACAGGCTGAACACACCATGAGCATGCGGGCTTCAGCGGCGCGGTACGCACGGGCGCTGCTCGACGTCGCCATCAAAGAATCCGATCCCGAACGCGCTGGACAAGAGCTCGCGGTGTTCGTCGATCTTGTCGGGCGCCATCCGGATCTCGAGCGCGTCCTCGCGAACCCGGTCGTGTCCGCCGCCGACAAGCGCGCCGTGGTCCAGCAAATCGTGGAACGGCTGCAGCTGTCGACGCCTGCGGCCAAGCTGCTCACGCTGCTTGCGGCGCGCGGACGCCTCCCACTGTTGCCCGATCTGCTCGAGATCTATCGTGAGCGGCTGATGGAACATCAGCGCGTCGTCCGCGCCGAGGTGACCACTTCCGCGCCGTTGTCCCACGAGCATGTCGCTCAACTTCAACAGCGGCTCGCCAGCGCCACCGGTCGCGCCGTGATGATGACGACCAAGGTGGATCCTGCGATCATCGGCGGCGTGATTACCCGAATCGGCAGCACCGTGTACGACGGCAGTGTCGCCGCGCAATTGGCGAAGGTGAGAGGTCGTCTTTCCGAGCGGTAACGCCGCGATCGATCTTCGCGACAGGAACTGAATCGATATGGACATCAGAGCCGAAGAAATCTCCAAGATCATCCGCGATCAAATCGGCGGGTACACGGTGCAGGTCGACGTCGCCGAAGTCGGCAGCGTGATCTCGATCGGCGACGGCATCGCGCGCGTGCACGGGATCGAGCGGGCGATGGCCGGCGAGATGCTGGAGTTTCCGCACGGCGTGTTCGGCATCGCGCTCAATCTCGAAGAGGACAGCGTCGGTGCGGTGCTGCTCGGCGACTACAAGGAAATCAAAGAGGGCGACACCGTCAAACGGACGGCGCGGATTATTTCAGTGCCGGTCGGCGAGGCCATGCTCGGACGAGTCGTGAACGCACTCGGCCAGCCAATCGACGGGAAGGGTCCGATTCACACCGACCAGTACCTCCCAATCGAGCGTCTCGCACCGGGAGTCGTCGATCGTCAGCCGGTGAAGGAACCGCTGCAGACCGGCCTGAAGGCCATCGATGGCATGGTGCCGATCGGACGTGGCCAGCGCGAGCTGATCATCGGTGACCGTCAGACAGGCAAGACGGCCGTCGCCGTCGACGCGATCATCAACCAGAAAGAGACCGGCGTCATCTGTATCTACAACGCGATCGGACAGAAGCAATCGACGGTTGCGCAGGTGGTGCGCACGCTCGAGGAGTACGGCGCGTTGAGCTACACCATCGTCGTCGCGGCCGCCGCGTCCGATCCGGCGCCGATGCTGTACATCAGTCCGTACTCGGCGTGTGCCATCGGTGAGTATTTCCGCGACAGCGGTCGCCATGCGCTGGTCGTCTACGACGATCTCTCGAAGCACGCCCAGGCCTACCGCGAGATCTCGCTGCTCCTGCGGCGTCCTCCAGGCCGCGAGGCGTACCCCGGCGACGTGTTCTATCTCCACTCTCGTCTGCTGGAACGCGCGGCCAAGCTGAACACGGCCAAGGGCGGCGGCTCGCTGACGGCGCTGCCGATCATCGAGACCCAGGCCGGCGACCTCTCCGCGTACATCCCGACCAATGTGATCTCGATCACCGACGGTCAGATCTTCCTCGAGAGCGATCTCTTCCACCAGGGCGTGCGCCCGGCGATCAACGTCGGCAACTCGGTGTCGCGCGTCGGCGGTTCCGCACAGATTCGCGCGATGCGGCAGGTGGCCGGGTCGTTGCGCCTCGATCTCGCACAGTATCGCGAGCTCGCGGCGTTCGCGCAGTTTGGCAGCGATCTGGACAAGGCGACCCAGGCGCAGCTGAATCGCGGCCGGCGGCTGGTCGAGATCTTGAAGCAGCCGCAGTATCAGCCGCTCGCGGTCGACAAGCAGGTCGTCATCATCTACGCCGCGACCAAGGGCTTCCTCGATGCCGTCGCGATCGAGGACGTCCGCCGCTACGAAGAGGACCTCTATCGATTCCTCGAAGGACGTCATCCGGACGTGCTCAAGCGCATCGCCGAGAAGCGGATTATCGACGACGACATCAAAGCAGCGCTCGAGAGCGCGCTGAAGGGATTCGCGGAGCACTTCGGCGCCGTGCGGCCGGCGGGAGCGGCGGCGTAGCCCGGGACCACGCGCGCACATGCCATCACTGATCGACCTCCGCCGCCGGATCCGCGCCGTCAAGTCGACGCAGCAGATCACCAAGGCGATGAAGATGATCGCGGCGTCACGACTGCGCCGCGCACAGGAACGCGTCGTGTCGGCACGCCCGTTCGCGCAACGGATGCGTGCCGTTCTGAATGGGCTGGTCTCGCGGGTTGATCAGGACGCGCACCCACTTCTGCGATCGACGATCGACGAACGCGCGCCCACGCTGCTCATCGTCATCACCGCCGATCGTGGACTGTGCGGCAGCTTCAACTCGAACGTGATCAAAGCCGCGGGCCAGTTCATCGTCGCGCATCGTGGCCGCGACGTGGTGCTCGGCCTGGTGGGACGGAAAGGCCGCGACTTCTTCCGACGTCGAGGGTTCGACGTTCGCTACGAAGCGACCGGGATCTTTCAGCGACTGTCGTTCGCCGACGCTGCGGCACTGGCCAATGCTGCGATCGACGAATTCGCGTCCGACCGGGTCGGCAGCGTGCATCTCGTCTACAACGAGTTCAAGTCGATCATGTCGCAGCGAATCGTCGTCGAGCAGTTGCTGCCGATTCCGAGACTCGAGGCGCAGGCGTCGGGCCCGGTCATCGACTATCTGTATGAGCCCGCACCGGAACAGATCTTCAGAGACCTGCTGCCGCGTCACGTCCAGGTGCAGGTCTATCGAGCGCTGCTCGAATCGAACGCCGCGTTCTTCGCAGCGCAGATGACGGCGATGGATGCGGCCACGCGCAATTCAGCCGAGATGCTCGATAACCTCACGTTGTACATGAACAAGGTGCGGCAGGCAGCGATCACGCGCGAGATTATCGAGGTGGTGTCAGGAGCCGCGGCGACGTAGGCCGCGGACGTCGTGTCCGGCTTCAGCAGGTGTACGTAGTGTCCGGCTTGGCCGGACCCCGAGTGAATCACATGGCACAAACAGCAGCAGCACAGAGAACGGGCACCGTCGTACAAGTCATCGGCCCCGTGATCGACATCGAATTCACCGGCGGCCTGCCGGAGATCTACAACGCGGTCCGCATCGTCTCCGAGGGCGGCCCGGGCGTTGAGAAGATCGACGTTGTGGCGGAGGTCGAACAGCATCTCGGCGAAAACCGCGTGCGTACGGTCGCCATGAAACCAACCGACGGTATGACGCGCGGCATGTCCGCAATCGACACCGGAGCGCCGATTTCCGTTCCGGTCGGTCCTGAGACACTGGGCCGCGTCCTCAACGTGCTCGGCGAGCCGGTGGACTTCCCGGATCGACCCGTGCAGTCGAAGGAGCACTGGCCGATCCACAGGCACGCCCCGACGCTCGAGGATCAGTCCACCGAGCTGCGCATGTTCGAGACCGGCATCAAGGTCATCGATCTGCTCGAGCCGTACCTACAGGGCGGAAAGATCGGCCTGTTCGGTGGCGCCGGCGTCGGCAAGACCGTCATCATCATGGAATTGATCAACAACATCGCCATGAAGCACGGCGGCGTCTCCGTGTTCGGCGGTGTGGGTGAACGCACACGCGAAGGCAACGACCTGTGGCTCGAGTTCCAGGAGTCTGGCGTCATCGACATGAAGGACTTGTCGAAGTCGCGCGCGGCACTCGTCTACGGCCAGATGACGGAGCCGCCCGGTGCGCGTCTGCGCGTGGGCCTGTCCGCGCTGACGGTTGCCGAATATTTCCGCGACGCGGAAAACAAGGACGTGCTGCTGTTCATCGACAACATCTTCAGATTCACCCAAGCAGGATCCGAAGTATCGGCGCTGCTCGGCCGCATGCCGTCGGCCGTCGGCTATCAGCCGACGCTGCTCACGGAGATGGGCGAGTTGCAGGAGCGCATCACGTCGACGAAGAAAGGGTCGATCACGTCGGTGCAGGCGATTTACGTGCCGGCCGACGACTACACCGACCCGGCCCCGGCCACCACGTTCGCGCACCTCGATGCGACAACGAACCTGTCGCGGCAGATCTCGGAGCTGGGTATCTACCCGGCAGTCGATCCGCTCGCCTCGACGTCTCGCATTCTCGATCCGAGGGTGATTGGAGAAGAGCACTACACGGTGGCCCGTTCCGTGAAGCAAGTGTTGCAGCGCTACAAGGACCTCCAGGACATCATTGCGATTCTCGGGATCGACGAGCTGTCGGAGGACGACAAGGTGGCGGTCGCACGGGCGCGGAAGATCCAGCGGTTCCTGTCGCAACCGTTCTTTGTCGCGGAACAGTTCACCGGTTACAAGGGGAAATACGTCCCCATCGCGGAAACGGTCAAGAGCTTCAAGGAAATCGTCGAGGGCAAGCACGACGATCTGCCTGAACAGGCATTCTTCATGGTGGGCACCATCGAGGAAGCCAGAGAGAAGGCGGAAGCGATGAAGGCCGCGTAGCCGTCATGGCGTTACCGACCTCGCTCGCGCTCGAGATCGTCACGCCCGACCGGGCCATCGTCAGCCAGCAGGTCGACGAAGTGGAGTTGCCGGGCGCCGATGGGTACTTCGGCGTCCTGCCCGGGCACACCCCGCTGCTGGCCAGTCTGCAGGTTGGCGAGATGTGGTACCGCACTGGGCAGGAGCGCCACTATCTCGCGATCGCGTTCGGGTTCGCCGAGGTGCTTCCCGATCGCGTCACCGTGCTCGCCCAGATCGCCGAGCGCGCGCAGGATATCGACGTGGCGCGAGCGGAAGCGGCCAAGAAACGCGCTGAGGAGCGGGTCTCTCAGCCCGCCGACATGGACTTCGAGCGGGCACGCGTGGCGATGATCAAAGCGTTGACCCGTCTTCAAGTGGCCGCGCGCGCACGAACCCGGGTGTAACCGGGTATAAATGTGGCGGGCCCAGGCGAGATGCCCGGGCCATCCCGAGTGCTGCACAGTCTCAGGCAACTTCTCCGGCATCGCGCGCTTATTCAGAGCCTCGTCGCCCGTGAGCTGAAGGCGCGTTACCGGGCGTCCGTTCTCGGGGTGATCTGGTCGTTCCTCAACCCGCTGCTATTACTCCTGATCTACACGTTCGTGTTTTCGGTGGTGCTCCCCGGCTCACCGAGCAGACAGATCGATCACTTTCCGCTCTTCTTGTTCTGCGGAATCCTTCCATGGACGTGGTTTTCTTCATCACTCCTGGAATCGGCGAACGTATTGGTTGCTGGGGGAGCACTGCTCAGGAAGGTGCTGTTTCCGGCCGAAGTGCTTCCCCTTGTCACGGTGTTCGCCGGGCTTGTGCATTTTGCTTTAGGCCTTCCCATCCTGATCGCGTTCATCCTTTATTACCGCGTGCCGATCACCGCTGACATCGCATGGCTGCCGTTGGTCGTCCTCGATCAATTGCTGCTGACAATCGGGCTGGCGCTGATCGTTTCGTCCCTCACGGTGCACTTCCGCGATCTGCGCGATCTGCTCGGCAATGTGTTGACGCTCGCGTTCTTCGCGACTCCTATCGTCTATCCGCTTTCGCTTGCGCCTGAATGGGCGCGGCCGCTTCTGGCACTGAATCCGTTTACGCATCTCGCGGTGGCATACCAGGAGGTGCTGGTCTTGCCCGGGCCCTTCTCGGGTTGGCCCAGTCTCATCACCCTGGGCGTTCTGTCGCTGGTCGTCTGCGCCGTTGGTTACGTCGTGTTCGATCGTCTCCGGGACACGTTCGCGGAGGAAGTATGAACGCGATCGAAGTCCGCGACGTGCGCAAGGTGTATCGCCGTTACGGCCGACGCACGCAATTCGGGACGCTCAAGAGCGCGTTGCTGTCGCGTGGACGCGCTCGCGAATCGAACGACGCCACGACGTTCGAAGCAGTTCGCGGTGTCTCGTTCGATGTGGCACAGGGCAAGACCTTCGGCCTCGTCGGTCGCAATGGCTCGGGCAAGAGCACGATGTTGAAGCTGATCGCAGGGATTGGCAAGCCGACGTCGGGAGAGGTGCACGTGCACGGCCGCGTCTCGGCGTTGATCGAGCTCGGTGCTGGGTTTCATCCGGAAATCTCGGGTCGCGACAATGTGTTCATCAACGGGATGATGCTCGGTTTATCCAAACGCGAGGTCGCGACTCGGTTCGACGAGATCGTGGCGTTTGCCGATATGCAGGACTTCATCGATGCGCCGGTGAAGACCTACTCCTCCGGCATGTACATGCGTCTCGGCTTCTCGGTCGCTATCAACGTCGACCCGGACGTCCTGCTCGTCGACGAAGTACTCGCCGTGGGTGACGAGGCCTTCACGCACAAGTGCCTCGACAAGTTTGCCGACTTCAGAAGGCGCGGCAAGACGGTGCTCTTGGTCACGCACATGCTCGACCTGGTGACGCGGTTCTGCGATGAAGCGCTCTGGTTGGATCACGGCGTGACTCGTGCGCACGGTGATCCCAAGCGTGTGATCGACGCCTACCGATTGGATGTCGCGGCCGAGGAGAACCGCACCATGTCTGCGCAGCCCGCTATCGATTCCGGCGGCGGCAATGACGCGCCGAGCGATATGAGTACAGCTCGAGAAGGGCGATGGGGATCGCGCGAGGCCGAGATTCTCGGCGTCGAGTTCCTGCGGACCGATGGCACGGCGGCCCACGTCTTCCAGTCAGGTGAGCCAGTCGAAATCCGGCTCCGCGTCCGCGCCCATCGGCGGTTGACCGACTTCGTGTTCGGCGTGGGGATCTTCAGCGCGGACGGTGTCTGCTGTTACGGCACCAACACCGATATCGAAGGCGCGCAACCCGCCGAGTTCAGCGGCGACGCCAACGTGGGATTTCATCTCGACAGCTTGGCGCTGATCGAGGGTTCGTACAAGATCGACGTGGCGGTGCACCGCCGCGACGGGACGCCGTACGACTATCATCGTCAGCTGCACACGATCCGCATTGCCTCACAATGGAAGGACACAGGTGTGTTCCGCCCGCCTCATCGTTGGACTTTTTCGAGCGGGATTCGCATCACGGGTCTGTGAAGCGCAACCATCACTGTGACATGTCGCAGGAGGAGGCGGGTCTCTTCGCGGCCGACGTCCGGCGTCGTGGCGGCGTCGTCGTGTTTACCAACGGGGTCTTCGACCTCGTGCATCCAGGGCATGTGCGCTATCTCGCTGAGGCGCGCGAGCTCGGCGATGTACTGATCGTTGCTGTCAACTCCGATCGTTCTGTGAGAATGAATAAGGGACCGGACCGACCGATCAACGACGAGCGAGAGCGTGCCGAGCTCCTGTGTGCGCTTGCGTGTGTCGACGCGGTCACCATCTTCGACGAGGACACGCCGCACGCGGTGATTACGCGCATTCAGCCCGACGTTCTCGTCAAGGGTGCCGACTGGAAAGACGATGAGATCGTCGGCCGCGACATCGTTGAAGCAAGAGGTGGCACAGTCGTGCGATTGACGATGACAGAGGGGTTCTCGTCGTCCCGATTGATTGAGCGGGTTCGTCGCTCGTAACACATGACCACGATCGCGCCATCGTTAACACTTCGCGCGTTGCTCAGCCGGGCGGCGGCGGCGGCAGGCCTCGACGGAAGTGCGCCCGTTACGGCAGGACTGACGCCCGCGGCAAAGGCATTTGCCGCAGTGATCGCCGCCCGCGCACGTGGTGGAACCACGCTGCTCGTCGTGCCGACCGACAAGGACGTCGATCAGATCGCGGCTGACGCCCGTTTTTTCTACGGCGCGCTCGAGAGCGCTTCCGAGGCGGCGATCGACCAAGCGGTTCTCTCGTTCCCCTCGCTTCAGGTCGATCCATATCGAGGCATGACGCCGCACTTTCGAGTGGCCGCCGCGCGCGCTCGCGCGCTGCACGCCGCCGCCACCGGCACGGCGCGTCTGCTCGTGGCCTCGGCGGCGTCTCTCTTGCCGAGAATCAGTCGACCCGAACGACTGCTGCGGGCGTCGATCGATCTCCGCCCTGGTTCGGAAATCGAGCCGCAGCAGCTCGCTGAACTGCTCGTCGATGCCGGTTTCGCTCGCGAGGATCCGGTCGAAGAGCACGGGTCGTTCACGCTACGCGGTGGGATCGTTGATGTCTTTCCGGCCGGCGATGCCGAGCCGGTGAGAATCGAGTTCGTTGGCGACATGGTGGAAACGTTGCGTCGCTACGACCCGGCCTCACAGCGTTCGACCGGACCGACCGATCACGTGCATGTCGTTCCGGCCAGAGAGCGATTCGACGACGACGATCTCGTGTCGGTCATGGATTTCCTGTCGACGATACCGCGCCTTCGCGTCATCGTGGCCGAACTCGAACAGGTCGAAGAACACGCCGGCAAGATCGGTCAGCAGCTCGAGAACAGCTACCGGGACGCGACCGCGCGCGGACACGTGGCGGCGCTCGCGCCGTGGTTGGCGTTCACACCATGGGAAAACCTGGCCGACCCGATCGCCGGCGCCGCGCGACTCGAAGAGCTCGCCGTTGACGAGGGCGATGCGATTCGCCACGTCTCATGTCAGCCGGCAATGGAGTTTCGCGGGCGCGTGGGTGACTGGGTGACCGATCTGCGGCAAGCCCGCGATCGCGGCGATACGGTGATCTTCGTCGCCGACAGTGCCGGCAGAGCCGAACGAACCGCAGAGATCTTGAAGGACTATGAAATCGTTGCCCTGCCGATCGACCACGCCGATGCGTCCTCCGCGGCGGCGGTGTTGATCGCGGTCGGCACGTTGTCCCGCGGCTTCCGTCTGCCGGGAGCATCCCTTCAGCTCTATGCGGAAACCGACATCTTCGACGAGGAGCGGCATGCGACCGAGCGCCGCCGAAGCATCGCGCAAACGTTTCTCTCGAACCTGCGCGATCTGAAGGTGGGGGATCTCGTCGTCCATGTCGATCACGGCATCGGCGAATTCGTGGGACTGAAGCAGCTGGCCACCGGCACGCTGGCCGTCGGCACGGCGGGTGAGAGACAAGAGTTTCTCGAGCTGCGCTACCACGGCGACGACAAGTTGTTCGTCCCAGTCGAGCGGCTCGACCTGATTCAGAAACACACCGGCGGTTCACGACCGGCACTCGATCGCCTGGGTGGCACGACGTGGGAAAAAGCCAAGACGCGCGTCAAGAAAGCGATGCGCGACATGGCCGAGGAGCTGTTGAAGCTCTACGCTCAGCGCAAGGCCGTGCCCGGGCATGCCTTTCCAGCGGACACACATTGGCAGGAGGAATTCGAGAGCGCGTTTCCGTACGAGCTGACTCCCGACCAGACCACCGCAATCGCCGACATCAAGCGCGACATGGAAGCGGCAACACCGATGGATCGCCTGCTGTGTGGCGATGTCGGCTACGGCAAGACCGAGGTCGCGATGCGCGCGGCATTCAAAGCGGTCATGGATGGAAAGCAGGTGGCGGTACTTGCCCCCACCACCGTGTTGGCATTCCAGCACCAGAAGACATTGCACGATCGATTCGCCGGGTTCCCGGTTGCGATAGAAATGGTCAGCCGGTTTCGGACCAAGCAGGAGATCAAAGACATCCTCGCCAATCTTGCGCTCGGCAGGGTCGACATCATCGTCGGCACGCATCGGCTGTTGTCGAAGGACGTCAGGTTCAAGGACCTGGGTCTTCTCGTGATCGACGAGGAACAGCGGTTTGGCGTCGCGCACAAAGAACGCATCAAGCAGATGCGGAAGAAGGTCGACGTCCTGACGATGACCGCGACTCCAATTCCGCGGACGCTGAACATGTCGATGGTCGGCATTCGCGACATGTCGATCATCGAAACGCCGCCGAAAGATCGCTTGTCGATTCAGACCAACGTCGTCAAGTTCGATGCGCCGATCATCGAGCGCGCGATTCGCAACGAGCTCGCACGAAGTGGGCAGATCTACTTCGTCCACAATCGCGTCGAGTCGATCTTCTCGATGGGGAATCTGCTGCAGCGTCTTGTACCCGAGGCGCGTGTCGTCGTCGGACACGGCCAGATGGGAGAAGACGAGCTCGAACGAGCGATGCTCGGCTTCGTCGATCGACAGTTCGATGTCCTGCTGGCGACGACGATCGTGGAGAACGGTCTCGACATTCCGAACGCCAACACCATCATCATCAATCGAGCCGATCGCTACGGGTTGTCGCAGCTGTATCAGCTGCGCGGTCGCGTCGGGCGGTCCGATCGGCCCGCGTATGCGTACCTGCTCATTCCCCCTGAGACATCGCTGTCGCCGGTTGCGCGCAAGAGGCTCGCGGCGATCAAGGAATTCAGCGATCTCGGCAGCGGCTTCCGCGTCGCCGCGCTCGATCTCGAGATCAGAGGCGCTGGCAATCTTCTTGGCGGTGAGCAGAGCGGGCATATCGACGCGGTTGGCTTCGAGATGTACATGAAACTGCTCGAAGAGACGGTGCGCGAGATCCGCGGCGAGGAGATCGAGGACGACACCCGTGCGACCGTCAACCTGCGCGTCAACGTGCGCATCGACGAGCACTACATCGAAGACATGAACCAGCGGTTGATGGTGTATCGGAAGATCGCATCGGCCCGCGCCGAACGGGAGCTCGAATCGACCGTCGAGGAAATCCGTGACCGGTACGGCTCACCCCCCGAGACTGTGCTGAACCTCGCGGCCTACGGCCGGGTGCGGATTCTGGCCGATCGGCTCGACATAGAAAGTATCGACCGCGAGGGCCGTTTGGTCGTCCTTAGATTCAGGCCCAACGCGCGGATCGACCCGCTCAGGCTTGTCAACGTGGTCGGCCGGTGGCCCGGCGCGATGCTCGTGCCGCCAGTGTCGGTGAAGTTGGACATCGAAGCGCCCTTGAACGCCCCCGGGGGCCAGGAGGCTCGCGGCGATCGGGCTCAGCGGCGCGGGTCGAAAGGGCGTGGTGAAACGGGTCAGAGCTGGTGGACGGCCCGGGCAACGACCGGCGAGGTGAAAAGCGGTTTCACGAAGGCAGAAATCCTTCGAAAGCCGGAGTCGGCTCCTCTCGCTGAAAACGGCATGTTCGCGCGGTTGGAAGGTCTGCTGCGGGAACTGGGCGCGTGAACGAGGTCGGCTACCCGGCCGCGGAGACCGTCGGATAAGATATTGATGTTCAAGGGATTGTCATGCTGAAGCGTTCCATTCTCGCCGCTGTTCTCGCTGCATCGTCTGCCGCCGTCCCGCTTCGCGCCGAGATTATCGAGCAGGTGCTCGTCAAGGTGAATGGCGAGATGATCTCAAAGACCGAGTTCGAGTCCAAACAAGTGGCCGAGCTCCGCAATCGCCCGGAATTGGCAAAGGCGGGTCCGACGAGCCCGGAACTGCAGAAGGCGATCGCAGAGATAACGCCCGACCTGATCCTCTCGTCCGTCGACGATCTCCTGCTGATCCAGCGAGGACGCGAAAACGGCTGGGCGCTCGGCGATGCGCAATTCGCGCAGATGGTCGACAGCATCAAGAAATCCAACAACATCGAGGACGAAGCCCGTTTCCAGGAAGCGCTCAAGCAGGAAGGCGTCACGATGGCGGACCTGCGGCGCAACATGGAACGGATGATGCTGATTTCGCAAGTACAGCGCGTCGAGATCATGGACAAGATCAGCATTAACGACGAAGAGGCGCGCACCTACTACACACAACACCGTGACGATTTCACGTCAGCGACGGAGATCACCCTGCGGGAGATCCTGCTCGACGTGCCGACGTCCGATCGCGGCGTCAACGTCGCACAAGACGACGCGGTGCGTGCCAGGACAGAGGAATTGCGGAAGCGGCTGGTGGCCGGTGAGCCGTTCGCGCGGCTGGCTGGTGAGTATTCGGTCGCGTCGTCGAAGGCCAATGGCGGATTGATTGGTCCGCTGAAGTCGGAGGACCTGACGCCATCGCTGCGCGACATGTTCGACAAGATGCAGGTGGGCGACATCACGAGCGTGCTTCGCACGCAGCGCGGGTACCAGATTCTGAAGCTCGAGTCGCGAAGCGAATCGAAAGTACGATCCTTCGAGGAATCGCGGAACGACATTGCGAACAAGATCGGCGAGATAAAGATGCGCGCCGAACGAGACAAGTATCTGGATCGATTGCGCGCTCAGGCCACCATCACGTGGCGCAACGACGAACTCAAGAAAGCCTACGACACGGCGCTCGCGCGCCGTCACCAGCAATCGGAGAGCACCGCCCAGGCTGCGAGCGCAAAATGAGCGTCGCACGGCGACGACGACTGCCGTGATGGATGCCAAGAGCGTGGCGCCAGCGTCCGCCAGGGTAACGCCGGCATCGGGCGCCGATCTCAGATGGTTTGCGCTCTGGACACGATCGCGGCACGAGCAGGTGGTCCGCGAGCAGCTCGAACAAAAGCTCGTCGAAGCATTCCTGCCCACGGTCACGCGGTGGAGCCGCTGGAAAGATCGGAAAAAGAAGATCGACTGGCCGCTGTTTCCCGGTTACTGCTTCGCGAGATTCGATCCGCGCGAGCGTCTGCCGATTCTCAAGTGCACCGGGGTCGTCAACATCATCTCGTTCGAGGGGGAACCGGCGCCCATTCCCGAGCAGGAGATCGACGGCATCCGTCGCCTGGTCGAGAGCGATCTCGCGTACGATCCGTGTCCGATGATTCGCGAAGGCTCGATGGTGGAAGTGGTTCACGGGCCGCTGGCCGGAGTGGTCGGACGCCTGATGCGGAAGAACGACAAGGCGCGGCTCGTGTTGTCCGTTGATCTGATCGGACAAGCGGTCAGCGTCGAAGTCGACGCCGCGGATGTCCGCCCGTATTGAGCGGTCGATCGCAATCCCATGAAGATCGGATCTGTTGAATTGCCGGCGCCCTACGGCGTCGCACCGATGGCGGGAATGACCGACACGGCGTTCCGCCGACTCGTCAAGCGGCATGGCGGCTGTGGACTCGTCGTCACCGAGATGGTGTCGTCAGAAGGTCTCGTGCGCGGCATCGATCGCACGCTCGAGTACGCCGAGTACACAGAAGAAGAACGGCCCGTGTCGGTGCAGATCTTTGGAGGCGATCCGCAGAAGATGGCGGCGGCCGCACAGATTGTCGAGGGAATGGGCGCGGATATCGTCGACATCAACATGGGATGCCCGGTCCCGAAGATCGCCAAGCACAACGCCGGCTGCAGCTTGATGCGCGAGCCTGAACACGCAGCCAGCGTGGTTCGCGCGATGGCCAGTGCCGTCAAGATCCCGGTCACCGTCAAGATGCGCGCGGGATGGAACGATCGCGAGCGCAACGCGCCGAGGCTCGCCAAGATGGTTGAAGACGCCGGCGCGGCAGCGGTCACCATTCACGGTCGCACGGCCGAACAGTCTTACAGCGGATTCGCTGATTGGGACCTCGTCGGACACATCAGCCGCGATCTCCGCATTCCGGTGTTTGGTAGCGGCGACTGCGTGGAACCCGAGCAGATCATCGAGCGCATGCATTCCGGCGTGAGCGGCGTGTTGGTCGGTCGCGGCGTGCTTCGCAATCCCTGGATTCTTGCGCAAGCGGCCGACCTCGCGGCCGGTCGACCGGC
>Ga0075433_10000156_pt1 | contig 36701 bp, 29 predicted proteins | sample RhiMethybrSRZTD2_FD_75299 | JGI IMG/M metagenome (GOLD analysis project Ga0075433, IMG submission 75299) | Populus rhizosphere microbial communities from Tennessee, USA - Rhizosphere MetaG P. TD hybrid SRZTD2 | ecosystem: Host-associated > Plants > Roots > Rhizosphere > Soil | place: USA... | reverse complement strand
GCCGACGCTGGTGAGCTCGACCCCCATCTTGGTGCCGTAGATGATGGCGCTGTTGCACAGCGACATCACCGCATAGGTGCTGATGCCGCTTTCGGGCGGGACGACGATGATGTTGGACGAGAGCGCCGGCAGCCGCCGGCGCAACTCGCCGAGGATCGGTTGACGCGACGGCGGGAAGCCGCTGATCTCGGCCGGATGCACGCGGATCAGAAGCTGCAGATCGGGGCGAGTGGCGAAGTACTCGCACGTCTGCACCATCCACTCGAGCATGTTGGGAAAGGCGTTGGCGGGATAGTGCAGCTGTGCGTCCCACGAAACGTTGGTCAGCATGCCGATGACAGGCTTCGAGCGATCGATGCCGAGCTGCCGCGCAATCGAATCGATATCCTGTGTCGTCGGACGATGGAAGACGATCCAGTCGAACAGACCATCACGCCGGCTGGTCAGATACTTCATCAGCTCGGCCTCGCGCGCCGGCGTGAGATCGAGATGTTCCCAATGCGAGCGCGGCTCGGTCATCAGCGTGTGATGGTAGGTGTCGTCGTGGCTGAAGATGAACCGCCGCTTGCGATACGCCACGTTCCAGGTCGACACGTTGACGCGTTCCTGGCGCGCCACTTCGGCGATGAGGCCCCACGGCACGTAGATGCCGTGCGTGCACACCGCTGACGCGAAGCCGACCGCACGCAGGAGCCGGCGAGTGGCCGACACCGTGAGCAACGCCGCTTCGAGATAACGCCGCAACACCGGCTCGGCGCGAGACTCCTGGTCCAGCGAGCCGGTGGCGAAGAACCGCAGGGCACCCGCATAGGCGTGTTCGCCGACCGCGAGGCCGTCGACGCGCATCGACTGAATGTCGGCGTACGGATGCGTCGACGCGATACGACGCGCCTCGGCGCGATCCTCGGCGGTGAGCCAGTCGCTGTAGCGATGAATCTTGATGCCGAGCTGCGCGTAGACGCGTTCGGCGGGCCACGCGCAGTCGCGGCACAAATCGCGCGACGGCCCGTGATCGACGAAGCGCGCCATCGATGGATAGAGCGACGCGTCGCATTCGGCACACGCGGTGAGCGAGCCGTCGCAGATCAGCGCGTGCACCTCGACGCCGCGGAACGTGAGCGCGGCCGCCAGCGCGCTCTCGAGCGTAATCGCGTGCGCATACGATCCGATGCCGCTGGCCATGAGTACGCGCGGACCACCCTGGGCGGCGGCGCGCGCCGACTGCCACATCCCGGGCGATGTGCCAATGAGCGCCGCCCAATCGGGATACGCGCCGCGCCGTGCGTGATACCAGCGCCGCACCAGCCGCGAGGCGCGCCAGATTCGGGGAAAGCGCCGGATGTTGCGCTTCATGCCGGATGCGACTCCGCCGCCATCGACGAACGAGGCTCGCGAATCAACCGCGCGAATTCGTCCACCGGCGGCAGCACGTCGAACACACGCCACGGCCGGTGCGTCATGAGCTCGGCGCGCGAGTAGCCGCCAGTGGCGACGGCAATCGTGCGTGCGCCAATCGCATTGGCGCATTCGATGTCGTGGGGGGTATCGCCGATCACGAAGGCGTGGTCATCGCCCACCGGCGAGTTGGCGCGCGCGAGCGACAGCGCACGCGCCGCGATGCTGGCGCGATCGCCCGCATCCTCGGCAAAGGCGCCGCCTTCGAAGTACTTGAACAGGTCGTAGTGCGTGAGCTTGGCGCGGGCACCGCCCGGTGTGTTGCCAGTCAGCAGATACAGGTGCACGTCGGGCTCGCGCTGCATGCGCTCGAGGATCTCGCGGACGTTTGGCATCACGTGGCCGCGTTTCTTCGGCAGCTCGGTCGGGAGCAGCTCCTCGTAGCGGGCGACCATCCTGCGGATCGTCGACTCGTCGGCGTCGACGCCGAGCATCTCGAAGGTGCGGACCGCGATCTGGTAGTCGGTCAACCCGGCGACGCGAAACGAGGCGAGCTCGAAGTCACGCTCGACGATCTCGCGAACCGCCATCTCCCACGCCGGCACGCCCGCTTTTCCTGTCGTCAGCAACGTGCCGTCGATATCCCAGAACAGCGCGATCATGCGATGAGCGGCACCACGTGGCGCAGGCTCTTCACGATGCTCGCCACGTCGAGTTTGTGGTGCGCGAGCACTTCGTCGTTGGCGCCGCACGCGGGGAGGGCCGTGATGCCGACGCGCAGCACGCGCGCCGACGGCTCGAGGCCGATTTCGGCGACGGCCGACGCGATCATCTCGCCTTGACCGCCTTTGAGGTAGTGGTTGTCGAGCGTGGCGATCGATCGTCGTCCGCCAATGACCTCGCGCAGCCATCGCAGATCGATTTTGTTCAGCCACGGGAGGTTCACGAGCCTGATGCTCGCCCCGCTGCTGCGCTCGATTTCTTCGGCCGCTTCGTAGGCATTGGCGAGCAGCCACGGGCCGTACGCAAAGACCACCGCGTCGGTGCCGTCGCGGACGACCCAACCCTTCCCGAACTCGACCTTGTGATGCGGCGGATACGAGAACGGCATCGGCCACTTCACCGAGACCAGACGCAGATAGACACTGTCTGGTGCGTGGTTCACCGCGTAATCGAGCAGTCCCTGCACTTCGGCCTCGAGCGCCGGCTCGAGCAGCGTCATGTTCGGCATGCCGCGCAGCGCCGAGATGTCGCGCACCGATTGATGCGAATGGCCCGGCCCCCCCGGCAGCAGTCCGGCCAGCGATCCGACGTAGACCACCTTCGATCCCTCGGAGCACTGGTTGTAGATCTGCTCGTTGGGACGCGCCGACAGGAAGCACGCGAACGAATGGACGATCGGAAGGTAACCGCGTCGTGCCAGTCCACCGGCCATCGAGACCATGTCCTGCTCGGCGATGCCGCACTCGATGAACCGATCGGGGAAACGCTTCGCGAACGACACCAGACCGCAGTCCTTGACCAGATCGGCGTCGAGCGCCACGAGATGCTTGTGACGTTCGCCCTGTCGCAGCAGCGCGTGCTCGTAGGCCGAGATCAGGTTGTCGGTCTTCCGCGGCTCACGGCGCGGATTGCGCGTCCGCGTCTCGGTGCGCACCTCGCCCAGGCCGAGCTCGTTGAACAACGTGTTGGCAGTCGCCAGCAGCTCTTTCACGCCCGCGATGTACTTGTCTTCGCTCGGAGCACCTGAATGAAAGCCGTAGAGATCCCCGGCTTTCATCGCCGGACCTTCCATGAACGACACACCGCGGCCTTTGACGGTGTCGGCGACGATGATCTTCGGCTTGTCGGTGATGGCGTCCAACGAGCGGAATGTGCGCTCGAGGGCCGCGACATCGTGACCGTCGCAGCGCGCGACGTGCCATCCGAACGCGCGTAACTTGGCCTCGAGATCACCGAGGTCGCTGACCCCGCGCACCCACGTGTCCGACTGAATCTTGTTGTGATCGACGATGGCGACGATTTCGCCGAGGCCGCGATTGGCGGCAGACATGAGCGATTCCCAGAACTGGCCTTCCTGCAGCTCGCCGTCGCCGGTCAGCACGAAGATGCGCCGCTCGATGTCCGACAACCGATTGGCGAGCGCCATGCCCTTGGCCTTGGAGATGCCCATGCCGAGCGAACCGGTATTGGCCTGCACGTACGGCGTCTCGACGTGGGGATGCCCCGGCAGACCATGCAGCCGCCGCAAGTCATGCAGCCTGTCCTCGTCGAGCAGACCAAGACCGATCAGCACCGTATAGAGCGCAGGCGCATCGTGGCCTTTTGACGAGAAGAACACGTCGCACTCGCCAGGCCCCTGGTCGAGATCTCGGATCTCGTTGAGAAACAGCCAGCTCATGATCTCGAGCGAGCTGAAGCTGGTGCCGATGTGACCGGACCACGCGCCGGTGATCATGTAGAGGACGTTGATGCGGGCCAGCGCAGCGAACGCGCGCGCGCGCGCGACGGCATTGATTGAGGCCGCGCGCAGACGCTCGAACTCCCCGAGCGGCACGAACTGAAGCTCGAGGGACTCGCCTTGATCGGTTTGCAGATCACCCATGGTCGTCTTACGTCTTCGCCGTCGCGATCGTCGTCTGGCGCACGTCGGGCAGCCTTACGACTCCATCAGCAATGAGCCGCTCCGCCACCATCCAATCGTACGCATCGTTGATGTCGAAGCCCTCGTATCCCTCGGTCAGGAACGGTACCAGCACGTCACCGGCGATCGTGCGCCGTTCGCGCACGACGCGCGTCCAGGCGATCTCGAGCGACGCGTTCTGCACGTAGACCGGCGGCAGCGCTTGATACGGCGTGCTGTGCCACGGTTGATCCCCCCCGAACGGCAACAGCGGAAACATGCGATCCCCTCGCACGATCCACATCTTCCCTGGGTGCTGCGCGCACTTCTCCACCGCCCTGAGCGAATCGACGCCCTGCTGCGCCGTGAATCGCGCCCACGCGCGTCGAATCGTGTCGGCGGTGCGGAACGGACTGGTGGGTCGCAGCACGCTGAAACACTCCCACGTCCGGCCCGTCGCGCGCAACTGCTCTAAGGTGTATTCGAGCCACTCGATATCGGGCGACGTATCGCTGGCCAGCGCGGCCGGTCGCAGAAACGGAACCTCGGCGCCGTAATGACGCGCAACGGCGGCAACCTCCTCTGAATCGGTCGACACGATGACGCCGTCGAAGATGCCGCTGTCGGCCGCAGCTGAGATCGTGTACGCGAGCATCGGATGACCGCCGAGCGGGCGCACGTTCTTGCCGGGCACCCGCTTCGATCCGCCGCGCGCCGGGATGAGGGCGACGATCGACGGCATCACGTCGCCCCCGAAGTGGCGAGGGAAGGGGGGCACGGGGCGAGGGCTGTCTCAGGCTTGAGCCCTACATCCGTGGTCGGCCCTGCCCCCTTGCCCCTCCCCCCTCGCCCCTTCAAGGATTCAGTCATACCGCGCTCGGGTTGTGGTTGATGTAGATCGTCTTCAGATCCGAGTAGACGTCGAGCGCCTGCGTGCCGGCCTCGCGCCAGCCATTCCCCGACTGACGAAGCCCACCGAACGGCAGATGCGGCTCGCTGCCGTACGTGCCGCCGTTGACGACTGCAACGCCCGACTGAATGCGCGCGAGGAACGTCATCGCCCGATTCAGGTTCTGCGTGTGGATGGAGGCGGTCAAGCCGAATGGCGAGTCGTTGGCGAGCGCGATCGCCTCTTCGAAGCTCTTCACTCGATACAGGCACGTGATCGGTCCGAACAGCTCGCTGCGCGTAATCTCGTCGCTCGCTCCGACGTTCTCGATGATCGTCGGTGCAACGAAGTAGCCTTGCCCGTACGAACCGCCGGCGAGTCGTTGACCACCGGCGATCACGCGCGCGCCAGCGGTCGTCGCGCGATCCACCGCTGCCAGCATGTTCAGCATCTGCTGCTCGTTGATCACCGGTCCGTAGTCGTCGGTGTCGGACGTCCCCACTTTCAACTTCGCCGTGGCCTCGAGGAGCATCGCCTTGAACCGCTCGTACACGCCATCAAAGACGATGATGCGGCTGCCGGCGGCGCAGCGCTGCCCGGCATTGCTGAACGCGGAGCCGACGGTCCACGTCACCGCATTCGACAAGTCGGCATCGTCACAGACGATGAGCGGATTCTTCCCGCCGAGTTCGAGACAGGTCTTCGCCAATCGTCTTCCTGCGGTCTCGGCGATCCAGCGTCCAACCTCACACGAGCCGGTGAAGCTCACGATGGCGACGTCAGGATGTTCGACGAGCGGTGCACCCGCTTCGTCGCCCATTCCGTGAATCGTGCTGTAGACGCCATCGGGCACGCCGGCTTCGCGCGCGAGCACGCCAAACGCCCATGCCGACAGCGGTGTGTCCTCGGCGGCTTTGAGAATCGCCGCGTTGCCGCATAGCAGCGCGGGGAACGCCTTCCAGGCGACGTTCGCGATTGGGGTGTTGGCGGCGATGATGAGGCCGGCCACGCCAAGCGGCTGCCGCACGATCATCGCGCTCTTGTTCGGCACCGCACTCGTTGTCGTCTGCGCGTAGAAGCGACGGCCCTCGCCGGCGACGAAGAACCCCATCTCGATCGCTGCATCGGTCTCGCCGAGCGCGTCTTTTCGCGACTTGCCCGTTTCGCGCGCGACCAGATCGGCAATCGCACGGCGATGTTGCTGCATGAGGATCGCAATGCCGCGCAGAATGTCGCCGCGCTTCACCGGCGTCAGCGCCGCCCATGCCGGCTGCGCTCGCTTCGCGATCGCGACCGTGGCGTCGATATCGGCCCGCGTCGATCGCGCCACCTGACACAGCTCGCGCCCCGTGGCGGGATCGATCTTCGCAAAGGTGAGCCCGCCCGCCGCGCTGACGTCGCGACCGTCGACCTGATTGAAGACGACGGCGGGCACAGATGCGAGACCGGCGGGTCCCGAGGCCATCACGTTGGTACTGCTCATAGCTCAACGATCCTTCGATTCACCTGCGACCGCCAAGGCTTTTCTCCATGATATGAGCACGGCCGTTCAGCGCGTAGAGCTAATCGCGAAGTGGCCAGACGGGGCCACCGCGCGGCCTCTCACCAGGCCGTGAACCCGCCATCGACCCGAAGCTCGTGTCCGGTGACGTATGACGAGGCACTCGAGGCGAGAAAGATGAGCGGGCCCTTCAAGTCTTCGGGCTCCGCCATGCGGGCCAGCGGAACGCGGGCACCGTACTTCGACTTGAACTGATTGTCCTGACCCGCGAGCACGCCGCCGGGAGACAGCGTGTTGACGCGTACTCCTCGCCCCGCCCAGTGCGTCGCGAAGAACTTGGACAGATTGACGACACCGGCCTTCGACGCGCCATAGGCGGGCGATTTGAGGAATGGCACGTTGCCGGCGAGGTGATCGTAGAAATGCGCATCGGGCGAGACCGATGCGTAGAGCGAACCGATGTTGATGATCGATCCGTTGCCGCGCGTCGCCATCCGTTCGCCGAACACCTGTGTCACTTGAAAGGTGCCGAGCAGGTTCACTTCGACCATGCGGCGGAAGTCGTCGATCGGAAGCTCGTGGAGCCGATGTCGCCCGCCTGGGCTGTCAGGCGGCTGATCGATGCCGGCGTTGTTGACGAGCACAGACGGCTCGCCCATCTGGTTCGCGACCGCCTGCGCGGCAGCTTCGATCGATTGACGATTGGTGATATCGCAGTCGAACCGCTGCACCGCCGTACCGGCTTGGCGAGCCACGTCGTCGAATCGTGGCGTGGCCGCCGCCTTCGCGAGATCGAGCGCCGCGACGCGCGCCCCGGCTTCGACGAGCGCGTCCACCCACACCGCACCGAGCTTGCCCGTCGCGCCGGTGACGACAGCGATTTGTTGATCGAGAGAGAACCGCTGCGTCACGAACGCGCGAACTCGGGATCCTTGCTCAACACCTCGAACGACAGGAAGTCGTCTTGATGAAGCGGCTTGAGCGTCGTCCGCCCGATGACCTTGTCGAGCTCGTACGGCGGGATACCGCCGCCCGGCGACTTCATCACCACATCCTGCGGCCCCAGCACGTGACCGGTCGGAAGGTTTCTCGCGACGACGAGGCTCTTGCCCATCTTGACGATCGGCGCGCGCTCGCTCTCGTAGATCTTTTTCGCGCCGTCACCCATCGCTTTGAACGTGCGCTCCAGGTCGCGGACCATCTTGCGAAGGCCGACCGGCTCGAGGGAGAACGCGTGGTCGGTGCCCTTCATCGCCCGATTCAGGGTGAAGTGCTTCTCGACGATGCGGGCGCCGAGCATGTAGGCGGCAACCGGCATCGCGATGCCGTTATCGTGGCTCGAGAATCCGATCACCGCTTCGGAGAACTTCTCGCGGTAGGTGCTGATGACGCGTAGATCCAGCTCGTCGAACGCCGCCGGATACCCTGCCGTGCACTGCAGGATCGCCAGCTGCGGGTTGATCGGCATGATGGTGTCGTAGGCCCGCTCCACGTCCTCGAGCATGGCGCCGCCGGTCGAGACGATCATCGGCTTGCCGAACGACGCAACGTGCTTCAGCAGCGGTGTGCTCTTGAGATCGCCAGACGCGATCTTGAACGCCGGCACATCGAACTCGGCGAGGAAGTCGGCGCTGGCGATATCGAAGGCGGTGGCGAAGAAGTCGACGCCCAACTCGCGAGCGTACGCTCGCAGCCCCTCGTATTCCTTGCGACCGAACTCGAGAAACTCACGATGCTCGCCGTAAGTGGCGCCGAAGCTGTTCTCGTTGTCGTACGGCTTCTCGTAGGCCGCGCGTGTATACAACCCGCGGTTGTCGCGCTTCTGCAGCTTCACCGCGTGCGCACCGGCCAGCTTCGCCTCGCGGAACAGCTCGCGCGCCTTCTCGAGGCTGCCCTGATGGTTGTGACCGATCTCGGCGATGACATAGCACGGTGCCGAATCGCCGATCTCGTGAGTGCCGATGCGAAGTGTGCGTGCCACTAACGTGTTCTCCCTGAAGTGCCGGTCCGGCTAAAGCCGGACGCTACGTACCGATGGGTCCGGCTGAAGCCGGACATTACGTACTACGCTCGGACGACGGGCCGCAGCTGCGCGACGAGCTGGTCCCAGCCGTAACGTCCGTGCGCGATATCGCGCGCCGCCACGCCGATCCGCCGGATCTGTTCGTCGTCCGGCAGGCGATCGCACAAATTGATGTCGATCACGTTCTGCATGTGCACGAGGCCATCGGGCGAGTGCTCGTCGAGATTGGTGACGACCGCACAGCCCGATTCCATCGCCGCGTTCACGGTCGTGTTGTTCGCGCGCAGGCCTCTCTCGAAGAAGGCCGCGAGCAGCGTGCAGTCCATCAGATGGTTGAACACCGCGGTGTCGGAGAGATAGCCCATGAAGTACACGCGGCCGTTGAAGATCGACTGCAGCTCCTCGAACCGCACCACGAACGAGCCATCGAAGCTGGTGTTCTCATGCAGCGCCGTCGAGACGTACATCTTGTAGCTGCGGCCAGTCGCTTCGAGCAGCTCGTAGAGGCGCCGATACAGCGGCACGCGGATCTTGTGCGCCATGCCGAAGGTGAACACCGAGAGCTCGGTGCGCTGGATGCGCTGCGGGTTGAGGATCGTGCCGGGGCAGAACAGCTCGAGGATGTCGGGGCGCGCGTCTCGCAGCTGGCCAAACAGCTCGCTGTTGCCGCAGTACACACGACCGGCTGAGACGACCAGGCGTTTCTCGACCTCGGTGCCATCAAACGCGTGGAGGAACAGTTCGAACGATCCGCGGCGGGCGTTGCTCCATCGATCGAGGTCGGCGGCGTCCGACTCGCTGAACTCCGACAGCTTCACTGACAGCAGGGGCCGTCGATACTCATCAAGCTCTGCCGCGCGAATGCCGACGACCGGAACGGCCAGGTGCTTCGCCAAAATGGCGTTGAATTTCGCAATGCCACAGGTCCACGGATTCAAGTGATAGCCGGCGATGCAATCGATCATGCGTTGTCTGCGGGTCGCCCCAGGACAGCTGGGGCGGTTTATTTTACACGACGATTCCAGCCGACCCAGGGCGGGAGCGAGCGGTGCGATTGGCGCTCAGTAGTCGGACGGGCGACTCTGCCACAGCGAACGGCGATCGGCGGGCAGGTCCTCGAGAAGTCGGCCAATCGCCGTCTTCGAATGCGGACCGATACGGAACTGATAGGCGTACCGCTCGAGACCTTCGGGTGCGTCATCGGCAATGCGTGCGCCGTGGGCACCCACCGAATTCAGAAACACCAGCGCGCGATTCGGCACGAAGGCGACGTCGCCCACTTGGCGGCAGCGGTTCGGATCGATCCAGTTCGGAGTCGTCCCGCGTGCCTCTTCATCATCGTCGACCCTGTAGAGCTGCGTGCCCCAGCTCTCGCTGTCGCCCGGGCGAGCAAGGTACAGGAGGCAGGTCACGAATCCCCATTTCGGATCGCGGTGCGGAGGAATGACATAGCCGCGGGTCCGCAGCAGGATCCGTCCATCGGAGGCATGCATCGGCACGCGATCGATCGGGTCGTCGCCAAGCGCCGGAAAATTCTGGGAGAGCCAGGCGTTCAAAACCGGCTTGAACAGGTGAAGCAGCGCCGGCGTCAACATCTGCTCGACCACCGTGCGGGCCATATAGGTCCACACACAGCGGGCATACACCGGAGCCATTTTCAAGGGCACCGCGAGCTGACGTTCGTTTGGTGGACGATCGTTGAACAATTCAACGGGCGGCAGACCGCGAATCAGTGCCTGATACAGCGCCGCTGGAAGAAAATCGTCGACCACCACATGTGGGAACGGCGAGTGGCTCAGCGCCACAGACTCGATCTGCCGAGTGATGTGCGCGTGGACATCGACATCACACATCACCGACACGAGTGATTTGACTTCGTGTTCGAGTTCGATATCGCGGCGAGCGACCGCGCGCAACTGAGACTCTCGGAGCTCCAACCCGCCGACAGTGGACTCGAGGCGATCAACGGTGCGAGCCACGTGCTGAATCGACGACAGCACCTCCTGCTGCTGGGCGCTCATCGACGCACCGCGATCGTTCAGCGCTGTCAGCTCGGCCGCCATCCGTTGCAGCTGCGCCTCGAGGTTCAGCACGTCGCCGCGCAAGTCGTCGACGCGTTTATGGGTCTGCGCGATGGCACGGGGCCGCATCACTCGCCAGGTCTCGGCGAGGCGGAGACGCAATCGTCCCCAACGTTCCGCCGCAGCCGACTGTCCGGCACGCCGACGGACCGTTAGGGACGCGCTCAGAAGGACACCTGTATTGTGAGCGTCCCGGTCACGCGCGGCCCGCCGTTGCTGGGCACCGCGCTGACCCCGACGCCATAGATACCCGGCGACAGGTACACGTGCTGCTCCCGCGACCGACCGTTACTGATGGCGCCGCCGTCGCCGAAGTCCCAGTCGTACGATCTGAACGAGGTGGACGACACCGCTTCGAATCCCCATTCAGCGGAGGTGCCGGACGCTGTAATCATCTGTGCCCTGATCTCGATCGAGGGCGGAGGAGCGATCGCCAGCGTAAAGTCCTGGGTGTTGTTGCCGTTGACCAGCGTGACGCTTCGACGATCCTCGAGAAAGCCATCGCCGGTCGCTGAAAACGTCACGTTGCCGGCGGTGAGCCCTTCCAAACGAAACGCGCCCGTGAACGGGTCCGATGTGGTGTCTTTGCCGGCATCAGCGCCGTCGACGGCACGAACCCTTACGAACCCGATCAGCTGACCGTTGTTGTTCTTCGTGACTCCGGTCAGCGTCGCCGTGGTGGGCGTCGGTGGCGGTGTCGGCGTGGGCGTCGGCGCAGGCGCCGGTGCCGGTGTGGGTGCCGGTGTCGGTGTCGTGGTCGGAGTCTTGTCGTCGTCGCCGCATCCAGCGAACAGGAGACAGAGCAGGATGAGAACGTACGATCTACGCATCGGGGCCCTCCTTATACCACACCGTCCAGCTTGCCACGAGACGGTGGTGATCACCTGAAACAAGGAAATCCAGACATAGGATCGGTGCTGGTGGGCGGCCGCATTATATCGGCAAAGACCCGGATATATGGACGTCCGGCGGCCGTAATGACACCAACTTCCCTGTAACGCGAACTGATATGACGTGCCACGAGCGGGTAGTTGCGCGCAATTTCTCCCTCGTAGTCGAACGCTGTGATGACGATCGGAACCGACTGATGATGGAGCCGTTCGAGCGCCAGACGCTGGTCGCTCTCGCTGCGAAGAAAGCCGAGGGCGAAATACCCTTGTCCGGCGGCGACGAGCCGACGCGCAAAGTACGGAATCTCGTCGGCGTACAGGCCCATCAGCACTCGGTCGGTCGGCCGCGTGCATGCGGACAGGTAACGGGACGCGGCGAGCGGACCCTCGGTGATCTTCGGATCCGGCGCGGGAAGTGCGCGCAGTGTCTCCGTCACTTCGTGAAACCGCAGCCGCGTCTGCTCGAGCGACACGGTCAGTCCTCCGGTCTCCATTTCGTGCGCCAGGCTGTTGAATCTGAAGAAGGCGACGAACACAAGGACGAGCAGCACCATTGGAATGGCGCGCGCACTCGTTCGCGGCATCCACGAAGACGAACGGGACGCAGCGCCACCGAGCCAGGCTCCCGCGACCGCGACTGGCACACTGCCGTCGCCGAAGCGTGCCGGCAGATTCGCTCGCAAGAAGAAGTAGTTCACGACTAGCGTCATCGCCACGAGCACGATCCCAAACGTGAGATCGCGGTCGGCAGTGACACCCTTCGACTCGCCTGCACGTGCTCGGATCCCTCGAGACAACTGCCACATCAGCACTCCGGCCACGATGAGAGGGACCGCCCAGAAGACGTAATAGTTGAACGCGACGAGGGTGCTCTCGCTGTAGGGAGAGGCGAGATCCACGACCGGCCAGCGCGCCAACCGTCGCCCCTCCGAGGAGATCGACCGGAGCACGATGTCGACGTACGCGGGGATGCCGCCGTGACGCATGACCCAGAGAATCGACGGCAGCGAAAACAGCAGGCACAGGGCTGCGTATGTGGCCGCGCGGCGGAGCGGAATGCGCCACGGCCGCGGCTCGACGGCAACAATGGCCACGAGCACAGCGACGCCGACATAGACGGCATAGTCGTGCCGAAACAACGCCGCGACAACCGTCCACGCGGCCAGCAGACAGAGGTTCGCCACCGTCGGAGCACGTATGAATCGGTACACGGCTACGACAGCAACCGTCAGCGTGACTACCTTCGTATAGTTGTAGGCTTTGGCTTCGCTCGCCACGACGATACCGGTGGCAAGGAGTGCGCAGAGCCACGAACGGGACAGGTGCCGTGCGAACACGAAGACGATAGCCGCGCACAGTGCCAAGGTACCGAGCGTCAGATAGGCGTGGACAAGCAGATTTCGACCCCAGACTCGTTGCACGACCGCTGGCACTTCGTAGCTCAACGCCGGTCGGACGCCACGCATTTCACCGTCGGCAAAGTCGCGCAGCGGCTGCTCTCCCGCCAGGAGCAGATCGACACGTGTCAGCATCTGGAAGTCGTCGTTGTCGAATCCGCCGAGTGCCCCGCCGAGCGCGTTGAAGCGAAACAGAAAGGCAAACGACGCCAACAGCAGCGCAATGAACACGGCAAGCCCCTGAGGGACGGCCGCGCGCCATCGACTGCCGGTCACGAGATTTCGCATTACTTGCTGCGGTGGGGGACGACGAGTTCGTACAGCGAATAGCCGCCACGCCGGGAAAGCTCTTTGATACCCGCGGTCGATGCGCCAGCACGATCGAGCGCTGCAGTGTCGTCGGGACCGAGCACGATGTGCGTGACGCCGTACACGTTGGCAAGCGTGTGCAGCGTGGCCGAATCGCCGGCGAGGACGGCTTTCAACATCGCCTTCGAATCGTGGTCGCGGCCGCCTTGCGTGATGTACGGATTCGACTGACTGGCCGGAATCGCCACGACCGCGCGTCCCGCGGGGGCCACGCGGTAGAGGCTGTCTTCAGCAGTCGCGAGGACGACGGCATCGGGCGGCGTCTCGGTTCTCAACCGCTCGAGAAGGCGCGTCTCTGAGAAATGGGCGCTCATCGCGAGCGCCTCGCGCCGGTATTCCTGGAAATCCGCTTTCCCTTGAAACGTCTCGTACGTCGCACGAACGGTGACGTAGATGGCAAGCAGCGCCAGGGCGCCGGCCATCGCTTCCTGGTATCGCGGGCGCGCGTTGGACGGGAGCATCCGTGCGGCCACCGTCGTCAGAACGACCCAGGCACCAACGCCCGCGAGCATGTAGCCGGTCGCCCTGAGGTGGAAATAGAACTCATGCTGCGGCATGAGCGGCGGCAGGCCGCGGAAGTGCACGAGCTGCTGCAGCCATCCGTACCCGAACAACACCGCCGCCGCAGTCGTCCAGGCGACGACGAGGAAAGCGCCGCGATCGCTCGGCGCGCGCCGGATGAGCGCAATCGCGCCGATAGTCCGCAGCACGCCGAGTGGCGACACCCACGCCTCATACAGCAGGCTCCCTGCCCGAGCCACCGCCAAGTGGGGCGCCACCCAGTTGAGCACTTCGGTATCGGCGAGTCGCAGCTTGTAGACAACGACGATGGAGTAGACGAAGGGCGCGCTGACGACGAGAGCTGTGCCCATGATCATCGCCACAGCGGCGAGATGTCGTGGCGAGAAAAATCTTTCCGACCTCGCCGTAGCCTTGGCGGAGGCAGGGGCAAAGACCACGGATGCAATCGACAGGAGTCCCAGGATCACAGCCGGCGCTGTGTGACCGAGGAACACGATCCCCAGCACACCGCCGACGGCGATCCACCATATCGGCGTGTTGCGGCGGATCGCAGTCCAGCACGCGAGCAGGCCGATGTAGAAAAAGAGCGAGGCAAAGGGGCTGGGAAACAGCCAGGGCGTGACTGAAGGCGTCGCCCAGCTGAAATCGTAGGGCGGCACGAACAGCAGCGTCACGAGCGCGATCACGGCAGGCCATGGTCCGATCAGGCAGACGGCGGCGGCAAAGAACGCCACCTGCGCCACCGTGCTCACGATCGGGCCCGCTTGTACGAGCGCGACCGGCACCTCGAGAGCTGTGACGCGGCTCACCAGCGCGATCGTGGCGGCGAAGAGCGGGTTGTACCAGATGGTCTTCCCGCGATAGAACGGGTCGTCGAACAACCGTCCGTCAGCGATCGACTGCGCGTACGCGACCTCGCGAAAATCATCGGTGTCGTACGGCATGGTCACGCCGCTGACGGCGCGCTTGGCCGGAACGAACGCGAGCCACAGGCAGAGGGCGCTTGCGAGCGTCACGACCACATAACGCGTGCCCTGAGCGAGCGAAGCGAGTCGAAGGGTCATCGCGAGGTGGGGAAACGGTATACGCTATTCTCCACTATTGACGGCGCGTGGCGCGCCGCGATCACACGCATGAACATTCTCGTCACCGGGGGATGCGGCTTTCTCGGGTCGCACGTCTGCAGCGTTTTTCGATCCAAGGGTTGGGACGTCGTCGCCTATGACAACCTGACGAAGTACGAGCTCGAGCGAACCGGGTACCGGGTGGACGCGTCCCGGCGCCACAACGTGGACTTCCTCGAGTCAATCGGCGTCACGATCGCGGTCGAGGACATCCGCGACGCCGCAACCCTGCTGCGCCACGCCGAGAAGGCCGACTTCATCGCGCATACGGCCGCGCAGCCTGCCATGACCATCTCCTGGGAGCATCCGCGACTCGATCTCGAGACGAACGTAGTCGGCACGTTCAACGTGCTCGAGGCCGCCCGCGCGTGCCGTATTCCAGTGGCGAGCTGTTCGTCCATCCACACGTACGGCACGGGCATCAACGACGAGATTCGAGAGGACGGGACGCGATACGTGCGTGAGCCCGCGGCCATCCCCGAATCGCATTCGACGCTGACGGGGCTGCTCACGCCGTTGCATGCGTCGAAGTACGCCGGCGAGGTATACGTGCGGACGTACATCGAGACGTTCGGCGTCAAGGCGGCCACGTTCCGCTACACCGGCATCTATGGCCCGCGCCAGTTCGGCGCGGAGGACCACGGGTGGGCTGCTAATTTCGTCATCCGGAATCTAACCGGACGGCCGATCCGCATCTTCGGCACCGGCAAGCAAACCCGGGACATCCTCTTTGCGACCGATGCGGCAGAGGCATTCTGGAAGTACGCCCAGCATCCCGTGCCTGGCGTTTACAACATCGGCGGCGGCCCGGCGAACGCCATCTCGCTCCTCGAATCGATTCAGGTGATCGAATCGTTGACGGGAACCCCGTCCACAGTCGTGCACGAGGCCGAGCGCCACGGCGATTTGCGGTACTTCGTGGCGGATATCGAACAGGCGCAGCGGGCCTTCGGATTCGAGCCCGTGCTGAAGCCCCGCGAGGGTCTTTCTCAGCTCGTCGAGTGGGCGGCGGCGAACCTCGACGTGTTCACGGTACCGGCCTGAAACGCGGCGATCACGCCGCCAGACACGATTCCGCGATTTCCTTGTACATGAACCTGATGTTTCTCCGTCCCTTGAACAGGACGTCGGTTGCGAACCGGCTTCTGTCTCCGTCGAACCTGAATGTGTCTTTGATGCTCAATTCATGTGGCCCGCGTACCAGCGCTGCTGGTTCGAGCATGAACAGGCTTCGGTAGAACGAATACATATTGCTGTCGAGAGTGACCTCTCGATCGCCACGCTGATCCCACCGGACGACGATCGAACGTTGCACGTTCACGGCGTCCTTGAGCAGATCTCGATCGAGCCCGACGTCCAGGGTCTGCAGGAGACCCTCGAGAAACATCTCGATCTCTTGATAGAAGGCATCGAGCTGCTTCGAGATCCGAAGATACGAGGACTCCTCCAACGACCAGTTGAACGACGCAAACTCCTCGAGCACGTTCTTCCGCAGCCTTCCGGCCACCAGTTCCTCGAGTTGGCGCTCGATGTGACGGCGCTCCAGACCGATGACGCTGTCCGGATGCTGCGCGGCGAATTCGAGCAGGCGACTGTAGAACACGCTGTAGTCGACGTCGGTCAGCTCGTGCAGCACGATGGCGATGACCTGTGTCAGGTTGAACGCGTGACAACACTGAATCAGCCATGCAAAGACACACGCACGCTTCCACTCGTCGTGCGGCATCGTGCTCGTACTGACGATCGTCTCTTCGTACTCCGTGACCGAGTCTTCGTCGGGCGTGGAGTAGTTCAAGATCAACGGCGTTCTCGTCGTCCGTATCGCGTAGCTTTCCCGGACCAGCGGATCGTTCAACTCGGCGTTGGGCAGCACCTGCGCCCGGTAGATGTAGATCGAATCGTGGATGCCGGCTTTCAAGAGCGCATCGATTCCGGTGACGAAGCTCTCGTAGGTTTCACCGGGAAGGCCAATGATGACCTCGGTATTCGTGGCGATGTCCTGATGTCGGTACTCTCTGACGAACTCCTGCAGCGAGCCGATCTTCAGGTTCTTGCGTTTGATGATGCGGAGCGTGGAGTCATCCATGCTCTGCATGCTGAGCGTAATGCCTTTGTCCAGGTCGACAGCGTTCAGGATGCGGGCGATGTCGGTGACACGCTTGGTGCTGTTCTTGGCGAAGTTGACGCGGAACTTCCCCGGGAAGCCGGTCTGTCGCTTTTTCGCCGCCAGCCATTCGGCGATGGTCTCGTCTCTGGCAAGGATTCCGAAGTTCGCATCGGCGCCGTATATCCACTGGATCCGATGATCGCCGAACCAGTCGATCTCCTTCTGAAGCCGGTCGTCTGAAAACTGGCGGACCTTGCTCATCGTGGCTGATCCCCAATCGCAGAACGTGCACGCGTATGGACAGCCACGGTTGGTTTCCCATACCGCGTGAAAGTTGTAGCGGTCGTCGAAGAGGTCATCGAACACACCGCTGATGTACGGCGACGGAAGCGTGTTCAGATCGGCGACTCTCGGTCGCTTCGCGTTCGGACCCGCTTCTTCGGGCGCGTTCTTGACCGAGAGGCCAGCGATTTTCGTGAACTGCCGCTCCCCGACATATTCCGACAGCAGGTCGGAAAAGGTGACTTCACCTTCGCCGTGGACGGCAATATCGATGAAGGGAAACGCCTGGAAGAACCCGTCCATGCGATCCGGCACGTGGGGACCGCCGAAGACGATCAAGCACTCGGGGAATCGCTGCTTGAGCAACCGTGCGGTGCGGATCGAGATTTCCCAGTTCCAGACGTAGGTCGAAAACGCGGCAATGTCAGGATCGGCCACCCGGGAGACAATCGCCTCCGGGTCGTCTTTCATGAACACGAACCGAGGCTTGTCGAAATGCTGCCGCACGGCTTCGGTCTGGCTGGCATAGGCCCACAGCATGCCGACCGAGTACGGAAGATAGAACGTATTCCCGGATTGGAAATTGAACTGAAAGAGGTAGGTGGCGACCTTCGGTCGTGTCATCGCCCTCCCCGGGATCGACCTGGGATCGGCGATCTGAGATGCTCGTCCACTATTGGCGCCGATTCTACGCACCAGCTTCAGCCGACGCAACTCCGTTTTTACATTTTTTACTCCCCCTTTACATCGCGCTATCCCTTACCCCCGGTCAGCCGGGGCATCGAGTGGTACGTCCGCCCGTGCCTCCGCATTCCGTGTCTCGATCCGTTTCGCGCGTGCCCGACTGAGGGCCGGGTGGTGTCGAAAGAACAGCGTCCCCCACATGTGCAGAGCACGCCAGACCGCACGCACGTTCAGGTAGGAATTCGTATAGCGGTAGGAGATCGGGACTTCCGAGATCGAGACACCCGACCACGACAACAACGCCGCGGTCTCGAGAACGAAGTCGAACGATCGACCCTGGAGCGGGGACTCGGTCAAGAGCATCAACGCAGCACGTGAGTAGCGGCGATAGCCCGAGGTGCAATCCTGCAGACTTCGCCCGCCGCGCCTCCACAAGGCCAGTCGCATCAACATCGTGCCCGCCTGGCTCAGGACCTTCCTGTAAGCAGGCACCTGCCAGTCGTGACCGGCTTTGCGGACACCGACGACGAAATCAGCGTCCCCTGCTCCCAGGAAGCGCGGGATCTCGTCGGGGTCATGACTCAACCCGGCGTCCATCGTGACGACATAGTCGTACGCGGTGGTCAAGCCATATCGCATCCCGGTGAGAATCGCTCCGGCATAGTTGCAGTTCTTCTGGTGCCGAATGACGTGGACGCCTTCCAGCCGCGCCAGAATCGCGGGCGTCTCGTCGGTGGACGCGTCGTCGACGACACAGACCGGCGCGTGCCGTATGGCGCGCCGTACGACATTCTCGATGCTGGCCGCTTCGTTATGAACCGGAATGACCACCAGCGTGCCACTCATCGGCGATCCTTCGCACCGACCTGGCGACCAACGGTGTCGTCTACCGAGGCCGACCGCTCGGCGATCCCGATGTCCTCAGGAGTATTGATGTTGATGTACCCCGTCCCGATATCGAAGGACGTCACCCGATGACCATCGTCGATCGCGCACTGAATGAGATCGGGAAGCTCCTTTTCGTTTCGATGCGGATTGACTGGCGTCAGCTGGAGGTAGTCGAAGATCTCATTGCGAAAAATGCAGTTCCCCGTCCCACGCAGATCGTTGGGCGGACGGCGAGGTTTTTCGATAATCCGATAGATGCGCCGATCCAGATCGCTCTGAATGATCGCGTAGGTCTTGCGGATCTCCTCCCGGTTCGGTTCGTTCACGACGCCGCAGACGACGAACAGGTGCTGTTCTTCGAAGCACTGGAGCATCGCGGTGTGGCGCGGCTGAAGCAGAATCTCATCGGCGAGAAACAACATGAAGTCCGCCCCCGCGAGCGCCTCTTGACTGCATTCAAAGGCATGGACGGTTCCCAGGCGATCGTGCTGGATCACATACCGGATCCGGACGCCCTGGAACTGGTTGCCAAACTCGTTGATGATCTCCTCGGCCCGATAGCCCACGACCAGCACGATTTCCTGCACCCGCGCACGGACCGCATTCTCGAGGCTGTACTGCAGGAGCGGCTTGCCAAAGAACTGGAGCATGCATTTGCTGCGCTCCTGGCTGTGCTCTCCGAGGCGACTGCCGCGGCCCGCCGCGAGTACGAGTGCCTTCATTGCCGTATTCAACGAGTGTTCTCGGGTCTAGAGTCGGCGGAGGCTGAAGGCCTCTGCTCTACGTCGACCATCGTAACAGCATCGGCACACGGTCCAGACGCGTAATCGTGGCCGCACGCGAGGATCACCGCGAACGGGGCAGCGAGAACGGAGGCGCGGGAAAACTGTCGCGAGACTGCGCTTCGGCAGGTTTCGGGAATTGCGGAATGTGCGGCGTCCGCTCCGCCTCCGGAAACCCGATGAGCCGCCGGACCACGAAGAGCGGCCGCTGCTTGACCTCCTCGAAGATCCGGCCGATGTACTCGCCGATCACGCCGAGAAACATCAGCTGCACGCCGCTGAGGAACAGGATCGACATCACGATTCTCGAGAAGCCGGTCGCCGGCTCACGCCCAAAGAACGTGAAGTTCCCCAGGGCCTCAATGAACGTCACCAACAGCGCGACGCCCGACAGCGACGCCACCGTCACGCCGATGATCGACATGAGCTGCAATGGCAGACGGGAGAAGGAGACGATCCCATCGAAGGCCAGCCTGATCAGCTGAAACCAGCTGTACTTCGAGTGACCGGCGCTCCGCAACGGACGGTCGTATTCGAGACCGATGCTCGAGAACCCGATCCAGCTGCGCAGCCCGCGGAGGAAACGCGCACGCTCGGGGAGCGCATTGAAGACGTCTACAACGCGCCGGTCGAGCACACAGAAGTCTCCGGAATCGAGCGACACGGGGACTGAAGCCGTGGTCTTCCACAGCCGGTAGAACACGAAATACGCGGCGCGTTTGATGATGCCTTCCTTTCGATTGCGACGCACAGCATGCACCACGTCGAAGCCGTCGCGCCATGCGTCGATGAACCGGGCAAGTTCCTCTGGCGGGTCCTGGAGGTCGGCATCGAGCAGCGCCACGACATCGCCGCCGGCGTAGTACATCCCGGCGCTAATCGCAACCTGATGGCCGAAGTTTCGCGAGAAGTCGATCACACGCACGCGCGGATCGGTCGCCGCCAGTTGTTCCAGCATCGGCAGCGTCCCATCGGCGCTGCCGTCGTTCACGAACAGAATCTCGTACTCGGTCGTGAGGCGTCCCAGCGTGGCGGTCGTCCGCCCATACACGTCCGGAATGTTCTCCTGTTCGTTGAATACGGGGAGGACAACCGAAATTCGCACGGAACCACCGCGCCGGGTGCCGGAACTAGAAGCCATTTCTCGGATGTGGGGCGAATCCTACCAAATCAGGCGGTCCGAACGATCGACGCATGTCTCATCCGGTACAATAAACGTCCGTTCAACCCTTGTTTAGTGCACCCCAGCCGCGCTCGCGGCTGTACACGACGGCGTCAGCCTACGCCCGCGCAGCAACCGCGGCCCTCTCCGGAATCGGGTACGAGAGCGAGGGAGTCGTCGCGCTCGAGCGCGCGCTCGAGGACCTCCACCCCGGCTGCCACGCGGTCGCGGTGCCGATGGCGCGCGTCGGCATCTATCTCACGCTGAAAGGCCTGATCCGCAGCGGACAGAAGGTCATCCTCTCGCCCTACACGATTTCAGATGTCGTGAACATGGTGCTCTGCGCAGGCGGCGTTCCGGTTTTTGCGGATATCGAGGACGGTGGTAGCTGCAATCTCGATTCGCGAGCGGTCCTGCACCTGCTCGACACCACCGATGATGTCGGCGCCGTGCTCGTCACGCATTTCTACGGTCTCATCTGCGACATCGAACCGATCCTCGACGCGTGCCGGCGGCGCAGCATCCCGGTGATCGAGGACGCGGCGCAGGCATTCGGTGCCCGATGGCATGGCGCGCGTGCAGGATCGCTGGCCGATGCCGGCATTTTGAGCTTCGGCTTGTTGAAACACGTCACCGGTTTCGTAGGCGGCGCGGTGCTGACCCGCGATGAGGACCTCGCCAAGCGCATCCGGCAGGAGATGGCGGCCTTCACGGTCTTCCCCCGAAAGGCCCTGCTCAAGCACATGATGACCGGCGCAGGCTTCGACCTGGCCACCTCTCCTCCGATTTTCGACACGACGGTGTACTGGCTGTTTCGGCACGCCTACCTGCACGACGTGAAGTTCTTCAACAACAAGCTGGACACCGACAGTGCGCCGGTGTCGTATTCGATCTTTCCAACCCGCTATGCCTACCGGATGTCGGGTGTTCAAGCCGACATCATCACGGCGCAGTTCGCGTCGTTCGAGAAGAATGTACAGGAACGAATCGCCAAGGCGAGGCTCTATGCAGCGGGCCTCGACGGCATACCTGGACTCACGCTTCCGCCGACGCGCGACGACGGCTCGCATATCTATGTGTATTACTCCGTGCTGGCCCGGGACCGTGACGCGCTGGCGCGTGAGATGACGCGTCGACTGCGGGATGTGCAGATCAGCCATCATCGCAACTGCGCCGCGCTCGAGTGTTTCAGCCGGTTTCATCGCCACTGCCCCAACGCCGAGCGGGCATCGCGAGAGGTGTTGTACCTTCCGGTCTATCCGGGGTATGGCGAGGATCAGATCCGCGCCAACATCGACGTCATCCAACGCTTCGCGCGGGGCTCCGTGTAGATGAAGGTCGCGGTCGTCGGCAGCGGCCTGTCCGGGTTTGCCGCCGCCCATGCCCTGGCGGGGCGCGGGTTCCACGTCACGATCCTCGACGTCGGCGAGACGCTCGAAACGCATCGCGCCGCTGTCGTCGCCCGCCTGCACGATTTGCCTCGCGAGGAGTGGTCGGTCGACGATCTGGCGCTCCTCGGCGAGAACTCCACAATCGGCGGGGACTCTCTGCCGAAGAAGGTGTACTTCGGATCGGATCGCATCTACGGCGTGAACCGGCCGTTTTCGCCGATCACCACGTTGGTCGAGGGACGGGCGCCCGCGCCGACATTCACGAAGGGCGGGTTCTCCACGGTCTGGGGCGGCGCGTCCCTGCCGATCGATGCGGTCGACATGACCGACTGGCCGGTGTCGCGTGCCGAGCTCGATCCGTACTTCCAGCGCGTTGCCGACCTCATGCCGCTCTGCGGTGGCACCGGCACGCTCTCGCAGGCGTTCCCGCCGTACAAGGAGCCACTCGGCGACCTGCGGGCGAGCCCACAGGGGCAGCTCCTTCTCGAGGATCTCGCGCACGCGGCGCCGCGGCTGGCGCGCACGGGTACGCTCTACGGCAAGGCCCGCCTCGCGATTCACACCAGCGCCGCCGAGGGCGGCGTTCTTCCCTGTAACGGATGCGGCTACTGCTTCACCGGGTGCGTGCGCGGTTCGATCTACTCGACGCTTCCGCAAGTGGACAGCCTCACACGTCGGCCACATGTCGAGTACCGATCCGGAATCTACGTCGACACCGTCGGCGAAGCGGGCCGCGACGTGTTCGTCGAAGGCATGGATCTCGTCGCGACCGAACGAGTGCGCCTCAGGTTCGATGCCGTGTTTCTCGCCGCTGGCCCTCTCAACTCGACGCGAGTGCTGTTGCGGTCCCGCGGCCTGTACGACCGTGTCGTCGCACTGAAAGAAACCCAGAAATTCGTGCTGCCCATGCTGCGGCTGCGTGGCGCGCCTACAGCAATCGAGCACTCGTCGGTGACGATGGCGTCAGTGTTTCTCGAAACGAAAGTACCGGCGCTGTCGGATCACTGGGTACACGCGCAGATCGTCCCGATGAACACGCTCGTGTTCGACGCGGGACCGTTGCCCGGCAAGACGCTTCCGGGCGCGCACCGTCTCTGGCGGCCTGCGCTCCGGCACATGATGGTCGCGTGGTGCGCGATGCACTCCGACCATTCTTCGACCGTGGAGCTCACGTTGCGGCGCGATCCGGGAGGCGGACCGGATCGCCTCGAGTTGAATCCACGCGAGATCCCGGCGGCACGGGCGGCTGCGCAGAAAGCGGCACGGGACCTATTCCGCAAAGGGCTGATGTTCAAGACCGTCTTTCTGCCGCCGCTCATGAAACTGGCCAACCCGGGATCGGAGGCGCATTGCGGTGGATCGTTTCCGATGCGGAAAACACCACGCGATGTCCTCGAGAGCGACACGCTCGGACGTCCGTTCGGATCGACGCGAATTTTCGCTGTCGATTCATCGGTGCTGCCATCCATTCCAGGCACGACGCTCGCGTTTTCCGTCATGGCGAACGCCTACCGGATCGCTTCGGAGGCGCCGTTGTGATCTTCAACGCGGGGATCGCAGGGCTCGCAGAGCAGATCGCGCGGAGACACGGAGTCACGGAGATCAGACGGAGGCAGACCGTGGCGATCGATTGGTCGCGGGTGGGGCCGCGCGCGTGGCGCGCGGATGGGACGAGCTTGCCGTCCTTCGGACTCTGATCGTCTCCGTCCGAACTCCGTTGCTCCATGCGAACCGTGTCTCCGTTTCTGAATGTCAACGCCCCGGCGATCTCGGCGATCTCTGCGTTTGCTTTGATACGATTCAAAAGCTCCGGATGAAGATCCTTTTCGTACTCAAGCAGCGCAACTACCTCACGACGTTCTCCGGTGTGGTCGCCGCGCTTGCCGGCCGCGGCCACGCGGTGCGACTGGCGTGGCCCGACGAGGATGTCTCGCTCCCCGAGGAGCTGTCATCGCCGTGCATCTCGGTGGATCACTGGGAGCCGAAGCGCGGCGACGAATGGGCACCGGTCGTGGGCACCGTTCGCCGCGGCGCCGACTACTTGCGGTATCTCGAGCCCAACTACGCCGCGGCGATCAAGCTGCGTGCGCGGTCGTTCGAGAAGCTGCTGCATTCGCTGTCGAAGGGCGAACGGGTGCCCGACCCGGGGTGGAGCGAGATCGGTCTGGGTCTCGCTCCCGAGGAGCGCACGCGTCTGATGACGGTGACCCGCCTGATGGAGCAGGCGATCCCCAGCGATGCCAAACACGAAGCGTTCATCGACTCGAATCGGCCCGACGCCGTGCTGGTCTCGCCGTTGATCGATCTCGGATCGGCGCAGACCGATGTCATCAAGAGCGCGAAGGCGCTGGGCATTCCCACGGGCATGGTGCTGTATAGCTGGGACAACTTGAGCACCAAAGGCGGGCTGCACGTGCATCCCGATCGCATGTTCGTGTGGAACGAGCTGCAGCGCCAGGAGGCCGCCACGTTGCATGGCTATCCGATCGTGCGCGCGATCGCGACCGGCGCCCCGCGGTTCGACGACTTCTTCGCGCTGCGGCCGGTCACCGATCGTCAGTCGTTCTTCGCGCCACTCGGCCTCGATCCCGGCCGTCGCTGCCTGATCTATCTTGCCTCGTCCAAGTTCGTGGTGACCGACAGCGAGCTGCCATTCATCCAAAGCTGGGTGCGCGAGATTCGCCGCTCGAGCGACGAAACCTTGCGCGGCTGCACTATCATCGTACGGCCGCATCCGGACGTGAAGTCATGGGGCGACGAAGGCGACGTCGAACTGGTGCGATGGCCCGGCATCGAGGGCAAGGGCCGCGTCACCCGCCCGATCGACGACCCTCGCGTCGTGGTGCTGCGCACGCATTACCGGCGCGCCCAGGCGTTTTACGATGCGCTGCATCACAGCGCCGCGGTCGTCGCTCTCAACACCAGCGCTGCACTCGAGGCGGCGATCGTCGGACGTCCGGTGTTCACGCTGCTGGCCGGCGATGATGCGGCCAACGGGCAGGAGAGCACGCTGCATTTCCACTACCTGCTCGAGAAGAACGGTGGATGCGTATCGCTGTCGGCGACCGTCGACGAGCATGTGCGCCAGTTGGCGGACGCGCTGAAGGCTGGAGATGCGGGGCCGCGACTCCGCGCCTTCGCACAAAGCTTCGTCCGTCCCGCCGGCCTCGAGGTGCCGGCGTCGACGCTGCTCGCCGATGCGATCGAGACGCACTTGCGGCGTCAGAACGAGCAGGGCAAGGACGTCGACCCATAGTGGCTGGTCACGGGAGGCCCGCGGCGGACGAACACACGGACCGGATCGCCCGCCAGCGCCGGGAGCTCTCCCACGAGCTCATAGTGCTTCATGATGAAGTCGTCGATCAGCGTGAATTGTGAGGCAAAGTTCTGACGATAGGTGCGTTCCAGATCGGTCACGACGATCGGGACATCCTGCGTGCGCAGCCGCTCGAGCATCAAACGCTGGTCGTGATCGAGCCTATAGAACCCGGGCCTGAACGTCATGTGGCCGGCCGCCGGCGATCGCGCGGCGATGGCAAGAATCTCGGGGGCATCGGCGACCACGAGCACGCGCTGCGACGGGCTGGTGCACGCGTGAATGTAGTCGGCGACCGTGGGTCCGTCGGCGCTGACCGAGCCGGCCCGAGGCGGCAGCGCGCGAAGCTGCGACGACACCGCGCCCACCCGGCGGACAATCTTCTTGGCGCTGTCGCGGAACCCCGTGGTATCGAGCTCGTGCCAGACGCTGCCGATCGTCGAGATGGCCATCGTGGCGGCAACCAGCACGAGTGCGGTGATCGCCCGCGCCGCCATCTTCACCCTCGCCGGCGATTCGCGAACGGTCGTCGCCAGCCACGCTGCGAGTATGGCGATCGGTGCGCCGAGATCACCGATTCTCGCCGGCAGGTTGCCACGCAGCAGATACCAGTTGAGGATGGACGCCAGCACCGCCAGGCTGATGATCACGGCGCGGCGCTGTTGGACATCGAGGTCGCGCGGCAGCGGCGACCACCACAGCGCCGACACCGCCAGCGGCGGAATCGACAGGCACAGGTAGTACAGAAAGGCCGCCGCGTTGTCTTCATCCTCGACGAAGTCAGTGACGCTGCCGGTCGGCGTGAACGTCGGCCAGCGCAGGTGCGTACGCCGCTGTTCGCTTTGCCCGATCTCCCAGTTCGTTTCTACGTACGATCGCAAACCGACGAAGTGCTGAATCGAATACAACGGTCCCGCCACGAGGATCGTCACGAGCGCGACGTAGGCAGAGAGTCGACCAATCGCGCTACGCCACTCGCTGGGAGCGAGCACGATGAGTACGGCCGCCGCCGGCGCCAGATACACGAGATAGTCGTGGCGGAACAGAAACGCGACCGCCGACCAGACAGCCAGCAGCGCCAGTGATGATCGCGTTGGCCGACGCGCGTAACGCAGAAACAATGCGGCCGCTCCCGCGAACACCACCAGCTTGGAGTAGCCGTACAGCTTCGTCGCCGTAAGCAAGGTCGCCATCGTCATGACGAACGCCGGCAGCGGTCCTGCCATCCGTGCCGCGGTCACGAACAGCACGGTGAGCGCAGTGGCCACCGCGCCGACCACGAACACGGCTTCGGACAGCAGATTCTCGCCGCCGATCTTCTGCGCGAGCGCCGGCAGCTCGTAGGTGAGCGCCGGCCACGCGCCCTGAAGGCCGGCATCCGAAAAATCGCGCAGCGGCCGCTCGCCGTGCGCCACCTGTTTCGCGCCGAGATAGTAGATGAAGTGATCGCCATCGAATCCGCCGAGCGCGCCGCCGAGTCCGTTGAAGCGATAGAGAAACACGAGGACGAAGACGATCACCGCGAGCACGTCGACACGTCGGAACCACCTCAACGTGTTCGCCACCGCACCACGCTCGCGCGGCTCGGTGACGGTCACCACCAGTCCTTCCTCGGCTTGGGATCGGTTCGCGCAACGCGCCGCGCCGAGTCGACGATCGCCTCGATGACGATCGGTGAACAGCGGGCGTCGATGGCCGCGTTCTGGATCTGATTCAGCACACGCGTCAGCCGATCGCGCGCAAGGTCGTCGCCGGCCGTGATAGCGTAGAGGCGCCTGGCGAGCAGCACCCGGCTCGACTCGGAAAGCTGGGACATATCGCACGTGCTCAGGGCGTCGGCGAGAGAACGGGTGGCTTCTTCATTCGGCGGAAATCGAGACGCGGCGGGGAGAATGCGCTCGATCTCAGCACGCCTGGCCACCTGCTCGCCGAGCAGTGACGCGAGCTCCCCGACACGGTCTTCCTTTTCGGCAGCGGTCGTCGGTCGCGGCGCCGGCGGCCGCCACAGCAGCGCAAGGATCACGCCGATCACGATTGCCGCACCCGCGTGCTCGATCCACGCCGACACGGCATGACCAACGACGCGTCTCATCGTCTGTTGCGCAGCGCGGCGGCGTGGTTCTGCATCGCGATCGTCCCTGTCCTCGTCATCGGCCTCGTGCGGTGGTGCTTCGGTGCGCCGCTATCCGCGTTCCGTCCAGTCATGTTCGATGAGATCTCGTACTGGCACGAAGCGCTGACGTTCAGCACTGTGGGATTCAGAGGTGGGTTCTACACGTGGGGCGAGCTGACGAACAGCGCAGGCGTGACGCCGTTCGGGTGGCATGGCCCAGGGTTTCCAGTCGCATACGGAATCTTCGGCGCCCTCTTCGGCTGGTATCGCCATACCCCCGTCGTCCTCAACCTGGCCGCCATTGCATGCGCGGCCTGGGTGTGGACGAGCACCGCGACACCGACGGCGTCGCGCACGATGCTGGCCGCGGTCGTGCTCGCAACCTTCTGGCCCCTGATCCTCTGGGCGCCCTCGGCCATGCAGGAGGCGCTGCACCATGCCGGCGCAATCGCGATGGCCGGCTTCTTCGCGCATGCGCTCGGGGCTGCTCCGCGTCGGTGGGTCAACGCGATCGGATGGCTCGTGCTCGCCGCACTCTCCTTCATTCGACCGACGTGGCTCGTGCTGATGCCGCTCTGGGGGTTCGCGACCGCGCACGCGAAAGGACGCCGCGCGATCGCGATCTCAATCGGATGCTCGGTTTTGCTGGCGGTCATCGTGCTGCAGCTGTACAACCGGACCGTGGCGCCGTTTCCAACCGGCTTCTTCTTCCTGCGCGTACTCGATCGCACCGAGGGCATCACCAAGATCTGGGGCAACCTCCACTTCAACCTGCTGAGGACGATTGAGCCAGCCGAATACAAGTTCCTCGAGATCCTGTTCCGGGTTCAGTATTGGCTGTGGCTGGCTGGGGCGATCGCGATCGTCTCGCGACGACGCCGGCCCGATGCGGGCCAGGTGCCACCGACGACGCACATCGCCATCGGAACCGTGGCGATGGCCGTTGCCCTCGCATTGATGTTGATTCTGTACACGTTGACCAACTGGGCGGAACAACGCGTGCTCTCGGCGTTCCTCCTCTTCGCGGTCATGCTCTGCCTGGCGACGCCGGGCACACCCGCCACCCTGCTCGCATCAGCGCTGCTCGCGTCGAACCTGGCCACCGCGAAACCTTTTCTCGACAGCTTCAGCGGCGAACGCAGCGACAACTTCGTCTGGGATCGCCGAGGTTCGTACGAACTCGCAGACGCCATCGACGGCCGCATCATCTATCGTCCGGATGCCACGCGATGGTGCAATACGCTGCTGACGTCGCAATATCCGCCGCATCTCATCGTCGTTCCGGCGGGGATCGGCTTGTCGGTCGCCCGAGAACCCAATGAGATGACCCGGCCGCCGCGTTCGCACTTTCTTTTTCTGGACGAGCCCGCGCGAGCCGACTTCAGGGTGCCGCTCCACGTGCAACCGCTCGCCACGCTGCCGTACGGAACGCTGTACCTGAATCTCGACTCCGGCTGCCAATAGTGGGACGTACGTCCCAACTCAGGACCGGCCGTTCGATGTCGCGGCCGGCAGATCGCCGTCAAGGCTGGTTGCAACCGGTACGCTTCCAGTTGATACACTCCACTAGTAGCGCGTCGACGCAGGCTGCCTCGCCTGGATCGCTTCGCGGCCACCGAACTCCTGATCGAACGACGCCGGCTCGTGTATGCCTGCCAGCGCCTCGATCAAATATGCTGGGCGCGCTCGCGCTTCGTCCAGACCGCGCCAGACATATTCGCCGACGAGACCAAGGGCCATCAGGTTGACGCCCGACAGGACGACCATCACGGCCACCAGCCACGGCGTCGTGCTCGCCGGTGCCACCATCGCGTAGATCCCGACCAACACGCCCAGCAGAAACAAGACCACGCCGAGATACGAGCACATCCGGATCGGCGCATCAGAGAATCCGATCACCGAATCGAGCACCAGCTTGATCTTCTTCTGCAGCGTCCAGCCGGATTTTCCTGCGGCACGCGGCTGTTTGTCGTACTCGATCTGCACCTGCCGGAACCCGAGCCACGTCACCAGCGCCAGCACGCTGACATTGCGCTCGCGGAAGCGGCGCAGGCCCTCGATGACGATACGATCGATGAGAAAGAAGTCGGCGCCGCGCGCAGGCATGTCTCGCATCCCGACGACGTTGCGCATGATCCAGTAGTAGAACCTGGCGAAGAGTCCATGCGATCGGCTGCCCGGTGACTCGCGGCGCGTCGCCCACACCACGGTGGCGCCTTCCCGCCAGCGATCGCGCATGGCCCCGAGCATCGCCGGCGGATCCTGAAGGTCGGCGGCCATCATCACCGCCGCGTCTCCGCGCACGTGGTGCAGCCCGCAGGCAATCGCGACGTGCGAGCCGGAATTGCGCGCCAGCCGGATGCCGCGCACGTGCGGATCTCGCGCGGCGATCCGCTCGATGACGCTGAACGTCGCATCGCGCGAATGGTCGTCGACGATCAGCCACTCCCACTCTTCGCCGAGGGTGGTCATCGTCGTCACCATCTGCGTATGGAGGGCCTCGAGGTTGTCGGCTTCGTTGAAGGCTGGGGTGAGGATCGACAGCATCGCAGTACGGCTCAGTGCGCGACCGCTCGCGCGAGCGCCGCGACGACTCGCGTCTGATCGTCAACGGTCATGTCGTGATAGAGCGGCAGCACAATGCTCGTTCGCAGTGCCTCTTCGCTGCGGGCGAGGCCATCGGCAGTCGTCCGCCAGGTGCCGGCCGGATAGGCCGCCTCGCCATGCGCATTCATCGCGCCGCGGCGGGTCGCAACCCCCTCGTCCAGCATGCGCTGCATCACCGTGTACTGATCGAGTCCGGGACGAAGGCGGATGGCGTAGCTTTGCCAGTTGGATCGCGCCCACTCGGGCTCGCACGGCGCTGCCACACCGGCGATGTCTCGCAGCGAGGCGGCATAACGAGCGGCGAGCTCTCGCCGTCGAGACACGATGTCCGGCAGCCGCGACAGCTGTTCGCGTCCGATTGCCGCCTGAATGTCGGTCAGGCGGTAATTGAACCCCAACATCGGATACTCCTCGAACACCACCTGCGACGATTGGTGACGCACCCGATCGGGCACGCTCATCCCGTGCTGGCGCAGCAGCCGCAGTCTCGCGTCGACGTCGCCGCTGCCCGTCGTGATCATGCCGCCATCGCCAGTGGACAGCAGCTTTCGCGGATGAAACGAAAAGCAGGCGATCGTGCCGTGCGGCCGGCCGATGCGCTGCCATCCTCCGTCCCATCTGATTTCGCTGCCAATCGCGCAGGCGGCATCCTCGACGAGCGGTAGTCCACGCCGATCGGCGATGGCCACGAGCGCGCGCAGATCGCACGGCAGTCCGAGCTGGTGCACGACGAGCAGGGCTTTGGTTCGATCGCTGATCGCGCGTTCGACCAGCGAGGGATTGATGTTGAACGTCTCGACGTCGACGTCGACGAACACCGGCAGCGCGCCGCAGTAGCGGATCGCGTTTGCCGTGGCGATGAACGAATGACTCACCGTCACAACTTCATCGCCAGGCCCGACGCCCAGCGCGACGAGGGCCAGGTGCAGCGCCGTCGTGCAGCTCGAGACCGCGCAGGCGTGATCGGCCGACACCGCGGCGGCAAACTCGCGCTCGAACGCTTCGACCTCAGGGCCCTGCGTCACCCATCCGGACAGGATCGCGCGCCGAGCCGCTTCGGCATCGCGCTCGTCGAGCCACGGCTTCGCCACCGGAATGCGGGACGGGGCAGCGCTCACGCGGTGCTCACCCGGGTCGGCGTCCAGTTGTGCACGACCTCCTGCTCGAGCAGCTGTTCTGCGCTCACACGCTGATCGCGGTACCACTGAAGCAGACCGTGAAGTCCGTCCTCGAGGCTGACGCGCGGTTCGAAACCGAGCCGTGTTCGCGCACGCGAGATGTCGGCGCACAGCCGGGGCACATCGCCAGGGCGCGGACGATCGTGCTCGATGGCGGCATCAGGCCTGCCGACCACGCGAGCCACGTGTGCCGCCAGGTCGTTGATCGTCACCTCGCCGCCGCTGCCGATGTTGATCGTCTCGCCCACGGCGTCCGGATGCTCGCCGGCCAGAAGAATCCCTCGTGCCGTATCCACGACGTACGTGAAGTCGCGGGTCTGCGTACCGTCGCCGAACACGACCATCGGCCGTCCCGCCAGACAGCGCAGCAGAAACTTCGGTATCACTTCTCCACTATCGCCTTCGTGGTGCGAGCGCGGCCCATAGGCGTTGAACGGCCGGACGACGACAGTCGGATAGCCGTAGGACGTGTGGTACGCGCGCGCATAGCACTCCCCAGCCAGCTTCGATCCGCCGTACACGGTGCACGGAAACGCTGGATAGTCTTCGGTCATCGGTTCCGCTGACATCGCCGGCGCCAGCTTGCCCGATCCGTACACCTCGGAGCTCGAGACGTAGACGAATCGCGGCACCTCGAGTTCGCGCGCGAGTGCGAGCAGTCGCAGCGTGGCGGTTGCGTTGACGTCGTGGTTCTCCTCGGGCGAGTGCAGCGAATGGCGCACACCCAGACAGGCGAGGTGATATATCGCGCGCGTGCGTCGCAGCCACGGCCGGAGTGCGTCGAGATCGCGAATATCCTTCTCGAGCAGCACCACATCGTCTGACACGACATCGGCGACATTCTCGCGTTTGCCGTTCACGAGGTTGTCGACGATGACGACCCGTTCGCCGCGCGCCGCCAGTTGTCTCACCAGCTCGGAGCCGATGAACCCGGCACCACCGGTGACCACGACTGCCGATCGGCCTTCACTCATGCGGTGCCTGCTCGGTGCGACCCTCGCGCCATCGAAGAAACCGCGCCGGCACGCCAGCCACGATCGCAAACGGAGGCACATCCTCCGTGACCACGGCACCCGCGCCCACGATGGCGCCTTTACCCACGGTGATGCCGGGCAGAATGACGGCGTTGACGCCGATATCTGCCCACGCGCACACGCGTACCGGCTCGATGCGCAAATCGGTCTGAACGACGGGGAGATCGGCGGGAAGTCCGGTGTGCTGCGAACCAAGCACTCTCGCGCCCGGCCCCCACCCAGCATATTCCTCGATCACCAGGTCGCGCGCATCGAGGTAGCTCTGCGGCCCGATCCAGACGAAGTTCCCGATCACGCAACGACCGTCGTACCTGCCCTGGATGAACACCTGCTCGCCGATGTACACGCCATCGCCGATCTCGAACGTCTCGGGGTGCTTCATGATCGCACCGCGACAGACTCGCACGCCATGCCCGAAACGCCTGGCCAGCGCGCGCCATGTCGCGCGCCGCATCCGTGCGTCCTCGTCGTTGTCGCCATGGGCATGCCGGGACGCCAGATCGAGAAGCTGCTCGCGCGAATGCTCGCGACGGAGACGGTCGGCGAGCTCCTGGTCAACCGCTGAATCCGGTTCGATGGTCAGATTGCCATGGACCGCGGGCACAATCCGCTCGTACTCGTGATCACTCATCGACGTGTCTGTCACGCGAAGCACGGGAGTTGTTGGGCACCGAAGCGCGTAATCGAGGTCCGGTCATTCTCCGCAAGGAGAATGAACTCTTTGCCGGGTCCCACCGGAAAGCGGCCGACCTCATGATAGCGGGCTTCGACGTACGAACCCAGGCGGCGATACTGCATCATTTCCTGGCTGGTCTCGCTGTCCATCAGGACGAGTGGTACGTCCTGGCTCGCCATCCGCTCCAGCATCAGCCCGACATTGCGATCATCGACGAAATACCCTGGCGTCAACGAGACCTGCCCGCCCGCGAACGCACGGTGAGCGTAGAAGAATACCTCCGGCGCGAACGTCAGCGTCAGCAGCCGCGCGTTGGGGCCGGTGCAGGTTGTGAGGTAGTCGATCAACGGTCCATACGCGGCCGACAGTTTTCCGATGTGATGATCGGGCGGCGACAACGTCCGGCGTATCGTCCGCATCCGTGCTCGAATGCCGGCGGCGCCTTCGTAGACGCCCATCCGCTGGGCACGCGTCGACGCCTCGCCTGCGGCTGCCGCGGCGGCGACGACCACAACGAGCGCGACAGACACCATCGCGCGTCGCATCAATGGGCGCCCGCGGGCGGTCGCCAGTCCCGCAAGGTAGGCCATCAGAAACGATGCCGGCACCAGCACGTCGCGAATCCTCGTCGTCAACGGGTCGCGAAGCATCGATGCACTCATCACCACCTGCACGATGATCGTCATCGCCACCAGACCTCGAGTGCCGGGACGTGCGTCGCGCCAGGTGAACGCGAGCGCACCGGCAGCGGCGATCGGCAGGATCCACACGAGATAGAACAAGGCCACGAACGAGTTCGCCTGCAGTCGCAGCCCGTCGCCAGGACCGTAGAGGTGTACGAGCAACGCCATCGGTCCACGTGGGGCCGGCACCTGGAGAGCAAATCGCGAGCGATCGATGTGGTGTGTGTCAGCCACGAGCGGGTCCTTGACGAGCTGCTCGAGATCCGATGCCGACCATTGCCTCAATTCGTACTGCCACGACATCGGCGAGTTTGGATCGCCGCGGATGATACGGTGCCGGGCTTCTGCCTTGACGATCTCCTCATCCGATGTGCCCGCTTTCCAACGCACGTTCACAACTGGCCCGTGACCGAGACGCTCGAAGAAGGGATGACTCGGATCGAGCTCGAAGGTCGAGACCTCCCACCAGTTTGCCCGCTGCGCCTCGCGCGTCCAGAACGCCATGCCATCCTTGACGTACGTCGGCACGCCCTCGTAAATCTGGACCCACACCATGAAGGGACTGAGGACCACCAATGACAGGACGGCTACACGACAAACGCTCATGAACGCTTCGCGGGACACGCCGTGGTAGCCGATCAGGAGCGCCACGACACCGATGGCCTGGATGATTCCGAGGTCGTGACGAAACAGGAACGCCACGACAATCGACACGGCGAGGAGAGCCGTACGCGCGCGGGTCGGCCCGACGGCGTAGACCCACCCCGACAGGAAGCCGACTGCGACGGTGAGGAGCTTCGGATAGCTGTAACTGACCGGGAAAACGAGTACCGGCACGAGTGTCACCGCCGCGGCTACGAGCACCGACCCGCTCAACCTGATCGCCGCCGCATAGGCCATCACCGCAGACGCGGCGTACGCCGACGCGATCACGATCACTTCGGCCATGAGCCCGTCGCCGAGCATCGATTGCCCGGCCGCCGACACCAGCGTCATCAGCGGCAATCCGCGCTCGACGAAGTCGCGCACCGGCAGCGCGCCGAATCCGATCTGCTGCGCCATTGAGAGGTGCACGAAATGGTCGTTGGTGAAATCGGTGAACGACAGATACCGATAGAAGAAGGCGACGACGGCCAGCGCAACGCCGGGCAGTCCGAATCGCGCGATCCTCGCCATCGTCTTCCGAGAGATCTGCGGCCGGCCGGTCGTCACGATCACATCGGCCTCGAGTGGGATCGGGCAAAGCGATCGGCTGACAGCGCGCCGAGCCCGTTGACGCGATGCAGCGCTCGCACATCGAGCGCGCTGAACTCCGAGGCGCCAGCCAAGTCGCCGGCCTGCCGCGCGATGAGCAGGTGCGTGGTGAGCGCGCGGTCGCTGTCGTACACCGCCACCGTCGGCACGCGCAGGAACGGGGCGAGCCATGCCAGCCCGCCACAGGTCCCGAGGAAGAACCGCGATCGCGCGATCAGCGACATCTGCACGCCGAGGTTTGTCCTCGCCGTCATGAGCGCGCCGGCGCTCGTCACACCAGGCACGCCGCGCACGTCGAAGTCGCGGTGCTCGTCGATGCCGAAATCGGTGTCGAGGCACACCACCGGCGCGATCGAGGACACCTGAGCAACGAGATGCCGCACGGCTTCACGAGTCTCGTCGCTGATGGAGAGTGCCGGGCCGTTATAGAACTTCACGGCGATGAAATCGTCGGGCACATTTGCCAGCAGCTGGTTTCTTGACGGGGACATCAACGCATAGCGCGTGTGCCGCCAGAAGAAATCCATCGGCAGATTGCCGTGCCACACGTGCCGGAAGAGGCCGAAAAGCAGCGAAGGATGACAGACCGCCGCGTTCGCGACGCCCAGTCGCTTACCGGCAGCGGCGATCAACTCGTCGTCCAGCGTGCTCGTTCGCGACTGTTTCTGCCCGCCGCCTTCATGATCGGCGCGACGTTCGGCATTGCGCGCGGCCAGTTCCTCCGGCGTGATCAGGTCGAACAAGTCGACGTACCTCGACGCGATGTCGTTGTACGCCGCTTCCATCCCGCCACGCGACACGACGATGAGCCGATCGCGCGACACGGCGTGCGCGTCGCAGAACCAGCGAAGAAACGGGATCCAATACAGCACCTCGTATCCGACTTCCGCCAGCCACGGCCCGGCGATCACGGCGCCGCATGCCGACGCGACACGGGCAATCTCACGATCGACCTCGTACGCCTCGCGCCTGAATCCGCGCTGCTCCTCTGCCCGCGCGTAGCGACGCATCAGTCGCACGATCGGCTTGTGGGCGGATTGCAGTCGTCTGCTGACTTTGGCTCCGAGATTGCGCGCAGCGTCGCGAGCGCTCATGGCTGATACGTTTTCGATCGGTCCGCGCAGGCTGAAGCCTGCGCTCTACGGAAGCTTCCTCGTGCGCTCCAGTACGAGATCGAGCGCACGCCCGTGTTCGCAACCCGGAGCGCGGCCAGGCGAGAGGAATTCGACGATGTCGAGGGCATCGAGATCGGCGGCGAGACACGCGAGATGCTGACGCGTGGGTGCGTCGACGATGGCGCCTCGCCGATCGAGCAGCTCGACGAGCTCGCGCCGACGGCTCCAGATCGCGGCTTCGAGTGCGGTGGCCTGTCTGACGCTCGACGAGATGATCTCGCCGCGGATCGGCAGCACGCGAGTGGGGTCTTCACCGTTGCCGAGGAGCCGAAGCACTTCGGAGGCCGCGCCCATGCCCGCCGCCTCGGCGACGTTGCGAAAGGGACCGACGGCAAAAGCAGTATGACCGAGCAACTCGAGGCTGGAGAACGTCACGATCATCAGCGTCGCGACGACGGCCGGTCCAGCCATCGCGATCGCGGACGCCGACGACCTGGACACTGAAATCATTCTGGAAACCACTGCGTCCACTCTCCCGCGAGCATCGGGCGCAGCGGATGCCTCCTCACCGCATCGTCTTCGAGACGGCGTTTGAGGGCCAGCGCGAATGGATCG
>Ga0075433_10000155_pt1 | contig 36857 bp, 36 predicted proteins | sample RhiMethybrSRZTD2_FD_75299 | JGI IMG/M metagenome (GOLD analysis project Ga0075433, IMG submission 75299) | Populus rhizosphere microbial communities from Tennessee, USA - Rhizosphere MetaG P. TD hybrid SRZTD2 | ecosystem: Host-associated > Plants > Roots > Rhizosphere > Soil | place: USA... | reverse complement strand
CGGGGCGCATCCGCGTGCTCGCCACGCCGGCCACGGCGGCGTGCGCGGTCGCGGTGGCCGTGTTCACACTCCACCTGGCGAACAGCACCGCGGCGCACTACGACGCGGCCGCCGCGGCCGTTCGACCGGCCTCGCTGGCATCCATCGTCACGGCTCCGCGCCTCGCGCGTGCGTCGAAGCCGCTGCCCGCCGTAGTCGCCGCGGTGCGTGCCGCCGAACGGGGGGCGCCGCTGCCGAGGCCGCTGACGCCGTCCGTCGCGAACCTCCGCGGCGACTACTACACCCTCCCCGACGGCTGCACGCCCGGGTGGACGGACACGACGAGCCGGGTCTGCCGGATGGGAGCTGCAGGGAACTCGAAGACGCTCGTGGTCATAGGCGACTCGCATGCCCAGATGTGGATGGGGACGATCCTGCGGATGGCCCAGCAGGACGGCTGGCGCGTCATCCCCTTCGTGAAGCTCGGTTGCATCCCCGATTTCTGGACGCCGGCACCCGCCGGCGCGAGCAGCCAGCAGGCGCGGTGCGAGGCGTGGCTGCGCTGGGCGAAAGCACGGGCCGCGGCGGCGCGGCCGCAGGCGACGATGATCATCGGCAGCTGGGCCGGGACGCGCAACCCGCGCCCGCCGATCCGCGGGGCCGCGTCGCTGATCGCCTCGTCGGCGCGGTTCTCCGCACGCGTCGTCGTCATCGGCGACGCGCCGCACCAGGGGTTCAACCCGACCAACTGCCTGCTCGCGGGAGGGGCGACGATGCGCACCTGCACGACGACGGCGGGCCGGGACGACTTCCGCGCCGACGATGCGATCGCCGCGGCCGCCCGCAAGCGCCATACGGGGTTCGTCGACACCCGTGGCTGGTTCTGCGCCCGCGCCGCTTCAGGCCGCCGCCCGTACCTGTGTCCGCTGGTCGTGAACAGGACGATCACAAGCGTTGACCGAGGCCACATCGGACAGACTTACGCAGGTGAGCTGCTTGGGCCTTTCCGGGCGGCGTTCCTGCGCGCGCTGCTCGGATAGTCCGCGGTCTCGGTTGATCAGCGCCGGGCACTTGAGCGCTGTGAGGGCGGCACGCGCAGCGCCAGCACTGGCTAACGATTGGGTTCGAGCAGGCAAGCCGTCGGCCTGCGACATCTTCTCCGCGCCGTCGTGAGTTGAAAGGGCCCCGCCGAACGACACGGCCCTTGCCGGAGCTATCGTGCCGCGCGTGAGCGACTACGTATTCACGATGTTCCGGGCCGATAAGTTCTACGGCCCGGATCGCCAGGTACTGGCGAACATCTCGCTGTCGTTCCTCCCGGGCGCCAAGATCGGCGTGCTGGGGCCGAACGGTGCGGGCAAGTCCACACTCCTGCGGATCATGGCCGGCGAGGAGGAGCCGTCCTCGGGCGTGGCCGAGCTGGCGCCCGGCGCAACCGTCGGGCTGCTCGCGCAGGAGCCGCAGCTCGACGCCGGGAAGACGGTGCGGGAGAACGTCGAGGACGGCGTCCGCGAGCTGCGCGACCTGGTCACCGAGTTCGAGACGATCTCGGCCCGCTTCGCGGAGCCGGACGCCGACTACGACGTGTTGCTGGCCGAGCAGGCCCGCGTGCAGGAGGAGCTCGACCGCCGCGACGGCTGGACGCTGGACGCGGCGCTCGACCGCGCCAGCGACGCGCTCCGGCTGCCGGACGCCGACCGGGACGTCACGACCCTCTCCGGCGGCGAGCGGCGCCGGGTGGCCCTGTGCCGGCTCCTGCTGAGCGCGCCGGACCTCTTGCTCCTGGACGAGCCGACGAACCATCTGGATGCGGAGTCGGTCGCCTGGGTCGAGCGCTTCCTGGCCGAGTACAAGGGGACGGTCGTCGCCGTGACGCACGACCGTTACTTCCTCGACAACGTCGCCGGCTGGATCCTCGAGCTCGACCGCGGTCGCGGCATCCCCTTCGAGGGCAACTACTCATCCTGGCTGGAGCAGAAACAGGCGCGGCTCGCCGGCGAGGAGAAGCAGGCATCGGCTCGGCGGAGGGCACTCGCACGCGAGCTCGAGTGGGTGCGGATGAGCCCTCGGGCGCGGCACGCGAAGTCGAAGGCGCGTCTCGCCGCCTACGAGAAGCTGTTCGCCGAGGAGCAGAGCGTGAGGCTCGACCGCGTCGAGATCCACATTCCGCCTGGACCGCGGCTCGGCGACGTGGTCATCGAGGCCGACGGGCTCGCCAAGGGCTACGGCGACCGCCTGCTCTTCGACGGCCTGTCGTTTTCGCTGCCGCCGGCCGGGATCGTGGGCGTCGTCGGCCCGAACGGCGCCGGCAAGACGACGCTGTTCCGCCTGATCGTCGGTGAGGAGCGCCCGGATGCGGGGAAGCTCCGCCTCGGGGATACCGTCGAGCTCGCCTACGTCGACCAGTCACGGGAGGCGCTCGATGCCGCGAGCACCGTCTGGAAGGAGATCAGCGGCGGCCATGACACGATCGAGCTCGGCCGGCGCGAGGTCAACTCACGCCAGTACGTGTCCTGGTTCAACTTCAAGGGCCCCGACCAGCAGAAGCGCGTCTCTGATCTGAGCGGCGGCGAACGCAATCGGGTGCACCTGGCGAAGCTCCTCCGGTCCGGCGGCAACGTCCTGCTCCTCGACGAGCCGACGAATGACCTCGACGTCGACACACTGCGTGCGCTCGAGGACGCGCTGCTCGAGTTCGCCGGCTGCGCCGTGGTCATCTCCCACGACCGCTGGTTCCTGGACCGGATCGCGACGCACATCGTGGCGTTCGAGGGCGACTCGCAGGTGACCTGGTTCGAGGGAACGTGGCAGGAGTACGCCGACTGGGTCAGGGAGACCCGGGGCGCGGACGCCCTCGAGCCGCACCGCATCCGGTACAAGCGGCTGGCTCGCACCTGATGGCCGCTGTCGGGACGCCGGCACCCGAGCTTCGTGAGCGAGTCAGCCGCTACTACGGGTTCGCGGAGGCCACATCGGGGCCGCTGCGCCGCCGGGAGGGGCCGGGAGTCGACGTCGTCGTCGTCCTGAGTTTCGAGCACGAGTGGCTGATCGACAATGAATCGCGCGTGTCCTTCGTCGGCGGCCTGACCGACCGGCAGGTGACGACCGAGCACGCCGGCCGGTCCTACGGCATCCAGATCGACCTACCGCCACCCGCCGCCTACGGACTGTTCGGCGTCCCGATGCACGAGCTTGCCCAGCGCACAGTGGCGCTCGAGGACGTCTTCCCCGATCGCACGTTCGTCGAGCGGCTCGTCGAGGCGGACGGATGGCGCGCACGCTTCGAGCTGCTCGACGCGATGTTCGGCCGCGCGTTCGCGGACGCGCGGCCGCCGTCCCGCGAGATCGAGTGGGCATGGCGGCGGCTGCGAGACACGCACGGCACCGTTGCGATCGGGAGTCTGGCCCTCGAGCTGGGGTGGAGCCGTAAGCGCATGGTGGCGCGGTTCCGGGAACAGCTCGGCCTCGCGCCGAAGGCGATCGCGCGGGTGATGCGCTTCGAGCGGGCTCGCGAGCTGGCCCAGACAGATTCGAGCCCGGACTGGGCCCGGATCGCGGTCGAGTGCGGGTACTACGACCAGTCCCATCTGACTCGCGACTTCCGCGCGGTCACCGGTCTGCCGCCCGCAACTTTCTTCCAAGACGCCGTATCCGTCGCCGCGTAGCGTCAGCCGCATCCAAACGAGGAGGCTCGATATGCAGACGATCACGCCTTACCTGCTCTACGAGGATGCGGGGGCAGCGCTCGATTTCCTCTCGCGAGCGTTCGGGTTCGAGGAGACGATGCACTCGGCCATGCCCGACGGCCGTGTCGCGCACGCCGAGATGCGCCTCGGCGACGGCGCGCTGTTCCTCGGCGCGCCCGACGGCGGCTACCGCGGCCCGCGGAGCCTCGGTGCGAACACCTGCTGCTTGTACGTGTACGTCGACGACGTCGACACGCATTGCGGGCGCGCCCGGGAGGCGGGTGCGGAGGTCGTGGACGAACCGGCCGACCAGGAATACGGTGACCGCCGCTACCACGCCCGCGACCCCGAGGGCCACGACTGGTACTTCGCGCACCCGCTCGCGAAGGAGGCCGCCGATGCCTGATCTTCCCGACGTCGTCCCGATGGTCAGTTACGAGGATTGCGCCGCCGCAGCCGAGTGGCTCGCGGCGGCATTCGGATTCGAGGAGCTCGAGCGCTTCGGCCGGGAAGGAGACGTCACGCACGTGACCATGCGCAGTGGGAGCGGCTACGTCTTCCTGGGGAAGCCGGGCGCGTCGTACGTCAACCCGAAGCGGCTGCGCGAGCAGTGCGAGAGCGCCGCGCGCATGTACGAGGTGCCGTGGGTCGTCGACGGCGTCTACGTGCAGGTGGACGACCTCGATGCTCATCGAGAGCGGGCACGTCGCGCCGGCGCGACGATCCTCTCGGAGGAGCGGGGCGAGCGGCCGGTCTTGCGGGCCGAAGATCCTGAGGGTCACCGGTGGATGTTCGGGCTGCGCTAGATTCGGGCGGTCGTGACCACGCTCGAGAACCGACCGAACACCGCGCTCCTCGTCGTCGACGTGCAGAACGGCGTCGTCGAGGGAGCGCACGCGCGCGACGCGATCGTGGCGAACGTCGACAGCCTCGTCGAGAAGGCCCGGCAGGAAAAGATCCCCGTCGTCTGGGTCCAGCACTTCGACGAGCACCTGACAAGGGAGAGCGAGGACTGGCGGATCGTCCCGGAGCTGACTCCCGGCGATGCCGAGCCGCTCGTCGAGAAGAGCTACGGCGACTCCTTTGAGGACACCATCCTCGAGAGCGTCCTCTCGGACCTCGAAGTCGGGCGGCTCGTCGTCGTCGGTGCTGAGACAGACGCGTGCATCCGTTCCACGCTCCATGGCGCGTTCGTGAGGGGATACGACACCACCCTCGTCAGCGACGCGCACACGACGGCCGACCAGAGCGCCTGGGGAGCACCGCCGCCGGACCAGGTGATCGCGCACACGAACCTGTACTGGACGGACCAGTCGGCACCCGGACGCACGGCCGGGACGGTCGCGACCGACGACGTCGACTTCGGCGCCCGACGCTAGGCCTGCGGGATCCGGGCCTCGAGCGCCTCGCCGAGCGCCTCGCGCACCGGCTCGAGCTCGATCCGGTCGAGGACGTCGGAGAAGAAGCCGCGCACGATCAATCGTTCGGCCTCCGCTCGTGGCAGCCCGCGCGCCATCAGGTAGAAGAGCTGCTCCCGGTCGACCTGGCCGACCGTCGCGCCATGGGTGCAGCGGACGTCGTTGGCCATGATCTCGAGGCCCGGGATCGAGTCGGCGTGCGCCGTCGGTGACAGCAGGAGGTTGCGGTTCTCCTGGTACGCGTTCGTCTTCTGCGCCCCCTCCTCGACCCGGATCATCCCGCGCCACACCGCGGTCGCCTCGTCGCGGAGCGCGCCCTTGAAGGCGAAATCCGAGGTCGTGTCGCGCGCGATGTGCTCCTGGAACGTGTCGTAGTCGAGGTGCTGCACGCCGTCCGCGAAGTACGCGCCGGTCACCCGGGAGGTCGCGCCCGGGCCGCCGAGGTCGTTCTGGATGCGGGTCTTGCCCTTCTTCGAGCCGAAGCCGCCGGCGACCCAGTCGAGCTCCGCGTCGCGCCCGACACGCGCGTGGTGCGATGCGAAGTGCCACGTCTCCCGCGACAGGTTCTGCACGGACACGTACTCGACCTTCGCCGCCTGCTCGACATAGAGCTCGACGACGGAGTTCGAATAGCCGCGGAGCGCGGGCGATGCGGACGCGTACTCCTCGATGACGCTGAACCGGCTCTCCGGCTCGGCGACGACGAGCAGGCGCCAGAAGATCGCGCCGTCCTCGACGCTGTTGGCGATGCGGACGTAGAGCGGCTGCTCGAGCACGACGCCTCTCGGCACCTCGACGAGCAGTCCGTGCTCCCACATCGCCGCGTTGTGCGCTGCGAACTTCTCGTCCGTCCGCACGAGCTCGTTCAGACGTGGGTCCGACTCGTCGAGCCGCTCGAAGCGAACGCCCTCGGGTGCCCGCTCGATCTCGATTCCGGCTTCGCCGACGACCGCCAGCCCCGCCACCTCGAGGTCGAGCATCGTCGCGGGAGCGGCGATCTCGCGCGCGCCGTCGACGGCGAACGCGTCGGGGTCGAATCCGGCCAGGTCCGTGAACCGCCACGACTCCTCCGTTGCCGTCGGCAGCGGCAGCGCCCGGTAGCGCTCGAGGAGCTGCGCCCTAGCCACGGGGCGCATACCTTCGGTGGAGGATGATCACGTTGCCGTCGGGGTCCTTGACGAAGCCCATGTGGCAGACGCCCGTGTCCTCGATGCCGATCACCTCGGCACCGCCGGCTCGGGCCTCGTCGACCGCCGCTTGCACGTCGGCGACGCGCAGGCCGATCCCGGCCTGGTTCGACGCGAACGCCTCGCCGTCCGCCTCCGGGTTCCAGAAGGAGAGGGTGACGTTGGGCGTCTCGACTTCGCCGTGCGTGAACGGGCTCACAGCGAGGCCCAACACGTCCCGGTACCAGGAGACCGCGCCGTCGATGTCGCGCGTCGGCACCGTCACGAAGTCGGTCTGCTCGACGTCCATCACGCGACCGGGGCGTAGCGGCGGTGGAGCATGAGGGCGTTTCCCTCGCTGTCGCGGAAGAAGGCCATGTGGCATACGCCGCTGTCCAATGTCTCGCCGTCGAACTCGATTCCAACCTGCTCGAGCCGGGCGCGCGCCTCGTCCACGTCAGGAACGCGCAGGGCGATGTGCGCAGCGCCGTGCGGCGAGAACTCGCCGCCCCACGCCGTGGGGTCGACGAGGTAGATGCTGACGTTGCCGCTCTCGATCTCCGGGAAGCCCGATTCCCAGTCGGAACTCTGCATCCCGAGCGTGTCGCGGTAGAACCGTTTCGCCCGCTCCATGTCCTGCACCGGAACCGACACGAAGTCGGTCCGCTCGACCTGGATCAACCGACGGAGCCCTCCATTTGCAGCTGGATCAGGCGGTTCATCTCGACCGCGTACTCCAGCGGCAGCTCCTTCGTGATCGGCTCGACGAAGCCGGAGACGACCATGGCGCTCGCCTCAGCCTCCGTCAACCCGCGCGACATCAGGTAGAAGAGCTGCTCCTCGCCGATCTTCGACACCGTCGCCTCGTGGCCGATGTCGACGTCGGACTCGTCGATGCTGATGTACGGGTAGGTGTCGGAGCGGGAGTCCTCGTCCAGCAGGAGCGCGTCGCAGACCACCTTCGAGCGCGAGCCGTGTGCGCCCTTCGCGACCTCGAGCAGGCCGCGGTAGCCGGCGCGCCCGCCATTCTTCGAGATCGACTTGGAGGTGATCACCGAGGACGTGTAGGGCGCCACGTGAACGGCCTTGCCGCCCGCGTCCTGGTGCTGGCCGTTGCCCGCGAACGCGATCGACAACACCTCGCCGTGCGCGCCCTTGCCGAGCAGCCAGATGGCCGGGTACTTCATCGTCAACTTCGAGCCGAGATTCCCGTCGACCCACTCCATCGTCGCCTCCTCGTGGGCGACGGCCCGCTTCGTGACGAGGTTGTAGACGTTGGTCGACCAGTTCTGAATCGTCGTGTAGCGGCAGCGGGCGCCCTTGTTGACGATGATCTCGACGACCGCCGAATGCAGCGAGTCGGTGGTGTAGATCGGCGCCGTGCAGCCCTCGACGTAGTGCACGTACGCGCCCTCGTCGACGATGATCAGGGTGCGCTCGAACTGGCCCATGTTCTCCGCGTTGATGCGGAAGTAGGCCTGGAGCGGCATCTCCACCTTGACGCCGGGCGGCACGTAGATGAACGACCCGCCCGACCAGACCGCCGAGTTCAGCGCCGCGAACTTGTTGTCGTTCTGCGGGATCACCTTGCCGAAGTAGCGCTTGACGATGTCCTCGTGCTCACGGAGACCAGAGTCCATGTCCAGGAAGATCACGCCCTGCTTCTCGAGCTCCTCCTGGAGTTTGTGATAGACGACCTCGGACTCGTACTGGGCGCCGACGCCGGCGAGGTACTTCTTCTCCGCCTCGGGGATACCGAGCTTGTCCCACGTGTCCTTGATGTCGGACGGCAGGTCCTCCCACGAGTTGGCCTGCTTCTCCGTCGGCCTGATGTAGTAGTAGATGTTCTCGAAGTCGATCTCGGCGACGTTGCCGCCCCAGGTCGGCAGCGGGCGAGCGAGGAAGTAGTCCAGGCTCTTGTGCCGGAACTTCCGCATCCAGTCGGGCTCGTCCTTGTGGCTGGAGATGGCGTCGATCAGCTCGTGGTTGAGCCCCCGGCCGGACTTGAAGAAGTAGTCCTCGGCGACGTGGAAGCCGTACTTGATCGCGTAGTCGGACCCGATTCCCTGGACGATCTCGGTCTCAGTGACGGCCACTACGACTCACCTCCTGCACCAACAGGTGCGAACGCCTCGTAGCCCTCGGCTTCCAGTTTCTCCGCGAGCTCTGGTCCACCCTCTTCCACGATTCTGCCACCGACGAACACGTGCACGTAGTCGGGCGTGATGTAGTTGAGGATGCGCTGGTAGTGGGTGATCACGACCGCGCCCATGTCCGGACCTACGAGGCCCTGGACGCCCTGCGCAACGATCTTGAGCGCGTCGATGTCGAGCCCCGAGTCGGTCTCGTCGAGCACTGCGATCCGCGGCTGCAGCATCGCCATCTGCAGGATTTCCACGCGCTTCTTCTCACCGCCCGAGAAGCCGTCGTTGATGTAGCGCTGGGCCATCTCACGCGGGACGCGGAGCTCGTCCATCGCGGCCATGAGGCTCTTGCGGAACTCAGGGACGGCGATCGGGTTGTCCTGACCGCCGGCCTGCGCCTTCCGGATGGCGTTGATCGCGGAGCGCAGGAAGCTGGCGACCGTTACGCCGGGGACGGCGTGCGGGTACTGGAACGCGAGGAAGAGTCCGCGCTGCGCGCGCTCGTCAGCGCCCATCTCGGTCACGTCCGCGCCGTCGAAGAGGATCCGGCCCTCCGTGATCTCGTAGGCGGGATGCCCCATGAGGGCATACGCGAGCGTCGACTTGCCGGACCCGTTCGGGCCCATGATCGCGTGCACCTGATCCGTGTCGACGGCGAGGTCGACGCCCTTGACAATCGCGGTGCCGTCCTCGAGCGCGACGTGCAGGTCTTTCAGTTCCAGCAATGCCAAAGCTTGTGAGGTCCTCCCCTCCGATGCTTTCAGGCGAACGGGTGGAGCTTGTGATGCGATGGTAGCCGATCCCCCCGTCGCGTCCGGGAGGCGCTACTCTTGGAGCATGCCCGGGTGGGTCGGATGGCCTGAGCTCCTTGTCCTCGTCGTCGTTCTTCTGCTGATCTTCGGCCCCAAGCGGCTGCCGGAGATGGGCCGTTCCGTGGGCAAGGGGCTGCGCGAGTTCAAGGACTCGATCACCGGCAACAAAGACGACCACGAGCAGGCCCGCGTCGCGCAGCTCGAAGCGGCCAAGGACGTGGATGCCGGCTTCTGCTCGTCCTGCGGAAGCCCGCTCGCGGCGGATGCGAAGTTCTGCGCCAAGTGCGGCGCGCCGGTAGCGGCGCCCGCCGGTGCCGCAGTCGCGGACGCCGCGTCGGTCGAGCGCGAGGGATAGCCCATGCGGCTGCTGCCGCGGCGCCTTCGCCACGGTGAAGAGGCGACGCTCGTCGAGCATCTCGGTGAGCTCCGCGGCCGGATCTTCGTCTGCCTGATCGCGATCGGCGTCGGCTTCGGCGTTGCGTACGCGTACCGCGGCCACGTCCTCGACTGGCTCAACGCGCCGTTGCCGGAGAGCCTGCACAAGCCCGTCACCTTCGGCGTTGCCGAGCCGTTCATGACGTCGGTCTGGGTCAGCCTCTGGGTCGGGTTCCTCCTCGCGATGCCGATCGTCATCTGGCAGATCTGGGGCTTCCTCGCGCCGGCGTTCCAGGAGCACCACCAACGGATGATGGTGACGCTCGTCCTGTTCGCGGTCGTGCTGGCGGCCGGCGGAGTCGCCTTCGGCTACTTCGTGGCCCTCCCCGCGGCGGTGCACTTCCTCACGAACTTCGACAAGGAGCACTACACGATCCTCATCCGCGCGCGCGACTACTACTCGTTCTGCGCGCAGGTGCTGGTTGCGGTCGGCCTGGTGTTCGAGCTGCCGGTGTTCGTGATCGGACTGGTGCAGCTGCGCATCCTGAGTGCGGCGCGGCTCCGGAGGCAGTGGCGCGGAGGCCTGGCTCTATGCGCCGTCATCGCCGTCGCGCTACCCGGCATCGATCCCGTGACGACGACGCTCGAGATGGTTCCGCTGATGGCGCTCTTCGGCCTCTCCATCGTCCTGGCGACGCTCCTGGAGCGCAGGCGCGGGCGCGTGCAATCGACCGACTTCGCGACGACCGCCGAGCCTTGAGCCGGGTTCTGTCCGCCGACTGGGTGGTTCCCGTCGACGCGCCGCCGATCCGGAACGGAGCGGTCGCCGTCGAGAACGGTCTCGTGGCCTCCGTCGGCTCCGCTGCGGAGCTCGGCGCGGGCGAGCGCTTCCCCGACGCGGTCATCGTCCCGGGATTCGTCAACGCGCACTCGCACCTCGAGTACGCCGTCTATACGGGCTTCGGCGACGGCTTGCCGTTCGCGCCGTGGATCGGGTTGCACATCGTCCGGAAGAACGAGCTCGGCCTCGACGACATGGAGGCGATCGCGCGGGCGGGCGCCGTCGAGTGCCTCCGCTCCGGGATCACGACGGTCGCCGATGGCAGCTACAGCGGTGCGGCGGCGACCGCCTGCGCCGAGCTGGGGCTTCGCGCAGTCGTCTACATCGAGGTTTTCGGGGCCGGGACGGAGCAGATCACGACCCGTTTCCAGGCGCATCGCGACCGCATCCTCCCGGCGCTTTCGGATCGCGTGAAGCTCGGCATCTCGCCGCACTCCGTGTACAGCGCGTCGCCCGAGCTGTGGGCTGCGGCCGGCGAGCTCGGGGTGCCGATGATGACGCACTTTGCGGAGAGCGAGGCGGAGGTGGAGTGGGTGCGGCACCGCACGGGGCCGTTCGCGGAGCTGCTGGAGGCGCAGCCGGTGAACTCGATCCGGCTTCTCGCCGAGCAGGATCTCCTGGGTCCCCGCCTGATCGCCGCCCACGCCGTCCACCTGGATGCCGAAGAGCAGGAGCTTCTCGCCCGGAACGACGTCGCGGTCGCGCACTGCCCGCGCTCGAACGCCCTCCTCGGTTGCGGGATCGCCCCGCTCGCCGAGCTGCGAGACGCGGGTATCCGAATCGGGCTCGGGACGGACAGTCCCGCGTCCGCGCCGTCGTTCGACCTGTTCGACGAGCTGCGAGCGGCCGTGGCGCTCGCGCGGGCGCGGGAGCGTGAAACGGACGCGCTCACGGCCGCCGAAGCGCTCGAGCTGGCAACGCTCGGATCGGCGCGGGCGCTCGGGCTCGACGACGAGATCGGTTCACTAGCTCCCGGCAAACGAGCCGATCTCGCGATACTCTCAATGGCGGACTCGCCGCATCTACCATGGGAGGTTCCGGAGGTCGCCGTCGTCCTCGGCGGGACGCCGGAACGAGTTGTACTCACCATGGTCGACGGTGAGGTGCGGTACAGGAAGGGAGACTTCGAGTGGCACGAGCAGCTGTGCAGAAAGGCCGCAAGCGCGAGAAAGCGCATGCTGGACGCAGGTCCGGCGGCGGTCGCCGTCGCAGCACGCCGGTAGCCGAGCAGACACTGTTCTTCAACCGCCTGCGCGCGCAGGCGAAGTGGATGTTCGTGCTCCTGGCGCTCGTGTTCGGCGTTGGCTTCGTCGTCTTCGGCGTCGGCGGCGGCATCCCCGGCACGAGCCTGGGCGACATCCTGCACAACTCGAGCAGCTCGAGCGGGCAGTCGGAGTCCGATCTGCGCGACAAGATCGCCAAGAACCCCAAGGACGCGGCGGCGTACAAGCAGCTCGCCGACGTCCTCCAGCAGAACCACAAGACCAGGGAGGCAATCACCGCGCTGCAGCAGTACACGAAGCTCCGCCCCAAGGACACGACCGCCCTGGGGACACTCGGCGCTCTCTACATCACGCAGGGCAACCAGTTCCAGCGCCAGGCCAACGCGGCCCAGGCGGAGTTCGCGACGGCGAACCCGGGCTCGTTCCTCCCGTCGCTCACCGCGAGCACCGGGCAGCCGGTCTTGACCGACCCGATCACGCAGCCGACGACGCAGGACGCGAGCACGAAGTTCAACCAGGCCTCGGCGAACGCCCAGGCTGCGTACACGGGGGCCGTCAACGCCTACAAGCGCGTGACGAAGATCACGCCGAACGACACCAACTCCCAGCTCCAGCTCGGGAGCGCAGCGACGACCGCGGGCGATCTCCCGACCGCGATCGCCGCCTACAAGAAGGTGCTGAAGCTGGCGCCGACGGATCCGATCGCGCCGAAGGTGCGCCAGCAGATCAAGCTCCTCCAAGACACGCTCAAGAACCGGGCAGCGGTGTCGACGAGCGGCGGTTAGACTGACGCTCGTTCCACGCGGCGACTCTCCCAATCGATGGACTTCAGCGTGAAAACCGACGAGGTGCAGAGTGGAGTGCACGTCATCGCCCTGACAGGCGAGGTCGACCTCTACACCGCGCCAGAGTTCAAGCAGGAGCTCCTGCGCGTCATCGGCGAGGGAGCGAAGCAGGTCGTCGTCGACTTCAGCGAGACGACCTTCATCGACTCGACCACGCTCGGAGTGCTCGTCGGCGGGGTCAAGCGGCTCCGGCCGGAGGGTGGCCAGCTGTCGCTGGTCTGCAGCGACCGGAACATCGTGAAGATCTTCGAGATCACGGGGCTCGATCGCGTGTTCACGATCTACGGGACGCGCGACGAGGCACTCGCGGCTCTTGCCTCGGCGAGTTCCTAGGTCACTCGGTCTCGCCGCGGTCGCCGCGTCTGCGCTCGTCGCTGCCGGCTGCGGCGCGGGAGGGCTGCCGAAGGGCGGTGACGCCGGCACCGGCAAGCAGCTGTTCGTCCAGCAGTGCGGCGGCTGCCATACGCTCGCGGACGCGGGAACCAGGGGGACGATCGGGCCGAACCTCGACGACGCGTTCGGGCCCGGCCGCGCTCAGGGATTCAAGGACAGCACGATCGCCGCGATCGTCGCCGGCCAGATCCGGTACCCGAACAAGGAGAAGATGACGACGGTCGGCGCGCTCATGCCTGCCAACCTCGTCAAAGGGCAGGACGTCTCCTCCGTCGCCGACTACGTCGCCCGCGTCGCAGGGGTGCCGGTCCAGGGCGGCGGCGGTGGGGGCAAGGTCACCGCGAAGGGCGGCAAACAGATCTTCTTGACCGCGGGATGCACCAGCTGCCACACCCTCGCGGACGCCGGGTCGCACGGGACCGTCGGGCCCAACCTCGACCAGGCGAAGCCGAGCAAGGCGCTCGTGGTCACTCGCGTCACGAACGGTAAGGGCGCGATGCCGTCGTTCAAGGGCAAGCTCACGTCGCAGCAGATCCAGGCGGTCGCGCAGTACGTGAGCAGCATCGCCGGCAAGTAACTCGAAAATCGGCGCCGCACGCGCGCCGAAACTATGCGATCGTTGGGCGGGAGACGGCGACCGCTGAGTCCGTGATCGATTCCACGTCCTTCCTCGTGATCGTGGTCACCGCTGCGCTCGCGGGCGTCGTCGTTACGTTCGCGTCGACCTGGGTCACGATCCCCGTGGTCGTGGTCGAGCTGCTGCTCGGCATTGCCATCGGGCCTCACGGCCTCAACATCGCCCACGTCAACAGCTTTACCGACTTCTTCGCGAATCTCGGCCTCGGCATGCTGTTCTTTTTCGCCGGCTACGAGATCGACTTCGCCCGTATCCGAGGCCGGCCGCTCGAGCTCGCGATCGTCGGTTGGTGCCTTTCGCTCGGCCTCGCGTACGGCATCGGCGGCCTTCTCGCGGCCGCCGGTGTGGTCGTGTCGCTCGTCTACACCGGCTCCGCCCTCGCGACGACCGCGATCGGGACGCTGATCCCGATCCTCAGTGACGCCGGGGAGCTGCGGACGCGCTTCGGCACGTATCTGCTGGCCGCGGGCGCACTAGGGGAGTTCGGCCCGGTGCTCCTGATCACGCTCGTGCTATCGACGACGCACCCCCTCGACCAGGCGGTCATCCTCGTCGCGTTCGTCATTCTCGCCGTGATCACGGGGCTTCTCGCAGTGGGCTCTGTCGGGCGCGGCTGGTCGGCGCTCGAGCGGACGTTCGAGTCGAGCAGTCAGCTGGCGATCCGGCTGGCGGTCGTCCTCGTCTTCGCGCTCCTCGCGCTCGCGAGTCATCTCGGCCTCGACATCCTTCTCGGCGGCTTCGTTGCGGGCCTCATCACCCGCTTTGCGCTGCACGACCGTGAGCTGGCGGTCTTCGAATCCAAGATCTCTGCCGTCGGCTACGGCTTCCTGATCCCGTTCTTCTTCGTGACGAGCGGGATGAAGTTCGATCTCCCGGCTCTCGTGAACAGCCCGACGGCGCTGCTCAAGCTTCCGCTCTTCTTGGCCCTGTTCCTGCTCGTTCGCGGAGCGCCCGCGATACTGCTCTACCGCAGGGACCTCGAGCTCCGCGACCGGACGGCGCTCGCCATCTATTCGGCCACCGAGCTCCCGCTCGTGGTCGCGATCACAACGGTCGCGGTTGACACGGGGCATATGCGGTTGACGACGAGCGCGGCGCTCGTCGGGGCGGCGATCATTTCGACCCTGGCCTTCCCGCTCATCGCCGGCGGGCTCCGTCGCGGTCGCGCCGCGGAGGAGGCCGCCCTCGAGGAGCGGCCGCCGGAGGCGGCGGCCGCGGTCGTGTAGTTCTTCTCTAGCCTCTGCTCGACGTGGGCGTCGAGATACGCGAGGAACCCGCGGCCCGGTGCGAGCCCTGGTTCAGGCCACCCCGGCTCCGCACCACCATCGATGAGGACGAGCGGCGTCACGGGCGGTTTCCTACGGTTCGCGGCGCTCTTCGTGCCCGTATACATCGCCTGGCAGGGCTACACCTTCTACGCCGACCGGTTCGACAGCGACGACCTCTCGGCTTCCGGGTCGCCCTCTTCGGCGCTATGGTCGCGATCGCCGCCATGGCCGTGCAGATCCGGGACGTCGCGCACGGCATCCACAGTGCCGGCTTCGCCGTCTCGTACGTCGTGCTGCGGTCCATCATGCTGGTCCTGTACTGGCGGGCGTGGCGCGCCGTGCCGGAGGCGCGCCCATTGATCCGTCTCTACGGCGGCGGCTACAGCGTCGCCGTCGCGATCTGGCTCCTGTCGCTCGCGTTCTCCCCGCCTGCCCGGTACGTCGTCTGGGGGATCGCGATCGCCCTGGAGCTCAGCTGCCCCCGCTCGGTACACATATCCATCGGCGCGTGCCGACGAGCGCCAGCCACGTTCCCGAGCGGTGGGCGTTGTTCACGATGATCGTGACGGGAGAGTCGATCACCGCCGATGTCGTGCTCAGTGGGACTCGTCGGTCGGTGGTGATCTACTCCTACGCTCACCTGCCGCTCCTGATGGGCCTCGCGGCAACGGGTGCCGGGATCCGGCTGTTGATCGAGCGCCGGCGACGACCGCCTCGGCGCCGGGGCGGGCGCCGCGCTCCTCGGCGGCATCCTCGTCTACCTACTGGCGCTGGGCGCGACGCGCGCCCTGACGGTTACAGGCCCGCGGCGTCTCGGCACCATCCTGAAGCTCGCGACCGCGGGCCTGATCCTCGCGCTTCTCCCGGCCGAAGCCATCCTGCCGCCGCTGGCGCTTGCCGGCGCGCTCGCCGCGGCGCTGATCGCCCTAGTGTTCTTGCTCCACACGTTCGTGCCGGACGCCGACTAGCCGTCAGAGGTCCGAGTCGAGCCCGAAGCGGCGCTGCAGCTCGGCCTGGCCCGCCGAGGTCACCGCAACCGCGCGCCCGTTGCCGCGGCGCTCGATCCAGCCGAGCTCGAAGCACCGGCCCGCAATCGCCGCGCCCAGCGCCCCCGCCAGGTGGTAGCGGCGCTCACTCCAGTCGAGGCACGCTCGCGCGAACGCACGCCGTCCGCGACGAAGGCTTTCGAGGTCGAGACCGAGACGATCGAGCTCACGCTCGCCACGTTCGGTGACGACAAACTCACCGTTCCGGCGCGCAATCAGGGCCCGTTGCTCCAACGCCTCGGTGAGCCCGACGCCGAGCCGGCCGGCGAGGTGGTCGTAGCAGGTGCGTGCCGCGCGAATCCCCGCCGCCCGATCGGCCTCGCGAAGCGACCTGACCGGGCGGGTGGGCGCGATGACGGACAGCGCCTCGAGCGCGTCGGCGACCGCCGGGTCGGCGAGGCGGAAATAGCGGTGGCGCCCACGTGGTTCCGCGGCGACGAGACCGCCGTCGACGAGCTTCGCGAGGTGCGCGCTCGCCGTCGGCGCCGAGACCTCCGCGCGGGCGGCGAGCTCACTGGCGGGCAGGGCCTCCGCCGCGCTGAGCGCGAGCAGGAAGGCGGCCCGGGTTCGTTCGCCGATCAAGCCTGCGGCTGCCGCCACGTCGACGTCGCCGTCCATACAGCGACGATAGCGCGTCAACACTTCGGTGATCATCGAACTGTTGAGTGGTTATCGTCCGGCCATGATCTGGACGACCGATCCCCCGCTTACCACCGCGGACATCGACTACATCCGCGAGAACTACGTGCCCCTCGGCGCGGCCTGCGCAGGGCGGCACGAGACGCCGGAGCGCGTGCGTGTACTGATTGACGCGGGCCGGCTCCCGGAGCCGACGTACTGGCTTCCGGACGGGACGGCGATGGTGCCGGCGGACTATTTCCGGCTGCTCGACGAGGCGGGATCGCCGGCCGACGTGCGGGCGCACTTCGCTCGACGGTTCCTGGGCGCCGGCGGAGACGCGGCGACGGTCGACGAGGAGTGGAGCGCGTATCTCAGTGGCCTGTACGGCGTCTGCCTGCGTGAGGTGACGCCGGAGACGATCGTCCGCAAGACCGCGCTCGTCGACTCCGTCACCCGCCTTCTCGACCACCCGCGCTCGGACGATGCCGAGTGGCGCAGAACGCTGCGCGAGCAGGTCGACGAGCTCGACGCGCTCGAGCGCGACTTCTCGCCGGACTACGACCGCACGAGGTTCCACGAGCCGCCGACACGAGACCGGCTCATCGCAACGGCACGCGAGCTGTACCTGTAGAGCTACGCCGCGTCGGCGCGGACGAAATGGCCGGGCTCGGCCTCGACGAGGTCGCCCTCGTCGTCCCGATCCGCCCTCTCTACGCGGCTCCCGCCGTTCCCGCCGGCCGGTCCGCGGAGCTCGGCCTCGACCTCGTCCCACTTCTTGTGCAGCTGGGGAACGGATGCCAGCAGCATCGTCGTGTACGGGTGAAGCGGGTTGCCGAAGATGCGCTCCGTGGAGCCCATCTCCACGACGACGCCGCGCCGCAGGATCACCGTCTTCTCGCTGATGTAGTGCCCAAGCGACAGGTCGTGCGTGATGAAGAGGATGCCGAGCCCGCGGCTCTTGAGGCTGCCGAGGAGGTTGAGGACGTCGATGCGCGTGGACGCGTCGAGCATGCTGATGACCTCGTCCGCGACGAGGAAGCGAATGTCCAGTAGCAGGGCTCGGGCAATCAGCATCCGTTGCAGCTGCCCCCCGCTCAACTGATGGGGGTATCTGTTCAGCACGTCGCCCGGGTTCAGGCTGACAGCCTCGAGCGACTCGCTTATCTTCCGCCGCCAGTCCGCTCCGCGGACGCCGGGAAAGAACTCGTGACGGATGACCGTGAACACGCGATCCGCCTTGAAGATCGGGTTGTACGAGCTGAAGGGATCCTGGAAGACACCCTGCACCTGCCGGTAGTACGCCTTCAGCTCCCGTCGTCCGAACGCGGCGATGTCAGCGCCGTCGAACGTGATCGCGCCGCCGTTGACCGGCGAGAGCCGCAGGATGGTCCTACCGATTGTCGTCTTCCCGCTGCCGCTCTCACCGATGAGCGAGACGACCTCACCGGGCTCCACGCCGAACGTGACATCCCGGAGCGCGAGGAGCCGCTTCCGGCCGAAGGCGCCTATCCTGTAGACCTTCGAGACCCGCTCGGCCTTCAGCACCGCGTCACGCTGCCTTCCAGCAGGCGACGAAGTGATCCGGGGCTATCTCGACGAAGGGCGGCTCCTCCTTGCACTGCTCGACGGCGAGCGGGCACCGGTCCCTGAACCGGCAGCCCTTCGGCGGGTCGAGCAGGGACGGCGGCCGGCCCGGGATCCCGGTCAGCCGTTTGTCCGCGTACGTCACTCCTACCTCCGGCAGCGAAGAGATCAGCAGCCTCGTGTACGGGTGACGCGGCGATTCGATGATCTCGCGGGCGGGCGCCTTCTCCGCCAGCTTCCCCGCGTACATGACCAGGATCGTGTCCGCGATCTGGTAGAGGATCGAGATGTCGTGCGTGATCACGACCATGCTTGTGACGAAGCCGCGGTCGCGGAACTCGACGAGCATCCGCGCCACCGCCTTCTGACTCGACACGTCGAGTGCCGACGTGACCTCGTCGGCGATCAAGAGCTCGGGATCGAGGAGCGTGGAGAGGACGATCACCGTTCGCTGCTTCATGCCGCCGGAGAGCTCGATCGGGTACATCGACAGCACGTCCGGAGACAAGCCGACGAGCTCGAGGCGCCGGCTGAGCTCCTCGCTCACCGTCCTGAACTTCACGCCGCGCGACTCGAGCAGCTCCTCGATCATCGTCCCGACCTTTCGCGTCGGGTTGAGGGCGCTCATCGAGTATTGCGGGACGATCGAAACACGTTTGAAGCGGAACCTGTTCATCGCGGTCGAGTTCGCGAGCGGGAGCTCGTCGCCGCCGAGTGTCACCCGTCCCTCGACGTACTTCATCCGGCCGTCGAGCCGGATCAGGCTCTTGCCGAGCGTCGACTTCCCGCACCCGGACTCTCCGGCGACGCCCATGATCTCGCCGTCGCCGATCCTGAACGTGACCCCGTCGAGCGCCTTGACGTCGCCGTTCAGCGTGCGGTAGTGGACGCGCAGGTTGTCGACCTGAAGGGCCACGCTAGTGCCTTGTCCGGGGACTAGGGTGATGTCTCTGGCGCGCGAAAAGCAAGCTGGGCAAGGACGCAGGGAGCCCCAATACTTGAACAGTATTGGGGCGACCGAGGACGCGGCACAGCGCCGCTTTGCAGCCGCCAGAGCGCGCCATATTCACCGGACAAGGCACTAGGTCTTCCGGAGCTTGGGGTTGAAGACCTCGTCCAGCCCGACGTTCATCACGTACAGACCGCCGACGATGCCCATGATTCCGAGCCCCGGCGGGACGAACCACCACCAGTTGCCGAGCAACAGGGCGGCGCCGTTGACGGCCTGGTACATCATCAGGCCGAGCGACATCGCGCCCGGCGGGCCGAGCCCGATGAAGTCGAGCGTGGCGCCGATGAGGATCGCGCTTCCGAACAGGAGGATGAACGTCATCACCAGGTAGGAGCTCATGTTCGGGGCGATCTCCTTGACCACGATCTTCCAGCCACGCTCGCCGCTCAGGCGCGCGATGCCGATGAAGTCGCGGGCGACGAGCGAGAAGGTCTGCGCCCGGATCGCGCGAGCGGCCCAGGGCCACGAGGTGAGCCCGATGAAGATCGCCTCGACGACCAACCCTCGGTGCTTGATGTAGGCCGCGATGATGATCAGGACGACGAGCGTCGGGATGACGAGCACGACGTTCGTGATCAGGTTGAGAAGCTCGTCGACGATCCCGCCCCGATAACCGGCCGTGAAGCCGACCGTCATGCCCAGGATCGCCGCCAGTCCGCCACCGACTGCGCCGACGAGGAAGCTCGCCCGGAGCCCGTAGACGAACTGGGTGAAGACGTCCTGGCCGTTGAACGTCGTCCCGAACCAGTGCGTCGTCGACGGCTTCTCCCCCAGCGCGTAACCGAACGCGTTCGGGTCGTACTTCGTCAGGTGGGGCCCGACGATCGCGAGAACGAGCAGGAAGAGGACGACGCTGAAACCGGCGATGAGCTTCTTGTTCCGGAGCGCGAAGTAGAGAAGCTCGCGGACCTGACCGCGTCCCGCCGCCGGCACCACCGGCGCCGCCGGCAGCGCGCCGACCGCCTCGATCTCGAGGACGTCCGGTGAGGCCGGCGCCTCGAGCCCGCTGACGCGCTGGTCGAGGTTCGTCACGCCTGACCGCCCTGCATGCCCACCCGCGTGCGCGGATCGACGACGACGTAGACGATGTCGACGATGAAGTTGGCAATGAGGACGCCGATGACGATGAAGAGGAAGATGCCCTGGAGAAGGAAGTAGTCGCGGTTCTGGATCGCGCTCAGCGTCAGCCTCCCGAGCCCCGGGTAGTTGAACACGACCTCGGTGACGAGCGCGCCGCCGATGATCACGCCGAGCGCAAGCGCGAGGCCGGTCAGCTGCGGGAGCATCGCGTTTCTGAAGGCGTACCGACGCACGAGCCGGTTGGGAGCGCCGAGGGACTCCAGGTAGTGCGAGTAGTCGGCCTCGAGCTCGTAGATGATCATGTTCCGCATCCCGATCGCCCACCCACCGAACGCGACGAGGAAGAGGGAGGCGAACGGTAGGAACCAGTGGTCGAGGAAGCTGCGGGTGAACTCCCACGACCACGACGGGTTCAGGCCAGGCGAGTAGGCGTCGGAGATCGGGAACACCTGCCAGACGGACCCGAACACGTAGGCCAGCACGATCGCGAGCCACATGTACGGCGTCGCCGTCAGGAGGTAGCTCGCGGGGAGCACGGTGTTGTCGAGCGCCCGCCGCCGCGCCGCCAGCGCGCCCACCTTGTTGCCGGCGTACCAGCTGAGCAGGATGGCCGGGACGAGGAGCGCGAGCGTGTACGGGACGGCCTGCAGGATGATCGTCGACACCGGCCGCGGGAACTGGAGGACGCTCCGCCCCAGGTCACCGTGGAAGAGCGCGGCCCAGAAGTTCAGGTACTGCTTCCAGATCGGGACGTCGAGACCGAACGACTTCGTGTAGAAGCCGCTGAGGGCCTGCGCGGATTCCGGGCGTGCGTGCATCCGGTCCAGCAGGCCCTCGACGGGATCCCCCGGCATGAAGCGCGGAATCGCCCAGTCGATCGAAACCGCGACGACAAACGTGAAGAGGTAGATGACGAGCTTGCGCGCGAAATAGACTTTCATAGCGGCTTAGCCCCTCTTCGGCGCACGCGCTTTACCGCCCCGATCATGTCGCGATTACCGTTGCGGCCGGAGCCGGGCTCTGCCCGACGGGAGGCCAAAAGCGAAGTGCCTTCGAGAGCGCAGAAGGAGGGGGTTCGTGGGGGAACCATTGGTTCCCCCACGGTTCTACGACGCCTTCCTCAGGTGTGTGAGCATGTCGATTCCGGTCATGTTCAGATAGCCACGCCACATCGCGGGCAGATACGCGCGGCTTCCCGCAGCGGGCCAGTTCTTCCACTTCGAGGTGTTCCACTGCGCCCAGACGCCGTTGTACCAGAGCGGAATCAGCGGCAACTGCTGCAGGAAGCTCTTCTGCAGCTTCGAGATAACGGCCTTCATGGCGCTCGTCTTGCTGGTCGGCGTCTTGTCGAGCTTTTTCGTCAGGGCCCAGGCCGCCGAGTTGGTGACGCGCTCGAAGTTCGAGGTCGTCTGGTTGTCCAGAATCGGCAGCCGGTAGATGTAGTTGTAGTAGTACCAGGGCGAGTTCGAGATTTGCTGGTCGTTGTTGATCACCAGGTCATAGCGGCCGTGCCCGCGGTCGTCGACCAGTGTGTTGTAGTCGGGATAGGAGGGGACGATGCGGATCCCCGCCTGCTTCGCGCTGTCGGCGATGATCTGGATCGCGGTCATCCAGTCGGACCAGCCGTTCGGCACGATCAGATTCAGCGAGATCCTGGAGCCGTCCTTGTTCTCGACGTAGCCGTCGCCGTTTCGATCGCGGTATCCGGCCGTCCTCAGAATTGCCTTTGCCTTAGCGACGCTGTACTTGAAGCCGTACTTCTTGACGAGCTTCTTGTTGATGTACTTGTTCCAGATCGGCAGCAGGCCCGTGGGGCTCGCCTTCGTCACGATGTGGGCGTAGTCGGCGGTGACGATTCTCGCCACGTTGATCGAGTCCGCGAGCGCGTGGCGGAACTTCGCGTCGCTGAGCGGCTTGCGGGTCAGGTTCGGGACCAGCCACGCGGTATTGCCCGCCAGCATGTACGGCTTTCCGTGGAAGTACGTTTGGATGCGGCCGCCGACGCGCTTGTTGATCCCCGGCACGAAGTTGTTGCTGAGGTCGATGCGCCCGACGAGCAGGTTCGCGAGCGAAGCGGAGTTGCTGCCGTTGAAGATGTCGACGATGTACTTCGGCTTGGCGTTGAGGCCGAGCGCCTTCGTCGCCCACCAGCCGCTCCGCTTCTTCCACGTGAAGCTCTCGGACGAGTCCTTCCCGCTCGAGTAGACATACGGGCCCGTCCCTACGAGCTTGCTCATGTTCTCGAGGTTGCCGCTGACTCTTTCCGTCTTGCTGTAGCCCTTCCAGACGTGCTGCGGCACGATCGCGATCTGGTAGAGGTAGCCGTCCCACTCCTGGTAGTTCGGCGTCTGCGAGAAGGTGAACTTCACGGTGCGTGCGTTCACCGCCTTGACGCTCCTGAGGCCGGTCGTCCAGAGCGTATGGAACGTCGCCGTCGGGATCTTTCCGACCTCGAATGTGAACTTCACGTCCGCCGCGGTGAGCGGCTTCCCGTCCCGCCACTTCACGCCGGAACGGAGCCTGACGACGAAGACGTTCTTTTTGGCCCACGTCCCCTTTGTCGCCAGCCAGGGAATGAACTTGCCTTTCAGCGGGTCGTACCGGAACAGCGGCTCGTAGACGAGCCCGATCGTCCCGGTTGTGTACTCCCAGGTCTTGAACGGATTGAAGTCGAAGTACGGGTTCCACATCGTTCCCGTCGTGTACAGCGTGTCCGACCGCGGAATTGCAACCGCGGAGCCCTGTTGGGCGCTCGCGCCGCTCGCGGCCAGGAACGCAACCCCGACGGCAGCAGCCGTCGCGATCACCCCGAGACAGACCGCCGTCCAGCTTCTACGGGTCACCATCGCACCATCCTCCCTCCTTCTGCTTCCGCTTTTCCTGCGCAACGTTCCGGGGAGGCCCTCCCAACCTCCTCGCCCAGCGTTCACTCCCTTCCTAGACTCCGACATCCCTCCCCTCGCTCACCGCCGTCCCGCGCGCCGGCGCTGTCTCCGAACAGGCGATCGCAGCGACGCCGAACGGCCGCAGGAGCACCGCCGGGGCCGCCTGTAAGTCCACGCCGAGCGCCACGACCGGCTCGACGGTGACGGCCGCGTCCGAGCAGTTGACCAAGAGCACCTTGGTGGACTCACCGGCGCGGACGAGCCCGACGAGCACACGGGGGTCGGCGACGTGCACGGGCCTCGACACGCGCGCCTCGAGGGCGAGCGCCGAGTAGAGCCGCCAGGTGTCCTCGGGATTCACCGCCGGCGTCCGCGCGGCCATATGCTCGATCGGGTACGTGCAGAAGACCGTCTCTCCATCCCCCAGCGTGTTGCGGAGCAGCGCGGGACGACCGTGAGCGTCCACAGCGACGATCTCCGCGCCTGCCGGCTCGACCGGCAGGTAGCAACGCGCGCTCGGCTCGCCCGCCGCGGCGAATGCAAGCCGCGTTCCCGCCTCCAGGTCGCCGAGGCGCTCGACGAAGTGGAAGACGACCCGCGCGTCGGCGATCGGGTCGACGAGTCCGTACCGAAGCCGATGACGGACGCCGAAAATCTCGTCCAGCCAGGAAAGCCACGGGCCCCGCTGGTTGCTCGTGCTGCCGGCGAAGTACGAGGCGTACACCGTTGCGCCACCGGTTGCGAGCTTGCGCAGCGCGTCCAGGCCCGGCGCGGTTAGCAGCTTCGCGCTGGGAACGAGGTACAGGCGAGCGCCGTCCTGGAGCCCGTCGCGCTCACGGACGAGCTCGATCGGGAGGTCGGCTTCCCGCGCGACCACGTAGGCCTGCAGCAGGTCCCGGCCCAGGTCCTCTCGGAACGCGGGATCCGTGAAGGGCAGCTCACGCTCGAAGTGCTCGGGCACGACAAGCGCCGCCTCGCCGGCGACCCGCTCCCAGCCGTCGTCCGCAAGCCCGCGGACGAGCGACGCGAACGCCGAGATCTCGCGTAGCTGCGGCTTGGGCCGCCCCTCGCGATCGGTGAGCCCGAAGTGGGTCTCGAAGACGTGATGGCGGTACGGGTTGCGATGCCGGATGTCGTCGAAGTCGCAGTTGTTCCAGGCCAGCCACCCGCGCGCCCCCGCAAGCAGGGTCGTATGCAGGACCTGGCGGTAGTAGTCGGCCGCGTGGTCGTCCGCCGCGAAGTCCGAGCTGACGCCGAACTCCTCCAACACCACCGGCGCGTCGAAACCGCCGGCGAGCTCGCACTGGAATGCAGCCTTCAGGAACTGTCGGACCTGGTCGTCCTCCCCCGGGTAGACGTGCGGGCCGACGAAGTCGACGAGCGGCGCGAGCGCGCGGAGCGAGTAGCCGTTGTCGACCCCGGACATCTCGACACCCCAGGCGCCGTCGCCGAGCGAGACCGGCTGCGTCGCCCCGGCGGCGCGCACTGCCTGCACGAGAATCCGGGCCCAGGCGGTGACGTCCTCGACGGACGCCGCGCCGCCGTAGAGCGGCATCTCGTTCGAGATCAGCCAGCCGGCGACGGCCGGGTGGGCGCCAAATCGGCCTGCGACCTCGGCGGCGAACCAGGCCTGCTGCGAGACGAGCCAGACGTCCCGGTAAAGGTCTCGCCCGGCACGCCAGGACGGGTCCCAGTTCTCGCCCGACATGTGCCCGACGATGAAGGTAGGGATCGTCCCCAGCTCGAGCTCGAGATGGGCGTCGAGAAAGTCGGCGAAGCGAGCGACGACCTCTTCGTCCAGGCGCTCCGGCTCCGGCACGAAGTCGGGCCAGTAGCAGAACGAGCGTGTGACGTTGCATCCGTGCTCGGCAAGGACCGCCAGCTCCTGGCGCACGACGGCGGGGTCGTAGCGCTTCCACATTCGCGGCCCGCCCGTCCGCGACCAGAAATTGGCGCCGATCCAGGGAACGCCGCCCTCGGGCTCCCCCGGCCATCCCTCATCGGATCTCGGCAACGGTCCCATGCGGGTCTGTGAAGTCCATCACTTATCCGGTTAAGTGTCAAGCCGCAAATTTGAGGCATCCCGCGACGCCCGCCGTCAGGCGGAGACGCGACGACCTGTCGTTGCCGCCGCGTCTCTGATCGGGGCACGGCCCGTGCTTCCACGCGTCGTCAACTCGCCGCTCGGCGTTTCCAGGTCGCCCACGCTGCCGCCCTCGATGGCCGTCAGCAGATGCCGTGCGGCCGCGGCGCCATACGCCTCGATATCCCGCGTGATCGCCGTCAGCGGGGGGTGGACGACCTGGCTGATCAGCGAGTCGTCCCAGCCGACGATCGAGAGATCCTCCGGAACCGAGAAGCCCATCTGCTGGGCGACGCCGAGACCCGTCACCGTGAGCAGATCACTGTCGTAGACGATCGCCGTCGGCGCATCCGGCGACGAGAGGAGCCGGCGCGTCGCTCGAGCGCCGCTCTCCGGACTGTAGTCGGTCGCGACGATCGTCCCGCTGAGCCCGAGGTCGCCGACGACCGCGCGGAAGGCGTCGTCGCGCTGGGCCGTGTGGACGAAGCCGCTCACGCCGGACACGCGGTCGATCCGCGTATGGCCGAGCGCGGCGAGATACTGCACGGCCTCGACGATCACCGAGCTCTCGTCGTGCCAGACCGCTGGCAGAGCGGCATTTTCGACCGGGCCGCCCACAACCACCGCGGGAAGCCCGAGGGCCGCCAGGGCGTCGACGCGGGGATCGGAGGTGCGTAGGTCGACCATCAGGACCCCGTCCACGCGGCGCTCGCCCCACCAGCGTCGGTAGACCGCGATCTCCTCCTGCACATCGCGGACGAGCTGAATCGTCAGACCGATCGAGCGCGCGGCGAGCTCGGACTCGGCGCCGGCGATGAACTCCATGAAGAAGGGCTCGAGCGCGAGCATCTTCGACGGTCTCGCCAGCACGAAGCCGCAGGCGTCCGCGCGAGCGGCAGAGAGCGCGCGGGCGGCGCGATTCGGGTACCAGCCGAGCTCGCGCGCGATCGCGAGGATCCGCTCCCTGGTGCCGTCCGACACGCCCGGTCGCCCGTTCAACGCGTACGAGACCGCGCCCTTCGAGACACCGGCGCGCTTCGCGATGTCGCTGATGGTCACCCGCTGTGCCGAACCCGCCTCTGTTGGCAACGCCGTCCCCTCGCCCTGGACGCCTATCTTGTCGTTCACGCTAACAACCTCTTGCGTCGAGGAGTATGATGCGGAACTTGACCGGTTCAGAGATGATGCCATGAGCACCCTCGATCGTCGCAACGGATTCCCGCCCGGCTTCGTCTGGGGGGCCGCCACCGCCGCCTACCAGGTGGAGGGAGCGGCCGCCGAGGACGGCCGCGGCGAGAGCGTGTGGGATCGCTTCTGCGGCACCGCCGGCAAGGTCAGAAACGGCGACAGCGGCGCGGTCGCCTGCGACTTCTATCACCGGTACCCCGACGACATCGCGCTCATGCGCGAGCTCGGACTCAAGGCCTTCCGGCTGTCTGTGTCCTGGCCGCGCATCCTTCCGGACGGACGCGGACACGTGAACGAGTCCGGGCTCGCGTTCTACGACCGGCTCGTCGACGAGCTCCTCGCCGCCGGAATCGAGCCCTTCGTGACGCTCTACCACTGGGATCTGCCGCAGACCCTCGAGGATCAGGGCGGGTGGCCCGTGCGCGGTACGGTCGACGCGTTCGACGAGTACACCGAACTGGTGGTCGGGCGGCTCGGCGATCGGGTCCAGCACTGGATCACGCACAACGAGCCGCGCGTCGTCGCCTGGCTCGGCTACGGCTGGGGCATGCACGCGCCGGGGCGGACGAGCGAGCCGGACGCGCTCGCGGCGGCGCATCACCTGCTGCTCTCGCACGGCCGCGCTGCCGAGATCATCCGCCGCGACGCGCCCAACGCACGCGTCGGGATCACGCTCGATCTGTTCCCCGTCTACCCCGCCTCCGACGAGGCTGCCGACGTCGATGCCGCACGCCACTTCGACGGCTTCCACAATCGCTGGTTCCTCGATCCCATCTTTCGCCGCGCGTATCCGCCAGACCTCCTCGAGCACTTCGGCGCGAGCGCGCCCGTGCAGAAGCACGGCGACCTGCAGGTGATCGGGACGCCGATCGACTTCCTCGGCGTCAACTACTACCGCCGCGAGGTGATCGAGCGCAGCGAGGACGGCGGCCGGCGTACCGTCCACCACCCGGACTCGACGTACACCGACATGGGCTGGGAGGTCTCGCCGCAGGGCCTCTTCGACCTCCTCGAACGACTGACGGACGAGTACTCGCCGCCGGCGATCTACATCACGGAAAACGGCGCCGCGTTCGGCGACATCCGCTCGCACGACGGCACCGTCCGCGACCCCGAGCGGCAGGCGTACATCGCCGAGCACGTCGGCGAGATCTCACGGGCGATCGAGGGCGGGGCGCCCGTCGAGGGTTATTTCGTCTGGTCGCTCCTCGACAACTTCGAGTGGGCCAACGGCTACGCGAAGCGCTTCGGGATCGTCTACGTGGACTACCCCACGCTCGAGCGCGTTCCGAAGTCGAGCTTCTACTGGTACCGCGACCTCATCGCCGGGGCCGCGCGGCCGGCGTCGCACCTCCGCCCGTAGACCTAGGACCAATTGCCGCTGGTGGTTCGGACCGCGCGCGGTCTACGCTCGTGTCATGCCAACTGCAATCGTGACCGGAGCATCACGCGGGCTCGGATTGGCGCTCACCCGCGCCCTTGCCGAGCGCCGCTGGGCCCTCGTCATCGACGCAAGGGCAGCCGGGCCGCTCGAGCTGGCGCGCACCGAGCTCGCCGAGCTGACGGACGTGACCGCCGTCGCCGGCGACGTGGCCGACCCGGCCCACCGCGCGAGGCTCGTCGAGGCCGCAGGAGCCGAGATCGACCTCCTGGTCAACAACGCCAGCGCGCTCGGACCGAGCCCGCAGCCACAGCTCGCGGACTACCCGCTTCCCGAGCTCGACCGCGTCTACCGGGTCAACGTGCACGCGCCCCTCGCGCTCGTCCAGCTCGCGCTGCCCCGCCTGACGCCCGGAGCGCGGATCGTCAACGTCACCTCCGACGCGGCCGTGGAGGCCTACGCTGGGTGGGGTGGCTACGGGTCGTCGAAGGCAGCGCTCGAGCAGCTGACGAGCATCCTTGCCGCAGAACGTCCGGACCTCCACGTCTACGCCGTCGACCCGGGCGACATGCGCACGCGGATGCAGCAGGACGCGTTTCCGGGTGAAGACATCTCCGACCGGCCGCCCCCCGAAGAAAGCGTCCCGGGGCTTCTGACGCTGGTCGAGGGGACACTGCCGAGCGGGCGCTACCTCGCCCGTGAGCTCGTCGAGGCAAGGGCATGAACGCCCTCGACTTCGATCTGCCGGTTCGGCTCGAGGCGCACGAGCCTCCCGAGGCCCGCGGGCTGGCGCGCGACGAGGTGCGGATGCTCGTGGCGTGGCGAGAACGGGCCGAGCTCGAGCATGCCCGGTTCGGCCGCCTGCCCGAATTCCTCGAGCCCGGCGACGTGCTCGCCATCAACACGTCGGCGACGCTGCCCGCCGCGCTATCCGCGCGCCGCGAGGACCGCAGCCCCCTCGAGCTGCGCCTCTCCACGCCCGCACCCGGAGGCCTCGGCACGGATTGGTGGATCGTGGAGGCGCGGAGCGCCGACGGTGCGAGGCCGTTCTCCGGTCTCGAAGCCGGCGAAACCGTGTACTTGGCGGACGCTCGCAGCGCGGAGATCGTCGCCCCGTACGCGGGCGGAGTGCGCCTGTGGCTGGCGCGGCTCGACCTCGGCGAGCCCGTCGAGTCGTACCTCTCGCGCCACGGCCGCCCGATCCGGTACGGCTACGTCCCCCGCGAGTGGCCGCTCGAGGCCTACCAGACGACCTATGCGACCGAGCCCGGAAGCGCCGAGATGGTGAGTGCCGGCCGGCCGTTCTCCCCCCGCACGATCGCCGCATTGGCTATGCGGGGAGTGCAGTTCGCGCCGCTGACGCTCCACACCGGCGTCTCGTCGCCCGAGCGCGACGAGGCGCCCTACGCCGAGCGTTACCGGGTCCCGCGCGCCACGGCCGCGCTTGTCAACGCCGCCCACGAGTGGGGCGGACGGGTGATCGCCGTCGGAACGACTGTCGTTCGCGCGCTCGAGACCGTCGCCGATCCGGACGGCCACCTGCGTGCAGGCGCCGGCTGGACGGAGCTCGTGATCACGCCCGAGCGGGGCATCCGCGCGGTGGACGGGGTGATCACCGGGTGGCACGAGCCCCAGGCATCGCACCTGCGGCTGCTCGAGGCCGCCGCGGGCCGACCGCTACTCGAGCGCTCGTACCGCGCCGCACTCCGCTGCGGCTACCTCTGGCACGAATTCGGCGATGTTCATCTCATACTCCCGTAGAGAACCGTAGGGGGACCACTGGTTCCCCTACGAGACCCCTCCTTCCGAACGTCCGTGTGGCTCTGATCGCAGCGGAGCCGGTCTAGCGCCTGCAGGACCCACCGTACTTCGCGTTAGGGAGCCTCCCGCCCGGCTAAGCCGGGCTCCGGAGGCCAATCTTTGCCGACCCGAGGTCGCAAAGCCCTGACTACGCCGGGGGTCCTCCCGATTCGCCGAGGGCGGCTTTGATCTTGCCGATCGCTTCCGTTTCGCTCGGGTCGACGCCGCTCGCCGCCTGCGCGACCGACTGGGCGACGTCGACGACCAGCGACCGGTAGGCGTCGAGGTCGTCAGGCGCCTTCGCGCTCAGCGTGGCGACGGCGGTGTTGAGCGCCTCCACCGTCTCGCGCTCGACCGCGTCCGGGCGATCGGTCATTCCGAAGCCCGTGTGCTTGACGTGCGCGAGCTCCTGAATCAACGGGCTCGTACTCGTCCGCTGCGCCTCCTGGAGGTGCTTCGCGATCGCGCCGGCCTCCTTGAACGTCTCGAAGAACCCGCGGTCGGCCAGCGAGACGAGGAGGCCGGATCCCATGATCCCCTTCTCGAGCGCCGCCCATTCCTCGTCCGTGAAGTCAGTCCGTGTTGCCATCGTTGTCTCTCCTTCCCGCGAAACGCCGAGGGTGCACCATACTGCGCTCCCGTGGAGGACTGGTACGACGACAGCTTTCCGGAGTATCGGCCGGCACCTCCGTGGGTGATGGAGGACATGCTCGACGCGGAGCCCGGCCTTCCCGGGCCGGTCGCCGAACAGGCGCCCTCGGCGGCCGTCGTCGCGTCGCTGGCCCGCGCGGCACACGAGCGCGGCGAGCCGATCGTGGTCACCGGCTGCGGCACCAGCGAGCACGCCGCACAGGCGATCGCGGCGCTGATCTCTGACGCGCTCGGGGCTCGCGCCGCGGAGGCGCGGCAGGCGCTCGACGCCGTCGCTTCGCCGGCTTCCGCGGGCCTCTGCATCGCCGTCTCGCACGAGGGGGAGACGGCTGCAACGATCGCAGCCGTCGTCGCCGCGCGGCGACAGGGGGCCCTCGCGGCTCTGATCACGGCGCGAGCTGCATCGCGCGGCGCTCGGCACGTCGATGCGGTCATCGAGACCCCGGTCGCCGATCGCTCGTGGTGCCACACGGTGGGGTACGTGGCGCCGATCCTGGCGGGCGGGCTGATCGCGGCCGAGCTCGGCGGGCCGGCCTTCGACGCCGCCGCGATCGAGGGCTTCCTCGGCACGTTGGGGAACGAGCAGCTCGATGTCAGACCCTTCGCCGCAACGGAGCGCCTGGTGGCAGCGGGAGCCGGAGCAGACGCGGTCACGGCGCGCGAGCTCGCCCTCAAGGTTTCGGAGGGCGCGCGGATGCCGAGCACGGCGCTCGAGCTCGAGAACGTCCTCCACGGGCACCTTGTTGCCCACGATCCGAGTTCCGCTCTCGTCCTCGTCGCGACCGAGCCCGCCGGCTCGGTTGCGTCGCGGCGCGCGGAACAGGTCGTCGCCGCCGCCGGGCGCATCGGGCTGCCGATCGCGACGATTGCGGCGAGCGGGACGGCGGACATCCTGGCCGCCGACCTCGTCGTATCGTTGGAGCCGCCCCCCGGCGTATCCGGTTTGCTCGGACGGCTTCTCGGCGGTGCAATCGGCGTGCAGCTCCTGACGATCGCGCTCGCACGCCAGCGCTCAGTCAATCCCGACCTGCTGCGCCGCGAGGAAGAGCCGTACCGCGAAGCCGCGAGGCTCGGCGAGAAGAAGACCGCCGAGGTCTTCCTCGACTTCACCGCGGACGCCTGAACCGAGGCCCGGTATCGTCGCGCGCCGTGGGACGCCTGCACACCCTGAAGACGTGGCCGGTCGTCGGACCGGCGAGCCTGCACGCCCGCTCTGCCGCACGGCAGCTGGGGCACCGGACGCCGCTCCGAGCCGCCGTCGCTCCGCTCGAGGGCCGGCTCGTGTTCGTGCTCGGCAGCCCGCGCTCGGGAACGACGTTTCTCGCGGGTGCGATCGGCTCGCTCCCCGGCTTCGTCGACCTCGGGGAGGTGCCGCCCCTGAAGGCGGCGATCCCGGAGCTGACCGGTCTGCCTGCCGAGCAGGCTGCGTCTCGGTTGCGCAGGCTGCTCTGGCCGACGCGGCGCCTGGGCGGGGTGGCAGGGCTCCGAGGGGTGGAGCAGACGCCGGAGAGCGCCTTCGTCGGCGACGCCATTCTTCGCGCGTATCCGCAGGCGACGCTGGTGCACCTCGTCCGCGACGGACGGGACGTCGTTTGCTCGCTGCTCGAGCGGGGCTGGCTCGCGCCCGCGCGCGCCGGCCGCGACGACGCCGGAGCCGCGTTCGGATCGACGGCGCGGTTCTGGGTCGAGCCAGGCCGCGAGGCGGAGTTCGCGGAAGCCGGCGACGCGCGCAGGTGCGCCTGGGCCTGGCGGCGCTACGTGTCCGCCGCCCGCTCGCTCGGCGACGCCGCGCACGAGCTCCGCTACGAACGGCTGTGCACCGACCCGGACGCCTTCGCCGAGGAGCTCGCCGCCGTGCTCGCCGTTCCCGCGGACGCCGCCCGCTCGGTCGTCAACCCGGCCCGTCCGGAGTCCGTCGGCCGCTATCGCCGCGACTTGACGGCGGAACAGCTCGTGGGCGTCGAAGCCGAGGCCGGCGAGCTCCTGGGCGACCTGGGCTACCTGTAGCCGCCCTACGGGCCTCTTGCCGGCGCGCGGCACAACGCCGACGCGCATTCCCGCAGGCGGCCGAGGCGGGCCGCCAGCTCCGACTCCACCGAGGCCATCGACGGGTCGCCGTTCAGGTTCCGGACCTCATCCTTGTCGGCCGCGAGGTCGTACAGCTCACGCTCGCCGGTCACGTACTCGGCGTAGACGTAGCGCGGCGTTCGGATCGCGGTGTAGTTCGGCCCGGCGAAGTTCGCGCCCGGCCCGCGCTCGAGCAGGATGTCGCGACCCCACTCGGTCGTCGGCTTGCGGAACAGCGGAACGAGCGAGCGTCCGTCCGCGGGAAGGTCGGCATTGGCCCGCGCAAGCTTCACGATCGTCGGCGCAAGGTCGACGTTCGCGGCCAGCTGCGACAGCCGCAGCCGCTTTGGGATCCCCGGCCCGCGCATGATCAGCGGAACGCGGATCGACGGCTCGTAGACCATCTGCTTGCCCGTGATCACGCGGTGCTGCCCCTCCATGAAGCCGTTGTCGCTCGTGAAGACGATGACGGTACGATCGAGGATTTTCAGGCGCCGGAGCTCGGCCACGATCTTCCCCACCGCATCGTCGACCGCGAGCAGCGACTCGAGCCGCTGCTCGTACTTCTCCTGGAGCGCCAGGAGCTGCTCCTCGTCGAGCAGCGGCCGCCGGCGAATGTCGGCGGGCTTGTCGGACACGTCCTTCTCGTTCAGCGACAGCCAGTGGGGAAGGGGCACGCCTGCGAAGCGGTTGCGATAGCGCGGAGGCGGAGACGGCGTGGCCAGGCCGATCGGATCGTCGGCCTCGTGGGGCGTCCCGTCGTGGGGGGCGAAGAACGACAGCCACATGAAGAAGGGGCGTTGGGAGGGCGCATAGCGCCGGATCGCTTCCAGACCCCGCCGCGCGTAGACGTCCGTCGAGTAGTCCCGCGGGGCCGTCCCGTAGTAGTGAACTCGCCCGTTCTGAACCATCGAGTGCTGGAAGTAGTTGAGCCGGACCGCTGCCTCCCAGTCCTCCCAGCCCGGCGGAACGTAGCGCCCGCGCACGGCCTTGCCGTACTCGTTGAGGTACTTGCCGATCATGATCGTGTGGTAGCCGACCCGCCGCAGCCACACCGGTAGCGTCCTCGACTGGTCGAAGCGCGAGTACCCGTTCGCGTAGCTGTTCCCGATCACGCCGGTGTTGTGGCTGTACTGGCCGGTTAAAAAGGTCGTCCGCGACGGACAGCAGAGCGGGAACGCGGCGAAGAAGTTCGTGAACGTGGTGCCCTGACGGACGAGCAGCTTGCGCACATTCCTCATCACCTTCAGGGATTCGACCGTCTGGTCGTCCGTCATGATCACGATCACGTTTGGTCGCCGAGTGACGCGTTGTCGTGAGCCGCGCGCGTCGAGCTCCGTGATCGCGAGCGCGAGCGTCAGCAGAACCAGCGCGGGCAAGCCCAGCTTGAGAAAGCGCCTCATTCGTCCATCAACCCCAGAAGGCTGCGGAGTGTAGCCAGCGCCGTCGCGGGCCCCCGCGCCAAGGGCGCGCTGCAAGCTACTACGCTCACGAGCGAATGACGGAAGCCACAGCTCGACGCCTGACCCTGGTCGCAACGGTGCTCGGGTCGTCGCTCGCTTTCATCGACGCGTCCGTCGTGAACGTCGCCCTGCCGGTGATCCAGCGCGACCTCGACCTCGGACTGACGGGTCAGGAGTGGGTCTACCTTGCCTACTCGCTGGCGCTCGCCTCGCTGTACCTGCCCGCGGGGGCCGTGGGCGATCGCTGGGGCCGCCGCGGCGCCTTCACCTGGGGCATCGTCGGCTTTGCGGCGGCCTCGACACTTGCCGGCGCCGCGCCTGACGGCACGGTCCTCATCGTCGCCCGGTTCCTCCAGGGGATCGCCGGAGCCTTCGTGACGACGAACAGCCTCGCGCTCCTGCGCGCGGCGTACGGCCGCGACGCCGGGCGGGCGGTCGGCCAGTGGACGGCGTTCACGGGCATTGCCACGGTCCTCGGCCCGCCGGCCGGTGGCGCCATCGTGCAGTGGGCGTCCTGGAGGTGGATCTTCTTCCTCAACCTGCCGCTTGCGGTCGCCACCGTCGTCCTTGCGCGCCTCGGGCGCATGCCGGAGCCGATGGGGGCACGCGTCGGCCGACTGGATCTGCCGGGGGCGGTGCTCGCAGCGTTGACGTTCGGCGGGTTGACATACGGCATGGTGCAGGGCTCGGAGCACGGCTTCGGCGGCGTCTGGTGGGCGTTCGCCGTCGCAGGTGTCGCGGCGGCTGCGTTCATAGCCGTGGAGCAGCGCAGCCGTTCGCCGCTACTTCCGTTCGAGCTGTTCCGCCGGCGCAACTTCGCCGGTTCGAACGCGGAGACGTTTCTCGTCTACGCCGCGCTCAGCGGGTTCTTCCTCTACCTCCCGATCTACCTGCAGTTCCTCGGATTCACACCGCTCGAAGCCGGTCTCGTCAGCGTTCCGACCAGCATTGTCATGCTCTTCCTCGCCGCCCGCTTCGGTGCGCTCGCCGATCGCTACGGGCCACGGGCCTTCCTGGCGACCGGGCCCGTCTTGTTCGGAGTCGGCATGCTCCTCTTTCTTCCGGTCTCCTCGAAGGCGGACTTCTGGCGGTACGGAATCGCCGGGATCGCCGTCTTCTCCCTCGGACTCGCCGTCTTCGTCGCCCCGATCACGGCGACCGCGATCTCGTCGGCGCCCGAACGCTTCGCGGGCATCGCGTCCGGGGTCAACACGACGTTCTCACGGCTGGGCGGGCTCATGGCGGTGGCGATCATGGGACTCGCGATCTCGCTCGTCTTCGACGCGAACGGCGGGACGAAGAGCGCCGTGCCGCTCGCAGTCGGGCAGCACGACCCGGCGCTACGCCATGCCTCCGAAGTCGCATTTCGCGCGGCGACGCTGATCGCGGTCGGCCTCGCGTTCGCTGGCGCCGTGGTCGGAGCGCTCGTCGTCTCGAATGCCGACGCTCGCCGCGAGAGCGAGGTCGGAGGCGACACCGCGGCGCTCGCGGACGCCTAACCGTCACACGAGCGTGACGAGTGCGTGCCGAAAGGCGCGCGAGCCCTGGCCGGCTGCCAGCCGCCCGGCTATCACGGATAGGAGTCGACCAGAAAGGAGATCGGATGCACCTCACCCGAACGATGTTCCGAGTGCTCCTGGGCGCTGTGACGCTGCTCGTGCTTGCCGGCGGGACGACGCTCGCCGCGTCTGCGATCGACGCGGGATTGCCGACAACCACGACGATCAGCGCCTGCCGGAACCTCTACGGCGGCCAGCTACGCGTGCCCGCCGCCGGGACGGTGTGCCGGCCGTACGAACAGCCGTTGGCGTGGAACGTGCAGGGCCCGCAGGGCGACGCCGGACCTCCAGGCGCACCCGGGTCCAAGGGTGACCGAGGGCCGGTCGGACCCGCCGGTCCCGTCGGGCCGCAGGGGCCGGCCGGGCCGCAGGGGCCGAAGGGTGACCCGGGGGCCGGCTTGACGACCGTCGACGCTCTGCGTGGCCTGGCGTGCACGGCCGGCGGCCAGTCCGGGACGATCGACCTCTCGTATGACGGCGCCCGCCACGCGGTGCTCACCTGCGCCGCCTCCGGTGGGGGCGGCGGTGGCGATGCAACGGCGCTGCGCGTCAACGAGCTCTCGACCGGCACGACTGTCGCGGCCAGCGACGAGTTCGTCGAGCTCGTGAACGCGGGCACTGCCGCGGCGGACATCAGCGGCTGGAGACTCGTCTACCGGTCGGCCGCGGGCGGAAGCGACGTCGCCCTGGCGACGGTTGCGGCAGGAACGGCGATTCCGGTCGGCGGCCACTACCTCTTCGGCGGCAGTGGCTATGTCGGAGCGGCCGTGCCGGATCAATCGTTTTCGACTGGTCTCGCCGCAGCCGGTGGGGGAGTCGGCCTGCGGAAGCCGGACGGAACGCTGGTGGATTCCGTCGGCTACGGCAGCGCGACGAACGCGTTCGTCGAGGGGTCTGCGGCAGCCGCTCCGCCCGCGGCCGACCCGCCGGGAAAGAGCGCTGGTCGGCTCCCGGACGGCAAGGACACGAACGACAACTCGGTCGACTTCGGCGTGATTACCTCAACGCCGCGAAATGCGAACGAGTAGCGGGCCGAGACGCGAGGCGGCCGGCCGGCGATCCTGGCCGGCCGCGCGCAGCCCACCGCGACCCGGAATCCGTGGCCGGCCCGGGCTCGTACGTGGGGGAATGAAGAGGATGCTGCTCCTGGCGCTGGTCGGGCTGACCGCGCTCCTGGTGACGATTTCGGCGGCCGCCGGGCCGAGTCGGGGTAGCGCGGCCGCGGCGGCGAACCCGGTCTTGCACGCGACCGTGGGCAACCAGTCAGACGGCAACGCGTTCGAGATCTCGCTCAAGGACGCAAACGGAACCACGGTCACGACCGTCGCCCCCGGCACCTATGACGTCCAGGTCGACGACTGGGCGACGATCCACAACTTCCACCTGTCCGGGCCCGGCGTCGACATGAAGACCACCGTCGGCGGCGTCGACCACCCGACCTGGACGGTGACGCTCCAGGCCGGCTCCAGCTACCACTTCCAGTGCGACCCGCACCAGAACTCCCTGTTCGGCAACTTCACCACCACCAGCGGCTCCCCACCCCCGCCGCCACCACCCCCACCACCCCCGCCCCCCCCACCACCCCCCCCCCCCCCTCCACCACCCCCCCCTCCCCCTCCCCCCCCCCCCCCCCCCCCCCCCCCCCCCCCC
>Ga0075433_10000154_pt1 | contig 36987 bp, 30 predicted proteins | sample RhiMethybrSRZTD2_FD_75299 | JGI IMG/M metagenome (GOLD analysis project Ga0075433, IMG submission 75299) | Populus rhizosphere microbial communities from Tennessee, USA - Rhizosphere MetaG P. TD hybrid SRZTD2 | ecosystem: Host-associated > Plants > Roots > Rhizosphere > Soil | place: USA... | reverse complement strand
GTTATGGTTCGTGTTGGTGGGATGCGGGATGGTCAACAGGATGCGCTCAGTCGCGTCGGCCGCGTCGCGATTGCCCGCAGACGCCTGGTACTCGGCGACGACGATCGCGCCGTCGGCGGCTCGCGTGTAGTACACGAAGAACCGCCGATTGCTCGAATACAAAGGATGGAACGCCAGTCCGAGCAGCCCCTGTTCGCCGCCTGATTGGATCTTCGATCGGATGTCGAGAAACGTCGCCATGCCGCCGCCGATGGTCATGACGCGAATGACGCCCGCCTGTTCGACGATGAAGAGGCGTCGGGTTCCGTCGTGCGCGCCACCGACGAAGACGGGGCTTGCGAGACCGCTCGCGACCGGGACGAGTTGAACCTGCGCCGCCACGGGTGCGCGACACGCCAATACGGCGACGATGCCCAGGCTCGCGATTCGGCGGTTGCGCGACCGCGCACGCGCGAGTGCATCCTGCACGTCTCCCCTCCTGGGCCGCGACATGTGATCGCCGGCCTATGGCGTGCGGGGGAGTCGTGCACGCGCCCTCCCATTGTAGGAAGAAACACACCCGCGCGCTCGTCATGGAACTGGTCGAGGGCCCGCCGCAGAGAGTGAGACAATGTTCGCCGCGCGTCGGACCGTTCGGGACGCCGAGGGGGACAAAGATGACAAGAGTGACACACGCGGTACTCGTCGCCACCCTGCTCACGGTGCCGGTGCTCGTCCAACGCGCCTACGCGCACCACGGCGCCGGCCTCTACGATATGAGAAAGAACGTGGAGCTCGAGGGCAAGCTGACACGGGTCGACTTCGTCAACCCGCATACATATATCTATTTCGATGTCGTCGGTAGCGACGGTAAGGTCCTCGCGATGAAATGCGAAACGCGGGGAGCCACGGTGCTCCGGCGCTCAGGCTGGTCGCCCGAGATGTTCGTGAAGGGCACGACCATCAAGGTGGCCGGCCACCCGCATCGCGAAGATCCGACTGCGTGCACTGTGGACACGATGACGCTTGGCAATAAGCCGACGCTCGAGCGCTATCAGCAGCTGAGCGACGCGAAATCCGTCAATCGCACGAACCGGCCGTTACGGCTGGCGAACGGAAAGCCGAATCTCGCCGGCGAGTGGGCGCAGGAGCAACAGGTCCTGGCAACCCCGCCCCCCGGGCGCGGGCGCACCGGACTCGTGCCGATCAGCCAGGCCGACGCGATCAGGGCCGGCAAACTGCCGATGCCGGCCGGACCCGCCGGCTGGTTCCCGCCGCCCGTGAAGTTGACCGCGGCGGGGCAAGCGGCAGCAGAAGCGCTGCGCAAGCGGCCGACGTCGGAGAACCCGCGGCTCTCCTGCCAACCTACGAGCATTCTGTTCGACTGGGTGTTCGACGGCGCGATCGGCCGCATCACGCAGAGCGCGAATGTGATCAAGATGGAGTACGGCGTCGGCCTGACCAGGAACGTGCAGATGAACATGACCGCGCACCCGGCGAACATCAAGCCGAGCCGCGCTGGTCATTCGATCGGCCGATGGGACGGCGACACGCTCGTCGTGGACACGGTCGGCTTCTTACCCGGAAGCCTGGCAGGCAACCTCCCCCACAGCAGCAAACTGCATGTCGTCGAGCGCTTCACGTTGAATCCCACAACGCTCGAGCTCACCCGGGACATCGTCGCAGAAGATCCCGACTACTTCGTGGACAAGTACGTGGATCACGATAGTGTCCTGCCGGCGGATGCGCCGTTCAAGGTCGAGGCCTGCAAGGAGCTTGCGCCGGAGTATCAACAACCCGGACGAAAGTGAGGCGGGCTCTCACGGCCGGCGCCCTCTTCAGCGTCGCCTGGATCGGTGCGTTCGCGGGCTGGCAGATTCAGGCGGCGCCGCCATTCGAGATCGAGGAAACCACGATCGCGAAGATCCATGCGGCCATGAGGACCAAGCAGCTCACCTGCCACGATCTGGTGAGTGCGTATCTCGAACGAATCGCCGCCAACGACAAGAAGGAACCGCCGCTCAACGCGATCGTCGTGACGAATCCCAATGCGCTCGCGGAGGCGGATGCGCTCGACGCAAAGTTCAAGAAGTCGGGCCTCACGGGGCCACTCCATTGCATCCCGGCGATCGTGAAAGACAACTACGAGACGATCGGCCTGCAAAGCGCCAACGGATCAATCACCCTCAAAGGTTTCGTGTCCAGCAAGGACGCGTTTCTCGTCGCGCGCATCAAACACGCCGGCGCCATCGTCCTGGCCAAGTCGAACATGGCGGAATGGGCATTCTCGCCAATCGAGACCGTCAACTCGATCCTGGGCACGACGCGGAATCCGTACGACGTGAATCGGGTGCCGGCCGGCTCGAGCGGTGGAACCGCGGCCGCAGTCGCGTCCAACTTCGGCGCCATCGGCCTTGGCAGCGATACCGGTAATTCCATCCGTGGTCCCTCATCGCACGCGTCGCTCGTCGGCATTCGATCGACGATGGGATTGACAAGCCGGGCGGGCGTGATACCTCTCAGCTACCTGGCCGACATTGCCGGCCCGATGACGCGAACGGTCGAAGATGCCGCTCGTGTGTTTCAGGTGATCGTCGGCGAGGATCCGGAAGACCCAGTCACCGCTCGCAGCCACGGCCGCAAGATTCCCGATTATCTGAAGGCGCTGAAGAAGAACGCGCTCCGGGGCGTGCGTATCGGTGTGCTGCATCAGGCCTACGAGCGCACGAACGCGACCGTGGATCCCGAGATCGTGCAGGTATTTACGAAGGCACTCGAGGACATGAAAGCCGCGGGCGCCATCATCGTCGATCCGGCAACGGTGACGACGCCGCAGACGCTGCAGAACCAAGGTGGCGGTGGCGGTTCGTGCCGCGGCTTCAAGTACGACTTGAACGAGTACCTCGCGACGCGTGGACAGAATGCTCCGGTCCACAGCTACGACGAGATCTTGAACTCGCCCGTCTTCGCTCAGATTCCGCCGTCGATTCAGCAGCGTTTTCGTCAGTCAAGTTCGGCGAATCCGCAAGGTCCCGATAGCGACGCCTGCAAGAACGACGCAGCGAGCCGTGCGGCGTATGGCGCGGCGGTCACGAACACGATGGACGAGATGAAACTGACGGCGTTCGTATATCCGACGTGGAGTCAGGTGCCACGACTCATCAGCGAACCGACGCGCGGCGGCGACGGCGACAATAGCCAGACGTTCTCGCCGCGCTCAGGCTTCCCCGCGATCAACGTGCCGATGGGTTTCACGCGCAACAACACACTCCCGATCGGCATGACGATCTACGGTCGGGCCTGGGACGAAGCCACGCTCATCGGCCTGGCTTATGCCTTCGAACAACAGACACATCACCGGCATAAACCATAGTAAGTGGCGTTCGTCGCCCGGCTTGGCAGCCCTTCGCGTGACTCGCTTCGCGAAGGATGGCTTGCCATCCGTAGCTCGCTCACGAATGCAGGCGAGCGAAGGATGGTACCGGTACGGGGTTATGACAAAGGGTGTTCCACCGTGAACGTCGGTTTCGTCGGCGTAGCTGCCTGAATTGGCGAGCTCGTTTGACCGTACACTACCGCCGACTCAGACGCGCGGAACCTGGCTCGGCAAGCTTACTGCGCGAGAAATTGCCGGACATTCTGCGGCGTGATGCTGACCGTCACCGCCTCACCGGCGCCACCAAGAGGTCGCGCGGAGAGGCCGTTGATCGTCAGGTCGAAATTCGAGGGGTCGCCGATGCGAAGTACGATTTCCTGTGTGGCATCGATCTGCGTCCGTTCGCCCTCATCGAGGAGGCGATAGATCACACGTTGTCCGTCCGCCGTGGCTGTCAGCCAGCTCGGGCCGTGCGATCGCCCTTCGATTCGTAATTCTCTGGGCGCCGCGTCGGACGCTGCACCGCTCTGGCTGTCTGTGGGACGGCCGGTCGTTCTCACCTCGGGTCGTGAGGCCGTGCCGCCCTGCTGTGCAGATGTGACCGCCGTCACGGTTGCGGTCTCTCGAGAGATGCGAGTGAGCAGGGTAGCGGTCGCCCATGACCCCCCGGCGGCGGCGACCACAACCACTACCAGACTGCTCTTCCACCCACGTCCGGACCATGCATCGATTAGCTTGGTCATGGCCGCTCTGCGCAGGTCGACAAATATCTGAGCTGTGCCGTCGGGCGGTTCGGCGTGCTCGGCATCAGTCGGCGCCGCGCTGTCCTCGTATGCGGCGCGATAGCGACGAACGATCTCCTCCGGATCGCAGCCGACTTCTCGCGCATAGGCGCGGAGGAACCCCCGCGCAAACACGCCGCCGTGAAGCGTCGTCATGTCGTCGCGCTCGATTGCCAGGAGCTTCAGTACGTGGATCTTCGTCCGGTGCGAAAGCTCATCCAGTGAAAGCCCTTTCCGCCGCCGTGCTTCCGCGAGCTCTGCCCCAACATCACGCGAGTCGTTTGCGTTGTCCATGGCTCAACTTCCGACCCCATGGCTGTGCAAATCGCGTACGTATCGGCTCCTAAAAAATTCTTCGGTAGCGCGAGGTTTTGCGGTCAAGCCTCAGACGCGTGTCACAACGGGCGGTTCGGTCGGCCGGTGTTAGTGGTGCGAAGGTGGTGCGGAATCGAGGCGGGTATCACCCGTTGTGGTACCGGTACGGGGTTATGAGAAAGGGTGTTCCCTGAGAACGTCGAATTTGTGGGCATCGCCGCGTGAGCCTGAGGGTCCAGACGCAGGAACGGCAAATCGTCACGCCGTTAGCTGGTGGTCAGCAGCTACGTCATCAAACCGCAACCGACTCCAAGATCGACGTCGACATCCCAACATCAATCGCTCGATCCAGGCGGAAGCCGGCGGTTCGAAGCATTGCCGAATACTCTTTCTCGGTTCGCTCTTTGCCCGACAGCAGCGTGAGCATTTGTAAATCGAGCATTTTCGTCCAGCTCGGTTTCGAATCCTCCGGAACAATGCACTCGATCAGCAAGAGCTTCGCGCCTGGCGCCGCCGCCTTTCGAATGGCGGCTAGAATCCGAGCGGCTTTCTGATCGTCCCAGTCGTGGATTACCTGCATGATGAGATAGCAATCCGCGGCAGGCAACGCATCCATGAAAAAATCTCCGGGATGCACCCGCAGCCGTTCCGATTCCATTCCCGCAGACTGAGCAGCGGCAGTCACATGCGGCTGATCGAACAGCACTCCGTGAGTTCGGGGCGCGGCTTGCAGCACGGCCGCCAATAAATGACCGCGACCGCCGCCGATGTCAGCGATTGTTCCAAAGGCGGAAAAGTCGTAGGACCCCAAAACGCCGGCAATTTGGCCCGCCGCTTTCCCGATCATCGCCTCGTCGAAAAGACGGGCCGCCTCCGGATTCTCGCTCAGGTACTTCCAAAATCCGCCTGGGACGACTCTGTCTTGCACGGACTCTCCGGTCCTCAAGGCATCGGCGAAATATTCAAATCCTCGCCAGTAGACAGGTAAGCCGATCATCCGGACAAACGATCTCATTGATTGCGGATGATCCGATTGCAGCAAACGCGATGCGGGTGTATGGCCCCATGCGCCATCGCGAGCCTCAAAGATCCCTTCAGCCGAAAGCACCCGCAGCGTGCGCGCTAGCGCTCCTGCATCTGTTCCGGTATCCCTCGCGAGTTCCTCCGCACTTCGCGGCGATTCCCCCAAGGCATCCGCAATACCGAGTTCTGCCACCGCATGAAGACACCGGGGGAGGCCGTGACTCATCGAAATTCGTAACAGCGCGTCGGCAGGATCGTTCATCGGGGAGGAAGTATACCGAACTGCCACTCCTTAGGCGCCGCAGCATAGTGCGATCGTCCAATGAGAATGAATGGGATCGGCAGTTTCGGGCTCGGACGACAATACGAAGAGCACGATTCATTGCTCGTCGGGAATACTGTTGCCGTGTTCATTCGACGACGCGAACCGGAATTCCGGCATGCGTCGAATTGCTCCGCCCCTGTTTGCCATCGGTCCACCTTCGCGCTCCGCGCTACGGTGGACATCCTTCGCCTGTTGGTGTGTGAGCTCGCTTGGCTTGCCATCCGAAGCTCGCTCACGAACGCAGGCGAGCGAAGGATGGTACCGGTACGGGGATTCGAACCCCGGTTCCATGGTTGAGAACCATGTGTCCTAACCCCTAGACGATACCGGCACTCGGGGCGGGAAAACTCAATGATACTCGCCGGTTTCGCGGCTCGCAACCGCAGATCTCTCAGCTGCGGTTGGCTTTCTAGGGCGTGACCGCGGCAGCCAAGTGCTCGATCGCCTGCGCGCGTGTGATCTCACCGCGCACATAAGGCGCGAAACTCTCCTCGATCGGCTTGCGATATTGCGGCCACGCGCGGTCGAAGAGGCCTTCCGAGTCGAGAAACTTCCGGTACTCGATTCCGCGCGCCGCGAGGATCCGCTCGAGCGCGAGGCCGGTCATGTAGAACTGGACGACGTGCCACAGCACGCCGTGCTGCTTCCATCGATCGCCAAACGCCGTCGCGAGCTCCTTCTGAATCGGCAGAATCAATTCGTGCGATACCTCGTGGAGCACCATCTCCACGCTCGTCCAGCCGGTGAGCGGACCCTCCGCTGGTGAAACGGTGGAGTGTGTGGGAAACAGCGACGTATATGCGCGCCCCATCCACACGATGTCAACACGCACCGGCGCGGTGAACCAGTCGCGTCCATACATGCGCGCCTGCGCGCTGACGATTTCTTTCTCGATCGTCCGGAGACGATCGACCGTGGTCTGAATCCACTCTCGATTCGATCGATCGTGCGCCGCCCAGAAACGCTGCCGGTAGATCGGCGCGACGCGCTCCAACGCCGCGCGCAGATCCGGGTCGATGGCGCTCGATGCGAGATCCTCTGCGGCCAGCGCGGTTTTGATCGACTGCATTCCTCTTCCCAACAGCAGATCGCGGTCGGCCAGATTGCGGTCGTAGTAGTCCACTGCCGCGTCCCACGCCGCGCGTTCCTCTGCGGAGAGCGTCTCGGTCGCCGGCGTGGGCTCATCAGGCATGAGCCGCCGCTCACCCGTCTTCGGCCGCCGTGCCCACGCCGCCCCGTAGAGCGCATGATGCAGGTTTGGCCAGAACGCGCTGTGGAAGGCGAGGTTCGCGACGACGACGACCGGTTCGTCCGCGTTCGAAGGACGCGCAACGCACAGGAGAAGCAAGACGGTGATGGAGATGCGACGCATCACGATACCTAGACGTACGGAACGCGTCGATGGTTTGCTGAGAACTCAAGTCAAGTTCCGAAGTTCCTGAGTTCCCGAGTTCCGGAGTTCGCTCTCTGGAACTCCGGAACTTCGGAACTCCGGAACTCTAGGCCTAATACCGACGCCGCCGGTTGCCGTCCCGGTATCCGTCTTCGTAACCCTGGCGGAATCCCGAGCGGTAGTTGTTCTTGTAGGCGTCCCTCGAGCCGTAGCCGCGGTCGTAGCCGTGATCGGCGTTGCGATATTCGCGGTGCCCGGCAGGATCGTAGCGATCGCGATCGCGGCCGTCGTTGAGACCTTGGTCCCAGCCTTCGCTGTAGCCGCGGGCGAATGCGGGCTCCTGATAGCCGCGCTGCGTGCGTGGACCGCGGCCCCAGCGGTCATCACGGCCGTCGTAGCCGTCGTTGCGTCCGACCTGCACGTTGACGCGAATGCGATCGAAGCCCTGGCGATAGCCCGAGTTGAAGCCGCGACGGAACTCGTTGCGATACCAGTCGCGGCTGCCATCGCGATTCTCGTAGCCGCGGTCGCCGTCGCGATACACGCGATTGATCTCGATGCCAAACGCGCGACCGCCACGCGCATCCTGCTCGCCTTGCTGAAGGCCTTCGCGGTAGCCGCGATCGAATGCGCGGCTGCCCGTGGTCTGCGCTCCCGCCGGCACCGTCAACGCGACCGTCGCCGTGATCGCAGCGAGCAGAGTTTTCCAGTGTCGTGCACCCATGTTCGTTCTCCTGCAGCTGGCACGGACAGCTAGTGCAAACGACGAGCCACGGAAAAACGGGCCGGTTTTGGCGGTTTGGCTGCGGAAGAGATGAACCTGATGTGTCCCCTACTCCGACCAGATCACGAGGTGGCCGCCGTCGGGCATGTCACCATCCACGAGCAGCGCAGATCCGAAGCGCTCGATGTCCTCCACTCGGATTTTCGTGGGCGTCCTCAATCGCGCACCGCTTGGGCTCACGCTGCCGTCATTCATCACGTCGAGCGAGCTGTTTCTCATCCGGATCACCCAGAACGGAATGTCCACGCGGGTCAGCCGCTCTTCGTGCACATCCCATCGCAGGATGTGGAGTGCCTTCAACTCGCCCGGCGGCCGAGTGTCCGGCGGGAGCTTCGACATCGTCACGCCGCCCGGCCGCACGTCGAACACGGGCATCACCTGTCCGAACCGCGCGCGCACGTCGTCCATGGTCTTCGCGGCCGATGCTTGATCCATATCGGTGTTGTTGACCATCGACCTGACCACCCACACACCGACACCAACGACGACGATCAGTACGATCGCGACCACTCCGATGATGGCGAGAAGAATCGTCTGCGCTTTCTTCGTCATGGCGGGATGGAGTCAGATTATGCGCTACCGTACGAGAACCTCGAACCTCGAACCTCGAACCTCGAACCTCGAACCCATGATTCGCGTCATTAGGACCATCGACGCCCACGTCGGCGGCCAGCCCGTTCGCCTGGTCATCGACGGCGTGCCCACACCGGCGGGGAAGTCGTCACCGCAGCAGCGCGACTGGTGGAAGCGGCACGCCGACACGTATCGTCGGGCGTTGATTCTCGAACCGCGTGGACACCAGGACATGACCGCTATGCTGCTCACCCAGCCGACGTCGCCGCACGCCCACGCCGGTCTGCTGTTCATGGACGCAAGCGGTTATCCGTCGATGAGCGGGCACGGTGTGATCGCGGCCGCGACCATTGCTCTCGAGCGCGCCCTGATCGTCACGCACAGCGAGGATACGAGCCACACCCTGCTGACGTTCGATACGCCCGCCGGCACCGTCCACGCCGACGCCCGCACGGACGTGCGCGGGGGTCGGGCTTCGGTCGATTCGGTCGCGGTCACCAACGTGCCCGCGTTCGTGTACGCGCCCTCAGTCAGTGTGAGGATCGGGACTCGCGATGTGCGAGTCGACGTCGCGTACGGCGGCGCCTTCTACGCGATCGTCGACACCGAATCGGTGGGTGTGCCGTTGAGTCCCGAGCGGGTATCGGATCTGCGCCGGCTTGGCGTGGAGATCTCGTTGGCCGCCGGCGACACCCTTCGACCGGTACATCCCATCGACGGCTCGATTGCCGGCATCGCTGGCGTGGTGTTCACTGCACCGGCCAACGATCCAGAAGCGCACCTGCGAAACGTCACCGTGAAGAGTGGGGGCTCGATCGATCGGTCACCGGGCGGCACCGGCACATCGGCGGTCATGGCGGTGCTCGACGCGATGGGCCTGCTTCCCGAGGGCGAGCCGTTCGTAAACGAGGGCCTCAGTGGCGCGCTGATTCGCGGTCGCACCGTCCAACGGACGATCGTCGGCGACTTCCCGGCGCTCGTCGCCGAGATCGAGGCGGCCGCCTGGATCACCGGCGAACACACGTTCCTCATCGATGACGACGATCCGCTGAGTGAGGGTGTCGATTTCTGAAACTCTGAAGGGGTTCAGGGGGTTCAGAAACGTCTTGCGAAACGCGCCTCGAAGGCTTGCACGAGTTTAATTGCCTATCTGCGAACGGCGAAACCGCCAAACGAGCAACGGCCGTCAGCGAACCTCCGGAACCGCAAGAACCCAAAGAACCCAAGAACGAGACCCACGGAACCTCCTGAACCCAATGAACTGTGAAAGTCTTGTAAAGATCACGCACCGTTCCCTCGTAAACTACGCAGGGTTCCCCCGATCTCGAGTTACATGTTCGGCTGAGGCCACTTTACCGTTAATCCCTAGGTATCGTTCCGCTGGCGCAGGGAATCCACCCTCGCCTGTGGGTTTCGGCGAGACATGTATGCCCCACCTTCCTGAGTGGCACATTCTCGATAGCGACTTCTCACCCGCCGATGTCGGGCTGCGTCCGCCGATACGTCACGTGTCGGACGGCCCGCGCCGGTTGGCGATCGCGAGTCTCGATCGCGGCGATCCACCCGGTTACACGTTCGGCGGCGTGCCACGACTTGCCGACTTCAACGGCAACGTCTTCCAGCTCGCGGCCGATCCACGCATGCCGCCGATTCACGTGTGGTGCGCGACCGAAGGATTCGATCCTGCGTTGCACCCCATACATTGGCGAGTTGTGTGCCGGCACGTGCTCGGTCGGCACATGAACGTCGGCGGCTTCCGCTATCGGGGTACGAGCGAGACGCTCGAAGGCGAATGGCGGGGTCAGAGCCGGTCGGCCGCGTTCACCATCTTCGGTCCCGAGTGCACGTATACGTACGGCGACGAACGCCAGGTGATCGGTGGCCACGCGCTGCTCGTCGTCGCGGTGATCGTCGACGGCGTCACGCTGTGCGACTACGTTCATCTCCGCATCTCGGGAGCCAATCCCACGCAGGCCGACGTGTTCAGGTACCTCGACGACCAATTGGCCGGATGCAATCGGAACGTCGCGCACATGGTGCGCGCGCTGTTTCAGGACGAATCGTCGTTCACGCAGTTTGCCGCACAGCCGCAGCGCGCCGCCGCCATGACCTTCTCGCGTCGTCACCATCCCGAGCTCTCGCAGCCCGACTGCCGGGTCCGCTTCGACTGGCCCGACGATCCTCCAGGGTTTCCGCTCGCCAGCTTCGATTTTGGCGTGGGGATTTCCCAATTCACGCGCGTGAACGGACAACGGATCAGCGCCGAGATCGCGTGGGATTGGCGCGAGAACATCCGGCTCGGAGCGAACGCGTTTCTCAAGAAGGTGGCGCGCAAGTTCGTGCCCGACATGACCTGGCAGCATCTGGCGCTCGCTTCATGGGCGGCCCATTGCGGCTCCGGCGACGCTGCGGACCGCTATGCCCGTCAGCTGCTCCTCAGCGACGAAGGGTCGAGGGTGTCGTTGACTCGCCTCGCCGACGTCCCGCACATCGTGGCCATCGATCCGCGGCCAGCGCTCGCCGCGCCGGGCCCGTGGGCCTTGAATGAGAACGGCACGATGCTGCCCGCATCTGAGCGGGTCCAGATTTCACAACGATAGTCACGCTGCCGACCCTGCGCCGAGGCGCATCAATCGGCGGCGTCCTTGCCTCCAAGACCCATCGTCGATTGGGTGCGCGTACCCTCGGCCGGCCGAGCCACGCGGAACGTGACCAGCAACGAACCGAATCGAATGCGATCGCCGTCGGCGATGCGGACGCGTTCGGTGATCTGGCGATCGCCAATGAACGTGCCGTTCTTGCTGCCAAGATCTTCGAGCCAGACGTCCTCGTCGATCTGAATCCGCGCATGGCGTCGCGATACGGTCGTCGACGGAAGCTCGATGACGTCATCGTCGCCGCGGCCGAACAGGTTTTCGCCCTCGAAGACCTGCAGCCGTTCGGTATCGCGGATCAGCCAGCCGCGCAGCCGGCGGCGGGCCGGAATCGGATCGGGGAGTAGCTCGCGCTGCGGGGCGATGAACGCGTAGCCAAAGCCATGAACCGTGCGAATGAACTGCGGGTCGCCGGAGTCGTCGCCGATCGCGCGGCGGATCTCCGAGATCAGGCTGTGCAGCGTGATCTCGGCGACGAACGTGTCGGGCCAGAGATGGGCGTGAATGTCGTCCTTCGCAACCGCATTCGGACGACGCTCGATCAAGAGCGCCAGCAGATCGAAGGCCTTGCGCGTGAGCTTGATGTCGTGCCCGTCGCGGGCGACTTGACGGCTGGCCGCATCGAACGTGATATCGCGGAACTCGAGTCGCAAGGCGCCAAGTATCGGACAAGGGGAATGGCGACGCAAATGAGAATCTCGCGGCGCGCCCTTGGTCCGAGGCGGTACAATGCGCGGTTCATGCGCCGCGCATGTGCGCTCGCCGTCGTGGCCCTCCTGTCGTGCAGCGCCGCGGTGTCGGCGCATCCGGCGCCGTTCAGCTATCTCGACATCGTCTTTCGAAGCGGTGGCATCGAAGGGTCGCTGACCGTCCACATCATCGACATCGCGCACGAGCTCGGCGTCAGCCCGCCCGAGAAGCTGCTGGACGAATCGCTCATCGAACGCGAGCGCCAACGCATCGGTGAGATTCTCGCGCCGCGCATCATGCTGCGCAGCGACCATCGCATCAACGTGCAGTGGCAGAGCATTCAGCTGATGCGTGACGAGCTGGCGCTGCGACTCAAGTACCGCATTGCGAACGAGCATCCAGGCGCGCTGACGATCGATACGCACCTGTTTCCGTACGATCCGATCCACCAAACGTTCGTCAACGTCTACGAGGACAACAACCTGCGCCAGCAGGTGATCTTCAACGCCAGCAGCAACGAGCACACGTACTACCTGGGGACTGCTCAAGGCGCGCTCGCGGTCATGCGGACGTTCATCCCATCGGGCACGCATCACATCTTGATCGGTCCCGATCACATTCTCTTTCTCATCGGCCTGCTGCTGCTCGGCGGCTCGTGGATGGCGCTCGTTCGCATCGTCACGGCCTTCACCATTGGACATAGCATCACGCTGTCGCTGGCGGCGCTCAACCTGGTGACGCCGCCGCCCAGCATCATCGAGCCGGCGATCGCGCTCAGTATCGTGTTCGTGGGCGCCGACAATCTGGTGAGGGGCGATGGCCGCGATCTGCGTGCGTGGGCGGCATTGACGTTCGGACTCGTGCACGGCTTCGGCTTCGCGAATGTGCTGCGCGAGTTCGGTCTGCCCGGCGAGGCGCTGGGGTGGTCGCTCTTCTCGTTCAATTTCGGCGTGGAGATCGGTCAGCTGGCGGTCGTCCTGCTGGTGGCCAGCGTCCTCGCCGCTATCAGGCGCCACAGCGATGTGGCTGGTACACGCGTCGCGGTGGCTGGGTCGGTGGTTGTGATCGCGGCCGGCACCTACTGGTTCGTGCAGCGCGTGTTCTTCGTGTAGAGACCTACTTCCAGCGACGCCACCACACCGCTGATACCGCAATCTGCTGATCGAATGTCGGCCGGCCGAAGCTACGTCTGGCGCGATGGTCGGCACGTATCGTCAGCTCTGGCGTCAGTCTGAATCCAACCGTCTCCTCGACGCCGTTCAGATGCTGCGTGTCCAGCGTCGTGAGCGGGGTGAGCGCCGGCGCGGCCATGCGCTCCACGCGCATCGCAGCGAACCACCGCGCCGTGATCGTCTGCTGGCCTTGCACGAACCACCCCGACGCCACGACATTGCCGGCGCCGGTTTCGATGGTGTCGCGCACCCATTCACCAAGCAACCGCGAATAGCGATACGAGACCTCCGATTCGACCGTGACGATCGTGGCGTCGCGGTTCTGCGTGATCAGCGGGCTCTCGCCCGCTCGCTCCCATCCGCCGCGCGTCACTGAGCCTCCAACGCGGACGCCGACGACAGGCGTCACCCCGGCACCGACGACGACGTTGTTGAATCGCGGCGGGTTGGTCTGCGCGAAGATGCGACGCGTGCGCAGCGGCGACGTGTCGATGAACGCGGCGCGTGCATCCCAGTGCCGTCCCGAAATGTTGGCGTTCGCTCCGTACGCGTACACCGCTCCCAGCAGCGTCGTCCGCGGCTGACCGAGCTCCACCACCGGGAGCGATTGAAACAGCGATGCCGGCAGCGACACCGTGGGATTGAGCTGCGGTCGCAGCATCATGTTGGCGAGACCGATCGGCGACGGAATCAGGCCGGCATCGACGCGCAGGCCGATCGGACCCGGCCGTTCGTAGCGAACGGCGGCCACCCAGACCTGCCGGTTCCATTCGCCGGTCGGCGACTTCTGCACCCATGGACGCACGATACCTTCGAAACCGGCACCCATGCCGACCGACATCACGCCGTCCATTGTGACGCCGGACGAGTAGTCGCCAGTGCTCACAAGTTGCGTGCGATCGATTGCGATCGACGAATCGATGGCGACGGGCGCCGGCCGAGCCAGCTGGCCGCTGGCCGTGCCGGCGGCCAGAAGTAGAAAAGTGGAAAAGTGGAAGAAGTGGAAAAAGTGGAAGTGGGGAAGTCGGGAAGTCGGGACGTACGGTTGCGCGTGACTCGAAACGTTCACGTCTTCATTTTCTCAGGCCGATGCCTCGCGTCCAAGCAGCGCCTGCAGCTGGCGTTCGGGTGCTGACGGCGACGCCGCGAGCGCCGTGCGCAGCGCGTCCACGGTCGCGGGATCGAACTGGCTTCCAGAGTATCGCTGCAGTTCGACCAGCGCAACCGACGCGGCGCGTGCGGGTCGGTAGGCGCGTGCGCTCGTCATCGCGTCAAAGGCGTCGGCGACGTGCACGATGCGCGCTTCGAGCGGGATGTGGTCGCCGAGCAAGCCAAACGGATAGCCCTTGCCGTCGGGCCGCTCGTGATGCAGTTCGACAATCCCGAGGTGTGGCTCGAGGAACGGAACCTTCCGCAGGATGCGCGCGCCGAGGCCGGGATGACGACGGATCTGCTCGAACTCGTCCGCCGACAGCGGACCAGGTTTGCGCAGCACGTGATCGGACACGCCGATCTTTCCGATGTCGTGAAGCAGGGCGCCGAGCCGGATGATGTCGACATCGGCTTCGTTCAGATGCATGTGCCTGGCGATCAACACCGACAGCGCGCTCACGCGTTCCGAGTGGCCGGCCGTGTACGGGTCGCGGGCGTCGAGCGCAGCGGCGAGCGCACGGATCGCGCCGACGTAAGCCGACTGCGTTTCCGCTTCCGCCGACGTCAACCCGCTCATCAGCTTGTTGAACGCGTCGGCGAGCGAATCGAGTTCGCGGCTCGAGCCCGGCGCGTCGAGCTTGCGCTCGAAGTCGCGGGCTGCCGTCATCCGGGCGATGTCGTTGACGATTCGCTTGATCGGATCGGTCAGTGCACGCGCGAGCCACAGGCTGCCGAAAAAGGCGAGCACGACGCTGCCGAATGCCACCGTTCCCAGCGCCTGCAGCGCCTCGCGTGTGGCGTTGCGCGCCGCCCCGTCGATCGACGTCAGCGAATAGATGCGCGCCGGCCCCGATGCGAACAACGTCCGCACCGCGTATTCGTCGTTGGCCAGGCGTCGCGTCGCTCCGGGCTCGCCTTCGGCGGCGAGCAGATCGTGCGTCACGTTCTCGGCAACCGTGCGCGCGACGACATCGTTGTTCACGGTGATGACGATGTTCGCTTCGGCAAGATTGGCCAGCACGCGCGCGTAGGCCTCGTCGAGCGCGGTGCCGAGCACCAGCGTGCCGACATCGCGATCGTCGACGCGCAGCGCCGCACCCGAGACGCGAAAGGCTCCCGATGGCACCACGGCAACACCCTGGAACGCCGTCTGCCCGCGCGCCGACAGCTGCACGCGCTCGCCGACCGGCCATCGCTGCCGCGCACTGCCGGCGCTCGCGAACACGCGGTTGGAGGTGTCGAGAATCGCGAGCACCTGCGCGGCGCCGGTGACGCCGGCCAGCCGTTCGAGCTGCGGGGTCACCGTCCGCCGCAGCTGCTGCTCCTGCTCGCGCGATGAACCCTGTCGCGATTCAGTGAAGTAGGTATCGAGCGCGGCCTTGAAGGTGGGCGCCTCGGCCAGCGTCGCGATGGTGGCGTTCTGATCCTGCTCGCGTCGCGCTTCGAATGCGGTGAACACGCGGCCGCTCACATCCAGCTTCGCCGTCTCCGCCCCACGCACGCGATCGCGCGCGTCGACGACGAGCACGATGAACACGATCAGCAGGATGACCGCAACCGTGATGAAGATGACGCCCATCGTCCGTGCGACGAGACGAGGCGGCTGCTTCACTGCGCGGGGACTGGAAGGACGAAGTTCGTTTCGGTGACGCCGCCGGCGTCGACGCGCACGGGAGCCGTCGTCTCCCCGAGACGCTCGTGCCACGCCGTGATCGTGCGCGCTCCGGAGGGCACGCCGGTCAGTTCAAAGCGGCCGTCCTCGCCGACGACCGTGAACCACGGATGGTTGAACACCATGATGGTGGCGGTCATGTGCGAATGGATGTCGCAGAAGACTTTGATGATCCCGGGCTTGGTCACGTGGACGCTGCGCGTGTCGCCGCGTGGAAAGCGTCCGAGGTTGAAGCTCTTGGCGCGCGACAGCGAGAACACGTTGTGATAGATCGGGTCGTCGTTCGGGAACCCGACGTCCGAGCCCACCGGCACGGCCACCACTCGCGGAATGAAGTTCTCGTCTCGTTGTCTGATCTCGACCATCATCGGTTCCGTCGGCCGGGCCGGCGCATCTTTCAGGAAGACCACCACGTGGCGAAGCTCGGACGCCGGGGCGAGCACCGGCTGCGCCACGGACCGGGTGGGGTAGGCTGCCGACGGCCGTCGGACGGTGACCGGAATGCCGATCTCGACACGCCCGCGCACAACGCCGCTCTGCTGGGCCGCTGGGCGGGTGCCCGACGCGATCCCAAGCACGAGAGACGCCGCCAGCAAGACGCCGACCCCGCGGACGCGCATCGGCTGCATTCTACTCGCGGCTCGTCTCAGCTTCTCCCTGTTGTCCTTGATATCGTTCACTTCATGATCCGCTTTATGGCAGTGGCCCTGGTGGCTCTTGCGGGACCGCCCCAAACCCCAGCCGCGGGGCCCCCGGAACCGGGTGTTTCCGAGACGTTGGCGCGGGAACGGGCGAATGCCATCGGCGATCTGCGATATGAGCTGTCGTTCAGAGTTCCCGCGGATCGAAAGCAACCCATACAAGGCCAGGCGATCGTCCGATTCACCCTGAAAAGCCGCCGTCAGGTGGTGTTTGACTTCGCGCAGCCGGCCGATCGCTTGCGGGCGGTTCGTGTGGGGGATCGCGACATTTCCCCCACGATTACCAACGGTCACATCGTCATCGGCGAGGAGCTGACGCGGGCGGGTCTCAATCAGGTCGAGTTTGCGTTCACGGCCGGGGACGACGCCCTCAACCGCAACGACGAGTTTCTTTACACGCTCTTCGTGCCGGCGCGGGCGCGGCTGGCGTTTCCCTGCTTCGATCAGCCCGATCTGAAGGCGCGCTACACGCTGCACCTGAATGTGCCAGCCGGATGGCAGGCCGTATCGAACGGCGCCGAGCGGATGCGGCGCACCGAGGCCTCGGCGGTGGCGATCGATTTCGCCGAGACGCTGCCGCTGCCGACGTATCTGTTCTCGTTCGTCGCCGGGCGATTCACGGTGGAGACGGCGACGCGCGCGGGACGCGACCTGAGAATCTTTCATCGCGAGACCGATGCCGCCAAGGTGGCGCGCAATCGAGATGCGATCTTCGATCTGCACGCCAAGGCGCTGGCCTGGCTCGAGGACTACACGAAGATTCGCTATCCCTGGGGCAAGTTCGACGTCGTCCTCATTCCGTCGTTTCAGTTCGGCGGCATGGAGCATGCGGGCGCGATTCTCTACAACGCATCCAGTCTGATGCTCGACGAATCGGCGACGCAGAACCAGCTGCTCGATCGCGCAAGCGTCATCGCCCACGAGACGTCGCACATGTGGTTCGGCGACCTGGTCACGATGCGCTGGTTCAACGATGTCTGGATGAAGGAGGTGTTCGCCAACTTCATGGCGGCGAAGATCGTGAACCCGTCGTTTCCGCAGGTGAATCACGAGCTGCGCTTTCTGCTGGCGTACTATCCGGCTGCCTATCAGGTCGATCGCACCGCGGGCACCAATCCGATTCGTCAACAGCTCGCCAATCTCGACGAAGCCGGCCAGTTGTATGGGCCGATCATTTACCAGAAGGCGCCGATCGTGATGCGGCAGCTGGAGCAGATCGTCGGCGAGTCGAAGTTTCGCGATGGACTGCGCGCGTATCTCAAACGCTATGCCTTCGGCAATGCGACGTGGCTCGACTTGGTCCGCATGCTCGACGAGCGCACGCCGATCGACGTCACCGCGTGGAGCCGCGCCTGGGTCGAGGAGCGCGGGCGGCCGTCATTCACGACGACGGTGCGGACTGATGCAGGCGATCGGCTCACGAACATCGAGATCGTGCAGAACGATTCGATGGGCCGTCACATGGTGTGGCCGCAGCGGCTTCGCGTGGCGCTGGGCTATCCGGGGATGGTGCGCGAGCTTCCTGTGTACGTCGAGCGCGATGTGACACAGGTGTCGAACGCGAAGGGCCTTCCGCGACCGCTCTATGTGCTGCCGTCGGGGGCCGGTCTCGGGTACGGCCTGTTCGTGCTCGACACCGCGAGCCGCGACTATCTGCTGGCGCACATCGAGGACGTGCCGAATGCGATCACTCGCGGCGCGGCGTGGGTGACGCTCTGGGACAACGTCCTCGAGTCGCAGGTGTCGCCTGGTGCGTTCGTCGACGCGGCGATGCGGGCGCTGTCGCGCGAGACCGACGAGCAGAACGCGCAGCGCGTGCTGGCCTATCTCTCTCGCGCATTCTGGCGATTCATGTCACCGGTCGAACGTACCGCGCGCGGTGCGGGGCTCGAGGCGATCCTGCGTGCTGGTATCGAGCGAGGCCGCACGCAGAGCGAGAAGGCGGCGTGGTTCAACACCTATCGTGACGTCGTGCTCTCGCGCGAGGGGATCGCGTGGCTCGCACGCGTGTGGCGCCGCGAGGAAAAGGTGCCTGGGCTCACGCTTGCGGAGCCGGACGAGATCACGCTGGCGCTGGAGCTCGCGGTGCGCGAGACGCCGGGATGGGAGGAGATCCTCCGCACACAGCTCGATCGGACCGAGAATCCCGATCGCAAGGCACGATTCGCCTTCGTCATCCCGGCGTTGTCGGCCCACGAGGAGGTGCGCGAACGCGCGTTCGCGCGCTTCCGCTTCGTCGAGAATCGTCGCCGCGAGCCGTGGGTGCTCGAGTCGCTGCAGTATCTGAATCATCCGCTGCGCGAGGCGCATGGGCGGCAGTTCGTCCTTCCCGCGCTCGATCTGCTGCGCGAGATCCGCGACACCGGCGACATCTTCTTCCCGACGCGATGGATCGACTCGACGCTATGGGGACACCGCTCGCCCGAGGTGGCCAAGACGGTCCGCGATTTTCTGGCGAGCCACCCCGATTATCCGCAGCGACTGCGCTGGACGATCCTCAGCGCCGCCGACGAACTGTTCCGCGCGGCGGAGGGCACGAAGTAGGGGCCATCGTACGTAGTGTCCGGCTTTAGCCGGACCAAACCTAGTGCGGCCGATAGGCGACGCGCGCGACTTCGGAGATCGGCACCGGCGCCACGGTCGCGCGGATCTCCGCCTGCTGATGGCGCTCGACGGTCGGCTTCGATGACCCTCGGCCCTCCTCACCCCACACCAGCGTGACGTCGGTGCCGGGTGCGCTGTGTTCGTTCTCGATCATGGCCAGCGACACCATCGCGCGCTCGTTGTAGATGTAGCCGGTGTAGGTAGACAGGCCGACGGTCTTCCCGCCTTTCAGCACCTTGTCGAAGGGCAGCGTCGAGTAGTTGGCCAGTGGCAGATCGATGTACTTCGCCACATCGCCGGCGTGAAACAGCGATGCCATCGCCCGCGCGACATCGTCGCCATTCCAGACGAGCGTGACCTTCTTGCGCGTCGGCGTCATCGTTTCGAGCGCCGCACGCCCGATGAAATCGTGATCGAATTTGACGAACGGTCCGTAGCCGAGATCGTACGGCGTCAGGTAGTAGTCGCTGATGTCGTTCGAGTAGAAGCTGCCGCCGAGCGACGCGGTCGCTTCGTAGCTTCTGTCGGTCAGCCACTGACGGTAGCCCTTCATCGCATCACCGGTGTAGATGGCAGGCAACGGCGATGGGATCCACCCCGACTCGAGACAGCTCGTCGGATACGTACGTGCGCCCACTTGTCGCAAACCGAACTCGCGACCGGCTTCGACGATCGCGGCGCGCACGTCCTCGCCATGCTCCCACGGTCCGAAGAGCTCCCACCCGGGCTGCCCCACCATTCCGTGACGCAACGCTCGCACGTCGTGACCGCCGATGCCGAAGACGCCCATGTTGAAGAAGCGGATGTCCGGCGTCGGCTTGCCGGTGATCTTCGCCATCAGCTTCTGCGCGTTCGGACCCTGCACCTGATACCGGAAGTACGTGCGGCGCCCCTGGTTGACCGCCGACCGCTCATCCCGTTGCGCCTTGGCGTTGTAGCGTCCCGACTCGAGGTGGTATTGCACCCAGTTGCCGGCAGGGGGACGACCGACCAGGCTGAAGCGGTGCTCACTCAGATAGAAGAGGATCGCGTCGCCGATGACGTAGCCGTCGTGATTGCAGGCCACGAACTGCTTGGCCTGATCGACCTTGAAGTTCTTGAAGCTGTTGACGCCGAGATCGGAAAACAGCTGCAGCGCGTCGGGGCCTTCGACGTAGACGTCGGTCATGTGATGCGACTGATCGAACAGCGCACACGTTTCGCGCCACGATCGCTGCTCATCCCGCCAGTTGGTGAACTCGTGTCGAACGACCGGAAACGCATAGGGTCCGATCTGCGAGTTGCGCAGCAGATCGACGGGGTTGCCGGCGGCGGCAAGGACATCCTCCAGGGTCTGATGACTCATGAGAAAACGGATTATACAGTCGGTGCGATCGCTGACGCAGGTCGGTGCGATCCCGACGCGAGTCGGTGCGATCGTAATGACGCTCGTCAGTGCGATCCGTCTAGCACGTGTCGGTGCAGCGCAGGGGCACAATTAGCCATCGCACCGATCGCGACTCGGGATCGCACCGACAAGGCTCAGGCTCGCACCGACACGAATTCAGGATCGCACCGATAGCTTTGGGCTGGCGATGGCGCGGGCAATGATCAGATGCCCCGCAAGTGCCGCAGAGACCATCACTGCCGGCAGCCACACGAAGGGCACGTAGGTCACGAACGTGTTCAAGCGATCCGGTCCGAAGTACGCGAACGCCGGCGTGGACAGTACCGCGACGACGATGATGTTGATCAGCAGCGCGAAGCCGACGACGTTCCATAGGGTCACGAGCCGTCGTCCGCCAATGCCGCGCGCGACGAGCAGCGCGACCACGAGCGCTGACGTGCCAGTGACGATATCGAAGTTTCGCCCGGTGTAGGTCATTTGCGGCGGCATGATGCCGCGCTCCGCCATGCGGTGCATGGCCAGTTCGAGCGGCAGTCGGAAGCCTTGCACCGCGACGAGTCCCCATAAAGGCATGTAGGTCGCGAGGGAGCGGCCCGCCCGACTGAAGGCCAGCGTCACCGACACGGCGATCACGCCGACGAGAAGGAGGACGAATGGCGGCGGCGTGCGATCCCATGATTGCAGCGCGCCCGATGCCGCGATCATCCACGTGGCGACCATCCAGATCGCGCTCACCGCGGCGACGATGGCGCCGGCGCGCCGGGCAGCCGACCCGGAGGCACCAGCGCGCAGCCACGCCGCGACGATGCTGCGCACGAGAATCGCGAACAGCACGACCGGAATGATCACGAACATCGCGACGGACAGTTCGGTGAGGCGGTAGGCAGGCACGATCGCGGTGTAGTCTAGTGCACTCGGATCATCTGCTCGTCGCGAAGGGAACACACCATGAAACACGCCGGATTCGCGGTGATCGGCATCGTCGCGGTGTTATCGATGCAGCCCCGCGACGTATTCGGGCAGACGCGCGCGCCCGCCGGCGGGCACGTGCACTATCGCGATCAAAGCGGTCCCCAGGCGTCGCCGAGCGGCGCACTCGCACCGCGATTGCAGAATCTCGGAAGCCACACCTTTCCAGTGTCGACGCGTCATCGTCAGGCCCAGGTGTTCATGAACCAGGGGCTGAACCTTGCCTACGCGTTCAACCATGCCGAGGCGCGGCGCGCGTTTCGAGAAGCCGCTCGGCTCGATCCCGATCTGGCGATGGCGTATTGGGGACAGGCGCTCGTGCTCGGGCCCAACATCAACGCGCTGATGGAGCCCAACGAGGAGCCGAATGCGTACGAGCTGGTGCAGAAAGCGGTGTCGCTCAAGACACGCGCCACCGCTCGCGAGCAGGCGTACATCGATGCGCTGGCGCGGCGCTATTCCGGCAGGGCCGACGATCGCCAGCCGCGCGACACCGCATACGCCGACGCCATGCGGGTTGTGCACGAGCGCTTTCCCAACGATCTCGACGCCGCGATGTTGTACGTCGAGGCAGTAATGGATCTGCGGCCGTGGGGATACTGGCAGAGAGACGGCGCGCCGCACGCCCGCACCGACGACATCGTCGCGCTCACCGAACAGGTGATGGCGCGCAATCCGCGGCACCCTGGTGCCGTGCACATGTACATCCATCTGATGGAGGGCACGTCGACCCCGGAGAAAGCGGAGAAGGCCGCGGACACGCTGCAGACGCTCATGCCTGCCGCTGGGCATATGGTGCACATGCCGGCGCACATCTATCAGCGTGTCGGACGCTACGCCGATGCCATCAAAAGCAATCAGCTGGCGATTGCCGCCGACGAGGACTACATCAGTCAATGCCGCGCGCAGGGCCTGTATCCGATGGCGTACTACCCGCACAACATCCACTTCCTCTGGTTTGCGGCGAGCGAGGCCGGTCAGAGTCGACTCGCGATCGACGCGGCGCGTCAGCTGGCCTCGAAGATCGATGACGACACACTGCAGACCCTGCCGTTGACGGCGGGATTCCGCATGGTGCCGTACTACGCGCTGACGCGGTTCGGCCGATGGGACGAGATGCTGAAAGAACCCGAGCCGCCGGCGTTCAGTGCCGTGCTGCGGGCGATGTGGCATTACGCACGCGGCTTGTCGTTCGTCGCGACCAGCCGCTTGACCGAAGCGGATGAGGAACTGCAGAAGCTGAAGGCGCTCACCACCGATCCGTCGATGAAGGAGACACTGTTCTCGCCGAATCCATCGGCGGCGATTGTGGCACCGGCTCCTGAAGTGCTGGCGGGCGAGATCGCGGCGGCGCGCGGTAATGTCGATGCGGCGATCGCACATCTCGATCGCGCGGTTCGTCTCGAGGACAGTCTGGTGTACACCGAGCCCGCGGAGTTCCACTTCCCGCCGCGTCTTGTGCTCGGTGCGATTCTGCTCAAAGCGGGCCGCGCGGCGGAAGCGGAAACGGTCTACTGGGAGCACCTGCGCCGCAATCGCGAGAACGGGTGGGGACTGTTCGGGCTCATGCAGGCGCTGCGCGCGCAGAACAAGATGGACGATGCCGCACTCACCGAGGCGCGATTCAAGACCGCCTGGGCGCGTGCTGACGTCGCGCTGACGGCGTCTCGATTTGGGCGATAAGCAAGCCGACGAACGACGCGATGTCGACCTCGATTCGGACTAGACTTCGTGTCCGAGAGGAGCGGCCATGCTGAAGGAATTCCGCGAGTTCATCTCACGGGGCAACGTCGTCGATCTGGCAGTTGGGGTGATCATCGGCGCAGCGTTCGGGAAGATCGTCACGACTCTGGTCGAAGGCGTCATCATGCCGCCCATCGGGCTGCTGCTCGGGCGCATCGACTTCTCGAGCATGTTCCTGACGCTCGACAGCTCCAAGGGCGTGCCGATGTCGCTGGCCGAGGCAAAGACGAAAGGCATCCCCGTCGTCGCTTACGGCCAGTTCTTCAACGACATCATCGGCTTTCTGATCGTCGCTCTGGCGGTCTTCATACTGGTGAAGCAGGTCAATCGCTTGAAGGCGTCGATGGAGACGCCGGTTGCGGCGGCGGCGCCGCCGACCAAAGAGTGCCCGTTCTGCGCCGAGGCCATTCCAGTGCGAGCCAAACGATGCCCGCGATGCACGTCGCAGCTCTAGGACGGGTCTACACGTCTACATCTCGACCTGAACGCCGAGCTCGACGACGCGCTCGGGCGGCAACCGGAAAAACGCAGTCGCCCGCACGGCGTTGCGCGCCATCAGCACGAACAGCCGCTCGCGCCACGTCGCCATGCCCTGGGCGCGCGTCACGATGATCGTCTCGCGACCGAGGAAGTAGATCACGTCGTCGAGATCGACGTCGAGGCCTTTGGCGCGCGCTTGCAGCAACGCATCAGGGACGTTGGGGTCCTGCATGAAACCGTATTGCGCGCGCATGTTGTAGACGCCGTGGCCGAGCGTCTGCACGGTGATCTGCTCGTCGAACGCTACGTACGGCACCGCCGCCGTGGTGACCGTCAGCACGATCACGTGCTCGTGCAGAATCTTGTTGTAGCGCAGGTTGTGCGCCAGCGCCGGCGGCGTGCCGCGCGGCTGCGCGGTCATGAAGACGGCGGTTCCAGGCACACGAGGGGGAGGCGTGGCCGCTACCGTGGCCATGAAGTCCTCGAGAGGAAGCGCGCGTGCGGTCAGCCGATCGGCCACCAGACGCCTACCCGTCTTCCACGTCGTCATCATCGTGAAGAGCGCAATGCCGATGACCAACGGGACCCACCCGCCCTGCACGACCTTCACCACGTTGGCACCGAAGAACGTCAGATCGACCGACAGGAACAACGCCGTCAGGCACAGCGCGACCGGCAGCGGCCACTTCCATCGCTCGACGGCGATCACGTGTAGCAGCAGTGCCGTGATCACCATCGTCATCGTGACCGCGATGCCGTAGGCCCCGCCCAGCGCGTTGGACGACTTGAAGCCGATCACGATCATGATCGTGCCCGCCATCAGGAACCAGTTCACCTGCGGCACGTAGACCTGGCCGATCTCGTGGGACGAGGTGTGCTCAACGTCGAGGCGCGGGGCGTAGCCAAGCTGAATGGCCTGGCGCGTCAGCGAGAAGGCACCCGAGATGAGCGCCTGCGACGCGATAATCGCCGCCGCGGTCGCGAGAAGGACGAGCGGCAGTTGCGCCCATGACGGTGCGAGCAGGAAGAACGGCTGCGCCGCGGCTTTCGCCTCGGTGAGCATCAGGGCGCCCTGGCCGAAGTAGTTCAGCACCAGCGCCGGGAGCACGAGACCGAACCACGCGACACGAATCGGTTTCTTGCCGAAATGTCCCATGTCGGCGTACAAGGCCTCGCCCCCGGTGACGACAAGGAACACGGCGCCGAGGACGATGAACCCCTGGACTCCGTGTTCGCGGAAGAACGTGATCGCGTGCGCCGGGTTGATCGCGCCGAGCACCTGCGGCACACGCATGATCCAGATGACGCCCAGAAACGCGATCGTGGCGAACCACAGCACCATGATCGGACCGAACAGTCCGCCAACCCGGTGCGTGCCGTACTTCTGAATCAGGAAAACGCCAATCAGAATCGCGACCGACAGCGGAATGATGTAGTGCGCGAACAGCGGCGTCGCCACCTCGAGACCTTCGATCGCGCCGAGCACGGTGATGGCCGGCGTAATCATGCCGTCGCCGTAGAGCAACGCGGCACCGAATATCCCAAGCGCGATGAGCACCGGTCGGTTCACCGCGACGCCGCGTGTCGCCTGCGCAGAACCATTGCGGCTCGGGATCAGCGCGGTCAGCGCGAGGATGCCGCCCTCACCCTGGTTGTCGGCGCGCATCACGATGACGATGTATTTGAAGGAGATGACGAGGAGCAGCGCGTAGATAATCAGCGAGAGGACGCCGAGGACGGCCTCGTGCGTCGGCGCGACGGAGTGCTCGCCGAAGAAGCACTGGCGCAGCGCATAGAGCGGGCTGGTGCCGATGTCTCCGTAGACGACGCCGACCGCGGTCAGTGTAAGTGGCAGGAGCGCGCTGCGCCCGTGCCCACTCCCATCCCCCTGTGCGCTCATCCCGAAGAGGTCAGATTAGCACGCAGCGACGGTTCGACGAACGCACGCATGGATGGTGGCCGACGGAATTGTAGGGCGGGCATGCGTTTAGATGAAGAATGTACGAAACGTCAACTCGCGGTGATCGAGACCTGCCGCATGATCGAGCGTCTTCAGTAGCGGCGGCAGATCGATCGGGACGCGCCACTCGTGGGCGCGCCCGCCGTGCTCGAGGATGCGAATGGCAGTGTCGCTCCACCATGGCGTGATGGCGCGCGAGATCGGTTCGACGACGAGGACGCGCGCGCCCTGGTCGGCCGCCGCCAGCAACCAATCCTCGAGACGCCGACGGGTTGGATCGGCCAGCTCGTTCAACACGTACGCCGCCACAATCGCATCACCAGTGCGAACCCGCGGCAGCCGTGTGATGTCGCCGATGCGCGCGCGGCCGCGCAAGCCGAAGTGTGCGTACGTCCACCGAGACTCATCGATCGTCCACCGATGCCGATCGATGCCGGTGATCGACGGACTCGATGCCGACGCGAGCGCCCAGGCGGCTCCTGCGGCTCCAGTGCCGCAGCCAAGATCGAGAATCGATGAGATCGTTCCGCCGCCAATGCTGGTGATGACGCGTGCGACGGCGATGAAATGCAGCGGCGCATAGAACAGCGCGAAGGCGGCTCGCTTGCCGGCGCTGTCGAGCGTCCCGCGGACCTTTCGATCGACGGCGTCCTTGCTCGTGTGTCTGCGCTCGACGTAGGCGGACGACAGCGCACGCAGCGCGCGCGTCACTTCAGCTACACGCAGGTCCGCCAGGTGACGCCCCTCGAGCGCAGACACCCACGCTGGCAGCCTCGCCTCGGCCGGCGTGGCTCGTCCCACCTCGTCAGGCTCGAATCGATGCCTGTCACCACGACCTTGGCTGGTTTCGTCCACTTTTCTGCGCTCGACCCGGTTACAATCTTCGTTCAGGAGGGCTTTGCACGAATGCGTACGTCGACGCTGGTTCTCGTAATTCTGCTTTCGACCCTCATCGCCGTTCCGCGTGCTCAGGCACAAACCGCGCACGCAGCCAGTCCATCGGCCATGGATGCCGCCGTGCAACAGCACGTCGTCTCCGTCGCTTCCGACCGCGATGACGTGCTCCGAGTGCTGAATCTGCCGCAGGTGAAAGCCGTGGCCGGCAGCGCCGGTCTCGATCTGCGCAAGGCAACGAACGCTGTCGCGTCACTGGAGGGGCAGAACCTCACGACCGTTGCCGCCCAGGCGCGCCAGGTCGAGCAATCCCTGGCGGGCGGCCAATCGAAAATCGTCATCTCCACGACGATGATTATCATCGCCTTGCTGGTGCTCATCTTGATTATCGTGGCCGTCGACTAATGGATTGACCGTAACCCCGCGAAGGCGGCCAGCCGCGATCGACATGCTGCGCGCACTGGGGCGTGTGGCGACGTGGATGCTGCTGGCCGCGTTCTGCCTATCCTCACGCGCCCACGCACAAGCGGCGTCTGCTCCACTCTCGCTGCTTGACGTTCCATTCATCTCGCAGTCCGAGCTTCTCTGCGGCGGCGCGGCCGCGGCCATGGTTCTGCGCTATTGGGGCGAGCGCGGCATCGATGCTGACGCATTCGCGTCGCTGGTCGATCGCAGCGCGGCTGGCATTCGTACGGCCGCATTGATCGACGGCATTCGCGGCCACGGATACAGCGTCAGCGCGCTGAGTGGCAGCGGCGACACGATCGCGCGCGAGATCGGCCGCGGGCGGCCGATCGTCGTGCTGGTCGAAGATCACCCGGGCACCTTCCACTACATCGTGATCGTCGGCATCACCGACCGTGCGATCGTGTTTCACGATCCCGCGCGGACGGCGTTTCGCGTGATGAGCCGAGACGAATTCGATCGTCGCTGGGCGGCGGCCGAACGATGGATGGCCATCGTCGTCCCGGGCGACTCGCGCGAGCGGACGACCGCGGTCGCGCGTCCGGCACCATCGGCGGTCACCTCGTGCGAGGCGCAGGTCAGTCGCGGCGTGCAGCAGGCACAGGCCAACCAGCTCGAGGAATCGGCACGAACGCTCACCGCGGCACTGACGTGCGACGGACCGGCGCCGCTTCGTGAGCTCGCCGGCGTTCGGCTGCTGCAGAAACGGTGGCCCGAGGTCACCGATCTTGCCGGCGCCGCGCTGGCGCAGGATCCGAAAGACGATCAGGCGTGGCGTCTTCTGGCCACCGGCCGCTTTGTTCAGGACGATCGACTCGGCGCGCTCGAGGCATGGAATCGCGTCGGCGAGCCGCGCGTCGATCTGATCGCGATCAGTGGTCTGTCACGAACGCGGCAGCGCGTCGTCGAGAACTTGATGGCGGTGCCGCCGAAGGCGGTGTTGACTCCCGGCTTGTTTACGGTAGCGCGCCGCCGCCTTCGCGATCTCCCGTCGGCGTCGTCGGCTCAACTCGAGTACGTGCCGGTGCCGCCTGGACTCGCGGAGCTGCGCGCAACTGTCTCGGAGCGGCCGCGCGTGCCCGACGACAAAGTGAGCCTCGGGATCATCGCCGTCGACGCGGCGTTCCGTCGTCAGGTGGAGGTGTCGTTTGGGCCGTTCACCGGCGGCGGGGATCGGCTGACACTGGGATGGCGGTTCTGGTCGGGCCGTCCGCGATTGAGCGCGTCGCTCACAGCGCCTGCACCGTGGGGTGGCATCTGGGGTCTCGATGCCTTCATCGAGCGACAGCCGTTCCTCTACGATGTCGTGCCGGTGGCGCATCGGCGCGGCGCGCACCTTGGTGGATCGCTGTGGTCGACGCACTGGATGCGGATCACCCTGCGAGGCGGCGTAGAGATTTGGCAGAACATCGGCCACTTCGCGCTCGCCGGCAGCGGATTTCGCGTGATGACGCCCGACGATCGCGTCGACTTGCGTCTCGAGTTGACGCGGTGGATCGGCACGACCGACGCGCCGTCGTTCGGCACCGCGGAGATCGGGGCGACCGTGCGATCGACCACTGAACATCGCGGTCGAGTGTGGATCGCGCGCACAGGAACGGCTGCGGCGAGCGCGAGCACGCCGGCCGACATCTGGTTCGCCGGCGATACCGGCCGCGCGCGCGGTGTACCACTTCGCGCGCATCCCGTGATCGACGGCGGCAAGCTCGACCCGCAGCAGATCGGCCGCCGCATTCAGTACCTGTCCGGCGAAATGCAGAACTGGTGGACCTATCGGACCAAGATTCAGCTCGGCGCGGCCGCGTTCATCGACACGGCACGAGCCAGCCAGCGGGTGTTTCCCGACCCGAAGTCCGATGTCGACGTCGGTATCGGAGCGCGCTTCTCGGCGCCGGGATTCAGCGGTGTTCTCCGAATTGATATCGCTCACGGACTGCGAGATGGAGACGATGCGCTTTCTTTTGTCTACGAGCCGTAGCCGAACTGGCATGGACTCTGCTCGACGCGCTGCCATGCGAGCCGCGTTTGTCGTTGTGTGTCTCCTGTCGGTAACAGCGTGTGACGAGAACAGCGTCGTCGGGCCCACGGTTGCGCTCAACGAGCGGTTCACGTTGTCGCCTGGCGAGATCGCGGCGATACAGGACCTCGGGCTGAATGTGCAGTTCGTCGAGGTGACGGGCGATTCGCGGTGCCCTGGCGATGCGATCTGCATTCAGGGCGGCGATGCACTCGTTAAGATTCGTGTGTCCGCGGGAGCCTCGTCGACCTCATACGATCTCCACACCGGCGACTCCAGCCGTGCGTCGATCGTGCACGGCTCGGTCAAGATCGCGCTGGTTGACGTGCAGCCGTATCCCTTCAGCAGCAAGCCCCCGATCTTGCCCGGCGATTACCGCGTCACATTGATGGCATCGCGCCCCTGAACGGCCTGAACGGATCGGGGCGCGCAGGCGTCTTTCGATGAGGAGGATGGTCCAATGGTCGAACGTCGTGCCCTGGTCGGAGGCGGACTGGTCGCTGGATTGACGGCGCTCGTGAGCGAGTCATCCGCGGCGGCGGCTGCTGCCGACGATGACAACCAGCAGATCTCCGGCTCGATCGATCGTTTGAGGAAGACGTTCGAAAGCCAGTTCGATCAGAGCTACGCCTCGCTCTGGCACGGCGTCGCGCGCATCCGTTTGCAACAGCGGCAATGGATGCGATCGACGCAGAAGTTTCCCGACTTCATCGACATCGGACTCGACGTGTGGGACAACGTCTACGACTGGCACGTCGCCAATCAGCAGCCGTTGAGCATGGGACGCGCGACCGACGGCCGCTACACGATGATCTTCATGTTCACGACCCTCGTGCTGCGGCCCGAGCAGGCGCTCGATTACGTCGGGTTTCCTTACGACAGCGATCCGCGTCGATCGCGAATCCCGTAGTTCAGTCGATCTCCTACTTGGGTTGCTCGCAGGGCTCGCCGCTCAAGACCGCGAGCAACACGAGCGCGCGTTTGCCGCGATTGCTGAATGCGTGCGACGTGCCGCGCGGCACCGACACGAAGTCGTAGGTCGCGAGCTGCGTGTTCTTGCCGTTCAGTTGAATCGAGCCTTCGCCGCCGAGCACGTAGTACACCGCATCGGCATCGTCGTACAAACGCTCGGGCAGCGCCTTGTTCAACTGAATCATCGTCGTCCGCTGGTTGACGCTGCACGCGAGCAGCGATTCACGGCGCGGTTGATCCTTGACGAACTCCTTCTCGAGCAGCGCGACGACGCCCACGGTCAGCGGCTCGCCTTTGGGTCCCAGCGGCCCGCCGGTCGGCGCGGCCGGCGCGGGCGCGGGCGCCACCACGACTTTCGGCTCCGGCGCGGGATTGAGCATCACGTCCACTGCAGTGACTCTTCCCGTCTGCACCGTCACTTCCTTCTCGAACGCCGTGACCTTCTCGCCTTCGAAGCGGATGCGATAGGTGCCGGTGAGGATCGACGGCATCGTCAGTTGCCCGCTGGCATCGGTCTGATCGGAACGTTCAGTGGGTCCGGATATCGAGACGCGAACGCCGACCAGCGTGGCGCCTTGTGGAGATGTCACTGTGATGGCGATGCCCCCTCGCGTGGTTGGCACGGGTGCGCGTCGCGGCGTGGTTGCGGCCGGCTGTGCAGGGCGAGGCGCGGCCGGCTGCGCGGGAGCCGGTTGCGCGGGCGTTGCCGTTTTTGGCGGGGGAGCGGGCGCGGGTTTCTGGGTGCTCGGTGTCTGAGCACCAGCCTGACTTACGATCAGAATGAAGCTGAGCAGCAGGGCATTGCGCATGGGTGCAATTACATCAGAAGGAGGGGACCGAGGGCTATAATCCCGTTTGGCCGCCAGGGGTATCCCGGGAGGGATTGAGATGAGACCCTTGGAACCTGCCCGGTTCACACCGGCGAAGGGAGCGCGGCATCCCGCCGTCATTCCTTTCGAGCTCAGCGCTTCCGACGAGGCTTCCCATGATCGACTTCGCGTCTGCCTATCCGAACTCTCGAAAGGTCTATGAAGAACGGCCGATTCCGCTGGTGCCGGGCGGTGAGTCTGCGACGCTGCGTGTGCCGAGTCGCCAAGTCACGCTGAGTGGGGGCGAGCCGCCGATCTCGCTGTACGACACGAGCGGTCCGCAGGGGCACGACGTCCGAGATGGTCTCCCCAAGCTTCGTGCGCCCTGGATCGCGGCTCGCCGCGCGACGGGCGTCGTCGGCACGCAGCTCTATTACGCGCGTCGCGGCGAGATCACGCCGGAGATGGAGTTCGTCGCCGCGCGTGAAGGGCTGCCCGCCGAGTTCGTGCGCGCCGAGGTCGCGCGCTGCCGCGCGATCATCCCGTCGAACATCAATCACCTCGAGCTCGAGCCGATGATCATCGGTCGCAACTTCCTCGTGAAGATCAACGCCAACATCGGCAACTCCGCCGTGCGCTCGTCGATCGAAGAGGAAGTCGAGAAGCTCCAGTGGGCGACGTTGTGGGGCGCGGACACGGTGATGGATCTGTCGACCGGCAAGGACATTCACGCGACGCGCGAATGGATCCTGCGTAATGCGCCAGTCCCGATCGGTACCGTGCCGATTTATCAGGCGCTCGAGAAAGTCGGCGGACGGCCCGAAGAGCTCACGTGGGAGATCTACCGCGACACGCTGATCGAGCAGTGCGAGCAGGGCGTCGACTACTTCACCGTGCACGCAGGCGTGCTGCTGCGCTACATCCCGCTCACGGCGCGCCGCGTGACCGGCATCGTGTCGCGCGGCGGCTCGATCATGGCGAAGTGGTGCCTTGCACACCATCAGGAGAGCTTCCTCTACACGCGCTTCCGCGACATCTGCGAGATCATGCGTGCGTACGACGTGTCGTTCTCGCTCGGCGACGGCCTGCGCCCTGGATCGATTGCCGACGCCAACGATGAAGCGCAGTTCGCCGAGCTGAAGACGCAGGGCGAGCTGAATCGAATCGCCTGGGAGTACGACGTCCAGGTGATGAACGAAGGCCCCGGCCACATTCCCATGCATCTCATCAAAGAGAACATGGAGAAGCAGCTCGAGTGGTGCGCCGAAGCGCCCTTTTACACGCTCGGTCCGCTGACCACCGACGTCGCCCCCGGCTACGACCACATCACCTCGGCTATCGGCGCCGCGATGATCGGGTGGTACGGCACGGCGATGCTGTGCTATGTGACGCCGAAAGAGCATCTCGGTCTTCCCAATCGCGATGACGTGAAGGCCGGTGTGATCACCTACAAGATCGCCGCGCACGCCGCCGACCTCGCGAAGGGTCATCCGCGTGCGCAGGCGTGGGACGACGCGCTGTCGAAGGCGCGGTTCGAGTTCCGCTGGCAGGATCAGTTCAATCTCGCGATGGATCCGGTCACCGCTCGCGCCTATCACGACGAGACGCTGCCGGCGGACGGCGCGAAGGTGGCGCACTTCTGCTCGATGTGCGGCCCGAAGTTCTGCTCGATGGAGTTGACGCAGCAGATTCGCGAGGCCGGGATGCAGGAGAAGTCGGTCGAGTTCCGCAAGGCGGGCGAGATCTATGTAAAGAGCTAGGAATCAGGAATCAGGAATCAGACCTGGGCCAGCCATGTCCATCAGACCAGTCAAGCGTGTCATCGAATCGAAGCCGACGCTCGAGGGAGCCGGCGTGAAACTGCGCCGCGCGTTCGGATTCGGCGACACCGAGGAGTACGATCCGTTCCTCCTCTTCGACGACTTCCGCAACGATCGTCCTGACGATTACATCGCCGGCTTTCCATGGCATCCGCATCGCGGCATCGAGACGATCACCTATGTGCTGGCTGGCACCGTGGAGCACGGCGACAGCCTCGGCAATCGCGGCAGCCTGGGCGCCGGTGACATTCAGTGGATGACGGCGGGCAGTGGCATCCTGCATCAGGAAATGCCGCAGGGCGATTCACAGGGCCGCATGCACGGCTTTCAGTTGTGGGCGAATCTCCCCTCGTCGTTGAAGATGACCGCGCCGCGCTATCAGGATGTGCCGGGCAAGGACGTCCCCGAAGTGACCGACGACGATGGGACGAGCGTGAAGATCGTGTGCGGCTCGTTCTGGGGAAAGACGGGCCCCGTCGATGGCGTCGCCGCCGATCCGCGATATCTCGACATCTTCGTGCCGCCCGGCCACCGGAAGCGCCTGGCCGTCGAAGTGTCGCGGCATGCGTTCGCCTATGTCTTTCAAGGATCGGGCACGTTCCGCGATGCCTCGGAACCGCGTGCAGTGCAGACCGACCTCGTCGGCGGATCGACTCGCCCCGACTTCATCGGCAATCGATCGCTCGTACTCTTCGATCGCGGTGATGAAGTGACGGTGCAAGCCGGCGATGAAGGCATTCGTTTTCTGCTGGTGTCCGGCACTCCGATCGAGGAGCCGGTGGCGTGGTACGGACCGATCGTGATGAACACGCGCGCGGAGCTGCAGCAGGCATACGAGGAGCTGCAGAGAGGGACGTTCATCAGGGGCAATGCTGAATGATGATTGCGGAATGCTGATTGATTGAACCAGTGCTGATTGAAGAGTGTTGAATATTTTCAATTGCACGATATTCAGCATTCCACGATCAGCATTCCGTCAATGAATCTGCATTCGGCAATCAGCAATCTGCATTACACGCTCTCGGGGGCCGCCTCGAGGCGGTCCCTACGTACGAATCAGGAGCGGAACGATGACATGGCTTGATCGTCGCGAGTTTCTCGGTGTCGGCGCCGCCGCCGCAGCGTCGCTGCTCACGCAAGGCCGCACGCTGTGGGCGCAGGACACGAGAGGATTGCCGCTCACCCCGGTGGTGCAGACCGCCTCTGGTCGCGTGCGCGGCGTCGTCAAGTTCGGCGTCAATCAGTTCTGGGGTGTGCCGTACGCCTCGTCGACCGAGGGCGCGAATCGCTTCATGGCGCCGGTGAAGACCACGCCGTGGACCGGTGTGCGCGACTGCGTCGCAGTCGGCCACCGTGCGCCGCAGGATCCCGATGGTCCGATCTCGGAAGTGTTCGCGCTGGATCGGCAAGAGCCGATGGGCGAGGACTGTCTCAACCTGAATGTGTTCACGCCCGGATTGGGATCAGGCAATCGTCCGGTGATGGTATGGCTGCATGGCGGGGGATTCGCGGGCGGTTCTGGCAACTGGATCCTTTATGAGGGCACCAACCTCGCGCGCAAGGAAGATGTCGTCGTCGTTGCGGTGACCCATCGGCTGAACCTCTTTGGCTTCTTGCATCTCTCCGATCTCGGCGGCGGTGAGAAGTGGGCCAACTCGAGCAACATGGGCATGCAGGATGTCGTCGCCGCGCTCGCATGGATCAAGGAGAACATCGCGGCGTTTGGCGGCAATCCATCGAACGTCACCCCGTTCGGTCAATCGGGCGGCGGCGGCAAGGTCACGACGTTGATGGCGATGCCGTCGGCCAAGGGGCTGATGCATCGCGCGATCGCGATGAGTGGCTCCGCGATTCGAGGCACGACGCGCGAGAACGCGACGCGCACGACCCAGCAGTTCCTCGCCAAGCTCGGGGTCAGACCCGATCGTATCGATCGGTTGCAGGATTTCACGTGGCAGGAGCTTCAAAGTGCGTTCTACAGCGAACCGAGGATTCAGGGGCTCGCCGGCGGACCCGTGGTCGACGGCCGGTCGCTGCCGCGCGATCAATGGTCGCCCGATGCGCCTGCCGTGTCAGCGGATGTGCCGTTGATGATGAGTTCAGTGGAAACGGAAGACGCATGGAACGATCCGCCGCCGCCGCTGCAGATGCCCGAAGAGGAGATGATGACGCGCGTGCGCCGCATCGTCCGCAACGACGAGACGAAGGCGCGCGAGCTCGTGGCCCTGTATCGCCGCACGCATCCTGGTATCAGCACCACGGACGTGTATCTGATCATGAACGCCGACAACACCCGACGCGCCAACGCGCAGCTACTAAGCGAGTTGAAGGCGGCGCAGGGCAAGGCGCCTGCCTATTTGTATTTCTTCAACTGGCGATCGCCGGTGCACAAGGGGCAGATGAAGGCGTATCACACGCTCGACATTCCGTTCGCGCTCTACAACATCGACCAGGCCGCGTCGATGACCGGCGCGATGCAGGATCGCTACGCGCTCGCGCACAAGATGAGTGCGGCCTTCGCGGCGTTCGCGCGCACCGGCAGCCCGAACCATCGGGACATTCCGATGTGGCCGGCGTTCAACGCGCGCACCTATCCGACGATGATCTTTGGCAGCGAGTGCAAGGTCGTCGACGATCCGAATCGGGAAGAGCGGCTGGCATTGAGAGCGATTCGGGAGGCGGGGAATACGACCGCGTAATGCCGAAGTCAGACTGCAGAATGCTGATTCAATGAAGCCGTGCGGAATTCAGAGTGCCGAATATTGTCACTATTCAGAGTGCTGAATATTGTCAGTCGAGCAAATATTCGGCACTCGGCATTGGATCAGTGAATCTGCAATCCGCAAATCAACGTCCTGCATTTCACCGACCCGGAGGCGTCCCGGCCGGGGGCGGCACGATCATGATGACGGTGGGGAAGCGCCCGGGCTGACTACCAAGCTTGGGGTTGGGATAACCCTGCGATCCGCCCCAGGTCCAATCCTTCACCGTCACTCCCGGCGGAAATGCCATCGTTTCTTCTCTGAACCGGCCTATCTCGAACATGTGCGTCGGCGGTTCCTTGAAAACAAGTGTGCCCTTTTCGTCCAACTGTGTGCGGTAGTAGTTCACGGCGTCGGTAAAGGTGGCCGTCGTGCCGAAGACGTAATAACGCTGACTCCGTCCGGCATCGTACGACCCGATCATCTGTGCGGACGGATAGACCGGGAAGTAGAGCGTGGCCGCCGATGGTGAGTTCGGATCGGGTGGTGATTGAGGTTTCGTCCCGACCGTCTGCGGCGGAGGCGCGGCAGTAGGTGCCGGCGCGGGTCGCTGTGGCTGTGCGGGCGGCGTTGCTGGCCGCGGCGTCTGACCCGACTCCCCAGGCCGTGGAAACGGCTGCGGCGTCTGGCCGAGGCCATCGGCAGCGACAACGATCGTCGCGAGGACGAAGAGTGCAAGCAGACGTGTCACAGAATCCATTATAGGAACTTCGTCTCGATCTGACGCGCCGCGCGCTCGGCGCCGCTCGCAATTGGGTGCCCTCAGGTAAGACCACCCCCGAAATCAGGGGCATTCCCAATCAGCCACGAATTTTCGTGGGCATCTTTTATACGCTCATCATCCAAGTCTGCATTCGCCGTATGTCGATGTACAGGCGAACACATGTCCGTTGCAAGCATCGGCTCGTCGCCAAACCGACACTAAAGACATCTCCGGTTCCGCGGTTTTGAGCCGATAAGACCCAATACGCCGGCTGGATCGCATCTTGCCTCCGACCGAGGCAAGGCCCCGGTGGTTAGCTACTAGGGGCCAGGAGGGTTCGCACGTGGACGACTTCGACATTGCACCGAGCAAGATCGGTGAGTCAGCGCAGCGGGTCGTAGACCGCGCCGTCGAGGAATCCCGTCGTCGCGATCACGTTGAGTTGACCAACGAGCACGTGTTCCTCGCCTTCACGCAGGTCGAGTGGGACACGTTTGCGCAGGTCATGTGCGAGCTGGACCTGAACCCGCACGAGATCCTCGGCGAGCTCGAGGATCAACTCGGCGATTTGCGTCGCGCTCCGGGGCGCGATCTCCGCGTGGCTGGCGCCACCAAGCTCGTATTCAAGCTCGCGTTTCATCAGGCGAGCCGCGCTGGTCGTCAGACCATTGAATCATCGGATCTCTTTTCTGCCATCTTCGAAGAAAGCCAGGGAATCTCTGCTTCGATCATCCGCCGCCACGGCGTGGAGCCAGACGTGCTCGTGTCGAGAATCAACAGCCGGATGCGGGACAACGAACTGCGCGAGGAG
>Ga0075433_10000153_pt1 | contig 37168 bp, 33 predicted proteins | sample RhiMethybrSRZTD2_FD_75299 | JGI IMG/M metagenome (GOLD analysis project Ga0075433, IMG submission 75299) | Populus rhizosphere microbial communities from Tennessee, USA - Rhizosphere MetaG P. TD hybrid SRZTD2 | ecosystem: Host-associated > Plants > Roots > Rhizosphere > Soil | place: USA... | reverse complement strand
AGCACCCGAATGGACTTGTCGCGGGGCGTCGTCACCCAGACCTCTTTCCGGCCCGCGACGTAGGCGAGGCCGTCGGGCATCGAGTCGAGCTTGTGGCATACGCCCTTCGTCAGCGACCGCGGGTCGAAGGCGCACACCGTCGAGTCGCCACGGTTGCCGACGTAAACGACGGCGTCGCCGATCGTGACCGAGCTGGGCCCGACGACGCGCTTGCGATCGCCCGATCCCATCTCCGCCGTCGGGAGTCCGCCGATCGGCTTCATCGAGCCGCTGGCCGAGTCGATGACCACGACGGAGCCGGCGCTGCCCGCGGGAACCCAGACGGAGTGCGTCGCGGGATCGAAGGCGATGTAGTCCATGCTGTTTCCGCCGGCGGCCGCCCCGGGCAGAGGCTGCATCCGCACCGTGTAGCCGCCCTCGTCCGCGGCCCTGGTCGGACTTGCGGCGAGGAGCGCCGCGGAGATCAGGAGGAGGGAGAGTCGGACGGGGTCGGAAGAACGGGTCGGCATGGTCGCTCCTCGTCGCCAGTTGTCGACGACTCGGCGATCTTAGTACGGGTGAATTGCGCTCGATGAAGGGTCCCCGGAACTACCCCAGCGCCTGATCCAGGTCCGCCAGGATGTCCTCGACGTCCTCGATGCCGACGGAGATGCGCACGAGGCCCGGCGTGACACCGAGGCGGTTGCGCTCCTCCTCGGGGATCGAAGCGTGGGTCATCGTCGCCGGATGCGAGATCAGCGTCTCGACACCGCCCAGGCTCTCGCCGAGCGAGCACAGGCGCACCTTCGACAGGAATGCGTTCGCGGCATCGAAGGAGCCGAGGTCGAAGGAGATCATCGCGCCGAAGCCCCGCATCTGGCGTTTCGCCAGCGCGTGGTGCGGGTGATCCGGAAGGCCGGGGTAGTGGACCTTCTTGACCTTCGGGTGCCTGGCGAGGTGCGCCGCGACCTTGCGCCCGTTCTCCTCGTGCCGCTCCATGCGGACGACGAGCGTCTTGATGCCGCGCAGCACTAGCCACGAGTCCATCGGCGAAAGGATCGCCCCCGAGCTGTTCTGAACGAACCCCAGCCACTCGACGTGCTCCGGCGACTTCGCCACCGCGATGCCACCGACGGTGTCGGAGTGGCCGCCCAGGAACTTCGTCGTCGAGTGCATGACGATGTCCGCGCCCAGCGCCAGCGGGTTCTGCAGGTACGGAGAGCAGAACGTGTTGTCCACGACGACGATGGCCCCGACGCGGTGGCCGAGCTCCGAGAGCGCGGCGATGTCGGCCAGCTGCATCGTCGGGTTCGTCGGCGACTCGAGGTGGAGCATCCGCGTCTCGGGACGGATCGCCTTCTCGACGGCGGCGGGGCTCGCCGTGTCGACGAAGTCGAACGCGACGCCATAGCGCGCCAGGATCTTCGTGTAGTACCGGTACGTCCCGCCGTAGGTCATGTTCGAACACACGACGTGTTCGCCCTGCTTGACCAGCGTCGAGATCGCGGTGATCGCCGCCATGCCCGACGCGAACGCCTTTGCGCCCGCCCCTCTCTCCAGCGCCGTCAGATTCTCCTCGAGCCGCGCGCGCGTCGGGTTCTGGGTGCGGGCGTACTCCCAGCCCTTGTTTTTCCCGATCGCCTCCTGGACGTACGTCGACGTCTGGTAGATCGGGAACGAGACCGAGCCCGTCGCCGGCTCCGGCTCGTTGCCGGCGTGAATGCACTCGGTCGAGAAGCCCGGATGTTGCCTTTTCTCGGGCTGCTTTTTTTCGGTCGGCGCGTCGAGGGTCAGCGAGTCTTTCATTTGAAAATCCCCTGTTCCGGATAGCGTTCCGCGCCGTCCGGAAAAAGCGTCACGACCGTCTTGCCCGGACCCAGCCGCCGGGCGACGCGGAGGGCGGCGGCCGCGGCCGCGCCCGAGGAGCCTCCGGCGAAGAGGCCTTCCTCTCGGCACAGCGTCCGGCATGTCTCGAAGGCCTCGGCGTCATCCACCATCATCACTTCGTCGGCGAGGGAGCGGTCGAAGATCGGCCAGATCTCCGAGAGCCCGATCCCTTCGACGTCGTGATGGCCGCGCGGGCCTCCGCCGAGGATCGAGCCCTGCGGCTCCACGGCCACACGCAGGATCCCCGAGTGGTGTTCGGTCAGATAGCGCGCCACGCCCGTGAACGTCCCGGTCGTGCCGACGCCGGCTACCCACGCGTCGATGCGGCCGCCGATCTGCTCGGCGATCTCGGGGCCGGTCGTCTCGTAGTGGGCCTTGGGATTTGCGGGATTGTGGAACTGGCTGGGCTGGTGGGCGCCCGGAGTGGAGCGGACGATTTCATTGGCGCGAGCGATCGCGCCGGACATCATGCCGTCGGCGCTCGTGCGCACGATCTCCGCGCCCGCGGCTCGCATCAGCTTCGCCTTCACCGCGCCGTAGCCTTCGGGCATCACGACGATGCAGCGGTAGCCGCGCGCGGCGGCGATCACCGCGAGCGCGACTCCGGTGTTGCCCGACGTGGCCTCGACGATCGTGCCGCCGGGGCGTAGAAGCCCCCGGGCCTCGGCGTCGTCCACCATCGCCTTCGCGATGCGGTCCTTGACGCTCCCTCCGGGATTGAACCATTCGAGCTTGGCGAAGATCCGCGCCGCTCCGCGTGCGAAGTGCGTCAACTCCACGAGCGGCGTGTTGCCGATCGACGAGGGCACGCTTCCGGCGGGCCGGGCCGGCGTTTCGGGGGAGAGTTTCAATGCCACTCGATCGAGTTCCTCTTGGACGATAACAAAAAAAAGCCCCGGCTATGCCGGGGCTTCCGTCGTTGCGAAACGGAACTCAGTAAGCCTGCTGCGACCGCCGCGCGGAGTAACACTCGCGGCAGTAGACCGGCTTGCCGTTGGTCGGATTGAACGGAACCTGCGTTTGCTTGCCGCAGCCGTCGCAGGTCACGTCGTAGAAAGTGCGCTCGCGGCCCTCGCCCGAAGAAGCCTTGCGCTTGTCGCGGCAGGGCTTGCAACGCTTGGGCTCGTTGGTGAAACCCTTGCGAGCGTAGAACTCCTGATCATCGGCCGAAAAAAGGAACGTCGAACCGCAGTCGACGCAAGTGAGATTCTTATCCGTGTATTGCTGCATCATGGACGTTACAGATCTCCCGGGTTTTTATCCCCTGGGCCGGGCGGTTGTCCGCTCCGGCAAAAAATGACGAAACGAAGGCACTCGAAAACGAACCGGCGCCCGGCGCCGGCCGCTAGCTCTCTCTAGGACCAACCCCCTTTCGATTGCACGGACGCCTCCCCGCAAGGAGCGTACGGATGGGGGATGGAAAGCATAAAGATGGCGGCTCGATGTGCGGGGTCTTCGTAAAAGCTGGCGGAACGTAGCATGTAAATTTAGGTTGTTGCAAGGGGAATCTGTCCGATCGGACAGGGGCATCCTGCCGCCGGAATCGGGCGTTTTTTGTCGGCCCGATTCAATTTTCCGCTAGCGGTCGTATCTATTGGCGGAGCGCGGGTTACGAGCCGATGACTCCGGTCGTCGGCGAGGAGGCGGTGGCGTACCGCTTCCTCGGAATCCGGCCCGCCAGGTATGCATCCCGGCCCGCGCGCACGGCGTCGCGCATGGCGCGGGCCATCCGGACGGGATCCTTCGCGCCGGCAATGCCGGTGTTCATCAGGACACCGGCCGCGCCGAGCTCCATCGCGACGCAAGCGTCCGACGCCGTGCCGACACCCGCGTCCACGATGACCGGCACCTTCGCGCGCTCCAGGATGATCGAGATGTTGTTGGGATTCTGGATTCCGAGCCCCGATCCGATCGGCGCGCCGAGCGGCATCACCGCCGCGGCCCCGGCGTCCTCGAGCTTGCGGCAGATGATGGGATCGTCGGAGGTGTAGGGGAAAACCACGAAGCCTTCCGCGACCAGGGTCTTCGTCGCCGAAAGCAGCGCTTCGTTGTCGGGCCAGAGCGTCTGCTCGTCGCCGAGCACTTCGAGCTTGACCCAGTTAGACAGTCCCACCTCGCGCCCGAGCCGGGCCGCGCGCACGGCATCCTCTGCGGTGTAGCAGCCGGCGGTGTTCGGAAGAAGAGTCATGCTCTTCGGCAGGTAGTCGAGGAGAGATTCCTTGGTGCGGTCGGTCAGATTGACGCGGCGCACGGCGACTGTGACGATCTCCGCGCCGGAGGCCTCGAGCGCTTCCTTCATCAGTGGGAACGTCGCGTACTTGCCGGTGCCGACGATCAGGCGCGAGTTGAACGTGCGATCGCCGAAGCGAAAGGGGTCGGCGCCCTCCGCGGGCGCGGCGGACGGCGGAGTTTCGAGGGTCGGTGTGCTGGCCATGGGCGATCCTTATCCCCGGGGTTTGGCGGGGTCAAGCAGGAAAACGTTGTCGATCAGCCGCGTCTTCCCGAGGCGGACGGCGGCCGCCAGCGACGTGCCGGGGCGGACCCTCTCGCGCCGCTCCATCGATTCGGCGTCCACGGCCTCGACGTAGTCCACCTCGAGCCCGGCGGCCTCGAGCTGGCGGCGCGCCTCCTCCTCGAGGCGCTCCGCGTCGTTCTCTCCGTGCACCGCGCGCGCGCGGGCGGCGAGGAGCGTGCGCGAAAGGTCGCTCGCGCGGCGGCGCTCTTCGGGGGAGAGGTACGCGTTGCGGGAAGACATCGCGAGCCCGTCCGGCTCCCGCACCGTTTCGCCGACGACGAGCCGGACGGGGAAATCGAGGTCCCAGATCATTCGTCGGATGACGGCGACCTGCTGGAGGTCCTTGCGCCCGAAGACCACGACATCGGGGAGGACCTGGAGCAGAAGCTTCGCGACGACGGTCGCCACTCCCTGGAAATGGCCGGGACGGCGCGCGCCTTCGCCTCCTTCGGAGACGCGTGTCACTTCGACGCGCGTGGCGAAACCGTCGCCGTAGAAACGCTCCGAATCCGGCAGGTACACGACGTCGGCGCCCTCCTTCTCGAGCAACCGTGCATCCTCGTCGGGCTTCCGCGGGTAGCGGGAGAAGTCCTCGTGCGGGCCGAACTGGAGGGGATTGACGAAGATCGAGACGACGACGAAGGGCGCGTGGCGCTTGGCCAGGCGCACGAGTGAAAGATGCCCTTCGTGGAGCGCGCCCATCGTCGGCACGAAGGCGACCTGCTTGCCGGCCTTTCGCGCCTGGCCGACCGCGGAGCGAAGCTGTGCGAGCGACGTGGCGGTGATCATCTAGGCATTCCCTCTCCCCATTGTCTTCGGGGGGAGAGGGTAAGGGTGGGGGGGCCGGTCGTTCAAGAGCCGCTTCGAAGATCCCTCAGTGGACGCGGCGCAGGGTCGGTTTCGCTCCCGTAAAGCTCTCCTCCCGCGACGGAAAATCGCCCGACTTGACGTCCTTCGCGAATGCGCGTGCCGCGTCGCCGATCACCGTCGAGAGGTCCGCGTAGCGGCGGACGAACCTGGGCCGCAGGTCGCGCGTCAGGCCGACCACGTCGTGGAAGACGAGGACCTGGCCGTCGCAATGAAGCCCGGCGCCGATCCCGAGCGTGGGGACCGGGATCTTCTCCGTGATCTCCGCGGCCAGCGTCTCCGGAACGCACTCGAGGACGATCGCGAAGCACCCCGCCGACGCCAGCGCCTGCGCGTCCTCGACGATCTCGCGCGCCGAGTCCGCCTCGCGCCCCTGCACCTTGAAACCGCCGAGCTTGCGGAAAGACTGCGGGGTCAGGCCCACGTGCCCCATCACCGGGATGTCCGCCGCGAGGATTGCCTCGACCGCGGGAAGGATCCGCCGGCCTCCTTCGACCTTGACGGCGGCGGCGCCGCCCTCGGCAAGGAAACGGCCTGCATTCTCGACCGCTCGCGCGGGCTCGGCCTGGTACGAGAGAAAAGGCATGTCACCCACGACGACCGCGCGCCTGACGGCCCGCGAGACGGCGCGCGTGTGGCGGATCATCGTGTCCATCGTCGCGGTCAGCGTGCTCGGCTGGCCGTAGACGGTCATCTCGACGGAGTCTCCAACGAGGAGGATGTCGATCCCGGCCTCGTCGAGAAGCGCCGCCGACGACGCGTCGTAGGCGGTCAGCATCGCGATCTTCTCGCGGCCCTTGGCTGCGACGATCTGGGGGATCGAGAGGGGCTCGGTCTCCGGAAGGACGGACATCTTTCGCTCCTTGCCTTTCGGTCGACGTCCGCAACGCCACGGATCGCCGCCGAGAAGGGCGAGATGCGGATTATATCGCCAGGCGTCCCGAGCGCTTCCAGCCTGTCATCCCGAGCGGAGCGAGGGACCCCGGACTTGATCCGCCCTCAGCCCTGTCGAGCGCGGGATCCCTCGGGGTTACCGCCGGCTCTCGCCGGCGTTGCCTACTGCTGGGGGCCTGCCTTCGGTGGTCGGCTGAGGCCCTCGGGATGACCGTCGGCGGCGCTGCGCGCTCCAACGGTCACTTGGGGGCGCCGCTGGCAGCCGGAACGTAGTACTGCACGCCCTTGCGGGTCTTCTGGATCTGACCCACGAGATCCTCGAAGTCGGCCGGCCGGTTGACGAAGTCGATCTCGTTGGTGTCGACCACGAGGAGCGGCGTCTCCTCGTAGTGGTAGAAGTAGTAGTTGTAAGCCTCGATCAGCTGCGCCAGGTACTCCGGCGTCACCTGCTTTTCGAGCGCGCGCGTCTTCTTCTTGATGCGCTTCAGGCAAGTCTCCAGGTTGCCCTGGAGGTAGATCACCAGGTCCGGTTTGCGGACCGACTCGGAGAGCAGCGTGTAGAGCTTGTCGTAGATCAGCAGCTCCGAGTCGTCGAGGTTCAGGCACGCGAAGATCTTGTCCTTGGGAAAGTGGTAGTCCGCGACGACGAGGTTCGTGAACAGATCGATCTGCGCAATCTCCTGCTGCTGCTGGTAGCGGGACAGAACGAAGAAGAGCTGGGTCTGGAACGCCGCTCCCTTCTTCTTCTTGTAGAAGTCGGGCAGGAACGGATTGTCCACGTCCTCGAGCACTTTCGTGCCGTGGAAGCGGCGGGCGAGCATCTCGACGAGAGACGTCTTGCCGACTCCGATCGGGCCGTCCACCGCCACGTGGCGGAGCTTGACGTCGCCTTCGCTCGGAATCGGCATCGGCCCGAATTCTAATGCGAAGCAGTCAGCGCGCCAGCACGTCCGCGATTCCGCAGAGTGCAAGCGTGACCGAGACGAATCCGTTCGCCGTGAAGAAGGCCGCGTCGACGCGCGAGAGATCGCCGGGGCGAACGATTGTGTGTTGGTAGGCCAGAGCCGCGACCGTCGCGGCGATTCCGGCGAGAAAGAGCCAGCCTCCTCCGGACAGCCTCCAGACGGCGAGGAGGAGAACGACCATGGCGGCGTGCAGCAGAGTCGAGATGCCGAGGGCGCGTCGGGCGCCGAAGCGGACGGGGATCGATTTCAAGCCCACGCCGCGGTCGTGGTCTTCGTCCTGGAGCGCGTAGATGATGTCGAAGCCGGCGGTCCAGCAGAGCACCGCGAGGCCGAGCAGGATCGGCAGGAGAGCGAACGAGCCGCGGACCGCGATCCACGCGCCCACGGGCGCCAGGGCCAGGCACAGGCCGAGCACCAGATGCGACAGGGACGTAAAGCGCTTGGTGTACGAGTAGAGAAAGAGCAGCGCCAGCGCGACCGGGGAAAGGATCAGTGTCAGTCGGTTCAGGCTCGCCGCGGCCGCCAGGAACAGCACCACCGACGCGGCGAGGAAGACGCGCACGAAGCCGACGGAGAGAGCGCCCGTCGAGAGCGCGCGCGAGGCGGTGCGCGGGTTGGCGGCGTCCAGATATCGGTCCGCCAGCCGGTTCTGGGCCATTGCGGCACTGCGGGCGCCGAGCATCGCGAGAAGGATCTTGCCGAGCATCGCCGGCCGTGGCCAGCCGCCGGCCGCCAGAAACGCCGACAGCAGCGCGAACGGCAGCGCGAAAAGCGTGTGAGAGAACTTGATCATCTCGAGCGTCGTCCGGAGCGACCGGAAGACGCCCGCCCGGGCCGTCATCGCCGTCCGCGGCGTCCGGCTTTCGGCGCCGCGCCCGGTCCCTCCCACCGATGCGCTTCGCCTCGCGGCGAGAGACCCAGCATCCGCGCCGCGCGGACGCAGAAGGCCTCGAGCAATCGGTCGACCGTCGGATCGGCGATGTAGAACGCCGGCAGGGGAGGCATCACGATCGCGCCGGCGAGGGTGGCCTGGCGCATGTTCTCGATGTGGACGAGAGAATACGGCGACTCGCGCAGGGCGAGGAGAAGGGGCCGCCTCTCTTTCAGACACACGTCGGCGGCGCGCTGGAGCAGGTCCCGGGCGATTCCGTTGGCGATCGCACCGAGCGTGCCTCCGCTGCACGGCACGACGATCATGCCGGCCGCGGGGTAGGAGCCCGACGCGATCGACGCGCCGACGTCGGCGTAGTCGTGGAGGACGAGCTTGCGAGCGAGGGGGCGCGCCAGCCCGAGGGAGGCCATCCAGTCCGCCGACGACGCGATCGCCGAGTCAATCTCGCTGCGCGCGACCAGAAGGGACGGCTCCGACAGGATCAGGTGAAGTCGCGACAGCCCGCCCGAGGCGAGCGCGACCTGCACCATTCGCTGCGCCAGGCGGGCTCCGGAACCACCCGAAACGCCGACGACGATCTCTCTGCCGGCCACCGCGACGGAGTCTATACGGGCGCACCGACAAGAGATTCGAACCGCGTCACGGGCTCTTGACGCCGGGGCGAACGCCGACAAGTCAAAGACTTGGGTCCTTTTGCCGGGGCTCGCGGACGCATTCTCTTGTCGCTCCGCGCTTCGCGCGCGGATGCCCCGGAACGGGCTAAGTCGCGCCGGCGCCACGCTTTGACCGGCGCGAGCCGCCGCGGCACGGATTTCGCCTTTCTCCCGGCCTTCGAAAGGAGGTGCCGATGGAGAACGCCTGATCGCAAAACTCGATGAGGACAAACCCGCTCCCTTCGTTTCCACGCAGTCGTTTCACAAAGGAGCTTTCATGCAGCCTTCGAGAATCCGTGCACTCTGTCTGGCGATCGTCTTCCATCTCGGCGCCGGGGCACTTGCGTTCGCGCAGGACGCCGACAAAGCCGGCCCGGCGTCCGAACACCAAGGCAAGAAAGTCAACATCAACACCGCATCGGCGGCCGAGCTCGCGTACCTGCCGCGCATCGGCGCGAAGGTTGCCGAGCGCATCATCGCGTACCGCAAGGAAAAGCCCTTCACCCGTCCGGAGGAGCTCATGGAGGTCAAGGGCATCGGCGAGAAGCTCTTCCTGACGCTGAAGCCCTACGTCGCGGTCAGCGGAACGACGACGCTGACTTCCAAGGTTCGGTCCTCTTCCTCTTCTTCGCGCCGTCCCCCTTCCCCCGCGGCCGCGGAGAAGCCTTCCAGCACCATCCCGGTGGGCAAGGGATGGTGAGCCTGTCGCCCGCCCGGGGCCCTCTGGGCCCCGGGTCCCTTCCGCGCTCGGCCGGCATCGCTGTGACCGAGCTTCTCCTGTGGGCAATGCTGACCGCCTATCTGCTCCTGATGGTCGTACCGGGTGTGATGTCGCTCCAGGAGAGTGTCGCCATCCGCTCGGCCGTTCACCAGACGACGGTGGCCTTCTTCCGCGCACGCTCCTATGCGATATCGCGCGCGGCCAACGTCGGGCTGAAGTTTCGCAAGAACGGCGACCGCTGGGAGTGGGCGCTCTACGGGGACGGAAACGGCAACGGAGTCCGGACGGCCGAGATCGCGAGCGGCGTAGATCGGCCGCTGGGCGTTTACCTGCCGTGGTCTCGCAACGACGTGATGCCCGCGATCATGACGGGAACGCGCGTGCCGGATCCGAGCACTCCCGGCCGCTACCTCGATCGTATCGACGACCCGATTCGCTTCAACAACTCCGACATCTGTTCGTTCTCGCCGGTGGGGGAGAGCACGCCGGGCTCGGTGTACCTCTGGGACTCGCGCAATCGCATGGCCGTGGTTCGAGTCTTCGGTCAGACGGCGAAGGTCCGGGTCCTCTACTACCGTCGAGGAGAAAGGAAATGGACACCATGAGGGCGCCGTCAGACATCGATCGGGTAGGAAACCGCCGCGTCTCCCGGGCCGCCGGCCCAGAGAAGGGCTTTTTCATGTTGGGCTCCCGGCGCCACACGGCCGGAGGCGAGAATGCACCGGTCCAGCACGGCGCCATCCCCGAGGACCGCGCCGTCCCAGACCGCGGAGTCCTTGATCGAAGCCCCCGAACCGATCCGCGCGCGGCCCAGGACGCTGCGTTCGGCGACGAAGTTGCGAATCGCGTCCTGTGCGAGCAGACGGCGCCGGTCGGCGAAGCTCCCGCCTCCGCCCGGAAACGGTCCCCCGCGATCGAGCGTTTCGAGCGTCGCGCGGAGGAAATCGCCCGGGCGGCCGAGGTCGGCGTGCGGTCCATGGTGGAACAGGAAGCCGAGCTCTTCCGCCGGACCGCCTCGTCCCTCGAGGAGAGGCTGCCAGAGGTCCGCGACCAGCGAAGTTTCCCCGGCCGGGATTCGCGCGAGCACGCGCGGCGCGAAGACGCACACGCCGGTATAGAGCAGGGGCCCTGCTTCGTAGACGCCGAAGGCCGTGATGCGATCCCCTTCGGCCTGAAGCGGCGTGTAGTGATCCGGGTCCCGGTTTTCCGTGACGAGGAGCGTCGCCGCTCGTCCCGATTCCCGGTGACGGGCGATGAGCGCGGAGAAGTCGGGCTCGAGGGCGGCATCGGAGTTGACGACGAGAAAGTCGCCCGTCCGGAGAAACAGCGCCGCATTGCGGAGGGCCCCGGCGGTCCCCAGCAGCCGGGGCTCGCGGAAGAAGGTGAGCTGCGGCAGCTGCGCTGCCTGGTCGCGCAGGTGGCGCTCCACCTCGTCGCCGAGGTGATGCAGATTAACCGCTACTTCGCGGATTCCGGCCTCGTGAAGTCGCCGGAGATGCGCGACGGCCACGGGGACGTTTAGGAAAGGGAGCAGCGGCTTGGGGATGCGCTCCGTGACCGGGCGAAAGCGCACGCCGCGGCCGGCGCACAGAAGGATTGCGCGCACTCCGATCTATTTCCAGACCATGTCGGACGGCAGGGAGGGATCCTCCTTGCGCCGCCGTGCGTAGAGCTCGGCGTAGGAGTACGGGCTGGCCTCCGAGGCGTCGAGCCCCAGCAGCGAGAGGACGCGGCGGATCGTCGCCGGGTCCGCCTCGACTTCGACGAAATCGCCGATCGGCGTGCGGTCGAGCGCCACGACGGCACCTTCGTAATCCCACTCCTGCCGCCGCTTGTCGTATCGAAAGCGAGGCGTCAGTCCGACCCCGGCCAGAATGGCCTCGGCTTCACCGGCGTCGGAGACCTCGACCTCGCGCTCCTCGCGGAGCTTCGCGCCGGCCTCGAATCGGGCGGCGCCCTTGTAGGTCAGCGTCGCGCGTCCGGCCGCGCGGCGCAGCCGCACCGTGCGGCCGCTCGAGGAGAGCCGGTGATCGATGTCGTCGTAGAGCACGTTGGATTCGTCGTGCTCGGCCGATCGCGGCTGGGCGCCGGCGTCTGCGAGCTTCCGGCGCAGCGCTTCCAGGTCTGAAACCGGAAGCTTGACCTCGATCTCCTGGCGGGGACCCTGCACTCTGGAAGCCGCTACGGCAGCAGACGGCGCGCGATCTCCTGCGCCTTCTTCCCGTCCACGCGGCCCTTGTGGCGCGACATCAGCTCCTTCATCGCGAGGCCGACGTCCTTGCTCGAGGAGAGACCCTTTTCGGCGATCACGGCTTTCAGCTCGGCCTCGACTTCCGCGTCGGTCAACCCCTTGGGCAGGTAGCCCTCGATGATCGTCAGCTCCTCGGTCTCGGCGTCGACCAAGTCCTGCCGTCCGCCCTTGCCGTACTGCTCGATCGAGTCCTTCCGCTGCTTGACGGCGCGGCGCAGCACCGCCTCGACCTCCTCGTCGGTCAGTGCGCGCTGCGCCTGAATCCTCTCGTTCTTCAAACCGGCGAGGACCAGCCGCAGTGTCGCGACGCGGCGCTTGTCGCCGCTCTTCATCGCGGCCTTGAGGTCTTCCTCGATGCGCGCCTGCATCTCAGCCGGGAGGCTATCACCGCCCCCGGAGACATGAGACGCTTTCCACGTGAAGCGTTTCCTGATCGGCACGGCCGGGCACATCGACCACGGCAAGACGGCGCTGGTGAAGGCGCTGACGGGAATCGACGCGGACCGTCTTCCCGAAGAGAAGAAGCGCGGCATCACGATCGACCTCGGGTTCGCCCACGCCGAGTGGGAGGGCGCGCGGATCTCGTTCGTCGACGTGCCGGGACACGAGCGCTTCGTCCGCAACATGCTCGCCGGAGCGGGCGGCATCCAGGCGGTGCTCCTTGTCGTTGCCGCAGACGAATCGGTCATGCCGCAGACCCGCGAGCACTTCGAGATCGTGCGCCTGCTGAATCTTTCCCGCGGCGCGATCGCCGTCACCAAGATCGACCGAATCCCGTCGGACCTCGTGGCCGTCACGATCTCCGACGTGAAGGACCTCGTCCGCGGCTCGTTCCTGGAGAACGCTCCGATTCTGCCGGTCTCGTCGCGCACCGGTGAAGGCCTCGACCAGTTGAAAGCGGCCCTCGTCTCTCTCGCGGAAGCCGGAAATCCCGAAGAGAACGAGGCCCTGGCGACGCGGCTTCCCATCGATCGGGCGTTTCTCGTGGCCGGCTTCGGCCCCGTCGTCACCGGAAGCCTGGTGTCGGGAACGATCTCCCGCGAGCAGAAGCTCGACCTCCTGCCCGACCGCAAGGTCGTCCGGGTGCGCCGCATCGAGGTCCACGGCCGGGAAGAAGCGGTCGCACGGGCGGGCGAGCGGGTCAGCGCCAACCTCGCGGGGGTCGAGCTGTCGGAGCTTCGGCGCGGCCAGGTGCTCGCGACGCCCGACCGGCTGGCTCTCTCGCGACGCATCCTGGCGCGGCTCGAGCTCCTGCCGGACTCGCCGCGTCTCACGAGCGGCTCGCGGGTATCGGTCCATCACTTTTCTTCGGAGGCGCGCGCCGGCGTGCGCCTTCTCGACGCCGCCGCGCTCGAGCCCGGCGGATCCGGCCGCGTGGAGCTGCGCTTCTCGGCGCCGATCGCCGCCGCTCCGGGCGACCGCTTCGTCGTCCGGCGCTTGTCTCCGGTCCGGACCATCGGAGGAGGCGTGATTCTCGATCCCCTTCCCGCGAGGCGACGCGGACGCGGAACTGCCGAGGCCGTCGAGGCACTGGATCGTCTCGAATCGGGATCGTTGTCGGAGCGTCTCGTGCTCTGGATCGAAGAGGCTCGAGAACGCGGCGCCGACGAGGACTCGTTGGCGCAGCGGGCGGGCGTTTCCGCGGCCGCCGTGAGGGAGGCGCTCGCGGCGCCGCTCGCCGCCCGGCGGATTCACGCGCTGCGGCGAGGTCCCGATCGGTACATGGCGGAGTCGGCGCTGGCTCGGCTCGCCGCCAAGGCTTCGGCGGTGCTGGCGACTCTCGCTGCCGCCGGAGGCGCCGCGGTGGGCGTCTCGCGGAGCACGCTGCTACGGCGCATCGTCCCGTCAGCGGAGCCGCGGTGGGCGGAGGCCATCGAGAAGGCACTGGCCGCGCGTGGAGTGCTGGTGATCGCGGGGGAGGAGGCGCGCGCTCCCGGGCGCGAGGATCTCGCCGCTCCGGAAAAGGACCTTTCCGAGAGGATCGCCGCGCTCTATCGCCAGCGAGGCCTCGAACCTCCCTCACCGGGCGAAGCCGCCGCCGCCCTGCGTCACAACCCGAAGGTCGTGGAAGGGCTCATCGGCTATCTCGTCAAGCGGGGAGCTCTCCTGCGCCTGCCGGGCGGCTGGTTCATCGCGCGCGAGGCCGTCGAGGACGTCGTGTCGCGGCTGCGCACGTCGGGAAAGACGGCATTCGAGGTGCCCGAATTCAAGCAGATGTTCGGCCTCACCCGGCGCATGGCGATCCCTCTCTTAGAACACCTCGACGGCGCGAAAGTCACCCGCCGCGTGGGAGATCGGCGAGAAATCTTACGCGGTTAGCCTGATTGCTAGCCTGAACCGTGGGCATCCGCGCAAGTGAAGGCGACGGCTAAGGTCCAATCGCCCGGCGTAAGGCGGTGATCTGTCTGATCTGGTTGTCGAAGGTGACCGAGCCGCTCAAGGAGAGCTCGTTCCAGGACTCGACCGGTGCGCCGCCGGCCTGCGCCGGACGAAGCATCCAGGCGCTCATCGCCTGACGGAAGTAGGGCAGCAGGACGGGATCGGTGACCTCGATCGGAATCGCCTTTTCGATCCGTCCGGTCTTGTTCACCTTGACCCAGAACTTGGCTGAGAACGCTCCCCTGTAGGAACCGGCCGACCACGGCGTCTTCTGGGGGATCGGCGCCGTGTCGACCTCCAGGATGGAGACGGTGCCGTCGTCGGGGTTCGGGGGATGCCGGCTTTCGAGCCAGTCCGTCTCCGAGGGCCACGGGAACGGCTTGGGCAGAGGAGTTGCCGCCGTCACCGGCGTCAGCGTCTGCTGCAGGATCTTCGGAGCGTCGATCTCGACGGAGAGCTCCAGGCGATACGCGCCCCAGGTGTCGACGGCCTGACCGGAACGGCGCGCGGGATTGAACGTCCAACGCTGCAGCGACTTCAGCGTCTCGCCGGCGAGCGAGGGGATGGGATCCCGGTCGCGACGCGCGGTAATTACCTTGCCGGTCGGGTCCACCCGCATCGAGACGAAAAAACCGATCGAGAGCTTCGCGTCGCTGAGGGGGAGCTTCGTGGGGAGGGCCGCGGGAACGTCGACGGCCGCTGCGTACGGGTTCTCGGAAGGGAGCTTCTGCGCGGCGACCGAGGGCGGCTCGACGATGCGCATGACCGACGGATTCGTCGCGGGCGTCGGGAGCGGCGCCGCCGGGACCGGCGCCGCAACGGGTGCGCTCGCCGCAGGCACGGAGGTCTCCGGCAAAGTCGTCGCGGGTTCCGCGGCCTGCGGCGAGGGAGCCGGAGGTGCCGGAGTCGGTGTCGGCGCGGGAGCCTGACCGCGCGCGAGAGCGGGAATGCAGGCGGCGAGCAGTGCCGCGGCCCGCAGGGCGCGCATCGTCAGTCGCATCGAAGTGGGGAAAGTATATCGACTTCCGTGAAAAGCGCGGGATCCCTCGCCTTCGGCGTCGGTACGACGCGCGGCGGTCTTTCAGCCTCCGCGCGTCATTTTGCTTCGAGCCAGTTCTGCCCCGAACCCACGTCGACGGCCAGGCGCACTTTCAGCTGCGCCGCGCCCTCCATGACCTCCCGGACGAGACGCTCCAGAGCGGGGACCTCGGCGTCCGGCGCTTCCAGGACGAGCTCGTCGTGGACCTGCAACACCAGGCGCGACTTCATGCCGGTTTCCGCAAGCGCCGCGTCGAGTCGGATCATGGCGATCTTGATGATGTCCGCGGCCGTTCCCTGGAACGGAGCGTTCAAAGCCATGCGCTCGGCGTTGCCGCGCACGGCGCCGTTGGAGGCGGCGATGTCCGGGATCGGCCGGACGCGGCCGAACAGCGTCGTGACCTCCTTCACGCGCCGGGCCTCGGCGAGGATTCCGTCCAGTGTGGCCCGCACGCTCGGGAACTGGGCGAAGTAGGAGTCCACGTAACTCTTGGCCTCGTGCGTCGAGACGCCGAGCTCCTTGCCGAGCGTGAACGCGGCCATTCCGTACAGCAGCGCGAAGTTGATCCTCTTGGCCGCGAACCGCATCTCGTGGCTGACCAGGTCGGGCGACACGCCGAAGATCCTGGCCGCCGTCGCGCGATGGATGTCCTGTCCCGTCTCGAACGCCTGGATGAGCGCCGCGTCCCCCGAAAGGTGAGCCAGGATCCGCAGCTCGATCTGCGAATAGTCGGCGACGACGAGCTTCGATCCCGAAGGCGCGATGAACGCCTTGCGGATCTCGCGCCCGGTCGTGGTGCGGATCGGAATGTTCTGGAGATTGGGATCCGAGGAGGAGAGCCGGCCCGTCGCCGCGACGTTCTGGCGGAACGAGGAATGGACTCGGCCCTCGGCGTCGGCGAGGATCGGGAGCGCATCCACGTACGTCCCCTTCAGCTTCGAGATCTCGCGGAACTCGAGCACGAGCTTGGGCAGGCTCAGGCCCTGCTCCGCGAGCTCCGTGAGCACCTCGACGCCCGTGGACGAGGTCCTCGTCTTGGCGGTCTTCTTCAGGACCGGGTACTTGAGCTTCTCGAAGAGGATCTGGCCCAGCTTGACGGGAGAGTTGACGTTGAACTCTTCTCCGGCTTCGTCCCAGATTCTCCTCTCGAGCGACCGCAGCTCCCCCTCCATCCGCGTCGCGATCTCCTTCAAGAGCGGAATGTCGATCGCCACACCGGCAAGCTCCATGCGCGCCAAGACGGGCGTGAGCGGCCGCTCGATCTCGCGGTAGAGGCGGTCCAGCGCCGGCTTCGCCGAGAGCTCGGCGGAGAGGACCGGAGCCAGGGAGGCCGCCGCGGTGGCGCGCTCGGCCAGCCACCGGTCGGCGTTGGCGATCTCGTACGGGCCCGGAAGCGCGCACGCGGAGACTCCGGCTTCCTTGTCGGGGATGAGACGCTGGCCCAGCCTCTGGAAAGCCATGGGCTCCATCTCCGCGCTCGCGACACCCGGCGCCAGCACGTATTGCGCCAGGCACACGTCGAAGACCTCGGCGTGGACGCCGTCCCCGTGGCGGGCGAGGAGCGTGTCGAGGGGCTTGGCATCTCCCACCGCGAACGCGGCGCCGCCACGCTCGAGCTCTCTCCACCGCTTCGCGATCGCCGCGGCGTCCTCCTCGAGGATGTAGGTCCTCCCTCCGGAGCTCACGGCGAGCAGCGCCTGGCCGGCGCGAGTCAGAAGAGCGGCGCCCGCCTGGCCTTTGATGGCGGGTATTGGGCTCGCGGCGGCGAGACGCTCGGTCGTGATCTCCGGCGCGACCGCGGCCTCGCCCTGGATCTCGGCGGCCAGCGAGTGGAACTCGAGCCGCACGAAGAGATCCTTCAGCCGGCCGTAGTCGGGCTCGGACCGGCGCAGCGACGTCGGATCGAAGGGCACCGGCAGATCCACCGGAATCTCCACCAGCCGCCGCGAGAGCAGCGCGTTCTCCTGGTGCGCGCGCAGGCTCTCGCCGACTTTGCCCTTGATCTCGCCGGCGTGCTCATAGAGCGCCGAGAGGCTGCCGTACTGGGAGATCCACTTCTTCGCGGTGACCTGTCCGACTCCGGGCACGCCCGGGACGTTGTCCACGCTATCGCCCATGAGGGCGAGGACATCGGCGACCTGGGCCGGAGCAACCCCGAAGAAGGCGGTCACCCCGGCTTCGTCCAGGAAGATCTCCTTGCCCGTGTGGAACACGCGGATGCGTTCACCCGAAACCAGCTGCAGCATGTCCTTGTCCGCGGTCACGATCACGACGTCATAGCCTTCGGACTCGGCCTTCTTCGCGAGCGAGCCGATCACGTCGTCGGCCTCGAATCCCGGCAGCTCGATGATCGGAATCCGATACGCCGCCAGCGCCTCCCGAATCTCGGGAAGCTGCACGGCCAGGTCGTCGGCCATCGCCTGGCGGTTGGCCTTGTACTCGGCGTAGGCCTCGTGGCGCTGCGTGCGCTGCGGACCGTCCCAGGCCGCCGCGAGCAGATCCGGGCTGTGCTCGCGCACCATCTTCCGCAGCATCGTCACGAATCCGTAGACGGCGTTGGTCGGCCGCCCCGCGGACGTGGAGAGACGCTGGATCGCGTGGTAGGCGCGGTGGATGTTCGACATCGAGTCCACCAGATAGAGGGTGGGGCGGGCCGCGGACATGGAAGACGGATTCTATGGCGCGGCGACGGAGAGCGGCGGCCGGCCAGAAAACCCTGCATTGGCGCGGTGATTCGGTCGCGCCGCGCTGCCGCGGGCTCGGTTTTTCGGAAGCTGCGGACGCGCGAACTGATCCGGGCTCAGAGGCTTGGCGAAAAACGAAGGAGGGGGGAAAACAAAATCGCGCGACCCGTTTCCGGTGTCGCGCGATTCAATAAAACAATTCTATGAAACGGGCACGCTCTTGTCAACCAAAAAACGAACGATTCAACCGATGCTCTTAACGAACTCTCATTCAGAGGGTTAGGACTCTCTCATGCGCGGCCGCTATTGGGTGCAGTCGGGTGCTCGCACCGGCTTCGCCTCGACGATCACGCCCGCGCTGGTGCAGGTCCAATAGATGTTCCCGTTCCTGGCCACCGCCACGTCGGTCGGCTCCGGATCTCCCGCGTGGACCAGACTCATTTCCATCGTCTTCAGGTCGAGCTCCCAGACCTTGTTGGACCCGCCTGCGCTGCCGGGCACGCCCGGAGTTGGGACCTCGGTGAAAAAAAGCTTCTGGCCCTGATGGTCGAGCGCGATGCCGACGGGGTGGTCGAGGCCCGCGAGCAGCGTCGTCGTCTCGCCCCGGACCTGTTTGAGGATCACTCCGGCGGTCTTGCAGGTCCAGTACAGCTCGCCGTCGCGGCTGATGACGATGTCCGTGGGTTCCGGCTCTCCCTGGTGGAGCACGGTGATCTTGGAGCCATCGAAGACCGAGACCTTGTTCCCGGCCCCCGGAACTCCCGGCGACGGAATCTCGGTGAAGTACACGCGGCCGCGACGGCCAACGGTGATGCCCGAGGGCTTCTGGAGCCCACTGAGTAACGTGTCCGTGTCTCCGTCGTCGTCCTGCGTCAGGATGACGCCTGCGGATTTGCACGTCCAGTAGATGTTGCCCTGCCGGTCGAGGGCGATGTTGGTGGGCTCCGGCTCTCCCTGATGCAGAGTTTCGACGTCACACGTGTCGAGTTCCAGCCGCTTGACCGCATTGGCGCCTCCGGGCACGCCGGGGGTCGGAATCTCCGTGAAATAGATCGTGGAGTTTCCTTCGACCGCGATTCCCACGGGACGGGAGAGACCCTGGGCCACGACTCGCGTGCGAAAGTCCTCGGCTGCGGCGATCCCGCCCCCGATGAGCATCGCAGCGAAACCGACCGCACTCCATCGCAGACGCACCTTTCCCATGGCCTCCTCCTTTGCTTTGCGCTTCGGAGTCGCGCGCCGATCGCGCGTCCCCTTCGATAGGAGAAACAGATGAGGCCCCCCGAAAGGTTCCGCACGACGAAAAAAAACGAAGACGGAGCGCGCTCGCGCGACCTACACTGAGCCGCGTTGGCGCGCCATGAGCGACGCTCGGGTCGAGAAGAGAGAGCGCTTCGAACGGACCGCGCTTCCGTTTCTGGCGGCGGTCTACGGAATGGCTCGCCGGCTGACGCGCAGCGAAGAGGATGCGCGGGAGCTCTCGCAGGAGACCTTTCTTCGCGCCTATCGAACGTTCGAGAGTTTCCGTCCAGGAACCAACTGCAAGGCGTGGCTGTTGACGATCCTGCATTCCATCTTCGTCAACCGCTATCGCAAAGCGAAACGCGCTCCGGTGACGGTGCCGCTCCAGGGACTGGAAGAGCAACTGGCGGCGCCGGAATCTGCGGAGGCCGCGCCCGTGGGCACGCCCCCGGAGTGGTCCGACGCCGAAGTGGAGGCCGCCTTCGCACGACTCCCGGCGGACTTTCGTGCGGTCGTTCTGATGGTGGACGTGGAGGAGCTCACCTACGAGGAGACGGCCGCAGCGTTGTCGTGCCCGGTGGGAACCGTGCGCTCGCGGCTGTTTCGCGCGCGTAAGCTCCTGGCCGCCGCGCTCGAGGAGCATGCGCGTCGCGCCGGTTATTTCGGAGGGGGGAGGGACGGGACATGACCGACTTCCACCTCGACGACGAGATCCAGGATCTGCTCGACGGGCGCCTCGAAGGGGCGCAGCGCGAGCGCGTCGAGGCGCATCTGGCGTCCTGTTCCCGGTGTCGTGCCGCGCGGGATGCGATCGCCGCTGCGCGCGCGGCTTCGTCGCGTGCACTGAAATCGCGAGAGGTGCCCGGGCAGGTGATCGCGGAGATCACCGCCGCGCTCGACCGCGAAGCGTCCGGTGTCCACCGCCGCCGCGCCTTCCTTGCCACCGCCGCCGCTGTGCTGGCGGCAGCGATCGGCCTGGTGGTGCTCATCCGGCGGCCGGACCTGCCGGAGCGCGCGGCCCGGGATTTCGAGAAGGTCTCCAACGGGACACTCACTCTCGATCTTCGAACCGATGAGCCCCTGCGTCTGGAAACCTTCTTCGCGCAGCGGGGGATTCCATTCCGGACCCGAGTCCTGGATCTCGGGATGATGCAGTACCGCCTCGTCGGAGGTCGGGTGCATACGCTCGACGGAAAGCCATCAGCGCTCTTCGTCTACCGCGGTCCGGGCGATCGCCTCCTCGTGTGCGAGATGGTCGCCGGCCGACTCGAGGAGCTCAAACGCGACGGCCGGCGTTTCGAGCACGGAGGCATCGAGTTCCTGGCTTACCGGCGCGAGGGTTCGACCCAGGTCTTCTGGCAGGAAGGAGACGTCCTCTGTGTCCTGGTCTCGGATGCGCCGTTCGACGAGGTCGTCGCGCTCGCCTTCGCGAAGGCCATGAAGGCGTGATGCCCGTGTGCGCGCCCGACGTCCGCTAGAACCGGCGCCGGACGAGCGCGACGACCTGCGAGCGGAGCCGCTGCGCCTCTTCCTGGACCACGGCGGTCTCGCGCTGCATCAGGGCGACGAAGGCGGGGTCTTCGATTCCCGAGAGGTTGATGCCCACGTTCAGGAGCGCCCCCTCCACGCAGGCGTCGAGGAGCAGGGCCGCAGCCCCTACGTCCGACACGGCGTTGGGATTGCCCTTCTCGGCGAGCTCGGGGAGGGCCGCGAGCAGGCGCACTGCCGCCTGGGCCGTGCGCATCGGAACCTCGGCGGCCTTGCGGTTGGCGACCGCGACCTGATGCTGTCGGACGAGTTTCTGGTCGTCGGTTTCCTTGGGCAGCCTGCGCGCCGCGACCACGCCGTCGTAGGCGTCGGAGTCCTCCCGGGCCAGGCGCAGGAATTCGGCGCGCGCCAGTTGCGCAGCCTCGGAGATCGGACGCACGGCGTCGTGCGAGGACGCGTACTTCTCCTTCGCCAGAGTCAATTGGGCGACCATCTCCGCGAGCGCCGCGCCCATGGAGCCCGCGACCGCGGCGGCGGTGCCGCCTCCGGGCGTGGGAGACGCGGAGGCCAGAGCGGACAAAAACTGGTCCAGCGTCAGCGTTGCGAAGTCGGTCACAGGCGGTTCGCCATCACCACGCGGCCGCGGACGACGACGGCGGCGGCGAGGTTGGTGCCCCAATGATAGACGAGGTGCCGGTCGTCGGGTGCGTCGAGGAGCAGGAGATCGGCCCACTTTCCGGGCTCGATCGAGCCGATCTCGGCGGAGAGTCCGAGCGAGGCCGCCGCGTTCAGGGTCATCCCGGTCAGAGTCTCCTCGACGGAGAGGCCCGAGTCGAGGCAGGCGTGCGCCGCCACGGCGGGCAGGGACTCCGTGTAGCACGTGCCGGGGTTGGAGTCCGACGCGACGGCGACCGGAACGCCGGCGGCGATCAGCTCGCGCGCGGGTGCCCGGCGCGACCGCATCCACCAGGCCGTCCCCGGCAGCACCACGGCCACGGTCCCGGAGCGGGCCAGGGCATCGATCTCGGCGGTGCCGATGAAAAGAAGGTGATCGGCGGAGGCGGCGGAGAGCTCCGCCGCAAGCCTGGCGCCGCCGGAAAGCGCGAGCTCGTCGGCGTGGATGCGGAGGGAGAGGCCCGACTTGCGCGCCGCTTCCAGGATTCGCCGCGACTCGGGCACCGTGAAGACGCCCTCTTCGCAGAAGACGTCGCAGAAAAGCGCGAGGCCTTCGCGCGCGACTTGCGGGACGATCCTCTCGACGATGATGCGGATCCACTCCTCCCGGTTTTCCCGAAACTCGGGAGGAATCTCGTGCGCCGCTAGCAAGGTCGGCACGATGCGCGGGAGATTACCGTCGCCCGAGAGAGCCTTCAGCAGCCGGAGCGCCTTGAGCTCGTCTTTCTCCGTCAGACCGTAGCCGGACTTGGCTTCGGCGGTGGTGGTGCCGTGCGCGAGCATCGCCGAGAGGCGGCGCCGCACGGCGGCTTCGAGCTCTTCGTCGGAGCCGGCCCGCGTCGCGCGGACGGTGGCGTTGATTCCGCCGCCCTCTGCGGCGATCGTCGCGTAGCTCTCGCCGGCGAGCCGCCGTCCGATCTCCGCGCCGCGGTCTCCGAGCCAGACCGGATGCGTGTGGGCGTCGACCAATCCCGGCACGACCGCGCGTCCCGCCGCGTCGAGAGTCTGCGCCGCGGGCTTTCCCGAATACGCGCGGGCGTACTCGGTTTCCTTCCCCGCGAAGACGATGCGGCCGTCCTCGGCCCGGATGGCCGCGTCTTTGACACGAAGGATTTCGCCCTGCGCCTTCCCGCGGCGCGCCTCGCGGCCGAGAGGCGTGGCGAGACAGCCGATGTTGCGGATCTCGAGAGAGTCAGACGTCATTCAGCGTGTCATCCCGAGCGCAGCGAGGGATCCCGGACTTTATCAGCGGTGACGTCGATCGAGTTCGGGATCCCTCGTCGCTGCGCTCCTCGGGATGACAGGCGGGGATCAGCCCGCCGTCTCTTCCTTGTCCGCCTTGCGCGTGAGGTAGGAGATCGGGCGGTCCTTCTCGTCCTCCTCGCGGTCGAAATCGAGAACCTGCTGGAAAAGCTCGATCATCTTCTGGAGCTGCAGCCGGAAGTTCGCGCGCTGGACCTTCAGCTCGTGGATGGCCTTCTCGATCTCGGCCGAACGCTGCAGCGCGCTGTGCGTCAGCTTTTCGGCGGAGTCCTGGGCCTCGCGCACCACGAGCTCCGCCTCCTTGCGGGCGGCCGTCCGGATGTCTTCGGACGCCTGCTGCGCCGAGACCAGCGTCTGCTTGAGGATGCGCTCGCGCTCCCGATGCTCGTCGTTCTCCTGCTCGAGAGCCCGCAGGCGCGTCGCGAGCTCTGCGTTCTCCCGGGCGAGGTGCTCCATGTCCTCGGCGACGTCCGCCAGGAACGTCTGCACCTCGACGCCGTCGAAGCCTTTCCATCTTTTCGAGAACTCGTGCTTCTGAATCTCGAGCGGGGTCAGCCGGGTTCGCATGAAGGCACCCTCCTAAAGGGGAACTTTCGAGAGCTGTGAGCTGATGAAGACTTTCAGAAAAAAAATGATTGCGAGAACGAAGAGAGGGGAAATGTCGATCCCTCCCGTCCTCGACGGCGGGAGCAGGCGGCGAAACGGGCGAAAGAGCGGCTCGGTGATGCCCCAGAGGAAGCGCACGATCGGGTTGCGCGGATCGGGGCTGACCCAGGAAATCAGGACCGCGATGATGATGATCCACTGGGCTCCGTTGAGGATCCAGAGAATCGTTTCGAGAATTGCCCGGACGGCCGAATCCCCCACGTTACGCGGCCTCCCGTGGTCCGAAGAGCGCTGTCCCGATCCGAACTTCCGTGGAGCCCTCCTCGACGGCCACGGCGAAGTCGTGGCTCATGCCCAGGGAGAGCTCGCGCAGCGGCAGCCCCAGGCGCGCAGAGAGTCGGTCGCGCAGCTCGCGCATCCGGGCGAAATACGGGCGCGACTTCTCGGGGTCGGGATCGAACGGCGGCACGGCCATCAGGCCTCGCATTTCCAGGTGTTTGCAGGCCCGAACGGCCTCGGCCAGCTTCTCGGCGGCTTCGGGAACCACGCCGGACTTGCTCGCCTCGAGGCCGGCGTTGATTTCCAGAAAGACGGGCAGCGAGCGGTCCTGCTCCGCGAGCAGGGCCTCGAGGCGGACCGCAAGTCTTTCCCGGTCCAGAGTTTCCACGGATCGGAACCATTGTAGCGCCGTCTTAGCCTTGTTGGTCTGGAGAGGGCCGATCAATCGCCATTCGAGCTTCGGAAACTCGCCTGCGAGAGCCTGGATCTTGCCGACGCCTTCCTGCACGCGGTTCTCTCCGAAGAGCGTGATCCCGGCGCGCGCCGCGCGAGCGACCACCTCGGCCGGGTGCGTCTTCGTCACGGCCATGAGAGCGATCTCGTCGGGTCCTCGTCCGGATCGCCAGGCCGCGTCGGCGATTGACTGGAGGATCTCGGCGCGGCGCCGCGCGATCGGGTCGCCCGCCTCCGTGTCCGGGGTCATGGGCCGAGGCGCTCGCTCGCGTCGGCTCCCAGGTTGGCCAGACGATCCGCCAGCTTGTTGTCCTCGCGAGGCACGTGCGCGATCGCGAACCGGCGGAAGCCCTTCGCGCGCTGGAGCGCATCGGCGAAGAGAGGCTGGAGGTTCGGCGCCTTGACCCGGTAGCGGCCCAGCATCTGCTGGACGAGCAGCAGGCTGTCGGAGGCGATTGAGACGTCGGTGGCGCCCTTCTCTTCGGCCCGTTTCAGGGCGAGCAGGAGCGCCCGGTATTCGGCGACGTTGTTGGTCGCGCGGCCGAGGGCCTCGAAGTGCTCCTCGGCGGGCGCGTCACCTTCGGCGCGGACGTAGACGCCGGCGCCGGCGGGGCCCGGGTTGCCGCGCGCCGCGCCGTCGATGAACGCCCGGAATCTCATGGGAAGCCGGGCTCAGGACGACTGCGGCTCGTAGTACAGGATGCGCTTGCACGTATCGCAGTAGACGATGTCGCGTCCCTGCTTGAGCTGCTGCATCGCGGCGGGGCGAACCTTGACGTGACAGGCGGAGCAGGAGCCGCCGATGACGAGGACCACGGCCAGCCCGTGCTTCTTGTCGACGAGGCGGTGGAACTCGGCCCGATCCCGGGGCGGGATCGCCGATTCCAGGCGCTCGATCTCGTCGCGGGCGCCGGCGAGCTCCTCGTTGATCGCCTTCTGCTCGGCCCGCCAGTCCTTGAGCTTCTCCTCGTGCTGTTCCGTCTCGGCGGGGAGATTCGCCTCGCGGCTCGTCAGATCGTTTCGCGCCGTCTCGATTTCCTCCTCGAGCTCGAGGAAGCGGTCCTCCGTCGACCGGATGGACTTCTCGACGGCGTCGATCTCGTTCAGGGCAGCGGAGTACTCGCGGCTGGACTGGACGTTGCGAAGCTGCGTCTGAAACTTCTTGAGCTTCTCCTTCAGGTCCGCCAGCTCGCCCTCGGCCTTGCGCCGCTCGAGCTCCGCATGGACGAGCCGATCCTTCAGTCCGGCGACGGCCTGGACCTTCTCCTGGTACTCGCGGTCGACCTCGATGAGGTCCGCGGGGACAGTGTCGCGCTTCTTCTCGCGCTCCTGCACGAACCGGATCCGCGTCTGCAGCCGGTAGAGCTGGCCGAGAAGGTCGCTCATCGCGCCGCTCCGCGTGGGACCGCCCTGCATGGGGAATGTCCCGGAATAAAAAAGGGTGTTCCGGTTGGGGAACACCCTTGTATCGCCGACGCTTTTGAAATCTGGTCTCGGATCAACAGCCTCAATTCGTCGCCCTTCGTCTGGTGGGTCCACCCGGATTCGAACCGGGGTCTGACCGGTTATGAGCCGGTGGCTCTGGACCGCTGAGCTATGGACCCCTCTGAATATAACAAACGGGGCCGCGCGACAAGCTCAGCGTATGGTCTCCAAAAACGGCTTCAGTTTCTTGGCCCGCGAGGGGTGGCGCAGCTTCCGCAGAGCCTTGGATTCGATCTGCCGGATCCTCTCCCGGGTCACGTTGAAAGAACGGCCGACCTCCTCGAGCGTGTGCTCGGAGCCGTCGCCGACTCCGAAGCGCATCTTGAGGACCTGCTCCTCGCGGGGCGTCAGCGACTTGAGCACGCGGCGTGTCTGGTCCTGGAGGTTCGACACCAGCACCGCGTCGATCGGCGAGAGCACCTGCCGATCCTCGATGAAATCGCCCAGATGCGAATCCTCCTCCTCGCCGATCGGGGTCTCCAGCGAGATGGGCTCCTGAGCGATCTTCATGATCTTGCGGACCTTGGACACCGGCATGTCCATTCGCTTGGCGATTTCCTCGGCGTTGGGCTCGCGGCCCAGCTCCTGCACCAGCGACCGGGACGTGCGCGTGAGCTTGTTGATCGTCTCGATCATGTGGACCGGGATGCGGATCGTGCGCGCCTGGTCGGCGATCGCACGCGTGATCGCCTGACGGATCCACCACGTCGCATACGTCGAGAACTTGTACCCGCGGCGGTGCTCGAACTTCTCGACCGCCTTCATCAGGCCGATGTTGCCCTCCTGGATCAGGTCCAGGAACTGGAGCCCGCGGTTGGTGTACTTCTTGGCGATCGAGACGACGAGCCGGAGGTTCGCCACGATCAGCTCGTGCTTGGCCTGGTCGGCCTCCTCCTCACCCTCGCGGACGCTGCGGAGCGTCTTCTTGACGTCCTCGTGCGAGACGCCGAACTTCTGCTCGAGCTCGCGGAGCTGCTTCTTGTACTTGGCGATGCGCCGGCGGTAGAAGTCCAGCCGGGTCGGGTTTTTCTCCTTCTTCAGCGTGTTGGTGTCCTGCCGGATCGTGATCTCGGGGACCGACATCTGGCGGTCGATGTCCTTGAGGATCCCGATGGCCCGGTTGAGGACGGCCGGCGTGAAGTCGGCGGCGCGGATCAGCTTCGCCATCTCGGCGATCTTCCGGTCGATCGAGGCCTCGATGCGCGCCAGGGTCTTGGTGCCCTTCTTGATCGTGCGCGCCTTGAACTTCATCCGCTTGATGTCTTTGTCCAGCGCGCCGATCTTGCGGAAGCTCCCGAGGATGTTCTCGATCTTGCGCGTCGCCCGGTCGTCCAGGCTCTCCTCCGGCTCCTCGCCCTCCTCGTCCTCATCGGAGACGTTGACGATTTCGGTCGCCATGCGGGAGTCGCGGCCCGCGTTCTCGAGAAGCTTCAGGATCTCTTCGAGAACGACGGGGTTGTTGGCCAGGGCCTGGTAGATCTTGGCCTCGCCCTGCTCGATGCGCTTGGCGATGCGGACCTCGCCTTCGCGGTCGAGCAGCTTGACCGTGCCCATCTCGCGCAAGTACATGCGCACCGGGTCGTTGGTCTTCTCGACGGCCTCCCGGGCGTCTTCGGCCGATTCGGGTGCCTCGGCCGCCCGGCGGCGTGCCGCGCGGTCGGGATCGGTGACGATCTCGATACCGACCTCGAGGAAGCGGCCGTAGATCGACTCCAGGTCCTTCGGCGCGGCGGTGGCCTCGTCCGAAAGAATCGTGTGGATCTCCTCGTAGAGGAGGTAGCCCTTTTCCCGGCCGCCCTTGAGCAGTACTCCGACTTCCGGGAACTTTTCCTCAATCGCCAAGTTCGTTTCCTTTCCGCGACTTCAGCTTCGCGATCTGCCTTTCCTTCTCCTGCCTCGCCCGCATGAGCTCGTCGAGCTCGGAGCCCGAGCTTCCGCCTGCCTCTGCCTGTTTGATCGCGGTTTGCAGGGCGGCGCTCTCCCCCTTCAAATGTCGGATTTCGAGGGCCTTGAGGAGCCCGTCAACGTCCTTCTCGGTCGGCTCGGGAGAATCTTCCAGCGCGATGCCAGAGAGAAACGTTCGCTCTTCCTCCGTAAGGTCCGCGATTTGCCTCTGAAAATCAACTGGTTCCGAGGCCCCGGACCCCCTCCGAAGGGCCGAAACGACTCTCCGGGCCCTCGGGTCCGTGAGCAGTTCGTCATTCAAAGTACTGAGAATCAGAGAGTTAAGCTCTCCCCCCGCCACCAGCACCTGGAGGAGACGGTGTTCCAGTTTCGGCAGGGCCACCGCTGATAACGCCTGCTCATTCCCGGCCGTTCCCACACTAATAGAACGCGTATTTTCCGGACGGAGGTTCGCCTTCTCGCCGCTCCAAAGGATGTCCAAAGGCACACCCACCTCCCGGGCGACCTTCCGGTACTCCTCGTAGCGGAGGATCCGATCGGGGATGGCGCCGAGGATTTCGAGGATCCGGCCGACCCGCTCCCGCTTCTCCGTCGACGAGAGGCCCTGTTCGGCCGGGCGGACGTCCTCGAGCAGCCACGTCAGGTAGTCCGGCGCCTCGTCCACGGCGGAGGCCAGTCTCGCGGGGCCCTCTCGGGACAGCACATCGTCGGGGTCCTCGCCCGCCGGCAGACGCACGACGGCGACTTCGAACCCCTGGGCCAGCAGGAGCTGCAGTGCGGAGCGGGTCGCGTTTCGCCCGGCCGGATCGCCGTCGTAGCAGACGATCGCGCGCGGTGTGAGCCGGCGCAGCTTCTCGGCCTGCTCAGGGGTCAGGGCAGTTCCCATCGACGCGACGGTTTCCTCCACGCCCGCCCGCAGCAACGCGAGGTGGTCGAAGTAGCCCTCGACGAGCACGACCCGGTCGCGACGGCGGATCGCCTCGCGCGCTCCGAAAACACCGTAGAGAAGCCGCTTCTTCGAGAAGATCGGCGACTCGGGGGAGTTCAGGTACTTCGGCTCTCCCTGAGGCGACAGGGCACGGCCTCCGAATCCCACGGGCCGTCCCCGCTCGTCGCGCACGACGAAGAGAAGCCGGTCGCGGAAGCGGTCGTAGGCTCCTTTGCCCTCGGCGCGTGGCTGGAGGAGACCTGCCTCCACGAGGAGGTCCTCCGGAAAGGCGCCGCCGAGCCCCTTCGCGAGCGTCTCCCAGGCGTCGGGGGCGTGGCCGAGCGAGAGCGCCGTCCACATCTCCGGCGGCACGCCGCGGCTCTCGAGGTATTTCGCCGCAGCATTGCCGGCACGCCCGAGGCGCTCCGAGTAGAAGCGCTGCGCGGCGGCCATCGCGGCGAAGAGCCGGTCGCGCCGTTCCTCGCGCGGCCCACGGCGTTCGCGGCGCGGGATCGTCACGCCGAAGCGTGATGCCAGGGCCTCGACGGCCTCGGGGAACTCGAGCCGGTCGATCTGCCGGACGAAATGGATGACGTCGCCGCCGGCTCCGCACCCGAAACAATGGTAAAGGCCCTTGTCCCGGTCCACTGTGAAGGAGGGCGTGCGCTCGTTGTGGAACGGGCACAGGCCCTTCCAGGAGCGCCCCGCCTTCTTCAGGCGCGTGTGGTCGCCGATGACCTCGACGATGTCGGCCGCGCTGCGCAGCTCGGCGAGAACCGAATCGGTGATGTCGAGGTCGGAGGCCATGGAGCGTCTTCTTACCTCAGTTCCAGAATCGTCGCGCCGTTTCCTCCCTCCGAGCGATCTCCGGCGCGCAGGGACGCCACGGCGCCGTGCTTTCGGAAGTGCTCGCGCAGGCCGTCGCGCAGGCGGCCCGTTCCGTGGCCGTGGACGAGCCGGAGGTGCGAGGCTCCCGACAGAAGCGCCTGGTCGAGCGCCTTCTCGGCCGCATCGAGGGCTTCTTCGAGACGCTGCCCTATGAGATGCACCTCCGGGATCGCACCGGAAAGGTCCCGGCCGCCGGACACGGGCCGCCGCGACCCCGACAAAGGCGGCGAAGGAAAAGAAGGGGACGATGCGCGGGGCGCGGCGCGGCCGCCGACCGGCTCGAGATCCGCGCGTCTGACTTTGAGCTTCTTGCCGCGCATGTCCAGATGCGCCCAGTCGCCCTCGAACGAAGCGACCGTTCCCTCGGCGCCCAGTCCGCGCACCCGGGCGCGGTCGCCTTCCGAGATTCCGCGGGCCCGCGCCTCTTCGACTTCGCGCGCTTGGGCGAGGACGCGCTCTTCGCGCGCGACGAGCTCGGCCTCCTCCATCAGGCGGGCGGCCGAGGCCTGAGCGAGCCGGGCGGTTTCCCGGCGCGCGGCGTCTAGCTCCTCCTCGAGCTTCCTGGCGAGGGCGTCGCGGGCGCGCTCGAAGCCGGCGACGCCCTCGGCGAGCATCCGCGAGCGCTCTTCGGCGAGCTTGCGCCGCTCGGCATCGAGCGCTTCGGCCTGCCGACGCGCCGTCTCCCGCTCGCGCTCGAGCTCCCGTTCGGCCGCGCGCAGTCGCTCCAGGGCCTGCTCGGCCTCGGTTTCCGCGGCTTCGCGCCGTTTCCACGCGTCCCCCAGGATCGCCCGGGCGCGCTCGAGCACGCGCTCGGGGATGCCTTGCTCCTCGGCCACAGAGAGCGCGCGGCTGCGCCCCGCCAGTCCCGAGTGGAGCCGGTAGTTCGGCCGGCCCGTCGCTTCGTCGAACTCCATAGCCGCGCACACGGCGTCTTCACGCGCGGAGGCGAACGTCTTGATGGCGGACAAGTGGGTGGAGACGAGGGCACGCCCTCCGGTCTCCAGGTACGCCTCGAGAAACGCCACCGCGAGGGCGCTGCCTTCCTCCGGATCGGTGGCGCCGCCGATCTCGTCGATCAAGGCGAGCGAGCCGGGCCCGGCCTCGCGCAGGATCCGCGCCAGGATCTCCATCGAAGAGGAGAACGTCGAACGATCCGAGAGAATCGCCTGCGCGTCGCCGATCTCCGTCCGGATCGAGCGAAAAACCGGCAGCCGGGTCCCGGCCGCCGCGGGCAGAGGGAGGCCGCACTGCGCGAGCATCGCGAAAAGCCCGACCGTCTTCAGAACCACCGTCTTGCCGCCCGCGTTGGGGCCCGAGACCACCAGGAGGCGCCGTGTCGGCTCCAGCTCGACGTCGAGCGGAACGGCGTCGCGGCCTTCCCGGGCGGACTCCCCGAGCACCCTTCGCCGGAGCGTCTCGAACCGGCGGTCGAGCAGGGGATGGCGGGCGCGGACGAGAGCCAGACCGCCGTCTTCGGAGATCTCCGGCAGCCGGCCCTCGGCCATCTCGCCGAACGCGACCTTCGCCTCGAGGGCGTCGAGCTCGGCGAGCGCTCGCTCCGCCGAGCGCAGCGGTGCCTCCTGATCGAGGATCGCGAGGCCGAACTCCCGCAGCAGCCGATCGACCTCGCGCCGCTCCTCGGCCGCGAGCAGCGCCAGATCGTTGTTGGCCTCGATGACCTCCATGGGCTCGACGAAGACCGTCTGACCCGACCCGGAGCGGTCGTGCACGATGCCCGGCACGCGGCCCCGCGAGGATGTCTGCACCGGAAGGCAGTAGCGATCGTTGCGCAGCACGACGACCGCGTCGCCCATCGCGTCGCGCCGCTCGTCGAGAAGCTTCTCGAGGACGCGCGACACCTCGCCGCGGCGCTTGCGCAGACGCGACCGGATCGCGGCGAGCTCCTTCGAAGCGTCGTCGCGCAGCTGGCCGTCGGCGCCGAAGAGCCGGCCGGCATGGGCGAGGAGCGCGTCGAAAGAGGGAAGACCGTCGCGGCGTTGGGTCAGCAGCGGCGTCTCGGCTCGAGCCAGCGCCTTCCGGACGGCGTCGGCCGCCCGCGCCGCGCGAACGACCGGACGGAACAGCTCGGGGTCGCCGGCGCCGCCCGCCGCCGCGAGCGCGTCGAGGATCGGCCCAATCTCCTCGAGTCCGGACAGGGGCAGGCGGCCGTGGCGGATCTGGAACGCGGTGGCTTCTCCGGTCTCGGCGAGGAGCCGGCGGACGACGGCCTCGTCCGGAGAGGGGCTCAGAGACAGAACCGCCGCCCTTCCGGGCGGCGTGCGGGCCAGTGCCGAAACGAGGCGGAGAACGACGCCGAGCTCGAGGGCTTCCCGGTCGGCGCCGTCCCCGTCTCCCGGGCTCAGAGAGTCGCTCGACGCTCCTCGGAGAGCTTGCGGAGCATTTTCTTGCGGGCCTGGATCATCTTGCGCTTGCGCTTCGCGCTCGGCTTTTCGTAATGCTGTCTTTTCTTCAGCTCGGAGAGGATGCCGGATTTCTCGCACTTGCGCTTGAAACGCCGCATGGCGTTCTCGAAGGACTCATCTTCCTTGACGTGGACCAGTGGCACGGACACTCACCCCCTTACCCGAGACTTCAAGCGAGCACGCCATCTTAGAAAGGGTCGGCAGAGGTGTCAACGGCAGCCGCGCTATCCTCAATTGAAAGAATGGTTTAGAATATACACGAATCTTCCGGACAGCTTTACGAAAGGCGTGGCAACTCCGATAATGCCAGCGATGACCGACGCCGAAGCCGAAGAGCGGCGGCGCCTGCTCGAGACCGAGATCGAGCGCCGGTTGGCGGAGCGATTTGCGGCTCTCCGCGACGAATTCGACCGCCTGCGGCTCGAGGCGGACCGCAGGTGGTTCGGCTTTCTCGAACGGTTCGATCAGGACCTGAAGGGAGTCGTTCCGGGAGAGCTTCTCACGACCGGAGGGCCGGCCGCTCCCGGTGCGCCGCGGCCTCCGGGTTCCGTTTCGATCGGCGCGGCGCGCGGACTCGACCAGGCGGCCACGCAGGTCGACGTCCTGCATCGCTTTCTCGACGAGTGCCGGCGCCACTGCTCGCGGGCGGCTTTGCTCGTCGCGCGCGGGGGCGCGATCGGCGCATGGAAGGCTGTCGGCTTCACCGCGCACGGAGCCGACGACGATGCGGTCCGGCAGATCTCCATGCCGCTGACCGACGGCGGGCTCCTTTCGAAGGTGATGACCGGAAACGCGATGCGGCTGCCCGCATCCAACGAGATCTCGACACTCCTGCGCGCATCCAAAGTCTCCGACGCGATCGTGATTCCGATGGTCGTGCGCGAGAAGATTTCCGGCGCTCTGTACGCGGACGCCGTCCTGGGCGAGGAGGAGATCTTCGATGCGGAGGCGCTGGGCTTCCTGACGTTTCTGGCGGGACTCGTGGTGGACCGTCTCGCGGCGAGGAAGCTCAAGCCCGCGCCCGCGCTGCGCTTGCCGGAGTCCGTCAAGAAACCCGAGCCGGCCGGGATGTGGATGAACGAGGAGGCCGCAGTCGAGGAGCTTCCGCAGTCCGCGGAGGTCGGCGGCGACACCGGGCCGACGCCTCCCGAGGCCGCGTCTCCGAGCGAGGGACCGCGCCCGCACTTTTCCGAGCCTGCTCCAGCGCCGACTCAGGCCCTCGAGGCGCCGAAATCCGGCTCGTTCTCGACGCCTCCCGCTCCCGCGCCCGAGGTCGTGGAGGGCCCGCGGCGCCTGGGCGGTCCTCTGTCCCAGCCGGTCGGCGACGAGCGGCGGGAGGAGGCGCGGCGCTTCGCGCGCCTCCTCGTGTCGGAGATCAAGCTCTACAACGAGCGCGCGGTCCTCGAAGGCCGCGAGGGCGGCAATCTGTACCAGCGGCTCAAAGAAGACATCGATCGCAGCCGGCAGATGTACGACGAGCGCATTCCCGAAGACGTCCGCAACTCGAGCGATTTCTTCCGGGAGGAGCTCGTGCGGATTCTCGCCGATGGACGTCCCGAGGCTCTCGGGATCTAGCAGGCTCGCCTTCCCGTCCTTCCGGTGATCCGGCTCCCGCGGTCCTTCCTTCTCCTCTTCGCCGCTGCCGTGTTCCGCGCTGCGCAACCGCTGTCCGCGGAGGCGGGGCCCGTCGCGACGTCCACCGACTTCGACGCCGAGTTCGCGCGCGCCGCGGACCTGCTCGAGGAGGGCGAACGCGCGAAGGCCGAGGAGTTCCTCGAAGCGATCCGCCGGCGGACGAACGAGCCGGCCTGGTCCACCCGCGCCGCTCTGCTTCTCGCCGCCGATGACCGGCGCCGCGGAAATGCCGCGCAGGCCGCCGCGCGTCTGGCATCCGTGTCCGCGGCGCCGATCGGGCTCGAGGCGTACCGGCAACTCGCCCGCGCCGAAGCGCTCGAGAGCGCCGGAGACATTCCGGAGGCGACCGCCGCGGCGAAGAGCGCCTTCGAAACGGAAGGTTCCTTCGCGCTTCGTCTCCGCTCCGGGCTCTTGCTGGCGTCGCTCCTGGAGAAGCAGGGCCGATCGCGCGATGCGCTCGACGTGCTCATCCGCGCGTCCTCGACCGCGGCGACTCCCGGCGAAGTCGCGGAAGTCGCAATCGCGCGAATCCGTCTGGCGAACGCCGTCCGAGACTCGGTCGCGTCCCGCGAGGCGGCACGCGATCTGTACCTGAACGCGCCGGGCTTCGACACGCTGCCGTCGACGCCGGTCTGGGCGCGCAAAGCGGCGTCGGCGGTGGAGCCCACGCTGACCGCAACCGAGCGCGGACGGCTCGGCAGCGCCCTCGTGACGGCGGGAGACGCGCGGCGCGGCGTGGCGATGCTCGGCCGGGACAAGCCCGCGTCGTGGCCCGAGGCGGAACGCGCCGCGAACCTGCTCTCTCTGGCGCGCGGTCAGCTCGCTCTCAAGAAGAGGTCGGCCGCGGAGGCGTCGGCGGCGCTGGTTCCCGACGACGGAACGCCGGCGTCGTACCAGGCCCGCCTCTTTCGCTGCGATCTGGTCGCGTCGCACCTGCGCGAGGGAAAGAATCCTCCTTCCGGCGACGACCCGAGACTCGATCCGGTGCGCCGCGGGCTGGAGGCGCTGGCGACGCCCTCCGCTCCGGCTTCGGTCCGGCGCGAGGCGCGGGAACGTCTGCTCCGCATGGCGGCCGACGCCGGACGCTTCGACGAGGCCCTCGCCTATGCCCGCGCATTGACGGCCGATGACTCCGTGACGACGTCGGGATTCGAGCCGCTGTGGCTCCTGTCCTGGGAGACTTTCCGCGCACGCGATTTTCCGCTCGCCCGGTCCCGGTTCGAGGCGATGGCCGGCATCTACACCGACGTTTCCCGGGCGCGGAGGCTGACCTACTGGCGCGCCCGATGCCTGTCGGCCGAGGGAGACGAGAAGGAGGCGCACCGTCTCTTCGCGGGCCTCGCCGCCGCGACGCCCCCGGACGTCTATGCGCGCTTCGCCCAGAAGCGCGTCGGCGGCGCGGCTCGAGTCTCGACCGAGGCCGTGCGGGACCCGTCGACAGCGACCGCGGCCTTCGCCCGAGTGGACGAGCTCCTGCGCCTGCGGATGTTCCAGGAGGCGTCGGCGGAGGCGCGGGCTCTGCGTCCGTCGCGAGGCCGGGACCTGCGGCAGGCCCAGGCGGATTTCGCGATCGGCCGGTTCCTTCCGGCGGCGGCGGCCGTCAAGCGCGCCTTGCCGGAGATCGGCACGGCGGAGGAAGGCCGAGTACCGGACGCCTGGCGCCGCCTCTACTACCCGATCGAGGAGGGGAGCTTCCTGACCGAGCGCGCCTCGGAGTTCTCGCTCGACCCTTCGGTGCTTCGCGGGCTCGTGCGTCAGGAGAGCGTCTTCGACGCGCACGCGAAGTCGCGCGCCGGAGCGATGGGCCTCACACAATTGATGCCGGCCACCGCGAAGACGCTCGCGAGGTCGGTCCTGCGCTCGCGGTATCGCCGGGCGTTTCTCTACGATCCCGGCGTCAACGCGAGGTTGGGCGCGGCGTATCTGCGCCGCCTCCTCGACCAGTTCGACGGCTCGTCGATCCTGGCGCTCGCGGCCTACAACGGGGGGCCCAGCCGCATTGCCCGGGTCGTTCGGGAGAACCCCGGGCTGCCCGAGGACGAGCTCTTCGAGTCGATCCCGCTCTACGAGACTCGCGACTACGTGCGTCGCGTTCTGCTATACGCGGAGTCGTACCGGGAGCTGTATCCCGAGACGGGTCTCAAGTCCCAAGTCGCAGGTCCCGCGTCCGGCCCCTCCTGAGACCTGAGACCTGGGACCTCTCTCACCAGCTCCCTTCCGGCACCACGAGGATCGACCGCCCGCACTCGCGCAGCAGACGGCGCGTGACCCCGCCGCCCCCAGGCCCCGCGCCGATCACGACCAGGTCGTGAGGCCGTTCGGAAAGCTCGGCCAGGATTCCCTCCGTCGGTCCCCCCGCCGGCCGCACGGAGTAGCGGCTGGCGACTCCGAGCTCGCGCAGCGTCGCGACACCACGCTCCAGGTGCGCGAGGGCGAGCGGCTGCGCCGCCTCGCCGGGCTTCAATACGTGGAGCAGCGTGGCCGTCGCTCCCAGGCGCCGCGCGAGCCAGCCTCCGGCGCGCACATCGGACTTGCCTGGCTCACCGACGGCCGTGCAGATCAGGATGCTCTCGGGCTTCTTGGGCCGGCCGCGCGCGGTCAGGAGAGGAATGCGCATGCTCGGAAGCAGTTCCTCGGCCACGCTCTCGGAGCGCCGGAGTCCGCGCAGGGACTCGATCTCCCCCGCGCCGACGACCACGAAATCGTACGGAGCCTCGGTCTGCTCGTGGGCGATCTGTTCCGCGGCGTCACCCCGGCGCACGCGCACGACCGCATCCGCGACACCAGCCTCCGCCGCCCGTCGCGTCAGGGCCTCGCGCATCGCATCCTGCTGCCGCTCGTCTTCGGCGACGCCGAGGATCGTCGCCGTGCCTCCGAGCGGCCGGACGATGTGACTCGCGAGCTCCAGGGCCGGCGCTATTCCCGACCCATCGTCGCACACGAGGAGCCGGGGCGTGGGCTGCCGGAGGATGTGCCACTGCTGGAGAACCACCCACGGGCGGTCGCCGGCCGGTGCCGCCTGGGCGGGCACCGCGACGTCGAGCAGAACGCTCTCTTCTCCGAACGGCAATGCCGGCACGAGCTGGCGCACTCCGGGCAGCGGAGGCAATCGCACGCGCACCCGGCGCGACGCCCCCGCGAACGTCTGCTCGACGATCTCGCCGCGGCCGAGCGACGGAGCGTCCGGCGCCGGCGCCGCTTCGGCGAGAGCGACATGCTCGGGCCGGATCAAAACCCGCACTCGATCTCCCTCGGCGTGGCGGATCTGCGGCGGGATTGGAAGTGCCAGAGACCCGAGGCGCACGCGGTGATCCTGGGCACTGCCGACGAGGATCGTCCCCGCGCCGAGGAAGGTCGCAACGAAGAGCGACTGCGGGCTCTGGTACAGGCCGTCCGGCGGGCCGACCTCGAGCAACCGCCCGCGGTCGATGACGCCGATCCGAGTTCCGAGTTCGAAGGCTTCCTCCTGGTCGTGCGTGACCAGGATCGTCGTCACGCCGAGCGTCTTCTGGATCTCCTTCAGGCTCTGCCGCAGCTGCGCGCGGATCTTGACGTCCAGAGCGCCGAACGGCTCGTCGAGCAGCAGCACGCGCGGCCGGTAGGCGAGGGCCCGCGCGAGGGCGACGCGCTGCCGCTGGCCGCCGGAGAGTTGATTCTCGTAGCGGCCCCCCAGGCCGCCCAGGCCGACGAGATCCAGCAGCTCCTCGCGGCGCTTGCGGCGTTCCGCCGCAGGCACGCCACGGATCCGGAGCCCAAATTCGATGTTTTCTTCCACGGTCATGTGGCGAAAGATCGAATAGTTCTGGAACACGAAGCCGATGTCGCGGCGTTGCGGCGGCAGGTACGTCACGTCGGTGCCGGCCAACCGAATCGTGCCTTCGTCGGGCAGCGTGAGGCCCGAGATCATGCGCAGGATCGTGCTCTTGCCGCTGCCGGAAGCGCCGAGCAGAACGAACAGCTCTCCCGTCTCGACCTCGAGGGACACGCGGTCGACGGGCACCTGCGTCGCGTAGCGCTTCGTGATGTTCTCGAGAGAGATGGACATCAGGTCTCTCTCTTTCCCGCGTACCGCACCAGGAAGAAGAAGATCAGGAATGAAAGAGCCGCGAGGACGGCCGCCACGGCGTTGGCCGTGGCGAGGTTGCCGGCTTCGAACTGGGCGAAGATGTAGA
>Ga0075433_10000151_pt1 | contig 37203 bp, 34 predicted proteins | sample RhiMethybrSRZTD2_FD_75299 | JGI IMG/M metagenome (GOLD analysis project Ga0075433, IMG submission 75299) | Populus rhizosphere microbial communities from Tennessee, USA - Rhizosphere MetaG P. TD hybrid SRZTD2 | ecosystem: Host-associated > Plants > Roots > Rhizosphere > Soil | place: USA... | reverse complement strand
GGTCTCGGGATTTGCAACAGTCGAAGAGTGGACCGATGCGTTCAAAGAGAAGCGCGCGCAGATCGTCGACCGTCGATGCGCGTAACCTGCGCCGATGTGCCAGATAACCCGGAGCGCTTCTCACCAATCGCACGCCGCCTTACCGTTCACCGTGTTTCCGACGTGCGTTGGCGAAGGCGGAGCAGCTGTTTCTCGTGGTGCCGGCCGTGCACCAGATGGAGGGTTCTCCACTGTGCTGCACTCAGCGCACCCAGAATCGGATGGTCGAGCAGCTTGATATGGCGCCCGAAGCGGGCTTCACACTGCGCGATGATCGCATCCATCGCCGCAAGCTTGGACCCGATCTCGGTTCTCACCTGCTCCACCGGCAGCCCCTTCGGCCGCACCAATCCGGGCGCCTCGAGTCCGGTGGGTATGTAGCGAAATCCCACGACCACGAACGTCATCGCGCGTTGCCTCATGGATGGCGTCGTCGCGAGTGGTGTGCCGCGGGCGATCACTTTCTCCAATCCTCGGGTCGTGCCGGTGTAGGTCAAGTACAGATGCTCCAGCACTTCCGCGGCGCACCACTTTCCTGGGAGATGCCAGCGCAACTGGTCGCTGGACATCCCTTGGACGGCTGACTCCAGCGAGTGTTTCAACGTGTCCAGGCGGGAATCCATAAAGCCGATCGATCATTGAACGAGACAGGACGACGTTTGTGACCGATTATCCAGTGAACGCCGGGTACTCGCGTCGTCTCACATTGGCGACGAGCGTGGCCATGACCAACAGCACCAGCGTGGTCGCTGCGGAACTGATCTCGTTGCGATACAGATGGAAGGCCGTCGCGCAGATCATCACGATCATGAGGCCGGCCGCCGCCCACGCCATGAGCCAGCGATGACGTCGGGCCAGCGGTGGAAGCGTGAGGCCGATGAAGGCCAGCACCTCCGGCACGCCGATGAACATCTGAAACCATCGCGGCATCGCAGCGTTCATCTGCTCCGCGATCGACGCGGGTGGAAACAGCATCATGAGGCCGTGCGCGAGAAACACGAGCGCCAACAGAATCTGACACGTCCACACGACGATGCGCATCGCTCGCCCGCTGCTGCGCACGCTGTGTGTCATGGAACTCGGAGTGGCGCGTTCGACGGTCGTGGCCATGATCGTTCTCCTTCGTCATCAAACGTTACTGGGCCGGCTGGTCCCACAACTGGCGCACCTCGGACTCACCGTCGCCGGCCACCTCGAGGAACTTCTTGATCCAGGGAATCGCCTCCTCTTTCGAGGGCGCTTGAATGATCGCCAAGCCGCCGACGATCTCCTTCGACTCGGCGAACGGGCCGTCGGTGACCGTGACTTTCCCCTTATCCTGTCGGATGCGAACCCCGAATGTGCTGGGCATGCACCCCTCGGCGCTCAGCAGCACGCCGGCCTGGACCCACTCGGCGATGAGCGCACCCATTTTCTCCTGATCTGCGGCGGACGGCGGGGCGCCCTCGCCCTTGGCGGACTTATACAAGCACAGGAAACGCGGCATGGCTGACTCCTTGAGACCGAACGTTGTGTGAAAGCGGTTACCCACTCGAGCCCGGGTTGTCGGTAAAACCTGCGCTCTATCATCACGTCGAACGAGGGATTGCAGAATCGACATGGTGATTGTGGGCGCATGAGGTTTGAAGATCTTGAACGATCTGGCCGGCCATGCCCGTCACACTCTGGCGCTGCGCTCCGTCATAGTAGCAAACGGCCGCGGCCGCGAATGGGACACGAGGAGCGAACTGATGAAGATCAAACTGACGAGCGTGTACGTGGACGACCAGGAAAAGGCCCTGCGCTTCTATACCGATGTGATGGGCTTCGTGAAGAAGGCCGACTTCAGCAACGGGTCGTTTCGCTGGCTGACCGTCGCCTCACCTGAGGACCCCGACGGCACTGAGCTGCAGCTGGCACTCAACGACAAGCCGGCAGCCAAGGCCTACCAGCAGGCGATGTTCCAGCAAGTCCAGCCCGCGGTGATGTTCTTCACCGATAACGTGCAAGCGGACTACGAGCGGATGAAACCGCGCGGCGCCGAGTTCACCATGCCGCCAACGGACGTGACCGCTTCGAAGATCGCCATGCTGAAGGACACCTGCGGCAATCTCATTCAGGTGACAGAGCTGAAGCGCTGGTAGACCGATGCCCACACCTGAGTGGCTCGCGGAGCAATTCGAAGCGCATCGACCGCGCGTGCGGGCGGTGGCCTATCGCATGCTCGGATCTCTGAGCGAGGCGGAAGACGCCGCGCAAGAAGCCTGGATCCGATTGAGCCGAACTGATGTCAGTGGCGTCGACAACCTGGGAGGGTGGCTGACGACGGTCGTGGCGCGCGTGTGCCTCGACATGCTGCGAACGCGAGCGTCGCGCCGGGAGGATCCCTTGGACGTGCACGTGCCGGATCCGGTGATCGCTCGCGCGCCCAGAGATGCGGGCGAAGGCCCCGAGGCAGAAGCCATGCTCGCCGACTCCGTTGGTCTGGCGCTGCTCGTCGTTCTCGAGAAGCTGGAGCCGGATGAACGATTGGCGTTCGTGCTCCACGATGTGTTTGGGATGACCTTCGAGGAGATCGCGCCCGTCGTGGATCGATCCGTCGTCGCCACCCGTCAGCTTGCGAGTCGCGCGCGCCGACGGGTTCAGGGTCAGGCGCCGACATCAGACACCGACCTGCGCAAGCAGCGCCGCGTGGTGGACGCGTTTCTTGCGGCCGTCGAGAACGGCGACTTCGAAGCGCTTGTCACCGTCCTCGATCCGGAGATCGTGCTGCGCGCTGATGGCGGATCGGTGAAGGGCATGTCGCGCTTCGTGCGCGGGGCTCAGAAGGTGGCGGCACAAGCGGCATCGTTCTCGAAGCTCGGGTTGTCTCATCACGTGGTGCTGGTGAACGGCAACATCGGCGTCGTGGCGCGTCTTCCGGACGGGCGCGTGCTTTCGGTGATCGGCTTCACGATTGCGGGCGGCAAGGTCGTCGAGATGGATATCCTGGCGGATCCAGACCGAATCAGCCGGCTCGATCTGTCGGCCGTCGAGCACTGAAACTCCTGGAGTGAACACAGTGGTCGGCAAGAGGTCTAAGACAACGGCACCGAAGTCGCGGCCCCGCACGGTCGCGAAGCCGGCTCTCCTGTCGGGCGGCAATCCTCAGATCGCCAAGGGCGACGGCGACGCGCCCGTGCGCGCCTACATCGCGGCGATGCCGGGATGGAAACGCGAGGTCGGACGCCGTCTCGATGCGCTCATCGTGCGCACTGTTCCCGGCGTGCACAAGGCGGTCAAATGGAACTCGCCGTTCTACGGAGTCGCGGGCGACGGCTGGTTCCTCAACTTTCATTGCTTCACGAAGTACGTCAAGGTGGCGTTCTTCCGCGGCACGTCGCTGCGTCCCGTTCCGCCGGGCGAATCCAAGCACGACGAGGTGCGCTACTTCGACATCCACGAGGACAATCGAATCGACGAAGATCAATTCACGGAGTGGGTGCAGCAAGCGAGCCGATTGCCGGGCGAACGAATGTGACGCGCAGCGCGAGGACAACGACATGACGAAAGCCGAAAAGACGGGGGATGATTGGCGGGGTGAGATGCTCGATCGGATCCGAGCTCTCATCAAGCAGGCCGATCCTGACGTGGTTGAGGAAGTGAAGTGGCGGAAGCCGTCGAGTCCTGCTGGAGTTCCCGTCTGGTCACACGACGGGATGATCTGCACCGGCGAGACGTACAAATCGGCTGTGAAGCTCACCTTCGCCAATGGTGCTGCGTTGGAGGATCCTTCGGGTCTCTTCAACTCCAGCCTCGAGGGCAACACCAGGCGTGCCATCGATTTTCATGAGGGCGACAAGATCGATGAGAAAGCGCTGAAGTCGCTCATTCGCGCCGCCGTGGCGCTGAACAAGTCGGCGCGAGGCGCGAAGAGGCCAAAGAGCGCGTGAAGCGCGGGTCGATTTCATTCCACGCTGATCTGCAATTGATAGTTCACCGCGGGATCGCAGTACGCTCCGCGGCGGACGACTTCGACGCGATACTCGCCGGTCTCGGGCACGGGTCCGGCCCATTGACGCTGCGCGTCGCTGGCCCCGGGCCCAGTTGGTGCGAGCGTGCGGTTGCCGGACTGCTGAACGATTCGCAGCGCTCCTTGTTCGACACTCACGCGCCTGAGCTGCGCGTTGAGCAGCTCGCCCTTGCGCACGTTCACGAGATAGACGTCGACGTTGTCCGCGCTCAGGCGGCCGGAGTACACGTTCTGACCTTTGCCCCATCTGAAGATCACGCGTCGCGGCTTGCCCGCGAGGCTGGCCCCGTAGCCGGGTGGCAAGATGATGCGCGTGATCTTCAACCCATCAGCGCCGCGATCGACGCGGATGCGGCCGTCGCCGATGAACATGCCTCCCGCATCGACGCCGATCGCGTACTTCGCGGGCACAGATCCGACACGCGGCACTGCGCTCTGCTCGATGAGGCAGCGGACTTCCGGCGGGAACGCGACATCCCACAACTTGAGCAGCGTGGCTTGATCAACGATGGGCACCGCCATGCCGCCGGCATCGACGACGAGCCGATAGCGCACCATCCGGGCGACACTGTGGCGATCCGATGTCGCTAGCGCGTCGAGAAGCTTCTGTCGAAATGCCTCCGCCTCTTTCTCTTGAGCGGTCTGCGCGAGCAGCGGTATCACTGTGGTCAGAGCGAGGCACAGAACGAGGCCAATCTCTCGGGCACGCACGGCGTATTAGAACCCGATTGTTTCTAAACGAGCCGTCGCGCAAGGATTCGTCGCGCGCGGTACGAGCGACAATCCCTTCGGGCTGAAAGTGTTACCTATGTGCCCGGAATGAACTGTCACCCATGTGACCGGAATGGACCTGATCTGATTGGTCGGGGCGACTGGATTCGAACCAGCGACCCCCTGCGCCCAAGACCAAATCTTGCCATTCATTGAAACATGTTGCAGGTTGTTGCCTGCAACTCATTTGAATTGAGCGTGTTGCCGAGACGAGTGCGGCCGCTTGTAGATACCTGTGGAATCCAAGTGCGGGCGCGCACTACAGAATCATCTACATCGCGGCCGGCCTGGGCGCGTTGCTCATGACTGGGAAGCAGGGATTCAATGTAAACGGTTATCAACCGTTTGCTGCCATTCGCCAAGGCTTTGCCGACTCCTTCGGCTTCTAGATTTGCCCGACTTAGTGCTCTTCGGTCGCCTCGCCGCGTTGCCGTCACTGGTTGGCCGACCCGAAATCGGCGCTGGCAGCGGAGGCGCTGCAACCGACTTCTGCCGACGCTGAGTTCGGACCAGACCGCAGTACCAGCCAGAAGACCTCCGAGATGACACTGGCAATCGGTTAGTTGCCCGCGTCGAGACATTGATTTGGCAGCAGTCCGGCTCACTGCGTCTACGAATCTGACAGAACCGTCCATAATCCCAACGCGCGCAATCCGAGACGCCGTTCGGAATCACTATCGCAAACGTTAGTTAACTCGGGTTCATTTGTCTCAACCAGGACCCTGCACTTTTCTGTGCAAAGCGTAGACGATTCTTCTTGACTCACTCCGGCGGCCTCCTGAGTATGTCGCCACACACGTCCTAACGACCGAATGGGTGGACTTTGTCCTGACGTTCGGTCATCGGAACGCATGGCATCCGTCGATGGAGTCGCGCTGTGCACACCGTGCTCATCTCCCCTAGAAGATCGGTTCTCATCGCCGGACTGATTTCACTAATGCTCGCTTCGCCATTGCGAGCGCAAGATCCAACACCCTTGCCACCAGCAATGGTGGAGGCGGAGTCAGGGGGCTTCCACGCAGAGCGTAGCTACTTCTCGCCAGAACCATGGGAACACTACGATCCCATGACCGGCAATCTGCTCCTTACTTTTACCGACTTGGTCCTGTCTGGGAACGCGGGGCGCGATCTGGCGTTTCAGCGAACGTGGAACAACACCTTTTCAAGGCTCAGTCAAACTTTCCAATTCGGCACGTCTCAGTGGACATTCGGATTCCCAGGGATGGTCATGCGCGTCGTGAAATACGCTGATGTTCTGACGCGCGACTATGAGAACAAGCAATTGGATTACCTCATCGCGTCCTCGCCAAAGTTATTGATGGCCGACGGGTCTGAGTTGGCGACAGTGTTTGTCGAGAAGCCGACTAACGATCCGGCGACGCGCCGCTGGGTGATATCTGGCGATTTGAAAAAATACGACATCGTCAATAACCAGCTGTGGATGCCAGATGGCACACGATGCACTTACGACGCGGATGGATTTCTGGCTGAGATTCGAGACCCATTCGGTAACATCGTGACGCTCGATCGCGGTACTCCCGGGCAACTGGTGGTTACTCAGTATTTAGGCGGTGCGGAGACACGTGTTGTCGTCTTTGACGTCGACAGTAATAAGCGACCTACCCGGATGAGATATCGCCCTCTTCCAGCGGTTCCAGAACGAGTGTGGGAGTATGGATACGATGATATTGGAGGCAGACGAGAAATTACCTCGGTCACCACGCCGGAGAACATCGCATGGCTATTTACGTACGAATGGAACGCTCCCGCATTACTGCCTTACCTCACAAGTGTTACTTCGCCCACTCTTGGTCACGTGGATTACCATTACATTTCAAGGCGACGCTTTGATCCCTACTATCCGAACGATGAGTCTAAGAGTAGCTGGGAAATGTGTCTGTCTGAGCACATCACGAGCAGTGGTCCTACCGGAACTGCGCACGGGGTTTGGGCTGTTGACTATAGCCCGGACGACGGCACGTATTCAAGGTCGACCACAATTACAATGCCATCGGCGGCCTCGGTTACGTTCACTTTCGGTCCGTACGTCGGCGTCGATGCCAATAATGCTATCTCTGGCGTTATTGGTGTCACGAAGCGAACCGTGAAGTCCTCAGCAGGAATTGAGCTCGAAACAGAAGACGTTAGCGCGGTGGGCGTTAAGACGACCAATTGGGGCGTCCTCACCGGACAAGTGAGGCAACGCACTCTTCGAAGGCCGAACGAGAGCGCCACCACATACACGACGACGTTCACGTACGACCCACTCTTTCCCAGTCAGTACCATCGCCCGTCGAGTATCACCGAGACCGGTGAGCTCACTCGAACGACCAACTTCAACTACCGTCATTACAACACCGCGACGCTCTACCGAGTCGGACTCCCAGTGAATCGACAGATTCATGTCGATGGCGATCAACAGGACTTCTGGACGTTCTGGGACTATTTCGACGATACGGGAGCTGTGAAATCCGTGACCCTGCCTGGCTTGACGACTCGGTACACCTATTCGTCCGAGGGAAACGCGGCCACGGTAACGGATCCCCATGGTCAGGTGACCACGTACACATACAGCTATGGTCAGCCCACGACGATTCAGACCCCGAAGTACACGATCACGCGCGGGATCAATGCTGATGGCACGCTTGCGTCCGAAACGCGCGGCGCTCGAACCACGCTGTACACCTACGATGACCTGATGCGGCCGACGAAAGTCACACCGCCAGGAGGTAGCAACTTCACACAGACCACTTACGAGACGACGGCGGAGGGAACGTCCGTCCTTGTCCAACGGGGCAATTCGTGGACGCGCACAACGCTCGATGGCTTCGGCAGGCCAATCGCGACCGTCAACAGCGTCGGAGTGAGGACGACGACGACGTACGATGCCGAAGGGCGAGTCGAGCACGAGGGCATCCCGTACTCCACCGGGCTCAATCTCTGGACGCAGATTGAGTACGACGCGCTCGGTCGAGTGACGAAGCGCACCAATCCAGATGGCTCGTACAAAGAGTGGGTGTACGCAGGTCCGCTGGTGCGACTCAGAGACGAAAACGCGCCGCGCGAGACCACTCAACGATGGGCGGCGTTTGGGCATCCTGATGATCGATGGCTCGCCGAGGTCATTGACGCGAAGAGTCAGCACTGGAGTTACACCTACAACGCGGTCGGATCGCTGAAGTCGGTCACCGCGCCAGACGGGAGATCTCGGACGTGGGAGTACAGCAATAACAATCTACTCATCAGGGAGACCCACCCGGAATCCGGGATGACTCAGTATTTCTATCTTGGCGATCTGCTGTCACGCAAGGATGACGCGAACGGCAACAGCTTCACGTACACCTACGACAGTAATGGGCGCCTTGCGACCATCTCGGTCGGCGGCAAATCGACGAACATCACATACGAGCCGGACTCCGATCACAAGCAATCGATCACTGCACCCAATGCATCCACTATGTACGTCTATGACGAGGCGGGCCGAATCACGGAACGGAAGGATGCCATCGGAGCGTATGTGTTCTACTCGCGCTATGCCTACGACGCGAACGACAACATCGTGCAGATCACCTATCCCTCTCACCGCGAGATCCAGTATCAGCACGACTCGGAGAACCGCGTCACGCGAGTGTTCGAGCCGATCACGCCGCCTCGCGATTACGCATCGGCGTTTACCTACCACCCGTCCGGAGCGCTGAGCTCGTATACAGCGGGGAACAGCATTCAAACGGTCATCAGCTACGACCTCCAGCGGTACTGGATTCGCAGCGTTTCGTCGGGTGCGCTGCAGATCAGTTATGACAACTACGACGGCGTCGGCAATGTCGGCACCGTCACCGACTCACGCGCCGGGATGAACCAGCAGTTTACGTACGATGAGTTGGATCGCCTGAAGACGGCGACCGGTCCGGTCAGCGAGGTCTTTGAGTACGACGTACACGGCAATCGCACCAACGCCAATGGGGCGACCTACACGTACGAGCCGCAAGGGACGCTGCGATTGCAGTCACGGAGTGGCATCGCCTATACCTACGACAACAATGGCAACTTGAAGACGGCAGGGCCGAACTCGTTCACCTACACGCCCGAGAACTGGTTGGCCACTGCGGTACTGCCGGGTCCGACGCGAACCTACGTCTACGACAGCGACGGCTGGCGGTCCAAGCGGACCACACCGGATGACAAGATTTTCTACACGCGCGGCCTCGCGAACGAGGTCCTGACGGAATGGCACTACACGTCCTCCGGCACGCGTGCCCGCGACTACGTGTATGCGGGAGGGCGACTGATCAATGCGATCGACCGAACGACGCCGCTGCCATCGGGGTGCGGTGGCGCGGAGCGGCCCGACGGCACACCCATCCCAATCACGATCGGCACGGCGGGTGGGTCGGCAAGTGTGACGTTCGAGGGCAGCGGCTGCCGCCGCGTGAGTGTGAAGGTGACGCAAACCAGCGGCAGTCTGGGATGTGGCTGGTACATTGAACTCCGGCGCACCGACACGAATGCGCTGGTAATTGGCCCGGCGAACTCCTGTCTCTCGGTCGGATTCTTGGACGCGGTCGAACTCCCGATCGGCGGGCTGTACAGCGTGACCGTGAGAGCCGCGGCCGGCAGCATTGGTTCGGCGAATATTCAAATCTACGATGTCGTCGATGTCTCGACGCCGATTACCTCCGATGGATTGCCTGTGCCCGTCGATCTGCTCACGCCCGGACAGAACGCCCGCCTTCCGTTCACCGGCACGAATGGTCATCGCATGAGCCTGCTCGTGAACACCGACTCCGGGAATTTCGGGTGCGGGTGGAAAGCGGAGATTCGTCGGAAGGACACCGATGGCTTGATTGGCATGAGCGCGACTTCTTGCCTCAGCGGCAACTTCTTGGAGCCGGTCGTCTTACCATCGGATGCTGAGTATGTCGTCGTCGTCAATCCCGTGGGCTATTCCGTCGGCAGCGCAGCGGTGCATCTGTACGACGTGGCCGACGTGACCACAGCGATCACGTCAGGTGCTCCAGCCATGACGGTTGACCTCACCATTCCTGGCCGCAATACCCGTCTGGAATTCAGCGGTCTCGCAAACCAGCGCATGAGCGTGTGGGTAACGGTGACAGGCGGCAACCTTGGCTGCCCCTGGTCGATCGAAATTCGACGCAAGGATACTGACACGCTGGTCGGAACCCCTTCATCCGGCGTCAATCCCGCAACGTCCTGTTTACAAAGTGGCTTCCTGGAACCGGTCCCCCTGCCCATCGATGGGAACTACGTCGTCGTCATAAACCCTGGGGGCAGCGCGACTGGAACGGCCACCGTTCAACTCAATACAGTCGTTGATGCGACCGGCACGATCTCGGCTGATGGCGTTGCTGTTCCGATCGCGGTGATCACCCCAGGTCAGAACGCTCGTCTGACCTTCGGTGGTACGACCACGCAACGTGTCAGCGCCACGGTCACCATCACCAACGGGACCTTCGGGTGTATCTGGAATGTGCGCATTTTGAAGCCGGACAACACGCCGCTCGCGACCGATCGGCCCTCGTGCTACAACACGACGTTCTTCGAACCGTGGACGCTGCAGACCACGGGGACACACACCCTCGTAGTAGATCCGCAGACGTACTTTACAGGCGGAGCATCCGTGAACCTGTACAACGTGCTCGCGGATGTGACAGGCACGTTGACCATCAATGGCGACTCGGTTCCGGTCGCGCTGACGACGCCTGGGCAGAATGCGTCGCTAACCTTTACGGCGGCACAGGGCCAGTCCGTCACCGTTCGCCTGACTGCCAACACGATCACAGGAGGCGGCGGATACGCGTCCGTCTCGTTGATTAAGCCGAATGGTCAACTGCAGACGAGCGGCGGCTCATTCGCGTCCAGCTTTAACCTCACGCCCCAGACACTCGTGAGTGGCACATATACGGTAAAAGTGGATCCGAGTTCCTCGGCTACTGGCAACATCACCGTACAGGTCACGAGTCCGTAGGGGGAGTGACGATGTGGATGGCACGTTTGGCAACGGGTTCAGCTTCCTTCGGAAAGGCGGTTGGCATGACTCGGCTCTCTGCGCTTCTGCTGGTGACTCTGCTGACCAGCGCGGGCATCGCCAGCGCTCAGGACACGGTGATTTACTACCACACGGACGCGATCGGGTCGGTGCGGATGATCACCGATGCGAACGGGGGCGTAGTCACGAGGTACGACTATTTGTCGTTCGGCGGCGACTGTGCCCCCAATCCGCCCTGCACCGCGCAGTCACCGGACACGCATCAATTCGCCGGGAAAGAACGCGACACTGATACCGGGCTAGACTACTTTGGCGCGCGCTACTACGACAGCATCAGCGGGCGGTTTACGACGGTGGACCCGTTGCTGAATATCCAAACGGCTATTCGCGATCCGCAACAGTGGAATCGGTACGCCTATGTTCTCAACAACCCCGTGAGGTATACGGACCCTGATGGTCGGTGCGTCGAGGACCTCTGCGCAGTCGAGTTTGCTATGGGTTTGTTGGCGATAAAGGCGACTCAGGACGTCGCTGGTTACCTTCAATCACCTCAGGGGCAAGAGCAACTGAGAGTAATGGTTAGTAGCCTTGGACAGATGGTCACTACTGCGACGGAAGGTGTGCGTTCGTGGTTCCCGACAGAGACGAGGCCAGGCAGGCTCGGAAAGCCAGATCATAGGGCGACCGTTGAAGAGGAGGCCGCAAGAATCGCAGGCCGACCTGAACGTTTTATACCAACGCTAGGCGGTAAGAAAGACGTCCGCATAGCTGATGCTGTGGGCACAAATCCTGAAACCGGCGCACCCGAGATCGTTCAAGTGTACCGCCCCACACCAGCCGGCAATGTCCCGAAGCGAGAAAAGGACGCCGCGGCGGATATCGAGAGGGCCACAGGTGTAAAACCAACGATGGTTCCAGTCCGACCGCTGCCGGCACCGAAGAAGTCGCCCGAAGAGGAGGTTCATTGAACATGGGTCGTCAGATTCTCTTTCACGCGCTCGAGACCGATTTGAGACATTTTCTCGACTTTGTCTCGTCGCGTGACCCCGTGACAGCTACTCCGACGGACTCTGACCAGAATGGAATTGAGGACCTAGTGAATCCAGCGGAGGAGACTCGGGTAATGACGTTATGGAATAGGGCGGTGGTTCCGATGATTCGGCGCGACCTTGTCAAGCGCCCGCCGGCTCCAGATTACTATCGAATTCCGTACTCCTTGCCGGTACTCGAACTGTCCCCCTCGCAGCGAGTGGTCTGGAGCGGCCAGCCGGCTTTACTGGGCGGGCGGTTATATGGCTTCTCCTTCGACGGCGCACCGACGAGTTATGCCGATTGGTACACAGCCCTTAGTGGCTGGATTCGATCGCACTTCGCGAAGAACCCACTGGTGCAGCTGCGCGGCTACGTCGGGCCAGCAGCTCTCGACTGGTTCAAGCAGGGGGGCATTCTGCTTCCTGGGACTGAGCCCGCTGTAACATCTGAGTGGAAATCGTTTGTCGAAGCCCAACAAAGCATCCGGACTACGCTTCCGTAATACTCTGACCGCGTTCTGACCCTCCTTGTCGGCTCCTGGGTCAGCCTGAAGATCCAGCAGTTTCGCCGTGCGCTGGCACTCGTCACTGCCTGCGCGCGCGTCGTCCCTGAGGACGGTGTGAAGAGTATCTTTGTGTGATCGTTACGGGCAGCGACAAGCGCCCGCACTTCTCAGGACCTGCGTACATCAGGCGCGGTTCGCGTACCGTTGATCCGTCCGAGCGGGAGCACGAAGCGCTAGTTGCCGAACACAACAGCAAGACGCGCCGGATTCTTCAGTTCGTCGGGAAGACCGTACGCGTCAAGAGGATCCGCAGCGGGCGTGCGGCCGAACTACTTGGACGCGTGGCATCGGCATCAGTGATGGGAATCGCTGGGCACATGCCCTTATCCTCAAGCTTAGGATTCTGATGCGCCAGCTTCCCATCGATCAGGTGCGTCACGCGATCTCGATGGTTGACGATTTCTCGTCGGGCATCAACGTACGAGTACGGACCGGCCTTCGGATCGTCCTCTTCCGCCTGCACTTGTATCTCGCCGATGATCTCTTCCTCGATTTCGCCGAGGAGAAGAAGAAGTCGCCCCTTCACCCGGCTTGGCAGAAACATCTCTCCCATAAGCCCTTTCTGATCTCGATGCGGAATTTAGTATTATCCCGCGCAGCCGGCAAGACGTCGGGCCACCACGGCACCGATAATTCTGCGTGGCGGATGCCAAGGCCGCCATCGAAGCGTGGCGCATCGATTACAACACCGTGCGGGCCCACAGCTTGCTGGCCGGTCGTACGCCGCAGCAATTTGCCGCGCTCTCTGGGGGTGCTCGCAAGCCACGGTTCGCTCGCACCAACGAGGGACTTAAACTCGAGGACCTCTCACTTTCCGTGTAGCGAATTTTGCGGGCAGGTCAAGGTGAACGCGATTCTCGACGGTGACCGTGTTTTGGTCAATCCGCGAAAGGCGCCTTGCGCGATTTGGACCTCTACGTCGATGTAGTATTCGGACCGTCGACCGAGTTCGGGTTAACGTGGCCGGGGCGACTAGCCTCGAACGCTGTGATCGGACTCCGATACGGGATGCGGTCTCACGAGTTCAGCTCGGCCAGAAGGCGCTTCGCAGCGTCGTATTCCGGATTCACGTTCAACGCCCTCAGGACGTAACGCTTTGCGAGTTCGGTTTCGCCCACTTTCTTTAGCATTCGGCCGAATGTCATATTCGCCACCGGATCATCCGGCTCTAGTTCGACGGCCCGGAGATAGAGACGCCGGGCTTCCTCCCATTCTTGCTGGTCTTCGTAAAACGTCGCCAAAGCCCATAACGGAAAAGCCCGCTCGGGAGCCGCAGCAATCGCCTCCTGAAACTGCTTCAGAGCGGCATCAGGCTCGGCATTGCGCCAGAGGTGGTTGCCCAAGTACACATACGCCCACGCGTCTGTCTTGTCGAGAGACGTTGCGCTCCGTAAGTGGTATGCCGCATCAGCACTATGGAGACTCTTGCTAAGTAGCCATCCTAGCTCTCGATGGGCGTCAGCGTAGTCTGGGCTATGTTGCAGTGCCAAACGAAACAGCTTCTCTGCATGCTCTGTGTCGGTGTCTCGAATGAGCATTCCGTAATTGAAGTAGGACTCTTCGTACGACGGGTCAATTTCGATCGCTCTCTTGAAATCTTTAGCGGCCTCATCATTGCCCAGCTCTCGACGAGCCACTCCGCGTAGGCAGTACGCCAAGGCACTTTCCTCCAGCGCCAGTACGTCGGACAGAAGCGCATCCGCCTTTTGAACATAACCTTCGTCTATCAAAATGGAGGCAAGGCCGATATAGGCGACCGGTAATCGTCTATTGGCGCCTATCGCCCGTTCGAATGCATCTTTCGCCTCGCTCGTGAGCCCGAGTTTTCGGGCAAGCCTCGCCAAACGACAGTAAACAGCGCCATCGGGATGCACAGCAGCCAGATGTCTCCATGTCTCCAGCGCTTGTTGAGTATCACCGTCGTCCTCCAGCTGCCGCGCTCTATCGAATAATCCTTGGGCCGTTTCCATGTCAGGGCTCGCCGTCGATATCGTCGACATCCGACAGGTACTCGATTCTGTTCAATTCATTGTCCAGGCGCTGCTCACTCTTCTTCTTGCTCCGCAAGAGGAGTGACGCTTGCCGATCCTTCTACAGTTCCCGTGTGGTCGTTGTCATCTGCGTACCGCAGTCAATCTCGAATAACCACGGCGCCTGCCGAGTGACCAATAAGGTGAACGCTCTGATACGGAGGCTGGTTCGTGCCGATGGACGATCGGTCGCGGAGGATCTGCGTGACGAAGCCGTTCAGTCGATCCGCGGACTTCTCGATTTTGTTCCGCGTGCATTCGTAGTCATAGAAGAACAAATCGGACGATGCCAGCATCGCGTCGTAGGGCGACACGTCGACCAATTCCTGCACATGCTGCCAGGTGCCGATCGAATCGCCACCAAAGCCGTGTACGAAAATCAACGCGGTCGTCGGCGGCAGCGAAAGAGCCGCCAGAACGTAGGAGCCGGGAAAATTCGTGATGTACCCGACTCGGTGCATCTTCCTCCCCCCTTACTGGAGCCAAGTCGCAAGTATAGCGAGGATCTCGGTGACGTTGTCGACTGGCCACGAGGCGGTCGCTCAATGCGCGAGGTCGAGAATTGCGGAAAGAGAAATGCGTCGCGCCCGCTGATCAAACTTGTGTGAAAGTTGGACTGCCTCCGCACACTCCCGAGAGCGAGAGAACCATTAAACTCAGGAACGAGGGCGAGCCACGAATCGTCGATGGGTGAATCGGTGGATCAAAGTCCGCCACAAACCGCATCTGGCCGCAGCGATCGTCGAAGTCTTGCTCAACGTCTCGAAGGTTGCGCCCCGCGTGAGTCTCGCGATGTGATCAGGCGCACGAACGTCCTACCCGAATTAATTACGGTTTCCCCTCGGACGAAAATGGAGCCACTGTCTCGCTGGAAGGGACTTCCACGAGCACGAGTCCACCCTGCAAGAGAATCTCTGTGCCACTCACGTACCTGTACCGCAGTTCCGATCGAGTAGCAGGCCTGCCCAGTCCCTTGAGCAAGTACTGAGATTTGCGAAGAAGCAGTCCCTTTGTCTCTTCGAAAACCTGACAATGGTTATACCCGCCGACAGCCTCAGAACAATCGACCCACTCGCCGCCGTCAATACCACCAGCCCATTCCGCACTCGGCGGCACTGTAGCCGGGCGTTGCGGGGGGTAGCGGTGACACGCTTCTGCAAGCGCGACCGCGAGCAGCGCAATAAGTGAACACGAGAGTACCGACCGATGACAGTTACCGACCATTGGCGCAAGTGGAGCTGTAGCCTCCGGTGGAGTCCCATGTCTGCACGCACGCGGTTGCTCGAGGCATTCCATTCCACCCTTTTGGATAATATGAGAACTTAGAATCGAAAGTCATCCTGTCGAAGATTCCCAGTGGCGTTGTGAATCCGTTGTCCATCGGCGCATCGCGTCCTGCGGCTCTCAGGGTTTGCACCCAAACGACCTCCGCGATTCACGTGCGGCGTCAGTGGCAGCGAACTGAGCTGTGCAGTGGCACCGCGCCTCAGGAGGGACGGGAGCGTCGACCTAACGCGGCGCCCAAGCCGACCATTGCGAGCAGAATCACAGCGGCTACCAAACCGCCACCCCCTACAACCAGCGGGTTGCCATCTGGAATGTAACGCGATGACGTAAAGGTGTCGCTGAGGGCGTTCAGCACGGCGTGCATGACGGCAACGACCAGTACGCCCCCGCCAGATGCGACATACAGCCACGTGAAAGGAAATGCTGTTAGCGCAACAGTCCCGATGAAGACGGGGAGCACAGCCCACAAGGGTTGCCCAGGGTAGTTGAGCCCGATCAGCAACATCGGAAGGTGCCATATGCCCCAGATCGCGGCGAGAACGAACGTGGCCCTTAGTTGGCCTAGCGGAAGTAAGCGCGGCAGAAGGTATCCTCGCCATCCGTATTCCTCACCGATCGTGAGCGGGAGCGTCAAGACTCCTCCAACAAACAAGACGGTCGCGAACGTCACCACTGGAGACCGCGGCCATTCGAATCGAGCGAGGCCGGCCGTCGTGTCGACGACAACGACGCTTGCGACGAACAGCGCCGGCGCCGTGACGGCGATCACGTAGTGTTGCCATGGCCGTCTCACGCCGAGCGATCCCCGCAATGGTTCGCGATGCAATCGGCGCATGATCAATGCCGCCATCGCTGGTCCGAACATGCCGAGGGCAGCGCGTGCGGCTCCTGCGTCGGCGAGCGCGTTCGGCAGTGGCTCGGTCAGACTCAAACGACTCAGGTGAGGCCATACGAGCGGCATCCACCAGAGCCAACTTAGCGCGTACGCGAATCCGCTGAATCCGACGACCTGCTGCCACCGCGGGGGCGTCGACGACTGCTCCACGCCCGCGGAGTGACCGGCCTGCGGCGAGATCCCAAACTTCACGCTCACCACAGCCTCGTAACACCAGGAGGTGCGACGTCAGCGACCGCAGCCACTGGAGGGTTGTAAAAGCGCTCCCATTGATAAGTGTCCAGCGGGAAGTCGTCCATGTGGACAATCTGACCGCCTTCCATCCGAAAGTGCATCAAAACACAAATGTCATGGACTGCGGGATCCCACCGGCGGTTCATGCGAATGTATTCCACAGCCCACGCGTCGCTCGAGCTCGCCGCCATTCCAATGAGATCCAGCTTGTACTTGTCGCCAGTCATCGCGATGAGGCGCTCGCGGAAGGTCATGTAGCCATCCCAGCCGTGATACACACCCGACATCGCGCTGTTCCCGACGATGTTGACCACCACGTTGTCGGCAATCGCCTGGCGCATCACTGCAGCGTCGCCGCGCCAGAACGCGTCGTACATCGTGGCCAGCAGCTGATAGTTTGCCGGCGACGTTGCGCGATCGCTATGGAGCAGTTTCGCCCGCGAGGAATGGCGAACTGAAACGGGATCGTTTGAGGTCGGCTCTCGCGGAGGTGTCCAGTAGCCGTCGTACTGGTGCTGTTCCTCCGGGATAACCCACAATTCCGACAGCCCTCCCGCGCGCATCTTCATCCAGTTCGAAATGCGAAGCGTCCAGAGGTGGTCTGGGTCGTCCGCCCGATTGATCCGGACGACCTCGCGGGTAAACGCATGCTCACCGGACACGGAGAACACCGGCACCTCCATTTCGAACACGCCACCGTTGTGCAGCGCGATGTTCGACATGAACTGCCGGAACCCGTTGACGCCCCAGTACTCACCTGCATTACGGCCGGTGCCCGGTACGTGCATGACGAAATCGGGCGACAAGAATCGCGTAGCGGCCTCGACATCGCCGCTCACGAACGCCTCATACAGATCGCTGATGATTGCGGCGTTCTGTTCGGACGTATCCGCCGAGATGCTCGATCCCGTAGAGACTGTCTGGTCGATCACCATTTCGAACTCCTCTCGCCTACCAGTCGGCTGTGATCTGCGCGCGACATGAATGAGCAACCGCAATGCCGGACCTCGAAACTCCTAAATACATGCGATCTACGTGGAATGTGTGCCTGGCTGGCGCCGTGGGATACACAACGGAAATTCGTGATCGCGAGAAACCGCTGCCGAGGACCTTCGTTGGTCAGCCTGAAGGCGTGCCGTCTTGTCGAAGCCGCTGCATGCGCTGCGCTGGGCGGACCTCCCGAACTGCGGCTTGCATGTTGCTCAAGCAGTCATTCACTGGAGGCGACATGAACAAGGTGATCGCGGTGGTTGGAATCACACTCGCTGCTCTCGCGGCGGACGCATGTGGGGACCGAACACCGACGAGTCCATCAGCAGGGGCAATCGTCACGTTCGCCGTGGCCGACGAGACCTTTCGTGTGTGGCTGACGAGCGCAGACCAGATTGCCGCCGCACGCGCGGCGCAGAGTGGCAGTCGAGCACGGATCCCCAGTGGTCGGGTCCTGCCCGGTGCTCAGGTCAATTCAGGATGGAGTTGGCACATGGAGGACGTCGTGTTCGCCGAGTTCACGATCGAACTGTGCGACGGACGCCCGTCCGATGTCGAGCGCGAGGGAATCACGTTCGCTGGCGGGCGCTTCTGTCCGTGGACCGCACGCATCGTTCGCATCGACGAGCGATGACCTCGTAGGGCGAGCTGCGTGAGGGTTCAGTGAATGCCGTCCGCCTGGATACCGAGCGACTTGAGCCGCGACGACAATGTTGAAGGCTTGACCCCAAGGAGCGACGCGGCGCCACCGGCGCCGTAGATACGACCACCGGCGTGCCGCAGGGCCGCGGCGAGGTTCGCCCGCTCGCGCCGCCGCCATTCAGCCTCAGTGATGATGCTGTCAGCGGAATCTGGGTCGGTCTCGGAAAGCGTCGCCGCCGTCAGAACAGGATTGAAGACGCCATCCAGTCGTAACGTGCCGCCGGATGCGAGGATGACCGCCCGCTCGATCACGTTCTGCAACTCTCGAACATTCCCCGGCCAGTCGTAATGCTTCAGGCGTTCGATGGCGTCGACGGACACACGCGGCGCAGGGACGCCCAGCTTCTTCGCGCAGGCCTTCACGAAATGCATCGCGAGTAGCGGGACGTCATCACGTCGAGCGCGCAACGGGGGCAGCTCGATGGGAAATACGCTCACGCGATAGAACAGATCCTCCCTGAATCGACCCGCGCGAACGCGCGTCTCGAGCTCCTGGTTGGTTGCGGCAATAACGCGCACATCCGTGTTCCGGGTCCTGTCCTCGCCCAGGCGCTCGTACTGACCCTCCTGCAACACGCGGAGAAGTTTTGGCTGCAGATCCAACGGGAGATCCCCGAGTTCATCGAGGAAGATCGTGCCACCATTCGCCACTTCGAAGCGTCCCGCTCGGTCTCTCAGCGCACCGGTGAACGCCCCCCGGGTGTGTCCGAAGAATTCGCTCTCGAACATCTCGCGCGGGATGGCGCTGCAGTTGACGCGGACGAACGGGCGACCGGCACGCCTCCCTCGCTCCTGGATTTCACGGGCGATTAGCTCCTTGCCCGTGCCGGATTCCCCCAGGATGAGCACCGTCGCATCGGTGCCGGCCACGACTTCGACCTGCTTGAGGACTCGCCGCAGCGTACGACTCCGACCAATGACGCGGCCAAATGCCAGCGCCGCATCGACTTCCTCACGGAGATAGGTGTTTTCGCGCTCGAGTTGTTCGCGCAATTGCTCGTTTTCTGCGAAGGCACGCGCCTGCGCGATCGCCACTGCCGCATAGTCTGCGAGGGTGCGCAGCCAGCGGAACTCGTCCGAGCTGACGGCCGCGCGCCGAAAGAGTGCGACCACACCGACCGTGTCGCCTCGAAACACGAGTGGCTGACCGGCGAAGGCCACGATGTGCTCGCGTGCGACCCAGTCCGGGTCCGCCCAGTGGTCCGACGCGACGTCGTTAATCAGCAGTCCGGTGCCGGTGGCGGCAATCGTCCCGACTTTCCTCACCGCAAGGGGCAGTCGAGCAAAGCGGCCGTCCGTGCTAGACCAGTCCGTGTTTCCGTCCGAGGACGTGCCTGCACTCGCCACGAGGTGCAGGCACCTGCTGCGATTGGCACAGGAGGAGGCGAGCTGGCACGTGTGACAGCGATCACCTCGATCAATCAGCCAGACACGCGCGAGAGCCACGCCGTCCTGCCGGCGAAGGCCCTCGACAATCCGAGTCAGCACTGCCTCGAGCGAACGTTCGCGCGCACCGGCGAGTGCGACATCCTGCAACGCTTCAAGGTCCATGGCGCACCTCGAACGCTGATTGAACGTCAGACAGAGCTGGCGCGCTGGTTCAAAACACCGACGGTTTGTCTGATCTTCCGAGTTTGTAGCGGGATCTCCAGCGACCGCCGCCGACGGGGTGGGACAGGGGGCGGTCACAAGAGCGTTACAAGTCGGCGCGGTACTGACTCGGCGTCGCACCCACGACGCGCCGAAACACCTTCGTGAAGTGGCTCGCGTCACCAAAACCGACGAGCACGGCAATATCTAGCGCCGTCAGCTTCGGATTCCGAAGCAGCCGCTTGGCCCGTTCGACACGCTCCCAGAGTACGAACTGATGTGGCGTCTGCCCCGTGCTCTTGCGGAACAGGTCGGCGAAATAGTGCGGACTCATGCCGGCGACTCCTGCTAGATCCGCCAGGGGAATGTCTCGATCGAGGTGCGCTCGCACGTACTCGACGACCAGGCGCAAGCGATGACCAGGCAGTCCGCCCCGATGCTCGCGTGTCTTCTGGTTTGGCACGCCGTATCGCCGCGCCAGGTACACGGCGACAGCGAGACTGAGCGACTCGCCATAGAGCCGGCCGGCCGGCGAACCGTCATCCAGATCGGCGTGGAGCGCCAACATCAACCGTGTGAGGTGCTGATCGTGTAGCGTCCAGCGCTCAACGAGCTCGAAGTTATCGCGATGGGCCGTGTCTTCAAACGCGCTCGTAATGATGCGTGACTCGAGCGTCATTACGATTCGGCTGGTCGGCGCGTCCCATCCGAGACGGTCGCGGGTTCCTGCCGGAAGTAGATAGATGTTGCCGGATCTGTTCAGCGCGCGCCGCGTGCGGCCACCCGTCGTCCATTCGACGCTTGTCGACGGACTCGTGAGCAGGCTAAGCGTATGGGTGGGGTGCACATGTTCCGGAATCTCGCAGGGCGGGATGTCGTGGAAGGAGTGCAGCGTGACACCGTCCCATTTGACCCGATCACTCGTGACGCTCGAGAGGACAGGGAACAGTGGAACGAGACGGCCATCCCGCTCGACTTCAACGACGGATCCGGACGAGGCGCTGGGACTGGTACCCATGTCGTGCGCTCCGCAACTGAGGCAGTTCGAATTCGGGGAACGTTAGCACGGCAGAACTTCGGCGTCGAACCGATTTGCGAGATCTCGTTGGCGCGAGATCTCGCGGCTGGAAGCCCCTTGAATTCGCCCAGATTTCGGGGCGACAGCCGCACAGACGGCTGGTATCTCCGGTGCACATAGGCCAGGCGCGAAGCCTTGGCACGAACCCCCGGAGGCCACATGACCGCTCAATACGAATCGGTGCTGACTCTGGACGCGATCGAACCCGATACTCGCGCCTTTCTCCGTTCGCTGCCGCCGCCAACGGCTCACCCTGTGTCCGTCGCCGAGGCGCGAGCCCGCGAGTCGCAGATGCAGGACATCGACGTGGCGAAGGTCCGGGTCGATTCGGAGGACGGCGTCGTTCAGAGTCTGGGAAGAGAGATCAGCATCCGGATTGTGAGGCCCCTCGGCTGGAAGAACGGGCCGCTTCCGGTCGTGGTGTTTGTTCACGGCGGCGGCTGGGTTGTGGGGGGCAAAGATACACACGATCGCCTCGTCAGGGAGATTGCACAGGGCGCAGAAGCCGCGGTCGTGTTCGTGGAGTACACCCGAGCGCCAGAGGTGCGATACCCGGTCGCGATCGAAGAGGTGTACGCCACCGTGGAATGGGTTAAGAGCCAGGGTCATGGCATCGGGCTGGATCCCACGCGCGTCGCGCTGGTCGGCGATAGCGCAGGAGGTAACATCGTCGCGGCGGTCACGCTACTGGCGCGTGCGCGTGGGGGTCCGCGAGCCGACCTTCAGGTGCTGCTGTGCCCCGTCACCGACGCGAGCTTCGCGCAGCCTTCACATACGAAGTTCGCCGAAGGCTACTTCCTGACGCGCGACGGCCTGCAATGGGCATGGGATCAATATGTGCCCGACCTTTCGATGCGGCACGAAGCGACCGTGGCTCCACTACGGGCCGCCGCATCAGACCTCGCAGGGGTGCCGCCGGCACTCGTCATTACGGCGGAGTTCGACGTCGTACGCGACGAAGGTGAAGCCTACGCACGCAGCCTCATGGCCGCCGGTGTGCGGGTGACGGCGACCCGGTACCTCGGAACAATCCACGCATTCACCGTTCTGAATCCGCTCGCTCACACTCCACCGACGCGAGCCGCGGTGGCACAAATCAACCAGGCGCTCCGCGACGCGCTTGTGTAACCGAAGGAGATGCGCCATGACTCGAATCGCGATCAATGGACTGGGCCGAATCGGACGGACGTTCCTGAAGCTGGCACTCGAGCACCCTGCCCTGGACGTCGTCGTTGCGAACGACATCGCGGACCCGACTAGCCTCGCGTACTTGTTGCAGTACGACTCGGTGTACGGCAGGTACGCGAAGCCGGTCACGACAGAGAGCGAGAACGATCACACGTGGCTGCGTGTCGGCGAACACCGAATCCGGCTGTTGAGTGGACGCGACCCGGAGACGCTTCCCTGGCGGGCTCTGAATGTCGATATCGTCGTCGAGGCCACAGGCGTCTTCGACACCTACGCGGCTGCACGACGTCACCTCCAGGCCGGAGCCGGGCACGTCGTGCTCACGGCCCCCGCACGAGACGAAGACAGCAATGACGCTCGCACGGTGTTAATGGGAGTGAATCCAGAGGCGCTTCGCCTTACTCGGATTTCCTCGAACGGCTCCTGCACGACGAACTCTGCTGCGTCGGTTGTGGAAGTGCTGCGCCAGCGCATCGGCATTCGCAAGGCCATCCTCAACACGGTGCACGGGTATACCGCGACCCAGACGCTCGTGGACACACCGGTCAAGGGTCGCGATCTGCGGCGCGGCCGGGCGGCGGCGGCGAACATCGTGCCCTCGACGACGGGAGCCGCGATCGCAGTTGCACGTGCCATCCCTGAGCTTCGGAACAGGTTCGATGGCATCGCGATGCGAGTGCCCGTCCTGACCGGCTCGCTATCGTCGATTGTCGTGCTCGCCGCGCGTGAGACATCGGTCCAAGAGATCAACAACGCGTTGCAGGACGCAACTCGCGACAGTCGTTGGAGTGGCGTACTTGCCACGACTTCGGATCCGCTCGTGAGCAGTGACATCGTCGGCGATCCCCACGGCGCGATCGTCGACCTCTCGCTCACGAAGGTGATCGATGGCGATCTCTGTGCCGTCTACAGCTGGTACGACAACGAATTCGGATTCACGAACACCTTGTTGGCCCATGTGGCGGCACTGGCGGCACTTCAGCCGAGTGCGGTGTAACACGCCTCGCCACGGATACGTGATTCTGCGCACCGGCTGCGGGATGGCCCGAAGGCTCGGCGCAGCGGAAGCCGAAAGCGATCAACCGAAACGAGCTTAGAAGCGAAGGAAGGACGATATGACTCGTCTGATGTTGTGGGCTGTCGTCGCGTTCAGTGTGGTGGGAGGCCAGGACGTGGATCGTCCTCGGTACGGAATACCTTGCGACCTGCATGGGTTGAGCCGTCTATTCGTCGACACCGGAAGTGACGTTCGGGCGCGCGATCGAATTCTGCGCGAGCTGCGCGGCTCTGGCATCGCGCTTCAACTTGTTCAAGATGCGCGCGATGCACAGATGCTGCTGGAATTCGGCGCCACAGTCGAACATCGCGTCGGCGGTTGGGTGACGAACACTCGTCGTGACAAGGACAAGCGAGGCGAGAACTCGCTCACCACAACGACAGATCAGAAAATCCAAAACGGAGCGGGAACCGTGTACGTCATACGCGAGGGCCAATTACTGCTGGTGGAATCTTTCGCCGACGAGAAGCGCAGCTTCCTGGAACGCGATCCTGCGACCAATTTTGCGCGAGCCTTTCTGCGGCTGTACCGCGGAGCCAACGGGTTAACCGAGGCGCGATGAGTCCGCGCAATCGCCTCGACCGAGCTCCAGCCGAACACGAACAACCAAACGAAAGCGGACATCGATGAAGATCTCGACCCTCGTCACGCCGGCCGTTGTGGCCCTTACGACCATGGCAACGATTACCTACGCGCAGCGCTCCGGCCCCGGACCTCACATCGCAGGCCCGACCGGCGGCCGTGACGGCGGGCGTGGTGGGATTCAGCCATGCTCCGGCCTGCACGGCCCCGGTTCTTGTTCTCCAGGACCGTCGATCGATGTGCTTCGATACATCCAGCCGTCGAACAACACTCCATCTGGTGGTCTCCGCTTGCAGATCCGACCGGCAAGTGCAGCCGTCTATGTCGACGGCCGCTATGCGGGTCGAGTTGACGAGTTCGATGGCAATTCCGAGTGCCTTGTTCTGGCGCCAGGGTCACATTCGGTAGTCGTGCGCGCGCCCAGTTATGAGCCACTCGAGATTGCCATAGTGACTCGCGCCGGCCACACGACGGTCTATCGCCGCACGTTGTCGCGCTCGATGGATCGCCATGACTAGGGTCGGTACACGTCCTCGCATCGACGACGTGCGTGGCTCGAGATAAGGAGTGACGTCATGAGATCGACCCTCGCAGCAATCATCGGTGCCATGACCATAGTCATCGCGCCACTCGCAGGGCAAACGCCTCCGGCGTTCAGCCCCATCGACGTGCGGATTCCCGTTCCACCACGTCCCTTTGTTGCTGGTGGTGCCACACACCTGGTGTACGAGCTGCACATCACGAACCTGTCATCGCGAGCGACTACCTTGGAGACGATCGACGTGATGGACCGGTCGGCGTCACCGGACACTGCTCCACTGCTCCGACTCGAAGCTGACGCGCTCGAGGCGGCGCTTCGCCTTCTAGGAGCGCCTCCGGATGCGACAGAGAAGCGTGTGCTTCCAGGGGGACGAACAGCGCTCGTGTTTGTGTGGGTGACGTTGCGTGCGGGGACCGTTCCCACGGCGCTCGCTCATCGATTCGCCATCCGGTTAAAGAGTCCCGACGAGGCCGCCCACTCAGCAGACGCGCACGCGACACGGGTGACCGACGAAACCGCGCTCGTCGTCCACGGTGTGGATGTCGTCGTATCGAAGCGCGAACCGCGCGTCATCGGACCGCCGCTTGAGGGCGATCACTGGCTCGCGGCGAATGGACCGGGCAACGGGCCGGACCATCGTCGAACGCTCCTCGCATTGGCCGGGGAAGGTCGTATAGCGCAGCGTTTTGCCATCGATTGGGTGCGGCTCTTTGAGGACGGCCGGACATTCCGAGGCGATCCGCGTGACAACGCCAGCTATCGTGCGTTTGGCGCCAAGGTATTGGGCGTCGCGGACGGAATCGTCCTCGACACGCTCGATGGACTTTCCGAGAACGTGCCTGACCCCGTGGCGCGTGCGGTCCCGATCACACCGACGACAGTCAGCGGCAACTACGTGCTGGTGGACCTCGGGGATGACGCGTACGCGGTATACGGGCACCTCCAGCCGGGGAGTCTTACCGTGAAAAGGGGTGACAGAGTTCGTCGCGGCCAGACGCTGGCGCTCGTCGGAAACACCGGCAACTCGTCCGAGCCGCACTTGCACTTCCACATGGCCGATCGACCGCGGCCCATTGACGCGGAGGGCGTCCCATACGCATTCGCGGTCTTCGGTCTCGAGGCGGCGCCTGACCTCGTCACGCCGACGATGAAACCAGTTGGCGGCAGTCTCGAAATCGATTCATCCAGTCTCGCGAGATGGTGGGCGGCCCCACCGCAGCGTCGAGAACGGGAAATCCCTCTTCTCAATGCGCTCGTTACCTTCTTAAATCGCTGAACAGCATGATCATCCGTGGCGACGCGCGCATGCGAAGCGCGGGTCGTTGACTCAGTCGGCGTGCGAGTCAGCTTGCGCGCTGAGCGCCACCCGCAGGCAGCAGTGAGCGCGGTAAGACACCGCTTCGATAAACCCTTGCACAACGACATCGTCCAGAATCTGGGTTCAAATCGCGTCCGCCCGGAGACCGCCCGCAAGTATTTTTTTCAGCTATTTAGAGAGTGGGATTTGCGGGGGGGGATTTGAACCCCGACCTTTGGGTTATGAGCCAAGCAGTCCCGTCGGTTGAATGAATGCGATACCGCGGCGCTTGTACCCAGCGTCGCCCACACGTTAGTACATCGTTGTTGGCTTCGACGCTCGCACTGTCTACAAAATCATCTACAGCGATTGAGAGGCCGCAGCCAACGACGGCTGCAAACCGTTGATTTTATTGGTCGGGGCGACTGGATTCGAACCAGCGACCCCCTGCGCCCAAGGCAGGTGCGCTACCAGGCTGCGCTACGCCCCGACTCTGAATTCCTTGAATTTTAGCGCGGTTGTGAACGCAGGGCGCATGACTGTTCCAAAATCCTCGCGGAAGCGGGGCTTCGTGACTTTGCTGGGGGATGCGCGTAGACTCCATTTGCATTTCCTGAGACCTTCATCGCTGGCACGGCCAGCCAGCTCTGCTCGCCTCATTAAAGCCGAAAAAATGACGATGAGCCGGCTGTCTATGGCCCTGACGCTCGCGTTGGTCGTGTCCGCGTGCCGCGGCAGCAACGATTCGCCGAGTCCAACATCCCCGAGCGTTCCGAGTCCGCCGGCTCCGACCTTTACAGTTTCTGGCGTGGTGCTCAGTCAAGGGAGTGCGCCTGTCGAAGGGGCGCAGGTGCGGATAGCAGGCCAGCAAGGGACCACTGACGGCCGTGGCAATTACAGCCTTCAAGGGGTGAACAAATCGTACGGCGGCGTGTCCGCAGTGAAGGCAGGCTACGCAGCTGCGAGGGAAATCCTCACGGTCAGTGGCGACACGCGATTCGATTTTCGGCTCGGTCCTCGCGTGGCGACACACACCCTCTCGGGTATGGTTTCGGAAGTCACACCGGCTGGACTCGTGCCTATTGAAGGCGTGCTGGTCTACGAATACTCGTGTGAGGATGTGTCGCCGTTGCCACCGTTCTTCTCAGACGGCTGCCCGATTTCAGTGGCTCAGACGACGAGTACCGACAAGAAGGGCCTGTACAGCTTTTCTGGATTGTATTCCGGCAAGAAGAATTCGATCGGACTGAGCAAAGAGGGCTTCGAGGATCCGCGAGTGGACCCAAATGGCCACGAAGGTAACGGTCAGGACGTGACGATCAACGGCGACACCCGGTTGGACATCCAACTCGTCCGACGATGATCTCGGCCGGACTGCGGTGGTGGCCTAGCTGGCGCGCGCCACTGCGTCGAGACTGACGTCGCAGAACTCCTCATAGGGAAAGTCGGAGCCGATCTTCCGCAGGTCCGCCATGAATTGCCGGTCGATCCGTTGTTGCTGCTCCCGCGTGAGCAGCTCCGACGCGTCGGCGGCGTTGCCCTTGCGCATCATCGGCGCAGCGGTCGACGCCCAGGGAATCAGATCCCATGCTCGAAACTTGTGGTCGATCTGCTTCATGAACGCGAATGACGCCTGTTCGCAGACGCGATCGATCAGCGCGTCACTGGCGACGACGCCAAGGAACGCGGCGACTCGTTCAACGGTGCTGCGCAAATCGCGCTTCATGGCCTTGAACGAGACGATGAGCACGTTGGGCCGGTGCCGCTCGGCCCAGTAGCCAGCCGTATTGTGCGGCCATGGCGACCACGGCCCCATGCCAGTCGACAGAAACATCTCGAGCCACGTCTCCGCCGAGAAACCCGTGAAGCGCAGCGGACCGTTCTTCACGAAGAAGTGGTAGCTCGAGACGAACACGTCCTTCGGATCGCGGATGACGATGATGTAGCGGGCCTCCGGCGAATACGGCAGCCAGTCCCAGTCGTAATGCGTCTTGATGACGCGCTTCTGTTCGGGTGACGCCTGCCACACCGCCGGATCCTCGATTGGGATCGCATAGTGCCGCAGCGGCGACATGTGCGCGATGTCGGGCCATGCCACCACACTGTGAATGTGGTCGTACTCGCCTTCGCCGTGGAATAGCAGCTGGTGAGCAATCTGCATCATCCAGTTCGTGCCGCTCTTGACATGGGCGGCCACGAAGACGTCGTGGCCGGACGGCGTATAGCGCTGCAGTGGATTGGTGGCCTTCAGCTTCGCAAATCGCCGCAAGTAGGCGCGGGCCATGAACGCCGGCGCACGCCCGAACGTGTCGAGGGTCCGAATGACTGGGGCTCCGACGCCGTACATGACCATGCCCATGGCAATGCGCGCGGCCAGCGGCGGCATCTTTCTGCGAAACGTCGTGACCGGAGCAGCGATCATCGCCCCCTCCATCTGGATTCGATCCTTCCGCGCGGGCAGCCGGCTTTCGTATCACCGGGCTGCCGCGGGCCAGATCATACGCCGCCGAGAGTCGGTGACACTTTGCACAGAAAAGCCCTTTGGGATAGGTTGTGAGCGCCATATGCAGGACGTCATTCCACTATTCGATCTGCTTGTCATCCTCGCGGTGCTCGCGTCGGCCGCGACGGCGGGGCGGATCGCGTATCTGTTGATCCGGCGGCGGTCGGCTCAAGCGGGGAAGGTCGCAAAGCGATGGGGAATCTCTACCGTCGTCTACATCAGCGTGTCACTGATGGTCTCGGCGGCGCGACCGCAACGATCAATAGGTGTCGGCGATCGCTGGTGCTTCGATGATTGGTGCGTCTCAGTCGATCGCGTGCGCCGCCAACCGTCAGGCGGAGACGTGGTGTACTTGCTAAGCCTGCAGGCCTACAACGCGGCAGGTCGGCCGCAACGCGCCCTCTACCCGTGGATGTTCCTGCGAGATGCGGCAGACCCGCAGGACGCGTCCTGGTTCACGTCGACACCGAGCGCGCGCGAGCGAGAAGATGGTCAATCAACGTTTGGCGTACGTCGCAGTGTCGCGCGGACAGTACCACGCTCGGCTCTACACCGACGACAAGGTCAAGCTCACGTGGGCCCTCGATCGTGACGTGTCGCATCGGTCAGCACTTGAATACAAGGTCGGCCCCGCCATCTTCGAGTCCCAGCGTCAGCCACGAATCACAGGACAGGAGCGTTGGTCACGGAAATCGAGCACCTGCTTTTCGCTGTCACGAAACTGTCGCAGAACGCGATGTTTTTGAGCCCGTTTGGGTTCCGTTTCGAGCGAAAGCAGAACCCAAGAATTGAAGAAAACGTTAAGGAAAACGTCGAACGCGATGGAAGCGATGGAGACGGATCGTAGTCGCCCAAGGCAGGTGCGCTACCAGGCTGCGCTACGCCCCGACTGGAATTGCTAGCATTCTGGCGCTCTTGTGAACGTCAGGCACCTCAGTCCCAAAACTCACCGGAAATTCAATTGCCTCGATAGTTCAGTCGCGTTCGCGGCGAATGTTCCAGATGCGCGAGCACCAGAACACGTAAGGACCGGTCTATGGTGCCGTCAGGAGGCCCGTTGGCGTTACGGAAAACGCTGCATTGAGCACCGTTCGGAACGGTGCAATGCCTTGGTCTGGAGCGTCCCAGGCTGACATCTGGAACGCGTAGAAGTGGCCGCTCTGCAAGATCCCGGGTGGCAGTCGAAGCGCCGTGTTCGGCGTCGAAATCTGGGCGACGAATCGCGTCTGCGTCGCGGTCCCCGGAGCGAGAATCTCGACGACTTGAATACCATAACGGGTTGGAGTCCCCAGCGTTGGCGGATCCCACGACACCAGCGGTGTCAACGACACAAGATTCTGATCTGAAAACGCATTTACACCATCGATCTGAATGTTGCGGACAAATGACACCGTCGGAACCAACGCACGTGGTGCGGCAAAGTCCGGTGCGGCCGCCGTCAACTGCACTCCGCTCGCCAGTCCCCGCTGTGTCGCGGTCTTTCCCGGAAGTTGGTAACGTACGGTGCCGAACCACCCTAAAAATCCGATCTCGCCCCAGTTCCCAACGAGCCCCGCGTTGGCGGGTGAGCCGTACGTCATCGTTCCAGTCTGCACCAGACTGCCCACTGGGTACGTCGGATCTTTCACAATCAACAGATCCGAGTTGGATGTGTAGAATCCATCCTTCGCGGTGCCGCCCTGACCGACCACCGAGAAGAGGCCCGCGCAACCGCCGCACACGTACGATGTGTGCGGATTGGCCTCGAACATCAGGTTCTGGAATTGATCGCCATGAAACTCCGCGGCGGTTGTATTCAACTGCTGCACGTTCAACATGGGCGCCGTCAGGTTGACCGTACCGCCCACGACGGTGTTGAACGGCGGGAATTGGACAAGACGCGACATCGCGATGTAGGGAACCCCGTTCGAACTCGTCGCGTTCGACAGCTGCGCGAAGTACAGACGATCGCCCTTACTGCCTTCGATCAGGCTGATCTGATTGCCGCTAGCCGCGTTGCGGAGATCAAAGTTCACATTGAGGTTGCCGAGCGCGTCAGGGATGCCGAATCGCTCGGTCCCGAAGTCCCAGTCATCGGCTTCGGTCGAGAACAGCTCGAGCAGGTCGCCGGAGTGCCAGGATTCCAGGTTCGTCAAATGAAAATCGAGGAACGTCGAATTATTTCCAAGGGGGATCATGTCCGGCCGGCCGCCGCGCGACGTGCCAAGGTCGGGCGCATTGGTTGATGTCACCATGTAGCGGGTACCAGAGTGAAGGATGTACTGCCCGTCCGGCACGCCATCGATCGTGAATGTTCCGATCGCCACTCCCGTGCCCGGCGTCGCCGGAATCGTCGAGACGATGTTGCCGCTTCCGTCAACGATGAACGCCTCGGCCGGAATGGCCGTGAAATCCTGCAACACTGTTTGACGGCTCGTCGCCGAGATCCATGTGATGGCGCCTACGCCATTCACCGTACGCAGGGAGCTCGTGTCACCAACGTAGGCGAGGCTGAAATGCGGCGTCTGCGCGGTAATGAATCCGTTTGCGATGGTGCCGCCGATCGCGTCGAATTCGCCGGGCGCTCCGAGTCTCGAAAAATAGATCGACGCATTCGTCACGCCGGGAGGCATCGGCAGCGAGACCGTGACGGGTCGTGCAAACACCATCCCCTCTGGACCGAACTGATACAGAGGAGACAGCGCGTTGCGGGGCGCTGTCGCCGTTGACGTCTGAATCGTGAGCTGGGTAGGTCCGTCAACGGCGCCAAATGGAACGATGACTGCGACGCCCGTGGGCGTCGAGACCGTGCCGCCGTCGACACCCACGGTGGCCGACGCGGTGCCACATATTCCCGAATAGCCGTACGCATTGCCTCGAGGATTTGCCTTGCACTGCTTCTGATCGACCGCATGCGTCGTGGCTGCGGCTGCCCAGACGCCAAGCACGACGATGAGAATGAGTCTGGGCATGGTGGCTCTCCTGAAAGTGGATCGGAAGTGGCCGGACACTATACGCAGAATCAGGAGATTTCAACGGGAAAGTTTGGGCGCGGAGCGTTCGCCGATCAAAGTCTGATGTCGAGCAGACCATGCGCGGCGTCAAACGTGCGGATGGCGCGCCTTACTGGATCCGAACCTGTGGCCATCGGCCTAGCTTGCGGAGTGTCATCGACTCCATTTACTTTACATAGCAAAGCCCTTTGGTATACGTTCTTGCGCGTCGTATGCAGGACGTCATTCCCCTGTTCGATCTGCTGGTCATCCTTGCGGTGCTCGCGTCGGCCGGTACCGCGGCGCGGATCGCGTATCTGTTGATCCGGCGGCGGTCGGCTCAGGCGGCGAAGGTCGCAAAGCGATGGGGGATCGCCACCCTCGTCTACGTCAGCGTGTCACTGACGGTCTCGGCGGCGCGGCCGCAACGATCAATAGGTGTCGGCGATCGCTGGTGCTTCGATGATTGGTGCGTCTCAGTCGAGAGCGTGCGCCGCCAACCGTCAGGCGGAGAAATGGTGTACTTGCTAAACCTGCGGGCCTACAACGCGGCAGGTCGGCCGCAACGTGCCCTCTACCCGTGGATGTTCCTGCGAGATGCGGCAGACCGGCACTTCGCGCCCGACGGGAACACCTGGATCGCGGACGTCGAAGCCTCGATTCCTCCGCATGAATCCCACCGCTTCGACGCGGCGTTCCATGTGCCATCCGACGCTCGTCAGCTCGCCTTCGTCACCAATCACGGCAGCGGCACACCCTGCATGCTACTGCCTTCGATCCTCATCATTGGGCAGGGGCGCTGTCTGTTCCACAAGTACGACTCGATTCGCCTCGAGTGACGCCCGATCCTGCGCACACGGGATCGCTTGACACACGCGCCCGAATATGTCTTATTTAGCAGAACAAATGCCACGCGGAGAGTTTCTCGGCTCGCTCGAACAGATCGTGTTACTGGCTGTGTTGCGGCTCGGCAGCGTCGCGTACGGCATGACCGTTCGCCGAGAGATCGAAGAACGCACGGGCCGCGAGATTTCGATCGGCGCGGTCTACGCCACCCTCGAACGGCTCGAATCGAAGGGGTACGTCAGCTCATTCACCGGCGAACCCACGGCCGAACGAGGCGGGCGCGCAAAACGACACTTCAAGATCGAGGCCAGCGGTCAACGCGCCTTGAGCGCGTCGCAGGAAGCGCTTCGAAACATGTCGGCCGGACTGAGCGTCCGATGGAAAAGCGCATGACCTCGCCGACCGTTCAACGCCACATCGACACGATCATAAACATCATCAACGCTCTTCGATAACAGCGGAGCGGCGGTAGCCGGCTTGTGCGCCATGGCAGTGATAATATCCCCCACAATGTGGTTTAAGCACAGCGCGGCTCTCGGCGATTTCGAACAGCTCGTCCTGCTCGGTGTTGCACGTCTCGAGCTCCAGGAATCCGCATACGGAGCCGCAATCCGACAGGAGATTCACGCCCGCTCTGGCCGGGACGTGTCGATCAACGCCGTCTACACCACACTCGATCGCCTCGAGAACAAGGGCTTTCTGAAATCGTGGGTCGGCGAGCCCACTCCGCAGCGAGGTGGGCGCCGTCGGAAGTTCTATGCGCTGCGACCGGCGGGTGTCGCCGCGCTCCGCCAGGCGTACCGTGCCTTCACCGCGATGGCGGACGGCCTCCAGAGCCGACTGGAGCCCAAGTGAAAAAGACGACCCATCCGCCTCGGCTCGCGATTTGGCTGTTGACGATTCGGCTGTCCGCCGAGTGGCGCGACTTCGTCGTCGGCGATCTCGAAGAAGAGTTCGCAACGCGAAGCGAGTTGGCAGCGCGCAGCGGCGCTTCGCCGATCGCCGCTCGCGCATGGTTCTGGTGGCAGACGATCCGCTGCCTGGCTGCGCCGCCACCCGTTCGGCTGAATCCATTGGTGATTCGATCGCCTCAGGGAGACTCGAGGATGCGTACTTTGTTTGCCGATCTTCGTTATGCGGTCCGGGTCATATCCCGGACACGCTCGTTCGCCGCCGCGGTGATCAGCGTGCTGGCGATTGGCATCGGCGCCAACACCGCGATCTTCAGCATCGTCAACGCGGTCCTGCTGCGTCCGCTGCCCTTCGAGGAGCCGGACCGCCTGGTGCGACTCTTCACCCGCACCCCGGGAGCGGACGGTGGACCCTTCGATGTCTCCGCAGGCAAGTTCGACAGCTGGCAGCGGGATGCACAGTCGTTCGAGGGCATGGCCCTGTATCAATGCTGCGGCTTCAGGGAACTTGCGCTCACGGGCACCGGTACCGCGCGAGCGATACGTGCGACAACCGTGAGCGCGGGCTTTTTCGACGTCGTCAGAGCCCGACCGGCGCTCGGACGCGTCTTTCGGCAAGAGGAGGACACGCCCGGCGGCAGGCACGTCGTCATCCTGAGCGACCGGTTCTGGAGAGCCGAATTCGCCGGACACAGCGACGTGATCGGCCGCACGGTGACGCTCAATGCCGAACCGTACACCATCGTCGGTGTCATGCCCGCCGCTGCCTCGGTCGCGTCATGGAGGGGAATGGCGAGCGACGTCTGGATTCCACTCGCAACCACCGACGAGCAGCGCGCCGCCCGTGGGAATCACAATCGGGACAGCGTGGCGCGTCTGAAGCGAGGTGTCGGACTGGCGCAGGCGCAGGCCGAGATGGACGCGATCTCCGCACGACTCGCGCGTGAGTTTCCCCAAACGGACGGAGACGGCTGGGGAGCCGCGGTGATCGCAATGCAGGAGGACATCGTCGGCAACAGCCGCACGATGCTGCTCTTGCTGCTCGGCGCGGTCGGTCTGGTCCTCCTCATCGCGTGCGCCAACGTCGGCAACCTGCTCTTCACTCGCGCGCTGAGCCGACGCAAGGAGATCGCGATTCGCTCAGCGCTTGGCGCGGGCCGCGGACGCGTGTTTCAGCAGCTGTTGACCGAAGCCGTGCTGCTCGCGGGCGCCGGTGGCGCGCTCGGGCTCCTGCTCGCGTACGGGACACTCACGTCAGCCTCGACACTGCTTGCCGCCCAGGTGCCGAGGGCGGAGGAGATCTCGATCGATGGGCGAGTGCTGCTGTTCGCGCTCGGGATGTCGATGCTCACCGGCATCCTCGCGGGCACGCTGCCGGCGGTGCGCGCGGGCCGGTCCGGCCTCAACGACTCGCTCAAGGAAGGCGGGCGCGGCGACGGTGCGATCGGTGTCCGTACGCGCCGCGTGCTGATCGTCGGCGAGGTGGCGCTGTCGCTGGTGTTGTTGATGGGCGCCAGCGTGATGATTCAGAGCCTGCTGGCTCTGAGGTCCGGCGACACCGGCTTCGATCCGAACAACGTGCTCACGATGCGGGTGAGACTGGTGGCGGCGCGGTACCCGACGGCGGGGCAACGGTCGGCATTCGTCGAAGCGGCGTTGCAGCGCATTCGCGCCATGCCGGGCGTCACGGCTGCGGGAACCATCGACGACCTGCCGTTTTCCGCAGGTGGAGAGGCACAGTTTCTCGGCCTCGAGGGACAAGCGCCTCGGCGCGACCTGCCGATCGTGCAGGTCCGGCAGGTCACCCCCGGCTACCTGCGCGCCATGGGGATTCCGGTGCTGCGTGGACGCGACGTTCTTGACAGCGATGGAGAGGTGCTGCTCGTCAGTCAGCAGGCCGCGAAGCTGTATTGGAAAGACGACGATGCGATTGGACGGCGCGCCCGCTTACCCCTTCTCGATAGAACGCTGCTTCGTCAGGTGGTTGGAATCGTAGGGGACATCAAGCAGCGCAACCTCATTGAAGGCACCACGCCCACGGTGTACTTCTATTCGCGCGAGAGGTCTGCCGAGGCGACGTTTGCCATACGGACCGCGGTGCCGCCCGCCACGCTCGCGCAGTCTGCTGTGGCAGCGATCCGCGCGATCGATCCGGAGCAGCCGGTCGCCGATGTCCGGACGATGGCGGAGGTGCTCGACCGGGAACTCACGCCGCAGCGCTTCAGTGCGCTGCTCCTTGGAGTCTTTGCAGGAGTCGCGCTACTGCTCGCCGCTGTCGGAATCTACAGCGTGCTTTCGCACATCGTCCGGGGACGCAGCCGCGAGATCGGGCTCAGAGCCGCACTGGGCGCGCAGAGAGCCGACGTCCTTCGTCTCGTGATCGTCGAGGGCATGTGGCCCGCGCTCGTCGGCATCGCGGCCGGAACGATCGCGGCGCTCGCGGCGGCGAAGGTCATGAGGACGCTCGTCTTTGGCGTGAGCGCATCAGACCCGCTGACGCTCGCCGCCGTAGGGGCCACGCTGGCCCTTGTTGCGTTGATGGCCAGCCTGGTGCCCGCGTATCGCGCGTTGCGGCTGGACCCAGTGAGAGTCTTGCGCGCGGAGTAGGCGAGGAGCGATGATCCTACCCCGCGACGAATCGGACCGTTCCGCAGGTGTGCCGAGAGTGGCCCGTGAACGCCGACCGGTATTCACTCAGGAGGCTGTATGCACGCGACGTATCGTCCCGTGTCTCGAGCGACGATCCTGGTGCTCACGGCGTCCGTGCTCGTGCTGCACGGCCTTCCGGCCGATGGGCAGTGGGTCAATCATCCGACACCAAATATTCCCCGCACGCCCGATGGCAAACCGAACCTCTCGGCGCCGGCTCCACGCGGCACGGACGGCCATCCTGATTTGTCCGGCCCGTGGACGGGGCGAGGGATCGTCATCGGTGTCCCCGCTGAGGCGCTCACAGCGCAATCGAAGGCTCTCGTCCGCGAGCGCGAAGAGAACTACCTCAAGGACCGGCCGTCCTTTCAGTGTCAGCCCAGTGGGCCCGAGGCGATTGCCGGCTGGAGGCGCATCATCCAGACGCCTTCACTCATTGCCATCGCGTACGAGACGCTGACATACCGCCTCATCTTCATGGATGGCCGCAAGCTCGAAGGCGATCCAGAGCGCACGTGGATGGGGTACTCCGTCGGACGATGGGAAGGCGACACGCTGGTCGTCGACAGCTTTGGATTCAACGATCGCACGTGGTTGGACGCCCGCGGGCTGCCGCACACGGAGGCACTCCGGACAACCGAACGCTACCGGCGGCGCACGTTCGGACAGTTGCAGGTCGAGCTCACGGTCACCGATCCCGGCGCCTTCGCACAGTCGTGGACAGTGACGTACGACCTGCAGTTCCAGGCAGACTCAGAGATGGTCGAAGGCGTGTGCGAAGACAAGACCCATTGGATCGGTCGTTTGTCCGACGCAGAGCGCGGCGCAGTCACCGTTTCGCCAGCAACATTGGCGAAGTACGTGGGTGTGTACAGCGGGCTGTGGCTGCAGCGATTGCGGACCGTGCGGATTCAGCTCGAAGGCGGGACTCTGTACGCGAACGGCCTACTCGGAGAGAGAGTGCGGCTGATCCCACACTCCGATACCTCATTCATGGGAACCGACGGTTATTCCTTCGATTTTGATCCGCAGGGAAGTCCGGCAGCGTTCATGGTGGAACGTCACGTGTCCGGCGATTGGCGCTACGACCGTCAGCCGCAGAAGTGACCGAGAGCGACTGAGAGCATAACCTTTCTGCCTCCAGCTCCGTTGATACAAGTGAGGCACGGCACATGCTCGAAGGCTTTTGGCAAGATCTGAAACACTCGGCGCGATCGCTCACCCGAACACCAATCTTCTTGACCGCGTCTCTGATGATTCTGACGGTCGGAATTGGCGTGACGACGGCGATTTTCGCCGTCGTGGATACGGTGGTCGTACGACCGCTGAACTATCGGGACGCCGAACGTCTGTACGCGGTTCACGAAGTCCTCCCTGCGCCGGGTCGAGCGATTCCACAGGTCCCCGTGAACGCACGTCACTTCGACGAGTGGCAAACATCAGTGC
>Ga0075433_10000150_pt1 | contig 37277 bp, 31 predicted proteins | sample RhiMethybrSRZTD2_FD_75299 | JGI IMG/M metagenome (GOLD analysis project Ga0075433, IMG submission 75299) | Populus rhizosphere microbial communities from Tennessee, USA - Rhizosphere MetaG P. TD hybrid SRZTD2 | ecosystem: Host-associated > Plants > Roots > Rhizosphere > Soil | place: USA... | reverse complement strand
AGGAAGGGCATCGCCGCTTCCGGCCAGATCACGTGCGTTATGCCGGCAAGCTCGTCGGGGACGCCCGCCGCAGTACTGGCTGAGAGGCGCAGGTGGTCGAGGAAAATGCGCTCCTGGTTCTCGGGCCGCCACTTCTCCCGTTGCGGCACGCTCGGCTGCACGATGCGCAACTTGACCCCAGGCAGCATGGCGGCGGGGGCCGCGGCGAGCCGCAGGTGACCCCAAATCGCCAACGCCAGGACGGGCGCAACGGCGAGTGCCAGCGCCGAGCGCCGCCGCCCTCGTCCCATGCGGCCGGGCGGGGCCTCGGCCAAGAGCACCAGGGGGCCGGCCCAGATCAGGACGCCGAGCAACGTCAGCCCGTAGATGCCGATCAGCGCGGCGCTTTGCATCAGGGATAAGGGGTAGGTCAGCGCGTAGCCCAGCACATTCCAGGGAAAGCCGGTGAAGAGATGCCCGCGCGCATATTCCATGGCCGAGAGCGCGAGCGCCAAGGCGAGGACGCGGTAAGGCCCGGTGCGCCAAAGGGGCTGCGCGAGCGCGGCCGCACCGGCGTAGAACAGCGCCAGGCCTGCCGGCAACAGGGTCACTGCTAGGGGCAGCAGCGGCGCAAAAACGTCGGCCTCGACCAGAAAGGCAGCGCCGACCCAGTAGAGCCCGGCCACAAAATAGCCAAAGCCGAACCACCAGCCGACCGCCGCGGCGGCGCGCACACCCCGCCATGCCGCCGCCGCTTTGGGCGCACCCTTGGGCGCGGCTGCCGGGGCACAGGCGCCATCGAGGAGCCAGATCAGGGCCGGCAAGGTCAGATACAGAACGGGCCAGGCGTGAAACGGGGCAATTGCCGTCACCGAGGCGAGGCCGGCGACGAAGGCGGCGGCAAACCGCCGCCAGCCGCTGAGGTGATTGAGGCGCTGCGACCAGCCGGTCAGGCTGCAGAGGATGCGCGCGAGGCCCCGCGCCGCGGGCTCGCCGGCGACGCGGCGGCTCGCCTCAGGATTTGGCAACGCTGGCTTCCGCCGCGGCTGGCTGGCGCGTGACGTGCACCCTTAGCTTTTTGACCCGCCGTGGATCGGCATCGAGGACCTCGAACTCGACACCGGCTGGATGGCGGATCAACTCGCCGCGCGCGGGGACACGTCCAACCAGCGCGAATACCAGCCCCCCCAGCGTATCGATATCGGCCTCTTCGTCCTGTTTCAGCAGCTGGATACCCAGGTGCTGTTCGAGCTCGCGCACCGGCGTGCGCGCGGCGGTGAGCAGACCCAGCTTGGCGTCGCTGACGATGTTGGCGGCCTCCACCTCGTCGTGCTCATCCTCGATGTCGCCCACGATCTGCTCGACCAGATCCTCGATCGTCACGAGCCCGTCGGTGCCGCCGTATTCATCGACGACCAGGGCCATATGAATGTGCGTCGACTGCATGCGGATCAGCAGGTTCGCCGCGGGCATCGACGGCGGCACGTAGATCATGGGACGGCGCAACTTTGTCGAGGCAATCGGCTTCGACAGGTCGGTGCGCGCCAGATCGAGGGGGGGCTCGGCCGATGTGGCGGCGGGCCGCTCCTCGGCGGGCGGGGCTCGGCTTGCCGCACCGTTGCCGTCGGAAGGGCGCCCCGTGGCGTCGCCATAAAGCCAGCGCAAGAGGTCCTTGACGTGCACCATCCCGCGCGGATCGTCGAGGGATTCACGAAACAGCGGTACGCGCGACACGCCCGCCACGTCGAAGGTGCGCAAAAGCTCGCGGATCGGCTCGTTCTCGTCGACCGCAATGATGTCGGCCCGCGGCACCATGACGTCGTGCACGCGCAAAGCACCGAAGCGCAAGATGCGCAGCAGCATCTCGCGCTCCTCGGCCGAGAAGGCATGACCGTCGCCGGCGCTCTTCAGTTCCGCTTCGAGCGTGGCGCGCAGCGTCGGCGCGCCCGGGATCCCGAGCCGGGCGCGAAGCGTCGAGAGCCATCCGTGTCCCGGTTCGACCGCGTCTTGGCTGGCGGTTGTTAGGGGTTCGGGCTTGGCGCTGGTGGATTTGACGCTCATGGCGTGCGCAGGACCTGCAACAGGGAAAGTTAATGCTGGTTGGGTGGGTCGACGGCGTAGGGATCCTGGAGACCGAGCCGGCTCAAAATCTCCGTTTCCAGCCGCTCCATGGCCAGGGCCTCAGCCTCCGCATCATGCTCGTAGCCGATCAGGTGCAGCAAGCCGTGCAGGACCAGATGCTGCACGTGCTGGATCGGCTCGATGCGGCGCTCAGCGGCTTCCCGGGCGATGGTCTCGGCGGCCAGCACGACGTCGCCCAGATAGCGATCGGCTTCCTGGTCTGCCCGGGCGGCGCGCGGCTTGAAGGGAAAAGACAACACGTTGGTTGGGGCATCCTTGCCGCGATAGCTGGCGTTCAAGCGGCGCAGCAGGGTGTCGCTGCCGAGCACGACGCTGGCCTCCCGGCCCCGTACGGGCGCGCCGGCGGGATGCTGGGCGAGGGCCTCGCCCACCCCGCGGATGGCGGGCTCCAGGTCCGCGATCGCCTCCCAAGCCCCATCCTCGAGGCTGATCGAGAGGCAGAGGTCGTCAGGCTCGGGCTCCGGCGAGGCTTGCGCATCGAGCGGCAGGGCGGCGCTATCGGCGACGGGGGTCATGGCTCGCCTAACGCAGCCGCTCGTAAGCATCGACAATCCGCGCCACGAGGTCGCGGCGCACGACGTCGGCGGATGTGAAGCGCACCGCCGCGATGCCGCTGATGCCGTTGAGCAGGCCGACCGCCTCCTCCAGCCCCGATTTCTGTCCGTGCGGCAAGTCGATCTGGCTTGGGTCGCCGGTGACCACCATTTTCGATCCCTCGCCGAGACGCGTCAGGAACATCTTCATTTGCATGCTCGTCGCATTCTGGGCTTCGTCGAGAATGACGAACGAGTGCGCCAGCGTGCGCCCGCGCATGAAGGCCAGCGGTGCGATTTCGATCACCCCCGTGGTCAAGTCGCGCTCGACCTTGGCCGGGGGCAGGACGTCGTAGAGCGCATCGTAGAGGGGCCGCAGATAGGGATCGACCTTCTCGCGCATGTCCCCGGGCAGGAACCCCAGGCGCTCGCCGGCTTCCACCGCCGGCCGCGACAGCACGAGCCGCTCGACCTGACCGCGCTCGAGGCACTGGGCGGCGTAGGCGACGGCCAGGTAGGTTTTGCCGGTGCCGGCAGGCCCCAAGCCAAACACCAGATCGACGCGATTGAGCGCCTCGATGTAGGCGCCCTGATTGGGCGAACGCGCCGTTACCAGCTTGCGCCGCGTCCTGATCTGCGCCAGCGCACTGGTGGGGGCCGCATCAGCCCGCGAATGGCGCAAAAGCCCGTCGACGTCGCCGGGACCGATATCCTCGCCCTGGCGGATGCGGGCATAGAGCTTTTCGAGAACCTCGCGCGCGGTTTCGCAGGCGGGCGCAGGCCCGGTCAGGGTCACGACGTTGCCGTGGGCATGGGCCTCGATCCCGAGCCGCTCCTCCAGCAGCGCCAGATGGCCGTCGTATTCTCCAAGCAGCCGATTGAGATGCCGATTGTCTTCGAACGGCACCACCAGGCGGGCTTGCTCATTCCTGAGCTGCTTGCCCAGTCCGGCCGCCCCTGGCCCACGCATGCCGGTCAAAGACCTGGCCTCCTTAAGAACGCCCAACCGCAGAGAATCTCTCGTCTCCCAACTCTAGCACACGGCGCGGGTTTCGGCGTCATGCCCCCCACGCCTCGGCTCCAGGATCAAACCGCTGAGACTATTGGGTCCCGCAGCCACAATTTCAACGTCGAGCAGCGCACCAACGTGCCTCACCGCCCCCGGCGCATAAACCGCCTGCAGGTAGGGCGAGCGCCCGACGACCTGGCCCCCGCGTTGGCCCTCGCGCTCGAACAGCACGGGCATTGTGCGGCCCACCGAGGTCAAATTGAACGATGTTTGCTGTCGTCCCAAAAGCGCTTGCAGCCGCGCCAGGCGCCGCATCTTTTCGGCCTCCGGCACCACCTCGCCCAAGCGGCTCGCCGGCGTTCCCGGGCGCGGGCTGTACTTGAAGGCGTAGGCTTGGGCGAAGCCGACGCGCTCGGTAAGCGCGAGGGTGGCAGCGAAGTCGGCCTCCGTCTCGCCGGGGAAGCCGACAATGATGTCGCTGGAAAGGGCGATGTCCGGGCGCGCGGCGCGTAGGCGCTCGACGAGGGCAAGGTAGTCGGCAATCCCGTGCTTGCGGTTCATGGCCGCCAGAATGCGGTCCGAACCGGACTGAAAGGGCAGATGCAGGTGCGGCATCAGTTTGGCGACGTTGGCGTGCGCGCCGATCAGCTCATCGCTCATGTCGCCGGGATGGCTGGTGGTATAGCGCAGGCGCTCAAGCTTCTCGAGTCGAGCCAGACGACGGATCAAATCGGCCAAGGAAAAGCGTGCGCCGGCCGGCCCGAGGCCACAGTAGGCGTTGACGTTCTGGCCCAACAGGGTGAGCTCGCGGGCGCCAGCCTCGAGAAGATGGCGCGCCTCCGCCTCGATCTCCGCGACCGGGCGTGAGTACTCGGCCCCGCGCGTATAAGGCACCACGCAAAACGTGCAGAATTTGTCGCAACCTTCCTGCACGGTCAAAAAGGCCGACGGCCGGCGCTGGCGGCTGCGCTCGGGCAAGCGCTGAAACTTGCTCTCCTGCGGGAATTGGGTCTCGACCAAAGGGCGCCGCTCCTGGCGCGTACGCGCGATGAGATCGCCCAGCCGATCATAGCTCTGCGGGCCGACGACGAGGTCCACCACCGGGGCACGGCGCACAATTTCATTGCCTTCGGCCTGCGCCACGCAGCCCGCCACGGTGATCAGGGTATCTTTGCCCTGGGCGCCACGCGCGGCCTTCAGCTGGCGAATGCGGCCGAGCTCGGAATAGACCTTCTCCGCCGCCTTCTCGCGAATATGGCAGGTGTTGAGGACGACCATGTCGGCCTCCTCCATGCGCCCCGTCGCCAGGTAGCCGGCACGGCCGAGCGCCTCGCCAATGCGCTCGGAATCATAGACGTTCATCTGGCAGCCGAACGTCTTGATGAACACCTTCTTAGTTGCGGCCATCTGAACTCGTCCGAACGCGGCAGGAGGGCGGGGTGATAACAGGCGCGCTTTACTTGCGCACCCGTTTTAAAGGCACGCCAAACAGCTCGAGGCGGTGTCCAACCAGGGTGAAACCCAGCTCGCGCGCGACCCGCTCCTGCAGGCGCTCGATTTCCTCGTTGCGGAATTCTATGACCTTGCCGGTTTCAATATCGATCAAATGATCGTGGTGCTTGCCGGCTGCCTCCTCATAGCGGCCGCGGCCGGCGCCAAAGTCGTGCCGCTCGAGAATGCCCTTGGCGGCGAACAGCTTGAGGGTGCGGTAGACCGTGGAGAGCGAAATGCGCGAGTCAACGGCGTTAGCGCGCCGATAGACTTCCTCCACGTGTGGGTGATCTTTGGAATCGGAGAGCACGCGCGCGATAATGCGCCGCTGCCCGGTCAAACGGAGCTGCTTTTCGGCGCAAAGGCGCTCGATACGGCTCGGGAAGGTTTCGATCAAGACAGACATGCCGTTGATAACGACAGAGAATCCTTGCTTCTTTGCTTATAGGTGAGCCCGGCGTTTGCCGCAATCCTCGGACCCCACGACTCTACTACAAGGCGCGGGCAAATGTAACAGCGTCCACGGGCCCGGCACCCGACCCGACGTAGTAACCCTCGCGTCGGCCCCTTTCTACGAACCGGAGCTTGCGGTAAAGCGCAAGGGCGGCTGCATTGTCAACGGCGACCTCGAGATAGAGCACGCGTGCGCCCGCCGCGCCGGCGGTCTCCGCCAGGGCTTCGACCAGGCGCGTGGCAATGCCCCGGCGGCGCGCCTCGGTATCGATCGCGAGCGTCAGGATCTCCGCCTCATCGGCCGCCACCTGGCCCAGAACGAAGCCAACGCTGTGCGCCTGCGCTAACCCGTGCGCCACGAGCCCCAGCGCGGCGGGATGGCTGAGCATGCTTGCAAAACTTGCGCGATCCCAGGCCGGCTCGAACAGTTGAGCGTGCAGCGTGGCGCAGTCCTGGGCGTCGGCCGGCGTGGCGCGGCGCAGGCTGACGCGCCCATCGTGTGCGGCTAGCATCGGGGAGGGATCCGCGGCAGGGCGTACCCGCTCTGAGGTTTGGCGTCGGGCGTCCGCAAATAGAGGGGCTTCAGCGGCTCGCCGGGGGCCAGCGTAGCGCCCAGCCGGGCGACCCAGCCAGCGCGCGGCTCCGCCTCGGGCAGGCGCGCCTCGGCGTGGCCCCCCAGCGCTGCCGCAGTTTGCGCAACGAGCGCCGCCGCCGAGCCAACGACGATGGCGTTCGCGCGCCCCAGCCTCTCGGCGCAGGCGTTCGGGGAAAGCAGCAGCGCGCCTTCGCGCGCCTCGCCCGTGGCCTCGAACAGCTGGAAATAGACCAGCCCCGAGCGGGCATCGAGCGCAACCGCGAGCGGGCGGCAAGCGGCCGCTGCGCCGAGCTGTGCCCGGGCATCTGGGGCGATTGCCGCCAGACATTCGACGCCGACGGCGGGGCAGCCAATGGCCAGCGCCAGGGCGCGGGCGGCGGCAATGCCGGTGCGCACGCCCGTGAAGCTGCCCGGACCGCGCGTGACCGCAATGCGCCCGATCTCCGCAAAGCTGAGGTTGAGCGCCTCGAGCGCCTCCACCACCAGCGGCAGCAGCCGTTCGGCGTGGCCCGTGCGCCGCTCCGAGCTTTCCAGCAAGACGTGTACGTCCTGCGCTCGCGCCCGAGCCACGGCCACGGAGAGGGCATCAAGACAGGTATCGAAGGCAAGAATGTGCATCGCCTCTAAATGATGCTCGCCATCTCCGCGAAGGGGAAGCGCGGCCCGCGCGGGCGCAGCTTCGGCGGATCGCCATAGCCAAGGTTGCACAAGAAATTCGACTTCACCTCGGTGCCGGCGAAAAATTCCTGATCGACGCCCGGCGGGTCGAAGCCCGACATCGGGCCGGCATCGAGGCCCAGCGCCCGCGCGGCCAGAACGAAGTAGCCGCCTTGCAGCGAGCTGTTGCGCATGGCCGCCGTGACGGCGCCAGCCGGGTCCTGCGCGAAGCCCTTGAGGGGGTCCTGCCCCTTGGGGGGATGGTCATAGAACTTGGCGTGATAGCCAATGATGGCACAGGCCGGCGCCAACATGGTGCGCTCCCGGTTGCCTTCGCTGAGGTGAGGCCGCAGGCGTTCCTTGGCCTGTTTGGAACGCACGAAGATGATGCGCGCGGGCAGGGAATTGGAGGCCGTGGGGCCCCACTTCATCAGGTCGACCAGCTCCATCAGCAGACTGTCGGGCACCTCGATCGGCAGCCAGGCGCGGTGCGTGCGCGCCTCCAAAAAGAGTTGCCTCAGGGCGCTATCGTCTAATCGCTCTGCCATGCTCGTCTCCGCAATGGGCCCCATCGATAGCAAAACCCCGCTCGCACACGAGCGGGGTTAAAAAGATCGCGTCGGCGCGGGGACAATCTACACGGGCCGCACCTCGCGCACATCAGGACAGAAGTGCCGCAACAGATTTTCGATGCCGTGTCGCAAGGTTGCCGTCGAACTCGGGCAGCCGGCGCAGGCGCCGCGCATGTGCAAGAACACGATGCCGTCCTTATAGCCGTGAAAGACGATATCGCCCCCGTCATTGGCAACGGCGGGACGCACGCGCGTGTCGAGCAGCTCCTTGATGGTGGCGACGGTCTCCTCGTCTTCGGGGTCGTAATCCTCCCCAGCCGCGCCGTCGAGATCGCGCCCGGTGGCCATCGCCGGCGCGCCGGAGATGTAGTGGTCCATGATGGCGCCGAGAATGGCGGGCTTGATGTGCTGCCACTCCTCGCCTTCGCTCTTGGTTACCGAAATGAAGTCCGAGCCGAGGAACACCCCGCTGACGCCCTCCACATCGAACAGGCGCAGCGCGAGCGGGGAGCCGCCGGCCTCTTGCTTGTCTCGATAGTCGACGCTGCCCTCGCCGAGCACCGTCCGGCCCGGAATGAACTTCAAGGTGGCGGGGTTGGGGGTAGGTTCGGTCTGGATGAACATGGCTGACCTCGACGCGTGCTCTTTGGAATCATTCTAGTAGATGGGGGGCGCCGGGTCAAAATACGAGGCTGGCGCGGGCGCGCCAGGCGGCTTCAGGCCAGGGCCTGAATGTCCGCGATCGCCAGCTCGCCCGGCACCACGGTGATGGGGATTGGGAATTTACCGGCGGCCGAGCCGGCACCGAGCGACGACACCAACGGGCCGGGGCCGGTGGCCTCCTTGGAGGCGCCGAGCACCAGGATGGCGATATCCTCGTCTTCGTCGATCTGCTGCAGGATGGCGTCGACCTTCTTGCCCTCCCGGATCACCTCCTCGATCGACACCATGTCGAGACCGTCGTTGCTCAGCTTGCGGCGAAACAGGCGAAAGAGCGCCTTGGCTTTTGTGGTTTGCTCTTCAAGCTGGGCCTGACGCACCGCGTCCCAGACTTGGGTGTCGGGCTCGATCACATAGAGCAAGAGTACGTGGGCGCCGGTGTGGGAGGCGCGGCAGGCCGCGTAGAAAAGGGCACCCTCGACCTCGGGTGACTCGTCGACGACCACCATCAGCTTGCGGCGGTGGCCCTGCTCGAAGACTCTGCGCTTCTTGGCCATGTCTCATGCTGCCATGGCTTGCCTTCGCCAACAATAGCGCTCGCGGCGGCTCATTTTACGCCCAAGGCCACGCCGATCCCAATCACGGCCGCAAATAGCCCACGATCTCCTTGACCTCTACCATCACCGGCGCGGCCAGCTGCCGGGCGCGGGCGCCACCCTCGGCAAGAATGCGGTCGATCTGGCCGGGGTCGGCCAGCAGGCGCGACATTTCGGCATTGACCGGGCCGATGCGCGCCACCGCCAGCTCGGCCAGTGCCGTCTTGAACTTGGCAAATTGGGCGCCGCCGAACTCCCGCAGCACCTGAGCTTTGCTCTTGTCGGCGAGGGCGGCGAAGATGCCAACAAGATTGTCGGCCTCGGGGCGACCCGCCAGGCCAGCGGCTTCGCCTGGCAGCGGTTCAGGATCAGTTTTGGCCTTCTGGATCTTGCGTGCGATGGCGTCGGCATCATCCGTCATGTTAATCCGGGAAAGCTCGGAGGCGTCCGACTTCGACATTTTTTTGGTACCGTCGCGCAGGCTCATGACCCGGGTCGCGGGCCCCATGATGACGGGCTCGCACAGCGGGAAAAATGCCGTATCGGCATGGCCGGCCGCGCGGATCGCATCGGCATAGTCGTTGTTGAATTTCTGGGCGATGTCGCGCGTCAGTTCGAGGTGCTGCTTCTGATCGTCGCCGACGGGCACGTGCGTGGCCTTGTAGAGCAGGATGTCGGCGGCCATCAGCACCGGATAGGCATAAAGCCCCACCGAGGCTTGTTCGCGGTCCTTGCCCGCCTTCTCCTTGAACTGCGTCATGCGATTGAGCCAGCCGAGCCGAGCCACGCAACTGAAGACCCAGGCGAGTTCGGCGTGCTCGGCGACCTGGCTTTGATTGAAAATGATGCTGCGCACCGGATCGAGACCGGCAGCAAGATAGGCGGCCGTCACCGAGCGGATCGCCGCCCTTAGCTCGGCGGGGTCCTGCCACAGCGTGATCGCGTGCATATCGACGATGCAGTAGAGACAATCATGCGTCTTCTGCATCTCGACCCAGCGCGTAAGCGCACCGAGGTAATTGCCGAGGTGCAGGTTTCCCGTCGGCTGCATGCCGGAGAAGACGCGCGGAGTGAAGGCCATACGGTATCCTTTGCAAACTGCGGGCGGGTTATGGCGTCAGCGGCCGCCGATGGCAAGCGCGGTCGAGCTGCGCGCGAGCCTCTCAGGCATCCGGCGCGGACGAGGCGCGGCGCAGCCAGGGCAGCAGTTGGCGCATCTCAACCGCACCGACGCCCAACGCGGCAAGGGCATAGGCCAAAACGCCGGCGCCGATTAGCGTGCACAGGGCAACCGTGCGCTCCAGGCTGGCGCCGGCGCGCGCAATCGACGGTGCCAGCAGCCCCGCCAAGATCCATAGCAAAACGCTCATCAGGAGGGTCGCCAGCAGGATGCGCGGCAAGGCGCGCCGCAGCCTGGCGTCGCTGCTGAACAGTCCCTGGCGCACGAGCCCAGCATAGAGGAGGGCGGCATTGAGCCAACCGCCGAGCGTGGTGGCGACGGCAATCCCGAGGTGGGGCATGAGGCCCAAGTTGCGGAAGGCGAAGAACAGCGCGATGGAGCCCAGCGTGTTGAGCAGCAGGCTCACGCTGGCATAGCGCATCGGCGTGGTGGTATCTTCGCGCGCGAAGTAGGCGGGCGAGAAGACCTTGATAAGAACGAAGGACGGCAGGCCGAGCGCAAAGATCGCCAGCGCATAGGCGGTGGCCGGCGTATCGGCAGCGGTGAAGGCGCCGCGCTCGAAGAGGCCTTGCACGATCGGCGTCGGTACCACGAGCAGGGCGGCGGTTGCCGGCAGCGTCAGCAGCATGGCGAATTCAACCGAGCGGTTCTGACTGTCCAACACCGCGGCGTGGTTGCCGGCGCGCAGATGTCGCGACACATCGGGCAGCAACACCACGCCGATGGCGATGCCAACAATCGCCAGCGGCAGCTCGTAGATGCGATCGGCATAATAAAGGTGCGAGACCGCGCCATCCTGCAGGGAGGCCACAATCGTGCCGATCATGATGTTGAGCTGCGTAACGCCGCCGGCAATGACGCCGGGGATGCCGAGCCGGATCAGGCGTCGCACTCCCTGGCTCAGCCGCGGCCGGCGCAGCTTGAGCGACAGCCCATGGCGGCGCGCCCCGTCGATGAGCAGCCACAGTTGCAGGAGACCGGCAACGAATACGCCCCAGGCCTGGATGATACCGGCAAGCGGCTCATTGCGCAGGCCCAGGCCGAGCGCAATCAGGGTGGCGGCCATCATGGTGAGGTTAAGGACGATGGAGACCGATGCGCTTTCGACGAACTTGCCAATCGAGTTGAGGACGCCCGAGAGCAGCGCCACGACCGACATGCACAACAGGTAGGGCATGGTGATGCGCGTCAGGAGGACGGCCAGGTCGTATTTCGCGGGATCGGCGCTGAAACCCGGCGCCAGGCCCCACATCAGGGAGGGCATCAGGAGTTCGGCAACGACGGTCAGCAGCAAGAGCACGAAGACCAAACCTGCCAGGGCCTCTTCCGCAAAGCGCCGCGCCGCCGCCTGGCCTTCGCCCTCCAGCGCCTTGGCAAACAACGGGACAAAGGCGGAGTTGAAGGCGCCCTCGCCAAACAGGCGGCGAAACAGGTTGGGGAAACGAAAGGCGACGAAAAACGCATCCGCCACCGCGCTGGTGCCGAGCGTAGCGGCGATCAGAATGTCGCGGACGAAGCCGAAGACGCGGCTGACCAGCGTCAGCCCGCCCACGGTGGCGAAGGCGCGGTAGAGTCTCATGGGGTTCGAGGCCTAGCGGAGCACGCGGACAAGAGCAAGGCGAGCGACGGGGTGGGCCAATCAGGCCGCCACCATGCCGACGCCGATGCGGCCGAAACCGGGGATCTTGATGGCCGGCCGCCTAAGATCGACGCCGACCACGAGACCCAGGAGATTGAGCTCCACACCCTCGACCCAACCCACGGTCAGGCCAAATAGGCCGCCGAGGGACAGCTGCAGGCCGGTTTGGCTCGGGGTCAGAGCGATAAAGTCGGCGTCGGGGCGATAGTCCTTGCCGATGGCGGTTGGCGGCAAAGTGATCCTGGCCTCGGGAATGGCGCACAAGACGTGGGTCACGAACGAGTTGGAATTGGGACCCGGCCAGACGCGATAGCCGCCAAACTCGTTATGCGGGTAGCGTGCCACCGCCGCACGAATCTTGGGGATCAGCGCTGCCGCTGCCGGTCCTTCCACGGCGCCAACGAGGACCGGCCGATGCCCATACCAGCGCGCATCGGGCGCCCAGCCGTCGACTTTCACCGGCCGTCCCCAGGCCACTTTGTCATAGCGCGTGTAGCTTGCAGCGTCGCGCTCTTTGATCACGATCCAGCTGTGGTGGGCAAAGATCCCCTTCCAGCGGCCGGTGCGCGCCGCATAGACATAAACCAGCGCCTCCCGCTTTGTGCGCGGCGCCGGCAACAGGCGGGCACTCGACCAGTCCGCCTCATTCCAGGCCACCGCCGTATCGTGCGAGAGCCACCAGGCCGCGTGCAGCGCCAGTGGCAGGACGAAGGCGAGCGCTAGCCCGACAAGTGCGATGCGCAGGATGGACATGGGTTTTACTGCTGGCGCGACAATTTGCCGACATCAAGGCTCGCGGCGGCGCTGGCGCGCTCCTCGCTCGAGGCTGGGGCCCGTAAAGCATCGCTCGCCCGCCTTTCGGCCAGGACCTCGAGCAGGCGTTGGCGTATCGCCTTTTGCCGCTGCGGGCTCGTAATTTTTTTGTTGGTAAGATCGGTGACGTAGAACACGTCGACCACCTTCTCGCCAAAGGTGGTGATGTGTGCGGAGGTAATGTCGAGATTGAGGTCGGAGAGCGTGTTGGTGAGCTCGAACAGCAGCCCCGGTCGATCGAGGCCCGCCACCTCGATCACCGTGAATTGCTGGGACAGGGCGTTGTCGAGCAAAACTTCCGGCGTGACCGTGAAGGCGCCGATCTTGCCGCGGCGCTCGCGCCGCTTGGCCATCAGCGTACTCAAGCGTTGCTCGCCCCGCAGCAGCTTCTCGATGGTCTCCGAAATTCGCCGGGCACGCCGCAGCTCGTCCTCGTCCTGATCGAATTCGCGCGCCAACAGGAAGGTATCGAGGGCAAACCCATCGCGCGTGGTGGAGATGTGGGCACCGGAGATGTTCGCCCCTGTCGCGGCGCAGGCACCTGCAAACAGCGCGAGCAGCCTCGGATGGTTGGGGGCAAACAATGAGAGCTCGGTTATGGCGGTGAAGGCGTCGGTGGCGACGCTGCTGCCAAACTTTCGATTGGAGCCTTCGATCGAGCGCACCAGATTGGCGTGCTCCAACACCTTGCGTGTATCGGTTTTGAGCCAGTAGTCGGCATAGTGGCGCTCGACAAAGCGATCGACATCCACCTTCGGCCAATCGGCGGTGGCCGTGCGGAACGAAGCCTGCGCCCCGGCGATGCGATCGCGGGAAGCAAGCTGGGTGTGCCCGCCGGCCACGACCGGCTCGGTCTCGTAATAGAGCGCACGCAACAACTGGCCCTTCCAGCCGTTCCAGACGGAGGGTCCGACCGCACGGATATCGGCGACGGTGAGAACCAGCAGCAGCTTGAGGCGCTCGGGGCTTTGCACGATGTCCGCGAAATCGCGGATCGTCTTGGGATCGCCGATGTCCCGGCTAAACGCGAAGGAGCTCATGGCCAGGTGCTGCTCGACCAGCCAGGCGACCGTTTCGGTTTCGGCCCCGCTCATGCCGAACCGCGGGCATAGGTGGCGCGCGATGCGCGCGCCTGCGAGCGAGTGATCCTCCTCGCGACCTTTGGCGATGTCGTGCAGGAAGGCGGCCACGTTGAGGGCGCGACGGTGCTGCACGGTCTTGATGATGGCCGTCGCAAGCGGGTGCGGCTCGGCGGCAATCCCGCGTTCGATGTCTGACATTACCCCAACCGTGCGGATCAAGTGCTCGTCGACCGTGAAGTGGTGATACATGTTGAACTGCATCATCGAAACGACGCGTCCAAACTCCGGTACAAAACGGCCGAGCACGCCGGCCTCGTTCATGCGACGCAGCGCCGGTTCGGGATTGTTGGCGGAAGAGCACAGCATATCCAGAAAGATGCGGTTGGCTTCCGGGTCATTGCGCAACTTGTCGTCGATCAGGCGTAGCGAATGGCGCAGCAGTCGCACGGCGCCTGGGTGAAAGAAGGCCCCGGTGCGCTCGGCCGTGGCGAAGAAACGAATGAGGTTGACTGGATCGCGCCTGAAGACGTCGGGATCGGCGACGTTCAAACGGCCGTTGTCGACGCGGAAATCGCTGGTAATGCGAATCTTGCGGCGCGTGCGCCAGCTCAGCGGATTGAGGAGTTGTGCCAGGCTCGGCGAGGCCTTGTGCTGCTCCATTTCGAGCACAGAGCACAGTACCGTCGTCAGATCGCCGACGTCCTTGGCCACCAGGAAGTAGTGTTTCATAAAGCGCTCGACCGCGCGCAGACCGGCGCGGTCGGCGTAGCCAAGGCGCTGGGCCATGGCGGGCTGCAGATCAAAGGTCAGGCGCTCCTCGGCGCGCCCCGCCAGAAAGTGCAAGTGACAGCGGACGGTCCAAAGGAAATCTTCGCAACGCCGAAAGGTCGAATACTCCTCGGGGGAAAACACCGATGTCTGCGCGTCGGGCTCGCTCAGGCCGGTGCCGTAGAGGTATTTGGCGAGCCAGTGCAGGGTGTGCAGATCACGCAGTCCACCTTTGCCGTCCTTGATATTGGGCTCCACGCGGTAGCGCGAGGCACCGGCGCGCTGATGGCGCTCATCGCGCTCGGCGAGTTTGGCCTCAACGAACTGCCGGGCCGTGCCCTGCACGACCTCGGCTTGAAAGCGGCGGACGAGTTGGTCGAACAGGCTTCGATCGCCCAGGATGTAGCGTGCATCGATGAGGGCGGTGCGAATTGTGATGTCGCTGCGCGACAGCTTTAGTGACTGCTCGACCGAACGGGTCGCATGGCCCACCTTGAGGCCAAGATCCCAGAGCAGGTAGAGCAGGTATTCGACCACGCTCTCTCCCCACGGCGTCTGCTTGTAGGGCAGCACGAACAGCAAGTCGAGGTCGGAGGACGGCGCCAGCAGGCGCCGGCCAAAGCCTCCGGTGGCAACGATGGCCATGCGCTCCGCGTCGGACGGGTTGGTCGCGCGGTAGACATGCGCACTGGTATAGTCGAACACCAGCTGAATGAGGGCGTCGTGGAAGAGCGCCAAGCCCTCGGCGCAGCGGCGTCCGTTGCCATCGTTCTCAAGCTGGCGCGCGGCGGCGGCCCGCGCGCTGCGCAAGAGCTCCTTCAGGCGCTCGAGGACCGCCGGTCGCGCTGCCCCGACCGAACCGTGCTGCTCGAGCAAGGCTTCGAGCTCGCGACCAAGCTCGCGCGCGTCGAAATAGGGGGCAGGTGTGATAGAAATGTCCATCCGGCGTCCGCCAGGCTAACAGGGCAACAGCTCACGGCAGACCCTTGTCCACCAAGGCCTTGAGTTTGTACAGGGTATCAAGCGCCGACTTGGGCGTGAGCTCGTCGGGGTTGAGCTCGGCGAGCGCGCGCGCCAGCACGGCCATTTCCTCCCCTTCGCCGGCCTTCGCCCGGGCCGCCGCAAACAGGGGCAGATCGCTCAGGAGTGCCTCGCCATTGACGCCTTTGCTGTCAGCGTTTTCAAGCAGCGCCAGCACTTGGGCCGCACGTTTCGTCACCTGCTTGGGCAGACCGGCCAGGGTCGCAACCTGGATGCCGTAGGAGCGGTCGGCAGCACCCGCTCTGACCTTGTGCAAGAAGATGATCTCGTCGCGCCATTCCTTGACCTCCATGGTGACATTGGCGATGTCGCCAAGCCGGCCGGCCAGCACGGTCAACTCGTGGTAGTGGGTAGCAAAGAGCCCGCGGCACTTGCTGACCGCGTGCAGGAATTCCACGACGGCCCACGCGATCGAAAGCCCGTCGTAGGTCGCCGTACCGCGACCGATCTCATCGAGAATGACGAGCGAGCGCTCGCTCGCCTGGTTCAGGATGGCCGCGGTCTCGACCATTTCCACCATGAACGTCGAGCGGCCGCGGGCGAGATCGTCGGCGGCACCCACGCGCGAGAATAGGCGGTCGACAATGCCGATCTTGGCCGCGCGCGCGGGAACGAAAGAGCCCATCTGCGCCATCACCGTGATGAGCGCATTTTGCCGCAAGAAGGTGGACTTGCCCGCCATATTCGGGCCGGTAACAAGCCACAGGCGCGCCTCGGCGGGCGCGGCAACGCCATCGGGGTCCGGCGCGCCATTGGGGACGAGCACGCAGTCGTTGGCGATGAAGCTGCCCGCGTTGGCGGCCCGCAACGCCTGTTCCACCACCGGATGCCGACCGCCGCGAACGTCGAACGTCGAGCTGTCGTCGAGCACGGGTCGTGCGTAGGCTTGCTCGGCGGCAACCTCGGCAAGGCCCGCCTCGCAGTCGAGCTCGGCCAGGGCCGCCGCCAGACCGAGAAGACGCGCATGCTCGCGCTCGATCGCTGCCGCCAGTTCGGCGAAGACCTCCTGCTCCAGAGCCAGGGCTCGCTCGGCGGCGGAGACGATGCGCGTTTGGGTCTCGATCAACTCCTCGGTCGTGAAGCGCACGGCGCCGGCCATGGTCTGGCGGTGTTTGAAATGCTGCGCAAAAGGTTCGCTCAGCAGCGGCTTGGCGGCAGCCGCGGGCGCCTCGAGGTAAAAACCGAGGATATTGTTGTGCCGGACGCGCAGCGACTTGATCCCCGTATCGGCCGCGTATTTGGCTTCCAGCTCGGCCAGCGTGTGCCGACTGCCATCGCGCAACGCACGCGCGTCATCGAGCTCGGAGCGAAAGCCCTGGCGCACAAAGCCGCCGTCGCGGCGGTGCGGTGGGAGCTCGTCGGCAAGGGCCGCGGTCAGCTCGGCTGCGAGGCTGGCGGAACAGGCACAAAGGGCGCGCACGATCGCCGCCAAATTGCGCGGCAGGCCGACGGGCGCGGAGGCAGCCTCGATGAGAGCCGCGCAGCCGCCCGCCGTCAGCAGCCCGTCGCGCACCGCCGCCAGATCGCGCGGACCGCCGCGTTGCAGAGCCAGGCGGGCCAGCGCACGCGCGATGTCCGGCGCCGAGCGCAGCGCCCGGCGCAGATCCTCCCGCAGGCCGTCGCGCTCGTTGAGAAAGCCGACCACATCGAGGCGCGAGGCGATTTGTGCGGGGTCTCTCAGCGGACCCGCCAGGCGACTTGCCAGCTCGCGCGCGCCGGCCCCGGTCAGCGTCCGGTCGATGGCGCCCAACAGGCTGCCGCGCTTGTCGCCCGCCAGCGAGCGCAACAGCTCGAGGCTCGTGCGCGTGGCGGCGTCGATCAGCAACCGATCATCGGGCCCGGTGCGGCGCGGCACACGCAAGGGCACCTTCTGCCCCAGCTGCGTGAGCTCGACGTACTTCAAGAGCGCCCCGGCGGCCGCCAGTTCGGCGCGGGTGAAGTCGCCGAAAGCCGCCAGGTCGGCGACGCCGAGCTGCTGCTTCAAGAGCCGCTCGCCGGCCAAGCTATCAAAGGAGGCGGCCGGCACGGGCGTTATGGCCGCGCGGACACCGTCGAGACATTTGCGCAGCGCGCTATCCTGCAGCGCCTGATCGCTGGCGAGCACCTCACTCGGGGACAAGCGCATGATGTCGCCGGCGACGTCGGCCGTCGACACCTCGCCGATTTCGCACTCGCCCGTGGAGATCTCCAGCGAGGCGAGCGCGATGCGGCGCTCCGGGCCCGCGCCGTGCGGTAGCGAGCAAATCGCCGTCAGGTAGTTACGCGTCTTGGCGTCGAGAAGGCTATCCTCGGTCAGCGTGCCCGGCGTCACCACACGCACGACATCGCGCTCAAGCACCGCCTTGGCGCCCCGCCGCCTGGCCTGGGCCGGATCTTCGAGTTGCTCGCAGACCGCGACGCGAAAACCCTGCTTGATCAAACGAAAAAGATACTCATCGGCGCGGTGGATCGGTACCCCGCACATGGGAATATCCTCGCCCAGGTGCTTGCCGCGCTTGGTCAGCACGATTCCGAGCGCCTGGGCAGCGGCGACGGCATCCTGGAAGAAGAGCTCGTAGAAGTCGCCCATGCGGTAGAACAGGAGGCAGTCGGGATGGGCGGACTTGATCTTCAGAAACTGCGCCATGGACGGCGTGACGCCGTGGGGCGAATGCTCATTTTCGAGAGCTGGGGGCGGCAGCGCCGCCGCCCAGACCGCGCGCGGCGCCCGAAGCTTTGCGCCGGCAGCCGCCTTGGATGTCTTGCCAGGATCTGCCATTGCTCCGCCATAACCCGTGCCGGCCAAGGCATAGCCCTTCCGTGCCGGCGAGGGAACAGGCGCCATCTTGTCCGGCGCCATTGTGTGACCCTGGCCAGCGCTCTATCGTCGTGTGGCAGCGATCTCTTGGGAGTGGCTCATGTCGAGAAAGTTTGCCGCCGCGCACTTCACGGCGCAGGAGGCACTGCAGTTCCACAGCCAGGGAAAGCCCGGCAAGCTCGAGATCTCACCCACCAAGCCTCTGACAACACAGCGCGATCTGTCTTTGGCCTATTCCCCCGGCGTGGCGGTGCCGGTGCAGGCCATCGCCCAGGATGAAAACCTTGCCTATGACTATACCAACAAGGCGAACCTGGTCGCGGTCGTATCCAACGGCACGGCGATTCTCGGTCTCGGCAATCTTGGCGCGCAGGCGGCCAAGCCGGTGATGGAGGGCAAGGCGGCCCTGTTCAAGCGCTTCGCCGACATCGATGCCATCGACTTGCTCGTCGACACGCCCGATGCGGACGCCGTCATCAATTGCGTGCGCTATCTTGGCCCCAGCTTCGGCGGCATCAATTTGGAAGACATCAAGGCTCCCGACTGCTTCATTATCGAAGAGAAGCTCAAGGAGTATCTCAACGTCCCGGTGTTCCACGACGACCAGCATGGCACGGCGATCATTGCCGCGGCCGGGCTCCTCAACGCGCTCGAGCTTACGGGCCGCCACATTGAAACGTTCAAGCTCGTCGTCAATGGCGCCGGCGCCGCGGGCATTGCCTGCCTGGAGCTGCTGACCGCCATGGGCATGCCCCGCCGAAACGTGGTGTTCTGCGACACCAAGGGCGTGATCTATCAGGGCCGCAAGGAAGGCATGAACCAGTGGAAGTCGGGCTATGCCGCCAACACCAAGGCACGCACGCTCGCCGATGCCCTGGAGGGCGCCGACGTGTTCTTCGGCCTTTCGGCGGCGGGTGCGGTGACGCAGGCCATGGTCAAATCGATGGCGGAGAAACCGATCATCTTCGCCATGGCCAATCCCGATCCCGAAATTACGCCTGAGGAGGTGATGGAAGTGCGGCCCGATGCCATCGTGGCCACGGGGCGTTCCGATTACCCCAACCAGATCAACAACGTGTTGGGCTTCCCGTTCATCTTTCGCGGTGCGCTCGACGTGCAGGCCTCCACCATCAACGAGGCGATGAAGATCGCCGCGGCGAAGGCATTGGCGGAGCTTGCCCAGGAGGATGTTCCCGACCAAGTGGCGGCGGCCTTCCTCGGCCGGCAGGTGAAATACGGCCCCGATTACATCATCCCGGCACCCTTCGACCCCAGGCTCATTACGCACGTGCCGCCCGCGGTGGCCAAGGCGGCCATGGATACCGGCGTGGCGCGCCGGCCGATCGTCGATATGGAGGCCTACATCGGTCGCTTGTCGGCGCGCCTCGATCCGGTGGCGGGTTGGCTGAACAGCATTTTTGCGCAGGTGCGCGCCGCACCCAAGCGCATCGTTTTTGCCGAAGGCGAACAGCCGCAGATTGCACGGGCGGCGAACGCCTTCCACAACGCCGGTTTTGGCCGCCCCATCCTGATCGGGCGCGGTGCGCCCATCCGTGAGGCCTTCAACCTTGCCGGCATCGGCCTGACCGACGTGATCGAGATGCACGACACCAGTCTCGACGAACGCCGGCAGGAGTATGCGGAGTTCCTCTACGGCCGCCTGCAGCGCAAGGGCTATTTGCTGCGCGACTGCCAGCGGCTCGTCAACAACGACCGCAACGTATTCGCCGCCTGCATGGTAGCCATGGGGCATGCCGACGGAATGGTCACGGGCGTCACGCGCAATTGGTACACGGCCTATGAAGATGTGCGCAAAGTGCTGGACGCCAGACCGCGGCGGCGCGTGATCGGCGTCTCGGTCGCGCTCATTCGCGGCCGCGTCGTGCTGGTCGCCGACGTCAGCGTGCACGACATGCCGGACGGCACTCAGCTGGCCGATATTGCCGAGGAGGCTGTGCGCGTTGCCCGCCGGCTGGCGATCGAGCCGCGCGTCGCCCTGCTGGCCTATTCCACCTTCGGGCATCCCCGCGGGGAGCGGTCCGACCGCGTACGCGAGGCGGTCGCGATCCTCGACAAGCGCCAGGTCGATTTCGAGTACGATGGCGACATGGCCGCCGACGTTGCGCTCAATCGCGAGGCGCTCAAGCAATATCCGTTCTGCCGCCTGTCAGACACCGCCAATGTCCTGGTGATGCCGGCCTTCCACTCCGCCTCGATATCGACCAAGATGTTGAAGGAGCTCGGGGGAGCTACGCTGATCGGGCCGGTGCTGGGGGGCCTGACGCATTCCGTGCAAATCTGCCCGTTGAACTCCAAGGACAACGAGGTTGTGAACATGGCGGCGCTCGCGGCCTATGACGTCAACACCTGAGCGTCAGGCAGCGCGCGTGCGCGCGCCGCCGCACCAGCGCTCCAATAGGCGGTAGAGGTCCTCGCGATCGAAGGGTTTTGCCAAGTAGTCGTCCATTCCTGCCTCCAGGCAGCGGCGGCGATCCGCAGCAAAGGCATTGGCCGTCAAAGCGACGATCGGCAGCGACGTCGGCGTCGGATCGACCACGGCATGCAGCAGCGCTCTGATTGAACGCGTCGCCTCCAGCCCATCCATCACGGGCATATGCACGTCCATCAGGATGAGATCGTAGCATTGATCGTTGCCGGCGATCGTGCGCCGCACGGCCTCCACCGCCTCGCGCCCGTTGCCGCACAGGACGGTCTCGCAGCCTGCCTTCTCCAGCATGCGCCGCGCCAGCAGCGCATTGATGTCATTGTCTTCGACGAGCAAAACACGAGGCGTTGAGGCAAACCGCCTTGGCTCCGCCGGGTGATTGGCGCGGCCCGCGGGCTCGCTGGCGTGCACGAAACCGGCGCCAAGTTGGGTCAAGACCGAGTGCGGCCTGGCCGGGCGCACAAGATAGGCGGCGAAACCGGCGTCGCGAAACTCGGCAAAATCAGCCTTGGCGCTAGTATCCAAGACGACGATGCCCCTCACCGACCGCTCCCCGGCCGCCCGTCGCGCACAAGCCAATAGGTGAGCGGACGCCTCCGCGCCGCAGCGACCATCGACCAAGAGGGTGGTGAAGGGCTCGCCGAGGCCCGCGGCAGCGACAATAAGCTCCGCCGCATCGGCGTGGCCCGCTTCTTCGAGCGGAATGCCGGCGCCTTCGAGCGTCAGGCGCAGGGCGCGCCGTTCCATCGGCCGCTCGAGCACCAACAACACATGCGGCGCCGGCACCAACTTCGCCCGCAGGGGGCGCGCGGCGAGCGGCTGCTCGGCGCGTTTCAGGCGCACGCTGGCAACAAAGGTAGCGCCGAAGCCAGGACGACTGGTAACCTGAATGTCGCCGGCCATGGCGCGCGCCAAGCGTCGCGAAATTGCAAGTCCCAGCCCGGTTCCGCCCTGGCGGCGCTCAATGGCCGGCTCGGCCTGCTCGAATTCGCCGAATAGGGTGGCGAGCGCCTCGGACGGGATGCCGATGCCCGTATCTTCAACCGCAATCGCCACCGCGACCTCGCCGTCGGGTGGCTTGGCGCCATGCACCGACGGGGCAACGGTGATCAACACCCCGCCCGCATCGGTGAACTTGATGGCATTGCCGACCAGATTGGTGATGATCTGCCGCAGCCGCAGCTCGTCGCCCATCAGATGACGGGGCAATTTCGGATCGACAGCCCATGCAATATCGATCCCCTTCTCGTAGGCCTTCGGCGCCAACAACTCGACGACGCCTTGCACGCACGCATCGAGCACCAGGTCCGCGCAATTGAGCTGTAGCTTGTCCGCTTCGATTTTGGAGAAGTCGAGGATTTCATCGATGAGAATGAGCAAGGTGCGGGCCGATTGATCGATGGCGCGAGCGTAGGTCTGTTGCTCGGGCGCCAGCTTGGTCTCGCTCAGCAACTGGGTCATGCCGAGGATGCCGTTCATCGGTGTGCGGATCTCATGGCTCATGGCCGCTAGGAAGCGTGACTTGGCGCGATTGGCCGCAACGGCCTGCATGCGTGCTTCCTTGAGCTCCGCTTCGGCGCGGCGTTCCTCGGTGATGTCGCGGCCGAGACACTGCACCTCGGCGACCGACATCTCGCGGCCGGGGACGGCATGCTCCTCCCACTCAAACCAGCGCGGCCCCGCCGTCGTATCGATCTCCTGCACGTAACGCTGATGGCGCAACGGATTGCCCGGGGCAAGCGGCAGCGTCGCCTCGCCGGCCAGCACCCGATGGACAAAAGGGCGCCCGAGCACATCCTCGCGCTCCAGCCCGAACACCGAGCAAAACGCCCGGTTGACGAAGGTCAGGCGGCTCTGGGCGTCGCGGCGCAGGATGACGTCGGCCAGATTGTCGAGCAGATCCCGATAGCGCGCTTCGTTCTCGCGGATTTGCCATTGGATATCCTTGAGCTCTTCCAAGCCGCGTTCGAGGCGCTCGCCGATGCGCAGGAAGCAGTCGAATTCAAGGGGAAGCTCGCGCGCGGGCGCCAGCGCGCGGATCCTGCGCCGCCCGAGGGCGAGACGCAGGCGGCTGGCACGCAGCAATCGCTTTTGCAGCGCTTGCAGCAAGGCCGGCAGCCGGCCCGACAGGTCGTGCAGCTGAGACACCCTTGACGCCCGATCATTTATCGTTGACGGCTTGTCGTGCATGAGAACCACATTCAGATTGAGAAAAGTTTACCCGCATTGTTCACGCTCGCCGCTGCCGCACGCGCTCTCGCCCGTCTCAAGGTGCGTTCCGGCACAGCGGCCAACCAAGAGGTAACCACGATGGGTCCGCTGGCCGGTTTGCGCATTGTCGAGATGGCCGGGATCGGCCCGGCGCCGTTCGCGGCGACCCTGCTGGCCGACATGGGCGCCGAACTGATCCGCGTCGACCGACGCACGGCGACGGACCTGGGCCTGCCCGGCCGGGAAGCCAAGTTCAATGTGCTGCACCGCGGCCGGCGCTCGCTTGCCGTCGACCTGAAGAGCGAGCAAGGCCGGGAGGTGGTGAAACGCCTGGTCGTCAAGGCGGACGGCCTGCTCGAAGGCTTCCGGCCAGGCGTGATGGAGCGGTTGGGGCTTGGTCCGGATGTCTTGCTCGCGCTCAATCCGAAACTCGTTTTCGGCCGCATGACGGGTTTCGGGCAAGAGGGGCCGATGGCACAAAATGCCGGGCACGACATCAATTACATTTCGCTTGCCGGCGTGCTGCATGCGATTGGCCGCCGCAACGATGAGCCTCCCGTGCCCCCGCTCAACCTGATCGGCGACTTTGGCGGGGGTGGGATGTTTCTCGCCTTTGGCGTCGTGTGCGCATTGCTCGAAGCGCAGAAGTCCGGGCAGGGCCAGATCGTCGACGCCACCATGGTGGATGGCGCCGCCTATTTGATGGGCCCGATGTTCGGGCTGTTTGCGCAGGGATCCTGGCGCGATGAACGTGGCGTCAACGTGCTGGATGGTGGCGCGCCCTGGTATAACGTGTATCGGACCAAAGACGGCAAGTGGCTCTCCGTCGGCGCCATCGAGCAGCGCTTTTACACGGAGTTCGTGAAGAAGTTGGGCCTCGATCCGGCACAACTTCCCGCCCAGCACGACAGACAGGGCTGGCCCGTGCTGGCGCAGCGTTTCCGTGAAGTGATTGCCACCCGCACGCGCGAGGAATGGGAAGCAGTCTTTACCGGCAGCGATGCTTGCGTTGCACCGGTGCTCTCGCTTGCCGAGGTGGAGCAGCATCCGCACAACAAGGCGCGCAATACCTTCCTTCGACGCGACGGCGTCCTGCAACCAGCACCCGCGCCCCGCTTCAGCCGCAGCGAACCAGAGGTGGGGCTTTCCCCGCGTCCGCTTGGGGCCGATAGCGATGCCGTGCTCGGCGATTGGGGCTTCAACGCAGCGGAAATCGCAGAATTGCGCGGCGCTGGGATCATTGGGGCGCTGGCAGAGGAGCGATGAGGGCGATGGATTTGACCCCGGCCCAGCAGGAAATCCGCGCTTCCGTGTCGAGGATTTGCGGCAAATTCGGCGACGAATACTGGTTGGCCAGAGATGGAGACGGTGGCTTTCCGCACGACTTTCACCGCGCGCTGGCCGAGGCTGGCTGGCTCGGCATTGCGATACCGGAGGCGTACGGCGGATCCGGGCTCGGCATCACGGAAGCCGCCGTGATGATGCAAGCGATTGCCGAGTCGGGCGCCGCCTTTTCCGGCGCCTCGGCCGTGCATATGAACATTTTCGGTCTCAATCCGGTGGTGGTGTTTGGGACGGAAGCGCAAAAGCAGCGCTTTTTGCCGCCGCTGGTGCGAGGAGAGGAAAAGGCTTGCTTCGCGGTGACCGAGCCGAACGTCGGTCTCGATACGACCAGGCTCACCACGCGCGCGGTGCGCAGCAACGACGGCTACCTCGTCTATGGGCAGAAGATCTGGATCTCGACCGCGCAGGTGGCCGAGCGCGTCCTGCTTTTGGCGCGCACGACGCCGCTCGAAGAGGTGAAGAAGCGCACCAGTGGCCTCTCCCTGTTTTACACCAAGCTCGAACGCAGTCGAGTGGAGGCCCGCGTCATCGACAAGATGGGCCGCAAAGCTGTCGACTCCAACCAGCTCTTTTTCGATGGCATGCCGGTGCCGGCGGAGGATTTGATCGGCGAGGAAGGTCGAGGCTTCGAGTACATCCTGCATGGCATGAACCCGGAACGCATTCTGGTGGCCGCCGAAGCGATCGGCATTGGTCGGACGGCGCTCGCCCGTGCCAGCCGTTACGCCAAGGAGCGCATCGTCTTCGGCCGCCCGATCGGACAAAACCAGGCGATCCAGCATCCGCTGGCCAAGTGCTGGATGGCGCTCGAAGCGGCCAACCTCATGATGCTGAAGGCCGCTCGGCTTTACGATGCGGGCGAGGCCTGCGGCATTGAAGCCAATGCAGCCAAGTACCTGGCGGCGGAGGCGGGATTTGAGGCCTGCGAGACGGCGGTCCTGACGTTGGGCGGCATGGGCTATGCCAAGGAGTTTCACGTCGAGCGCTTGCTGCGCGAGAGCCTGATTGCCCGCATCGCACCGGTTAGCCGCGAGCTCATTTTGTGTAATGTCGCCGAAAAGGCGCTCGGCTTACCAAAGTCTTACTGAGCGATGCGAAAGCTTGCCGCGCGCAAGGCACAGGATGCGGCCGCGCAGCCGCTATCCGCGAGCAGGAGATAGCCCTTGCAATAAGGGCCGGCTTCCCCAAGGCTAGCCGACACTCGGCAGAGGGGTGCAAAGCCAGATCAGAGCGCAGATGGTTGCGAGCTTCATCAATCTTAATGCCTACAGCGATGCGCTAGTCGTGCTGGGCACGGCCGGGGTGGTCGTGCCGCTGGTGCGCCGGTTCGGCCTGAGCCCGGTGCTCGGCTACCTGGGCGCCGGGGCGATCCTGGGTCCACTCGGCCTCGGCACGTTCATCGACCAGGTACCGATCCTCTATTGGCTGACCGTCGTCGACGCCAAGAACGTGTCGAGCATTGCCGAACTCGGGGTGGTGTTTCTGTTGTTCCTGGTCGGGCTCGAGCTGTCCTTCGAGCGGCTCATGACCATGCGCCGGCTGGTGTTCGGCCTCGGATTTCTGCAGGTGACGGTCTCGACCGCCGTGCTCGGCAGCATCATTCTGGCAGCGGGCTACAAACCCGCGGCCGCGGCGATCGTGGGGGCGTGCTTGTCCCTATCGTCGACGGCCATCGTCATCGAGATCCTTTCCCATCAGCGGCGCCTGGCGACGGCAACGGGTCGTGCTAGTTTTTCGATCCTGCTGGCGCAGGATCTGGCGGTCGTGCCGATTCTGCTGTTTGTTTCCATTTTGGGCGCAAGCAATGGCGGTGCCATCGGCTTGAGCCTCTTGCTGGCTCTGGCCCAAGCGGCATTGGCCACGGCATTGATCGTGGCCGTCGGCCGGCTGCTGCTGCGGCCCCTATTCCGGCTCGTTGCCTCGGCGGGCACGAACGAGCTCTTCGTCGCAGCAACGCTGTTTGTGATCGTCGGCACGGCGGTAATTGCCAGCCTGGCCGGGCTGTCCATGGCGCTTGGTGCATTCGTGGCCGGCCTGTTGCTGGCGGAGACCGAATTTCGCAAGGCCATCGAAACGACCATCGAGCCCTTCAAGGGCCTGCTGTTGGGGGTTTTTTTCTTCACGGTGGGCATGTCGATCGATCTGCGCGAGCTGGCCCGCGAACCGTTGGGGCTGTTCGCCTGCGTTCTCGGCCTCATTGGCCTGAAGGCCTTGTTGATTGTGGGACTGGCCCGAAGTTTTCGCGTAGCGAAGCCCGCGGCCATTGAAACCGCCCTGCTGCTTGGGCCTGGCGGGGAGTTCGCATTCGTCATCATTGCTCTCGCCACCACCTTGCAATTGATTGGACCCACCACGGCGAGCTTTGCACTCGCCGTGACGTCCCTGACGATGGTGGCGATCCCGCTCCTCGCCTTGCTGGCCCGTCGCATCACGGCCCCTATGGAGGCGCGCAGGGTGGTCGATCCACTTTTGAAGCTGGGCCCGCCCAGCGACAGCGGCAAGCGTGCCATTGTGGTCGGCCACGGCCGGGTGGGCCAAACCGTCTGCGCCATGCTGGAGCGCCACAAAGTGCCGTTCCTTGCCGTGGACAGCAATCCCGCTGCCGTCGTGGAGTACCGCCGCAGGGGGCGCGAGGTTTACTATGGCGATGCCGTCAACGCCGCGTTCTTGCTCAGCTGCGGGTTGGCCCAGGCCACGGCGGTGATTGTCACGATCCATGACCAGGCGGCGATCGATGAGATCGTTCGCATTGTGCGCAGGCTGAGGCCGGATCTCGCGATTGTGTCTCGCGCCCGCGACGCCACACACGCCCGCCACCTCTACAAGATCGGGGTAACTGATGCGGTGCCCGAAACGATCGAGGCAAGCCTGCAGCTCTCGGAAGCGGCACTCGTGAATTTGGGCCGGCAAGCGGGCCCGGTAATCGCCTCTATCCACGAGATGCGCGATGAGTTTCGGCACCAATTGCAGGAAGCGGCCGGGGAGGCCGGGCACGCGGAGACACGATCGATCCGCTCCAAGACGCTGCGCACATCCTAGCCCTGGCGAACGTTATGCTGGCGCGGCGGCTCCGTTGCGGCGATAACGGGTTTTCACCTCACTTTGTGCGGAGGCGGTCATGTCGAATCCAAGTTCCCCGATCCCGTCCCACGGCAACGGATGGCAGCAGGCCACGCGCTATCCCGATCCGGCTATTGTTGCGCTTGACCCGAGCTTCGAGAAGTACTGGCTCAAACTCTCGTGTGTGGAGCGGCTTGCCACGGGTTGCCGCTGGTCGGAAGGGCCCGTCTATTTCGGTGATGGCCGCTTCTTGCTGTGGAGCGACATTCCTAACAATCGCATCCTCAAGTGGGAGGAGGAGACCGGGGCCGTCAGCATCTTTCGCAGGCCGTCGACCTTTGCGAACGGCAACACCCGCGACCGGCAGGGTCGGCTAGTCACCTGCGAGCATGGCGGCCGACGCGTGACGCGCACCGAGTACGACGGCTCCATTCGCGTGTTAATGGACAGCTTCGAGGGCAAGCGTCTCAACTCGCCCAACGACGTGGTCGTCAAATCCGATGGTTCAATCTGGTTCACCGACCCGGTGTTCGGCATTCTCGGCGATTATGAGGGCTATAAGTCCGACTCCGAGATTGAACCCAACGTTTATCGTCTCGAGCCTGAAAGTGGTCAGGCCACGATCGTCGCCGAAGGCGTGCTTGGTCCGAATGGGCTGTGCTTTTCGCCGGATGAAAGAATGCTTTACATCGTTGAGAGCCGCGGCGTGCCCAACCGCAAGATCTTGGCGTATGATCTCGCCGATGGCGGTCGCAAGCTCGTCAACAAGCGTGTCTTAATCGATGCTGGTCCCGGCACGCCCGATGGGATGCGCTGCGACATCGATGGCAACCTCTGGTGCGGTTGGGGTATGGGGTCGGCCGAACTCGATGGCGTCATGGTCTTCTCGCCGGCTGGCAAACCGATCGGCCGAATTATCCTGCCCGAGCGCAGTGCCAACGTGTGTTTCGGTGGGCTGAAGCGCAATCGCCTGTTCATGGCCGCGAGCCAGTCGGTTTATGCGCTCTACGTCAATACGCAGGGCGCGCTTGGCGGCTAGGGAGTTCAAGGCGCGACGAACCGGTGCCAGTCCGGCAAAGCACGGGCTGCGTAAGGTCGATCCCAGGCCTCGCAATTGCGGCCGTCGACGATCTCGACCGGCAGTATCAGCGTTGACGGCACCAGTTCGCCCCTGAGTACCCGCACCGCCGCCTCCACCGCCAGCGCCGCCAGCGTCATGGCGTCGAAGGCTGCCGAGGCCAGCAACCAGCCATTCCTTATGGCTTTGATGCCATCCGGGGTGGCATTGACAGCGACGATAGGGGCCGTCCGGTGGCACCGTTGCATGGCCTCGATGGCACCCAGCGCCATGACGTCGTTGGCCGCGAGCACGCCGTCGATCCGCGCATGCGCCCGCAGCAGGGCTGCCATCGCGACCTGACCACCTTCGAATTGAAAGTCGCCGGGCAATGAGCCGACGATGCGCACACCCGGGCGAGCCGCAGCGGCATCGCCAAAGCCAACTGCGCGCGGCGCCGTCGTCATGGCATCGACGTGCCCTTCGATGCTGACAACCTGGGCATCGGCACGGACGTGATCGAAAAGGTAGCGAGCAATCCCGCGCGCAAGTTCGCGATCGTTTGCACCCAAGAAGCAGACGGGCTCGATATCCTGCGGCCGGCTGATGAAGCAAACCAAGGGTATGCCGCGAGGGTGGAGCCCCGACAGCACGCCGTTGAGGGCATCGGCATGCGTCGGCGCCAGCACGATGGCGTCGGTGCCTTCGTCGAGCGCGCGTGTAAGCAAAGCGCGCTGCTCTTCCACGTCGTCCCGCTTATCGGGCACATAGTGCGTGACGGTGCACCCAAGGCGCTCAGCAATGCGGTCGGCGCCGAGCCGTGCGCCGACGTAGGCGGGATTGGTCCGGTTCTTGGTGAACACAGCCAGCCGGTATGTTTGGGCAACGAAACGCATCTTGCTGCCTCGTGTAAGGGGCTCGACCGCGACATAGCGCTCAGCGGACGGCTCGATCCGGCCCCTCAGCGTAGCATTGGGCAGCGCTGGCGTGGCCCCCCGCCAAAGGGCTGATAGGTTCCGTCACTGCGGCGAAATGAGGAATAGCGCCGCTCACAGGCAGCAAGATCCTGCCGATCCGCTTCGCTTTCCGCGGGGTCGGGCTCCGCCTTGCGTGCGGACACGGCGGCGGCATCGGCCTGGGTCGGATTGGGATTGACGAGTTTGACGCCGGGAGCGCCGTTCGCCTCTTTGCCATTGGCACTTCCCGAGCCCGACGGATCACCTGCGGCAGGGCGCCAATTCGGGGCCACGACGGGCTTCGGCGGCTCTTGGGTCCCCACGGCCGCAGCGGCTGGGTCCGGGGCCGGTACCGGGGCTCCCCCCGAAGGGGCGATGCTGGGGGAGGCCACCGCCGGCGCCCCCGGGTTCAGCGCCACAGCGGGTTGCTCGGGCGTTGCTGGCGATGGCGTGGCAGACGGTGTGCTTGAGCCCGGGGCCGGCAGGGCCGTGGCGGAGCTTGCCGTCTTTGGCGCGGGCGCCGTGGCGTTGCGATCGCTCGCCGCTCGCGCAGCAGTTTCGGGGCTGGGCGCGGGTGAGATCACCCAGACGGACATCCTGCCCAGCACGAATCCCAAGGTGATGCCCGCGAGTAACAGGGCGGCCGCCGCCACCGTCCGCAGGCGCAGCATTTCCGCGTCGTTCTGCATCTAGCCGATGACGATGTCGAAAACACCGGCCAAGGCGCCCGCCTCGATGGTGTCTGCTGCGCCCAACCGCACGATCAAAGCCTCACGCTGACGTCGATCGCGAATGTTGTTCAAGACAGCGTCGCGCTCGTTTTGTCTTTCACCGAAGACGTACATCTGCGTCACCAACCCGCGTCCGTCGGGCAACAGGACTTTGAAGTGGATGTGGGGAGCGCGACCGGGATAGGCAACGGGCCGTATCGTGCGGAAGTGATATCGGCCCGAGGTATCGCTGATGGCGCGACCACGCCCCTGGAACCCCTGATCCCGGCTGCGGGTTCCACCGCCATCCCGCGGGTGCCGATACACACCATTGGCATCGCATTGCCAGATCTCTACGCCCGCTCCCACGAGCGGCTGCGCCGAGCGGTCTAGTACCCGGCCGCTGATGTGGGTGACCTGACCTAGCGCCTGCGCTACCTCACCCCGGACGAGGACGAGGTCCTCGTCTACGTCGCCGTTCCACTCGACCGGATAGAAGGGCCCTTCCGCCTGGCGCGGCGTGCCAAGCAACCGATCCTGCGCGCGGCTCCCCGGCGGCAGCAGGAGTGCCGTCGTTGCGGCCGATAAGCCTGTGATTACGCGGCGCCGGCCGAGCACGTGAGTTTGCGTCATTTTGATCATGCGGTGCTCGAGGAATGAAGGGTTGCGCTAGCCCATTGAAGAGGCGGCGGTTCGACAAATGTTAGACCGATCCCCGCGAGCGCATGAAGGCAAATCCGCGACGATCTCGGGCTTGTGATGGCGGTGGCAGGCCATCGCATCTTTTTTGGCCCAGCGCGCGCCGCAACGCGAGCGCGGCCGTGGTCGCTCTGGGCCTGTTCGCCCGCGCTTTCAGCGTCGTTGCGCGAAGAAGGTGCCGACGATAATGAGAGCGGAGCCTGCCGACGTCGGCAAGCCCGGCAGCTCGGCGAAGAATAGAAAACCGAACAGCACACCCCAAACCAGCGTGACATAGCCGACCGGGGCGAGACGTGCGGCTTCGACACGGGCAAAGGCCTGCGCCAACATGGTATGGGCGATTACGCCGATCGTGCCCAGAACGGCAAACTGCAGGAGATCGGGCAGCGTTGGGGTCCTCCACACCCACAGGGCCGGCAGCGCCAGGATCAGCGCCGGTCCCACGTTCTGAAAAAGGATGATTTGCGCCAGGGGATCGCGCGTCGCCCGATGCCGGAGCATGATGACATTCAACGAATAGCCAATCGCGGACAAGAACACGGCGATGGCTCCCAGCAAGACGTCCGTATCGGGACCCGCGTTCCCCAGTTTGCTTCCAACGATCAGCAGCATGCCCAAAAAGCCGATGACAAGCGCAATGGCAATCCGCCAGTCCAGCCGTTCGTGCAGGATCAATACGCCGAACACGGCGGTGAGTGCGGGCGAAATGAAGCTCATGGCAATGGCATCGGCCAGCGACAACTTACCGAGGGCGAAAAAAAAGCTGGTGGCCGTGAAGACGATCAACACGGCTCGCAGGCCGTTGTAGATTGTCGCCTCTGCGGTCGGCCAACCCGGCCGGGTCGAGAAGGCATAGGCGATTGCGCCGATCATGCCGAAAGCATAGCGCAGGAAAGCAATTTCGATGGCGTTGTAGCGCGGCGCCAGCGACTTAATCATGGCATCCATGAGGGTGAGCAGGCCCTCTGCGACAACGGCGAGGCCAACGAGCGAGGCGATGCTGGGCGAAGTTGGGGAAGGCATGGAGGGCGCAACCTATCGGCTTCTGCGCGGCCCACCAACGATCAATCTCGCAATGGCGAACTTGTCGCGTCCTCTTCCCCGCGGCCTTCCACTTGATCTAGGTTGTGTCAATCGCTGCCAGTGCTCGGCAATACCTGGTGCCAATTATTGGTAAGGGGGTCTCGTGCGTCGCGTGGTTGTGGTTGTACTCGATGGTATGCGGCGGGATCAGATCGCCGCGGCCACTACGCCTGGCCTCGTACGCTTTGCCGAACGGGCGCAGACGTTCGCCGAACATCGTTCCATGTTTCCCTCGGCGACCCGAGTGGTATCGGCGTCCTTTGCCACCGGCTGTCTGCCGGCTCGGCACGAGCTGCAGGGCAATGCGTTGGCCTTACTGGAGAATGGGCGGCTCGTGCAGCATGATGCGGGACATCCGGATTTTCTGCAGCACAAGCGGCGCGTGACGGGGCGATCCTTGGGCGTACCGACGCTCGCCGAACGCCTGGCAGCCAGCGGCGGCATGGTGTTGTTCTCCAATGTATCGCCCGGGGCCGCCTATGCGCACGACCCCGACGGCTTCGGCCATGTTTATCATCGCGCGGGCTCCTACGCGCCTGGCCGCAAGCGCCTCGATGCCCCTCAAGCCTTGACAATTTCCCAGGATGCGGCTGGCGAGCAGCTGATGACGCAGCGCTTCATCCGCGAGGCACTGCTCGAGCGCAGTCCACCACTGGCGATCCTGTGGCTGGGTGAGCCCGACGCAACACAGCACTTGCAACCTCTCGGCTCGCCCAGGCAATTGATGGCCATGGCGCAAGCCGATGCCAATGCCGCGCGCGTGGTGAGCGCAGTGGAGGGGCTGCGCGAGCGCGGCGACGATGTGCTGCTCATGGTCTGCTCGGACCATGGACATCAGAGCGTGTCGCGGGTCGTGGATATCGAGGCCGAGCTGATCGCCGCCGGTCTCAAGGACAGTCGCGAGTCAACGGATGTCGTCACGCCCACCAGCGGCACCGCGACACTGATCTATATCGATGCCAGCTGTGCCGACCGCATTGCCAGCATTGGCGCATTTCTGGCGAGCCGGGATTGGGTCGATCGGGTCATCGGTCCCGACCGGTTGCCTGAGGTGGGGCAAGCCGCCAGGCACGGTCTGACCTTTGCCGTCTCGCTCAGGTCTGACGAGGAGCCGAACGCGTTCGGCATCCGCGGCCGCAGCGTCGAGGCGCGCCCCGCTGCCGGGAAGGCAGACCACGTGGGGTGTGGGCAGCACGGTGGACTGGCGCGTTACGAGCAGATGCCATTCCTGATGATCGAGGGCTCCGGCTTTGCGCCAGACAAGGCGACTAGCGTGCCCTCCTCACCTATCGATCTGGCCCCGACGATATTGGCCCACCTGCGCCAACCTGCGTCGGGAATGGACGGGCGGCCTTTACAGACCGCAGGCGTTGGGTAGGCCCGATTACGCCTTAGCTGCGCACGTTCCTGCGCAGATCGTCCTCGTCACGCCACATCAGGAATTGGGGACCGAGGCTGCGAATATCCGGGGCCCCCATCTGCCCCATCGTGCGATCGATCTCATCCCTGAAAATCTGCAGGGCTTTGCTGGCGCCCGGCGCGCCGCCGGCGGCGACACCATAGAGCGTGGGCCGGCCGACGAAGACGAACTTGGCACCCAAACACAAGGCGACGATCGCATCGGACCCGCGCCGGACGCCGCTGTCGAGCATGACCGTCATTCGGTCACCCACGGCGGCGTGGATGGCCGGGAGCACATCGATGGGAGAGGGTGCGCGATCCAATTGGCGCGCGCCATGGTTGGAGACCATGACGCCGTCGACGCCGAGCGCAGCTGCCCGTGCGGCATCATCGGGATGCATGATGCCCTTCAGCACCAGATTGCCAGGCCACAACCGGCGAAACGCCTCCACGTCCGACCAAAGGAGCGGCGACGGCGTCTGGCTGGCGACGAAATCGGCAACTTGATCCCTGTTCGAGCCTGGCGGTGCATATTGCCGCCAGTTCGAGAACAGCGGCAGGCCGACCTTGAAATATTCGCGCATCCAGCCTGGATGGAGGCACGCTTCAAGCTTGGTCTTCAACGACATCTTGAGTGGACGCGTAAAGCCGTTACGTAAATTGCGCTCGCGTTTGGAGTTCACCGGCACGTCGACGGTAATCACCAGGGTGCTGAGACCGGCCTCGCGTGCCCGGCGAATCTGGTCCTCGGAGATCTTGCGATCCTTGGCGACATAGAGCTGATACCAGCCGTGCTGTGGTGCAATTTTCGCCAGATCCTCGATCGAGCCTGTCCCCGTGCCGGACATGATGAATGGCACATTGGCGGCGCGCGCCGCCTCCGCGAGCATGAGGTCGGCACCCGGGCGGAACAGACCGGCCAATCCCGTCGGGGCGATGCCGATCGGCCCGGAGTAGGTCCGGCCAAAGACGGTGGTGGCCTGATCGCGCTTCGCCACATCAACCATGTAGCGCGGCACCAATTTGATTTGCCTGAAGGCGTCTTCGTTGTGTGCGACCCCGATTTCGTCCTCGAGGCCGCCCTCTATGAAGTCGTAGGCAATTTTCGGCAGGCGGCGCTTCGCCAGTCTGCGCAAATCCTCGACGTTGATGGCTCCGTCCACTGGCACGGGCAATTCAGTCCTTTGGTTGGCTGCAAATGCGGAAGGCAATCCGCCAGCTTTATAAGTCCTGCGTGGAAAGATGAGAACACCTTTGCTGTCGCAAGCCTGGGCAGCGCGGGAGTTTCGGCGGCTGACCGCGCGGCGGATCGAGGGCAAATTGGGGGATGTTGCTGCTTTTTCCTGTCAATCGAGCATGCTAGAAATCGCCTGGTTGAACGCGGGGGTGAAAAGCACCCCGGGCGATTTTGCAAGTAGCGCCGGCTCTTCGGGCCCCGTAGCTCAGTGGATAGAGCACCTGATTCCTAATCAGGGGGTCGCAGGTTCAAATCCTGCCGGGGTCGCCAATGAAATCAATAGCTTCCTGAAAAGTAGCTTCTCACTCTGACTCTGCGGCGGGGGCTTCATTCTGACGCTCGTGCGCAGAACGTTCCTCCAACTCGACGAAGGCACGCCGGCGCCGCACACCGATGGCGCGCTGCTTTTCGGCGCGCTTCAGATAGGTACGGGCGGCGTCGGGCGTCTTATGGCCGGTCATCGCCATCACGCCTTGCTCCGTCAGTTCAGCATCGCCAAGCTCGGTTATGCCGCCGTGCCGACAGGCGGCAGCGTCAGATCATCGCGAAGCTCGCCCACACGCGCGGCGGCGCGCACGCGGTTGCGGGCGGTGCGCAATAGGAAAGGTCTCGGCACCGCCACCTTGGCGCCGCTGGGCCGTTCCGGTTTCATCAACACGATCGGCACGCCGAGCCGTTCGAGGCCGTCGAGATAGGCCGTTAGTTCCGGAAACAACGGCCCGTCGCGATCCGAAAGCGGCAAATCAACAAGCGCGCCGGTCTTGTGGTGCTCGATGCGCACCGTGTTGGGTCGACCGCTCAGCCGGTAATTCGACCAGCTCAGATGACCGGCGAGCACGTTCTCGGGTCGCTGGTGCAGCGAACCGAGCAGAACTGCGCCCCGGCACGCTGCGGAGTGAAGGGTCTGCCTTGCGCGGGCAGTTGGGGTTCTTGCAGGTGACCTCATTTGCCTCTGTAACGATGAGAGCTATCGTTACAACCTGCCTTTAGAGCGGGATCGGCGCGCGGCGTGGCATGGGACAAAAAAGGGGGCGAGGGGAGACCTCGCCCGCGGTTTCCCCGGTCGCCGTAGTAGGTCATGAGACCGGGGGTTCGCGCCTACACTGGTTTTTTGTTCTTCGGCTCGCGGGTGTGTTGGGCAAAGTCAGGCTTGCTCAATCCGCTGCGCAACGCGCAGAGATAGCGAAGCGCGGCGAGCCGATTGGAGAAGGTCGGTCGCATCAAACGCCCTTGCCAATAGACGCGGTAATTACCGTCAACGGGGTTGTACTGGACCCTGCCGTTCATGGCGTTGCCGTCCAAAAGGGCCGCACCGAAGTGCGGCCCTGCTGTTGCAATGCGGGGCAACGGATGCATGCCGTTTGAACGCGAAGCAATGCGGCCAAGGTCTGATAAACAACAAGTCTCCCCCAATTGGGGGAGCGCCATATCTGCATGAGTTGAAGCGATAATTCGGCTATTTCCCGCTCCAGCTGGCGACAGCATGCGCAGTTCGCGAGCGATGCCAGGGCGATCGCGGCCCGACCATCTTCGGTAGGGCAACGCCTATAATCGGCTTAACCGTGAGATCGTCGAGGTTGTTGGCGACGTTGGCCCCGGCTCGGTTGGTGACCAGCTTGACTTACATCTCGCGCTTGCCTGTGAGCCCAGCCGTCTGGTCACGAGCAGCCTTTTGGGGGGAGCGCCGCTTCAACTGGGGGTTCTTAAGCCGGCGCAAAGACGTCGTCGTTCTTAGCGGCAGGCGTGGGCACGTCAACGGGACGGACGAAGGCAGGGTCGCGCTGCAAGACCGGCAGTGCCCGTTCGGCGAAGTGGCGCATGTTGAGCTCTGCCCTGGCGGGCGGCATGCGGCCGTAGGAAAAGTCGCACACAACGTGATCCATTCCCGTCAGGCGCTGCAGCTCACCCAGTTGCTGTATGCAATCGTCCGCGGTTCCGACAATCTGGATGCTGACGTAGAACTCCGTCATCTTCTGCCGCGAGGCTGGATCCTTCATCTTGCCGTAGGTCTTCGCCATCTTGCCGTAGGATTCGTAACCTTTGACGTTCGCAAGATGCCCATCGGAGAAATTGTAGTGAGCGTCTATCGAATCCCATTTCGCTCCAAGATACTGCATCGCCCGCTCGTGCGCTTCGGCGCGGGTTGGCGCGCACGACACATTTGTCAGGATGACTGGTGGGCTTGGGGGGTGCCCGACACTCAAAGCGACCTCACGGAAGCTCTGAATATCCGCCGCAGACTTGCTCCACTCGTTCTGCATGATCAGCATCATGCCGAAACCGAGCTTGGCCATGATCTCTGCAGATTCGCGGCTAACGGAAGACGCATAGAAGCGCCGCTCCGGATTCGACATCGGCCGCGGGCGTATCGACATGCGCGGGATTTTGTAGAACTCGCCGTCCCACTCGAAGACCTCATCGCGAAGCGCCTTCGTGATGAGCTGCGCAGCTTCGGCAAATCGCGCCCGTGCTTCTTCCATGGGTATGCGGAAGCCCGCGTACTCGACACTTGCAGCGCCGCGGCCGAAGCCAAACATGCACCGGCCTCTGCACAGGAGGTCCAGGTAGGCAATCTGCTCCGCAACCCTAATCGGATCGTACCAGGGCAGCACGATCACGCAGGTTCCCAAGGTAATGCGCGTCGTTTTCGCGGCGTAGTAGGCTAATAGCTGGAGCGGGCTTGGCGACATGGAGTATCCGGTAAAGTGATGCTCCAGCGTAAAGAGGGAATCGAAACCTAGCGGCTCGGCGAGATCAGCAAGCGCCAGGTGCTCCGACAGAACAGAGGAATCTGGCCGTCCCGGCTCGGCCAAGACGCTGATGTCTGTCCCAACCCTCATGTCCTAGCTCCTTCCTGCGGCGACAGCGTGACGTGCCGTCTAGCCAGTGCGCGCCGTAACCGAGCTCTGTTATCCCGCAACATATCACCGCAATTCAAGGGCAGCCATTATGGGCGGATCGCGGTCGAGCATTTCTTGAATCCGGCGAGGATCGAGTGCGACCTTGAGCCCACAGCGTTCGAGCTGGAGCAACGCGGGTGATCGGCTGTCGCGGTTCTGCCAGCCC
>Ga0075433_10000148_pt1 | contig 37322 bp, 35 predicted proteins | sample RhiMethybrSRZTD2_FD_75299 | JGI IMG/M metagenome (GOLD analysis project Ga0075433, IMG submission 75299) | Populus rhizosphere microbial communities from Tennessee, USA - Rhizosphere MetaG P. TD hybrid SRZTD2 | ecosystem: Host-associated > Plants > Roots > Rhizosphere > Soil | place: USA... | reverse complement strand
CGGTGTTGAATTCGGTTGCCATAGCACTAGCTCGGAAAGAATCGCGCCGCGGTAAAGTTCAAGATCCGATCCAGGCCGGCCTGCGGGAACTTCTGCTTCATGGCGGCAACGAGCTCACCCGCGCTGTGGGATGCCGCCAGGGCCACCTCGAATTCGGCGAGGTAGGCCTTGTTGAACGCGAGCACGTCGGGAGTGTCCGGAAGGCCGGGGTCGTTCTTGTGACCGGCCACGACGATGCGAGGGTTGCGCGCTTCAACGAGACGAAGCGTTTCGAGCCACGCCTTCCGTGCCTCGGCATCGGTTGCCCGGAGCGAGAGGTGCACTTGATTGAATGCAATGTCTCCGACGATCGCGGCGGCCAGGGACGGAACCCAGACGATATTGTTGTGCGGTCCCGGGCCCACGTCGCCCTGCAGGCCGGCGATGACGTCCACGGATTGACCGTCGACCGTGAAGTGAGTGCCCGGCCACGGCTGCGGGATCTGGATGTCCGCGGGAATGGCATCCGCGCCGAAGCGCGCGCGAATCTGGGCGACGGTACCGGCGAGGTCGCGCTTGATCACCTCGACATCGGAGGCGCTCGCGAACACGGGCGTGCCGGGAAATCGCTTGAGCAGCACCGAGGCGCCGTAGAAGTGATCGAAGTGCGGGTGCGTGACGAGAATAGCCGTGAGGCGCCGGCCCTTGGCCGCGATGCGATCCGCCAGCTTTTCCGCGTCGCTGATCCGGAACTGCGTGTCCACGAGGATGGCCTCACGCTCGCCGTAGATCAGGATCGAGGTCACGCCGACCCCCTGGACGTCGGCGGTGTAGACATCGAGCGCGAGCGGAGCGGGTCGCGCGTCACCCGCGCGGTCGCCGCTGGAGGCACACGCGACGGCAAGCACGGTCACTGCGATGCCGCTGAGAATCCCGAGAGCCAGCCCTTTGCGCCTGCTCGTCATTCATGCACCTCTGCGGATTGGACCTTCGCCGTCTTGAAGGCATAATCGGCCGCACCGGCTCTACGAGCAATGCCCGAGAATCGCGTTTTTATGTCTGATCGTACGGACGAGGCTACATGAGCGACACGTTGAGCGAAGTTCTCGCGGTCACACGCCTGAAGGGCACCGTCTACTTCTCCGCCGAGCTCCGCGCGCCGTGGGGCGTCGCGCTGCCGCAGCGGCCACGGTTGCCCTTTTACGTGGTGACGCGCGGCCGCTGCGAGCTCACGCTCGACGGCGCCGCGTCTCCCGGCCTGTCCCTCGGATCTGGCGACTTCGTCGTGTTGCCCGGCGGCTCGGCCCACGCGCTGGTCTCGAGCTCGCGCGCCCTCGCGATCCCTCTCGAGCAGTTCGTCGCGCGCCACCCGATGGACGAGCGCGGCCACCTGAAGGCGCTGCACGGGAAGGGGCCGACGACCGCGCTGATCGGTGGCTTCTTCGAGCTCGAGCGCGCCCCGGAGCCGCTCGTCACGGTGTTGCCGCCGATGATCCACCTGCGCCGCGACGCTCCGGAGGTGTCGGGGTGGCTCGATCCGATCCTTCGCTCGATCGCCGACGAGGCCGCGCAGACGTTACCGGGGCGCGCGGTCGTGCTGAACCGGCTGGCCGACGTGCTCTTCGTGCGGGTGGTCCGCGCCTACCTGCTCAAGATGTCCGCGCAGGCCGAAACCGGACCGCCGAGCTGGCTGCGCGGCCTGACCGATCCTCGCATCGCACGCGCCCTAGCCCAGATTCACCGCGCGCCGGAACAGGCCTGGACGCTCGCGCAGCTCGCATCCCGCGCTGCGATGTCTCGCACGGCGTTCGCTCAGCGCTTTCGCAGCCTCGTGGGGCAGGCGCCCGTCACCTATCTGGCGACCTGGCGGATGCAGAAGGCGGCCTACCTGCTCGAGATGCGAACCCTATCGATCGCGCAGGTGGCCGAGCGCGTGGGCTACGCCTCCGAGGTAGCCTTCGCCAAGGCGTTTCGTCGCCTCATCGGCATGCCGCCCGGGGCATACGCCCGGCGGCACCGGCGAGGCTGACGAAGGGCTCAACGCCGTAGCGCGAGCGGATCCTCTGGATGCAGGGCAGGCGTCCACCGAAGCCCGATGCGCGAAAGATCGGCCGCGAGCACGTCTTCGCCGGCCGGCCGTACGCCGCGCTCGATCCACGCGACGAGGTCGTCGAACGCCTGCTCGCGCATCTCGCCGTCAAATCCACAATGACTCGGCGCGCGCATCACGCGCTGAACCAGGCGCTGATCGGTCCCCGCGGCGATCGTGCGGCGCCGGTACGATTGCTCGAGGCTCAGCGGCACCCACGCGTCGCCGGTCTCGTGCAAGGTGATCAGCGGCGCCTTCAGGCGCCCGGTGCGCTCCGCGTACACCGGGTTGGCGCTCGGTGAGCGCGCGTCCTTCGCCGGCTGGATGCGGCGGACGCGGGCATTGAGCTCGTCCGTCGTGAGGCCGAGCCCCGGATCGATGCGATACCGGATGTGGGCGGTGCTGGCCGCACGCATCCCGGGATTCGGATCGTTCTCGACGTCGCGGGGACGGTGCATCATATTCAGGAGGTAGCGCCGCTTGAGGCCCTGCAGCCGCATCGGCAGATCGTTCCCGACCTGGTCGGCGCCCATCAAGTACTTCACGACGCTGTCGAACTGCCGCCCGCGCGCGGTGTAGGCGCCGGGCAGGCCGAGCGCCGGTACGACGCGCTCGTTGAGCGTCCGCGCGAACGCGTCCTTGTCGGGCGCATCGAGCATCGGCACGCCCGAGATCAGCTCGGCGGCGGCCGTGTAGGCCATCAGGTAGTCGGCGATGCTGATCCCGTCGACGAGACCGCATTCGGCCAGCCCGCCCTGATAGAGCTCGGGATGCAGCTCGAGGGACGCCACGACGATGTGCCCGCCCATCGATTGCCCGTAGAGGATCGCCCAGCGCGGCGTGCCGATCTCCTTCAAGAACAGCTCGCGCAGCGCGATCAGGTCTTCGACGAAGAGGTGCGGCTGATACTCGCGCGCGCGATAACCCGATGCCGCCCACGCGTGACCGCTACCGATGATATGACCGGCGATCGGTGGCGCGCCCACCGCGCCCGGCCCCGGGCCGCGCTGGATGCCGTGCGCAAACACGACGAGACCGCCCTGCCAGCGCTCGGGCACCTCGATCAGATAGCTGGCGCCGCCGAGCACGCCGCTGCGACTGACTGCCGAGCGGCCCGTCTCGGCCCTCAAAGCGCCGGGCCACGGCACGCGGATCGTGACGAGGCCGAGACCCACTGCGACGAGAGCGGCGAGGAAGAGCTTTCGCAGCATCGTGGCGTCCTCCGGTGGACGCTAGCATAGCGCCGCCGCCACGACGCTTGACCACGTTTGCGCATGCCGCTACGCTGCCGCCATTCCCGACCGCGCGTCCCGAGGATGGAGGTCGTCGATGAGGTGCCCGAGGTGTGGCGCGCAGAACCGTGAGGGCCTTCGGTTCTGTGAGGACTGCGGTACCCGCCTGACGGCGGCTTGCCCGGCCTGCGGCGGGGATGTGACTCCCGACAAGAAGTTCTGCGGCGCGTGCGGTGCGCTCCTCGGTGGCGTGGCGCCGCGCACCCGCGACACGTCCTCGGCCGTCACCCACCTCGGCACTCTGGAAGGCGAGCGCAAGCAGGTCACCGTGCTGTTCGCCGACATGAAGGGCTCGATGGAACTCCTGGCCGATCGCGATCCCGAGGAGGCGCGCAACCTGCTCGACCCGGTCCTCGAGCTCATGCTCGAGGCCGTCCGCCATTACGACGGCACCGTGAATCAAGTGATGGGCGATGGGATCATGGCGTTGTTCGGTGCTCCGCTCGCTCGCGAGGACCACGCCATCCGCGCCTGCTTCGCTGCGCTCCGGATGCGTGATTCCGTGCGTGACTATGCCCGGCAGCTTCCCGGCGTCGACGGCGCATCCGTTCAGATTCGAGTCGGCCTCAATTCCGGCGACGTCGTGGTGCGATCGATCGCCAGTGACCTGAAGATGGACTACACGGCGGTGGGGCAGACCACGCATCTGGCGTCCCGCATGGAGCAGATGGCGCGCCCCGGTACCATCATGGCCACCGAGAGCTGCGTCAGGCTGGCCACGGGCTACGTCGAAGTCGTGCGACTGGGGCCGCAACCGATACGGGGACTCACCGAACGCGTCGATGCCTACGAGGTGACGGGGATCGGCAATGTCCGCTCGCGGCTCGACGCGTCGATCGCGCGCGGTCTATCTCGGTTCGTCGGACGCGATGCCGAGCTGCAGGCGCTTCATCAGGATCTCGGCTCGGCGGCCAGTGGCCACGGCCGGGTTGTCGCGGTCGTCGGTGAGCCCGGCGCCGGCAAGTCGCGACTCATCTACGAGCTTGCGCGCTCCTCAAGTGTTCGCGACTGGCTTGTGCTCGAAACCGGCGCGACGCGTTACGGCCGGACCACCGCATACCGGCCGATCACTGAGCTGTTGAGGTCGCACTTAGGGGTCGGCGAGCGCGACGACCCCGACGCTGTGCACGAGAAGGTCGGCCAGCGGCTCCGCGCGCTCGATGAAACGCTCGGCCATCTGCAGTCCGCGTTCCTCACGCTCATGGCGGTTCCCCCCAACGATGCGGCGTGGCGGACACTGGCCCCCTCGAGGCGGCGCCAGGAGATGCTCGAAGCCGTGACGCGATTTCTCGTGCAGGAAAGTGTGGTGCGTCCCGTCTGCGTCGTCGTCGAAGACCTTCACTGGATCGATTCCGAGACTCAAGCCGTTCTCGATGAGCTTGTCGAGAGCCTGCCATCGGCCCGGATCCTGCTCCTCGTCAGCTACCGTCCCGAGTACACCCATCGCTGGGCGGGCAAGAGCTACTACTCGCAGCTGCGCCTGGACCCGCTAGCCGCCGCCAGCGCCGAGGAGTTCCTGCACGGCCTCCTGGGCCTGGACGACAGCCTGGCGCCGTTCAAGAAGCTCTTGATCGAAAGGACCGCCGGTAACCCGTTCTTCCTGGAAGAGTGCGTGCGTGCGCTCGCCGACACCGGGGCGCTCATCGGAGCCTCCGCGGCGTATCGGCTGGCGAAGCCGATCGACACGATCCAGGTTCCGGCGACCGTCCAGGCGATCATCGCCGCCCGGATCGATCGGCTCGCGGCCGAGGACAAGACGCTGCTCGAGATGGCGGCGGTGATCGGCAAGGACGTACCGTTTCCGCTGCTCCACGCGATCGCGGGGCTGTCCGAGGAGGCGCTGCACCGGAGCCTGACGCGATTGCGCGCGGCGGAGGTCCTGTACGAGACGCGTCTCTTTCCCGATCTCGAGTACACGTTCCGTCACGCGCTCACGCACGATGTCGCCTACAGCAATCTCCTCAACGACCAGCGCCGCATCCTGCACGGCCGGATCATGCATGCCATCGAGGAGTTGGCGAGCGACCGCGTGATGGAGCATGTCGAGCAGCTGGCTCGTCACTCGCGAGGGGCGCGACTCTGGGACCGGGCGGCGCGCTATCTGCGTCAGGCCGGCGCGAAGGCCTTCGCGCATTCCGCCAACCGGGAGGCCGTCGTGTGGCTGCAGCATGCGCTGGAGGCCCTCAAACATCTGCCGGCGACGACCGAGATGCTCACAGAGACGGCGGACGTCCATCTCGAGCTGCGCAACGCGCTCACGCTGCTCGGCGAGCACCAGCAGACGCTGACGCACCTGCGCGAGGCCCAGACGCTGGCCGAGCGGATCGGCGACAATCGCCGCCTCGGTCGGGCGCTCTCCTTCGAGGTTAATTGTCTGTACCTGCTGGGCGATCACGAGCGCGCGATCGAATCGAGCCGGCGCGCGCATGCCCTGGCCGAGCAGCTCGGCGACGTCCCGTTGCGCACGGTGACGAGCATGTACGCGGGCCGCGCCTACCTGCGACTGGGTGAGTTTTCGCGGGCGATCGAGATCTTCGAGGGCATCGTCACGACACTGACGGGCGCGCTGGCGCACGACCATCTCGGACTGCCCGTGCTGCCGGCCGTGTTCGCGCGCAGCCTCCTTGTCGAGGCGCTGGCGGCGGTGGGTCGCTTCGACGAGGGGGCGCGCCACGCGCACGACGCCGTGGACATGGCCGAGACGACGGACCATCCGGATACGCGGTTCTGGGCCTACCACGGGCTCGGCGTGCATCACCTCGAGCGCGGCGACGTGAGACCCGCCGCCGAGGCACTCGAGCGCGGGTTTGCCCTGTGTCAGGCCTATGGCATGCCGACACACATTCCCCGGATCACCTCCGAGCTCGGCTGGGCGTGGGCTCTCGATGGACGGGCCGGCGACGCGATTCCGATGCTGTTGCGAGCGGCCGAGGAAGCGTGGCGGCGGCGCCAGGCGGCGAGCTATCCGAACGTGCTCCTGCTCCTCGGTGAGGTGTGGCTACTTGCGGGCCGGACCGCCGAAGCCGAGGACGCCGCGAGGCGCGCGCTCGAGCTCTTTCGACGGCAGCGCGAGCGTGGCCACGAAGCATCGGCGCTCCGGCTGCTCGCTGACATCGCCGGTCAGGCAGGGGTGGACGACGCCGAAGCCTCCTACAACGCCGCGCGCGCGCTGGCCCGCGAGCTCGGCATGCGCCCGCTCGCGGCGCGCTGTGAGGTGGGTTTGGCGCGGCTCTTCCAGCGACGGGGCCAGAACGAGCGCGCGATCGCCGCCTTCCGGCTCGCCAGGCTCGAGTTCGGCGAGCTCGGAATGCAAACCGATCTGTCGCGCTGCGATGTCGAGCTCAAGGCGCTGGGGTAGTCTCCGGCTCGACCCGTCGGATCCGTACCGCCGAAACCTCGAGCCCCAGCTGTCGCGCGAGCCGGCGCATCTCCTGGTCGAGCACCGCGACGGCTCGGCGGCCGAGCACCGCCGTCGTCGTGATTCGTACTCTCGGGGCCCTGCGGGCTGCCATATGGTCTCCTTTCCGATGTCGGACCGAGCCGGTTCAGGACTGCGGTGGTTTCGGGACGATGCCCCCTCGCAACCAGCGCACCCGAAGCTTCTTGTTGCCCATCTCAGCGTCGGTCAGCTGGTTGAGCCGATCGAGACACTCGCGCAGGCGCCGCTTGTATTCGTTGAACGCCTCCTTGCTCACGGGACCATCGAGCTCCACCGTCACTTCGTGAGTCTCGCCGTCTTCGGGCTCGTTGCCCATCGCGTCGCTCCTTTCCCGGATCGTCGGGTTCGCCGCCAGGCGGCATCGGGTTCGGCGATGCCGTCGAAGAGCCGGTCGGCATGGAAGATCGCCGGCTCGGTGTCGAGATCGCGCACCATGTAGTAGTCGTCCACCCCGTCATACTGCTCGTCGAGCTCGACGGTCTGCGCCAACGCCAGTCGCACGTATGTGAGGGCCATGCTGTGCTCCAGCACCTGATCGAATGCGGTCATCGCCATGAAGAAACGCCCCGCATTGATCTCCGTGATGTGGGGCCGGCCGCGCCCATCTTCCTTGATGTCGATGCTGAACACGCCGCTGGCCCGCGGCGCCACCGCGCGCACGGCGTCGCGGCAGAGGTCGACGACGCCCGGCTCGCGGACCGTCTTGGCCAGGGACGAGAGCGACGTCACACCGCTCGGAATGTTGTCGACACCGAAGTAGCTCAGACGCTCGAACGTGTTCGTCAAAACCAGTCGGCCCCGATCCCAGAGGCTCTGGCACAGGATCTCGCGCCCCGGCAAGTACTCGGCGAGCGTGAACGATCGAATCGGCAGGCCGCGCATCTCGTTCCAGATGCGCATCCAGGCGCGCGCCTGGTCGGGGCTCGACACCGCCGCGCCGCCTCGCGCGCAGGTTCCGATCCGCGGACGGCACCAGAGCGGACGTCGGTTGTCCAGCCGAGCGAAGAGGCCCTCGAGGCGGCCCAGCGCGGTGATCGGATACGTCTTCGGTGCGCGAATGCCCCGCCGTCGAAGCGCGACGGTCAACCGGTACTTGTCGCGACAGAGGTCGATGATCCGTCGCGCCGGAAGAAAGAGCTTGCCGGCGAGCTCGCTTCGAGCGTCCGACAGCGCGGTGACGTGCACGTCGGTCGTGGGGATGACCAGGTCGACGTCACGTACCTCGACGAGGCCGCACAGCGCGCGCACGAACGCGCGCGAGCCCGGCCGAGGGACGAGGTACCGAGCGTCGGCTGCCGAGTGCCGCAAGGCAAAGCGATCTTCGCTGCAACCCAGCAAGACCAGCGCCGGATCGCCCCGGCGCAGGCTGCGCATCAGGTTCTCGGCTGCGGCGCTCCCGGCGCCGGTCACGAGCACCGTCGGCAAATCGTCCCCCTGCTCAGCGCCGGACCGTGGCGGCCGGCCTGGGCGAGCGAATCGTAGGCGGCGTCGAGACCTCTGTCAACGCAGTGCTCACGGCTCCGGGCGTTTGATCGTCGTGCGCACGTTGGGGCGCTGCCGCTCGGGGCGGCGCCGTTGAGCCGCGAACGCCTGGCTCACTTCCGCGTAGTGCGGCATCAGACGCTTCGCCATCTCCGCGCGCTCGCGGTCCAGGCGCTCGATCTCCTCCCGGTCGGTCGCCGGGTCGAGCGCGGCCCGCCGGGCGAGCAGCTCCTCGTAGCGGTCGATGTCGTGATCGGTCAGCGTCGGGTGCGCTCGTTTGAGCGCGTCGCGTAGCCCCGGATCGAGTGGTTCCACCGATGTGCGCTCCTATCGGGTGAGCTTCACCCGGAGACGATCCGAGAGAAACGCATAGGTCAGCCCGTCGAGGCGGCAATTCACGGAGTCTGCGCCGATCAGCTTGTAGTTATCCATCACGTTGGGCCGGGTCGCATCGATCAGCGCCGGATGGTAGCTCGTCCAGCCCGGAAGATATCCGAGGCCGTCGCGGTTCTGATCGGACTGAAAGGCCGTCCCATTGTAGTTCGCGAACACGGCCGGTATCGGGTTGACGGCCTGCGCCCGAGCCTTCTTGTTCACCATGAAATTGCCCTGCATCACGTCGTTGTACAGATCCACGACCCGTCCGTTGTTGAAGTCCGCCGCGCCGTGAAAGCTTTCGTGCAGCGGGGTGATGACCGTGCGGTCCATGTCGACCCACAACGCGGCGCTGCCCGGAGTTTGCGAGTAGTGGCCGTGGACCCGCGGCACGCCGTCGTACACGTAGGCCGTCCCCGGCCGCGCCGGGTCGTCGACGCTCGCCCAGGTCCACGCGCGAGTGTGCGTCGTCGATCCGTGGATGACGAGCGCCACGTCGGCCGTCACGCCGTAGCGTAACAGAAACGGGCCCACGTTCTCCTTGCGGGGCTGCATCGTGTCGGAATTCAGTAGCTCGCTGGTAAGACAGTTCGCGTCGTTCGCGATGAGCGTCGAGTCGAAGAGCGCCACGAACCGCATTTCCTGATCCCAGTCGCCCTGACGCAGACAGTCCTCGGTCAGCGTGAGCAGGGTGCGCAGGCAGAAGCCGATGGTGTCATGAAAGCCGGCGCGGTTGGTCAGCAGGGGATCGGCGGTGAAGGACCCGGCCTCGGTGACGATGCCGGGGTTCGCCACGAAGCCGATTCCATACGGATCCGGTTTGGGGGCTCCGGGGTATAGCACCCGCACGACGGCTGCCGGGCCCGACACGACGTCGATCGGAACGGAGTCACTCTGCCAGCCGCCGGCGGCCTCGAGACGAACGAGATTGCGCCCCACGGGGACCGCGCTCGGTAGCTGCGCGACGAACACCCAGTGCGGCCGGACGAGATCCGGCGTCACCGTCACGGAGAGGGCCGCCGTCTCGAACACGAGCTCCGCGTTGGCCGGAATCGCCGATCCCGTCACCGCGTAGAAGTCGTCGTGGACAGCGAGACCGACCGGCGAGATATCGAACTCGCCGAAGGTGACGCCCTCGATCTCGGCGCCGCCGGCCGCGTGCTCGACGTCGACTGGATACCCGGCGGCCTGGGCTCGCACGAGCACAGCGACCGCCGCCTTCTTGAAGGCCAGCTCGGCGTCCGTATCGCCGGCGCCGAATCGAACGAACAGCCACGTCGCGAGCGGGACCGACGGCCCAACGCCTACGCACACGATGGGGTCGACCCACGTGATCTGCTGGACCAGCCCGACGGTGTTGGCCACGGGGCCGACTCAGGCGGGATCGATCCGCAGCGAGGTGATGCGCGCGCTGGTCGCGTCGTGGGTCGCCACCACCTCGCGCCTGGTCACCACGGCGGCCGCGAGCGCGTCGACCAGGCTGCTCTGGTACGCGGTGCTCGACGCCGGGTCCCCGGCTTGATACGCGATGAACAGGAGCTCCGTGTTGGTCGGGGTCGGCCCGATCCAGATGCACGCGACAGCGGCACCCGGAATCACATTGAGCTTCTGAACGATTCCGGTGGTTTCGGCCATGGCTGCTCCTCGCCGTCTACAGCGGCTGCTTCAGGATGCCCAGCTCTACCGCGAGATTGCTCAGATATCGAAGATCTCCGCGGACGCGCAGCGCGCCGGCGAAGAAGAGCTTGCGAGGATCTCGTTTCCCAAGGAGCAGGCTCTCGATGTTCCGGGCGTTACCGATGATCTCGATCGTCGGCGGGGCCAGTGGGGCCTCGGTCACCTTGACGCTCTCCGGCGAGCAATCGAGGTAGTAGGCTCGTCCCCCGCCGTCGACCGTCCGGATGAGGATCGAGCTCTTCCGAATCGCGCGGCAGTCGCTCATTCGTATGATCAGTTTCTTGAGCGCTGCCTCGACTCGGGTCTGACGTGAGACGCTCTGTGACTCACTCCGCGGCATCACGTTCTCCTTTCGCCCGAGCCGTCGAGGCGGCGCCGAACAGGTCGTTTGCTCGTTGCGATTGCCTCCGGACGCCGTGGACGATCGACCACATGTCTTTCGGAACTGCTGGGAAGGAGGCCATCTCACGCGTTCTCCATCGTCGCTCTCCCACGCGCCGACGCAGGGGCCTGCCCGGCACCCAGATACAGTGTAGGTAAATCCGCTGTCAAGGGGATTTTGGGGTGGTGCCTTCGACCCGCGGCGGCGGGGAGGCGAGCTCGACGAGCGGTTGCACTATCGCCCGGCGAGCGCGCGGTTTTCGAGCCGGCTCAAGAGGCGTACCGCCGGCCACAGCATCAGAAAGTAAATGGCCGCGGCCACCACGATAGGGGTCGGGTTGTACGTGAGGCTCTGCGCCTGGCGTGCCTGGTAGAGAAGCTCGGGCACCGCCACCACGCTGCCGAGCGCGGTGAGCTTCACGACCTCGAGCGTGTTCGAGAGCAGGTCCGGCAGCACGTTGCGCACCGCCTGCGGCAGCACGACGTACGTCATGGCCTGGAGCCGCGAGAGGCCGGTCGATCGCGCGGCTTCGATCTGGCCGGCCGGCACCGAATCGATGCCGGCCCTCAGGATCTCGCCGTAGTACGCGCCGGTATTCAGGAAGAAGGCGATCGCGACACAGACGAAGCCGCCGAGCTCCAGCCCGGCGAACGGCAGTCCCGCGAACAGCAAGATCAGCAGCACCAGGGGCGGGAAGGCGCGGAAGAAATCGACCCAGGCCATCAGCGGCCAGCGCATCGCCGGGTGCTTCACGCTCGCCAGCAGCGCCAGCAGCAGCCCGCCGAAGAGACCGAGCGGCACCACGAGCAGGGACAGCAGGACGGTGTTCAGCAGGCCGGCGCGCACGATCGGCCAGGACGCCGCGATGATCTCCGGGTTGAAGAAGTTCTGGATCATCGCTTCCACGCGAACTTCGTCTCGACCCAGCGCGCCGCCACCACGACCGGGAAGAACAGCACGATGTAGGCGGCGGCCCCCATCATCAGCGGCGAGGGATTGTAGGAGTTCGACATCGCCGAGCTCGCCTGCCCGAGAATCTCGGTGACGGCCACCACGGTGCCGAGCGCGGTGCCCTTGGTGATGGCGATCGTGCGGTTGGTGAGCGGCGGGATCGTCAACCGCAAGGCTTGCGGCAACACGACGCTCACCATGGTCTGGCCGAACGACAGCCCCGTGGAGCGCGCCGCCTCCCACTGGCCCCGGGCCACCGACGTGATGCCGGCCCAGAAGATCTCCTCGGAGAAGGCCATCAGCACCAGCGCGAGCGAGAGCCAGGTCGAGACGAACCCCGACGGCGAGACGTTGGCGCTCGGCAGGCCGAAGTAGATCAGCACGATCACGACCAGCGGCGGCAGCGAGCGGAACAGGTCGACGACTCCGATGATCAGCCAGTTCAGCGGCCGGATCCCGAGGCTTCGGAGCAGCGCCAGGGCGAGCCCCGCCGCGATGCCGGTGACGACGACCAGGAGCGCGAGCTCGATCGTGACCACGACGCCCGAGAGGATGTCCGGCCAGTACTTCACCATGACCTTGCCGTTGAAGAACGTCTCGGTGAAGCGCGCCCAGCCCGACATGCGATCGGCTACGCGGCGTCGCTCAATGCCGCTGGATCTGGCCGATGAAGCTGCGCGTGCGCTCGTGGGCCGGATGCTCGAAGATCGTGCGCGGCGGACCTTCTTCGACGATCGCGCCGGCGTCCATGAACACGACGCGATCGGCCGCATTACGGGCGAAGCCCATCTCGTGGCTGACCACGATCATGGTCATGCCGCTCTCGCGCAGCGAGCGCATCACCTCGAGCACCGAGCCGACCAGCTCCGGATCGAGCGCGCTGGTCGGCTCGTCGAACAGCATCACCCGCGGCTCGAGCGCGATCGAGCGCGCGATCGCCACCCGCTGCTGCTGGCCGCCCGAGAGCTGGCCGGGCGTGTGCTCGGCGCGGTCGGCGAGGCCGACGCGCTCGAGCGCAACCCGGCCCAGCGCCTCGGCCTGCGCCCGCGACTTGCCGGCGACCTTGCGCAGCGCCAGCGTCACGTTACCGAGCGCCGTCATGTGCGGATAGAGGTTGAAGGACTGGAACACCATGCCGATGCGCTGGCGCGCGTGATTGATGTCCGTCCGCGGATCGAGCATGTCGATGCCGTCGACGACGACGCTGCCGGACGAAGGCTCCTCGAGCCGGTTCAGACAGCGCAGCAGGGTCGACTTGCCCGAGCCCGACGGCCCGATCACGAACACGAGCTCGCGCTCGGCCACGCGCAGATCGACGCCCTTCAGCACGTGCAGGGCGCCGAAATGCTTGTGCAGCCCGCGCGCGTCGACGATCGGGCCCTTCATCCGGCTCGGATCAGTGGCAGTGCAGCTCGTGCGGCGTCGGGTCGTAACCCGGCATGCCGGGCGGGCCGTAGCCCGGTGTGATCACGACCTCGAGATCGTCGGGCGCCGGCCTTTTCCCGAACCACTTCTCGGAGAGCTTGGCGATGGTCCCGTCCTTCTTCATGCAGTCGAGCGCGTCCTGCAGCTCGGCGCGAAGCTTTGGATTGTTTTTCGGCACCGGCGCCGCCCAGTGGGCGCGCGTATCCTTGAGCTCGAGATCGGCCACGAACTGCGGATTCTTGGATGCCGCGTACCGGATCGTCGTGTTGCCGCCGAGCGTCGCATACGCGCGACCGGAGAGCACCGCCTGCGTCGCATCCGGCTGCGTATCGTAGACCTGCACCGTGAAGCCGAGCTCGGCGCCCTTGGCCTTCGAGAGCGTCTCGTACGGCGTGCCCTTGTTGACCGAGACCGACTTGCCCTTGAGATCGGACCAGTCCTTGATGGGCTCCGAGCCCTTCTTGATCCCGAACTGGTAGGCCGTCCAGAGATAGCCCGCCGTGAACAGCATGTTCTCCGCTCGTTCCTTGGTCACCGTCGTCGGCGCCGCGATGAAGTCGTAACGACCCGACTGCATGCCGGGGATCAGGGTCGAGAAGCTGACCGCGTCGATGGTGATCTCGCGCTTCATGCGGCGTGCGACCTCGGTGAAGAGATCGATCTGAAAGCCCTCGACGCCGCCGCCCAGCTTGGGCATGGCGTGGGGCGCGAAGGTGCCGTCGACACCGGTCCTGAGGGGGGGCAGCTTTTCTTGCGCGAGCGCCGGACCCGCGGCCAGCAGTGCGGCGGCCGCCAACGCGGCGAAGCGACGTCGGATCATGGTGAGCCTCCCAGGGGCTGATGGTGTTCGAGCGTGTCTCGGCCCCCGTGGCCGGGGGCGGGCGTGGCTGAGGGCGTGCCGAATCTGTGCGTCAAGCTCGCGCCGATCCTGTCAGACCGCGCCGAACAAGTCAAACCTTCGCCGCGCTCGCATCGCGCTCAATTCGGTTTGCCGGTATCTCGCGGTAAGCGGGCTAACCTCTTCTAGAGGGAGAGACCGCACAGGGGATGAAAGACGAAATGCGCACCCAGCTGTTCCTGACCGTGCGGAGCATCGTCCCGGCCCTGATTCTATGCGCCGGCTGTGCCTCCATCGAGAACTTCAGCGCTAACCCACGTACGGCGTGCGCGGGGGACGCCGTGACCGTCACGTGGGCCGCGGTCGGCGACGTGACGATCGGTTCCGAGCCGCCGGTGGCCGACATCGGCGCGAAGGCGTCCAGCGGATCGCAGCGGTTCGTCATCGATCGGGACACGCGCTTCACGTTGAAGACGAGCCGCCTGTTCTCTTGCAAGCGGACCGAGGCCGATGTCGTCGTGGCGCCGCCGGCCCGGGAGTTCGGCGGCATCGCGGCCTGCTCGGCCGCCGATCGCGCGATTGCATTGACAGTGCCGCTCGACGAGCGCCAGGTGTCGTCGGCGCTGAAGGTCTCTTCCGTCACGAACGCCAACCGGCGCGCGATCGTGCTCGCCAAGGGCGGTCGGCAGGCGACGATCCCGGCGGGCGGCCGCTCGGCGGAATTCGATCGCGAGCCGGTCGCCGGCACCTGGACCCTGCGCACCGAGCTGGCGCCCAGCGAAAGCTGCGAGGACGCGCTCAGGTCGGTGGCGAACCGGCTCACGTTCCGCGTGGGCTTCGGATGCGGCGAGTAGGGCATGGCGGCGCTCGATCGGATCAAGACCATCGTCGTCGTGATCATGGAGAATCGCTCGTTCGATCACGTGCTCGGCTACCTCTCGCTGCCGGAGTACGGCGGCCGCCGCGACGTCGAGGGCCTTGTCGACCTCGACACTGATCCACGGTTCGCGAACGAGTACGATCAGCAGATCTACCGGCCGTTTCCCATGGGCGACGGACGGCTCCTGCACGATTTGCCCCATGGGCGACAGCAGGTCGCGACCCAGCTCGCGATGAGCGGCACCACGCCGACGATGAGCGGCTTCGTGAAGGCGTACGTCGAGGAGAATCACAGCATCGTCGAGCAGCCGCCTCCGCTCGGCTACCTCGGCCCGGACTCGGTCTTCATGTCGGACTTCCTGGCGCGCAACTATCTGGTGTGCGACCACTGGTTCGCGCCGCTGCCGACCGACACGCATCCCAATCGCGTGATGGCGTTCACCGGCTCGGCCACGGTCGACGACACCCAGTCGCGGATCATCCCCCATCGCAACCTGGTCTTCGACTGGCTGACCCAGCACGGCGTGCGCTGGCGGGCGTACCACTGCGGGTTTTCGTTCTTCCCGCTGTTCGGCGAGTTCGAGCACATCCTCGGCGGCCGGTTCCACAGCATGCGCCAGCTCGTCAGCGACATCGCGACCGACAAGGACGACGAGGTGCCGCAGGTGGTCTTCGTCGAGCCGGAGTACGGCGACTCGCCCGTGCACTTCGGCTTCTCGCCGAACGACAACCATCCGCCCGACCCGATCGGACCCGGTGAGCACTTCCTGCGCGACATCTATACCGCGCTCAGCGTGAGCCCGCGCTGGGCCCAGACGATGCTGATCGTCATCCACGACGAGCACGGCGGGTTCTTCGACCACGTCGCGCCGCTGCCGGTGAAGATGCCGGTCCCGGCCGGCGCCCTCTACCGCCAGCCGTTCGAGACCACCGGCGTGCGCGTGCCGGCGCTGATTGCCTCGCCGTTCGTACGCGCCGGGACGTGCTATCGCGGCAACCTCGACCACACCTCGCTACTGCAGCTGTTCGCCGAGAAGTTCGCCGGCGACCGCCGCGCCTACTCCGACGACGTGAACCGGCGCCTGGACCAGGGGATCGGCAGCGTGTCCAGCGTGCTGGCGGCCCAGGCGCGGACCGACGTTCCGCCGGCGCCGACGAAGGCGGTCCCGGTCGCGCAGGTGCTCCAGGCGACGAAGCCGCTGATCAACGAAAACCAGAAGGCGCTGCTGCTGGCCGGGCAGAAGCTCCTGGCGCACGATCGCACGAAAGCCATTCGCCAGTTCCCGGAGCTGGTGCACCTGCAGAGCTGAGAGGGCAAGCATGAAGAACGAACGTCGCGTCGTGCCGGCAACCGTTCGATTCCTGGTCGCTCTCGCCGTCCTGGGCGCAGTGTGCGCCGGCTGCGGCGCCGTCGTGCCGACCGGGCGGTTCGACGCGCTGGCCGACGCCAGCCGCGGCGTGGAGGCGCTGACCGTTCAGACCGACGCCGACTTCGTGCGGCTCACACGCCGGTTCATGACGTTCTCGCCGGCGCCCGGACCGTATCGCGCCGACAGCTTCGCGCCGATCGTCGAGGTCGGCGGCACGCGGGTCGATTTCGATTTCGGGCCGCGGCTCGAGCCGCGCCAGGCGGCGCTCGGCGTCCTGGCTGCCTACACGGAGGCGCTCGCGGCCTTCGCGCGGAAGGACTATCAGGGCGAGCTCGACCAGGCCACGCAGTCGCTCGGCGCGAGCGTCCAGCAGCTGGCAAGCCATGCTTCGGCATCGGCGGCCGCCAAGCAAGGCGCCGGCGTCCTCGCCACCGTGGTCAACGGACTCGGCCACGAGGTGACCGAGCGCATGCGGCGGAACACGCTGCGAAAGGCGATGGACGACGCGGCGCCCGGCGTGACGGCGATCGTGGCCTTCGTGAAGGAGATCAACGGGCTCGCCGCCACGGCCGCCACGACCATGCGCGATCAGGTGATCCGCAAGGCCAACGGCCTCACGGTCGCCGACGGCCCGGCGCGGCTGCAGCTCAACGGAGCGGTCGAAGGCATGATCGGCGACAGCAACGCCATCCTGGCGCAGCTCAAGCAGGGCAGCGCCGCCGCCGACGCGGTCGTGCCCGCTCACGCCGAGATCCGCGCCGCGCTCGACCACGACGACCGGGCGGTCCTGGAAAAGCTGCAGGCGCTCGTCGCGGAGGTCAAGCGGCTGCAGCGGATCAACAATTCGCTGAAGTAGCTCGAATGCCGGTCAAAGGGGATTGTCATGAGTGACCACGCGCTGGTGGAAGGTCTGGCGGGGCTCGCGTCGCGCGTCGACACGCTGTCGCACCTCACCGGAGGCGACCAGAGTCGAACCCTGGAGGATCAAGAAGATCGCCTCGCGAAGCTCACGCTCGCGGCCATCGCGCTCGACATGGACGCGGCGAACGCGAAGTACAAGGACGCCGTCAGCCGGGTGCAGGATGCGATCGACACGATCGGAGACGGCGACAAGAAGATCAAGAGCGTCGCCCAGGTCATCAGCAAGGTCGCCAAGGCGCTCGACGTCGCCGAGAAGCTCGTGACGAAGCTCGCCGGCGTCTGAGGCGGCCCGCCGGCGGCGGGGCGGTTGGACGTCTCCAGCGTCCTATGGCACGATCGAGCCCTCGACGTCGAGGAGGCGATCGCGTGCTGACCGTCGAAGCCGCTCAGAAGGAATTCGAGCCGACCTGCGTCTACGTCAACACCGCGAGCATCGGCCTGCCGCCCGGGCGGGTGATCGAGGCGGTCGACGAGGCGCTCGACACATGGCGCGCCGGGCGGGCTGAGGCGGCCGGCTACGACGCGCTGGTGGACGACGCGCGGCGGCGTTTCGCGGGCCTCGTCAGCGTGTCGCCCGATCGCCTCGCCATCGGCAACCAGGTCTCGACGTTCACCGGGCTCGTCGCGGCCGCGCTGCCCGACGGCGCCCACGTGCTCGCGGCCGAGGAAGACTTCACCTCGGTCCTGTTCCCGTTCATCGCCCACGCCGACCGCGGCGTCCGCGTGGAGAGCGTGCCGCTCGATCGCCTGGTCGAGTCGATCCGCCCCGGTGTGAGCCTCGTCGCGGTGAGCGCCGTACAGTCCGCCGACGGCCGTCGCGTCCCGGGCGGACTCGACGGGCTCGCCGCGGCCGCCGAGCGCCACGGCTGTCTCACGTACATCGATGCCACCCAGGCAGTGGGCTGGCTGCCGTTCGACGCCGGCCCCTTCGATTTCGTGTCGTGCGCCGCCTACAAGTGGCTCATGTCGCCCCGCGGAACGGCCTTCGGCGTCGTACGACCGGAACGGCTTCCGATGCTGCGACCGCTCTACGCCGGCTGGTATGCGGGCGACGATCCGTGGACGTCGATCTACGGACCGCCGCTCAGATTGGCCCACACGGCGCGCCGGCTCGATATCTCGCCCGCGTGGCTCTCCTGGGCCGGCACCGTTCCCGCGCTCGATCTGCTCGCGGAGGTCGGCATCGCGGCGATCTACCGGCACGATGTCGGTCTGGCGAACGCGCTGCGCGAGCGGCTCGGTCTGCCGAGCGGCGATTCGGCGATCGTCACGGTGGCGGCCGCCGGCGGGCTGGAAACGCTGCGGGCGGCCGACGTTAGGGCGTCCATCCGCGCGGGCGCGGTGCGGATCTCGTTTCATCTCCACAACACCGAATCGGACGTGGACGCCGTCGCGCGCGCGCTCGGACGCTAGCACGATCGACAGGAGGACGCGATGCACTGCTGCGGTGGCGTGATCTCGCGACGGAGCTGGCTGTGGAGCTCGCTGGTCACCTCGGCCGGCGCGCTCGCGACGGGTCACGCCGCGCGACGCGAAGCCCGGGCCGCCGCCGCGGAGTCGCCCTCCGAGGGCGCGCAGGCGGTGCTCCGGGACCACATTGCCGTCGACGTGCACAGTCACGCCGGGCCGACGGGCGTCTCGTCGCGGGGCACCGCGCCGAACGACGACCTCGCGCGCGGGATGCGCGCCGGCGGCATGGCGACCGTGTGTCTCGCCGACGTCCCGGACGGCCCGCTGCTGGGGCGCCGGCCGAACGGTGCCCTCGCGGCGCTCCGCAGCGCGGCGCCGGGCGAGCTCTATTGGTACCACCTCGATCGGCTGAAATGGATCGACGACCTCGTCGCCCAGCACGGCGTCCGGCGCGCGCTCACCGTCGCCGACCTGAAGGCCGCGCACGCGGCGGGTCAGCCGGCGATCGTCGAGGACATCGAGGGGCTCGACTTCCTCGAGAAGAAGCTCGAGCGGCTCGAAGAGTCCTACCAGCGCGGCGTCCGGCACATGCAGCTCGTGCACTACACGCCCAACGACATCGGCGACTTCCAGACCGGGGCGGTCACCCACAACGGGTTGACGCCGTTCGGCGCTGACGTGATCCGCGCGTGCAATCGGCTCGGCATCGTGTGCGACGTGGCGCACGCGACGGAGGACCTCGTCAAGCAGGCCGTGAAGGTCTCGAGCAAGCCGCTCCTCTTGTCGCACACGGCGCTGCAGGGCTCGAAGGCGCAGGGCACGACGGCCCTGGCGCCGCGCCAGATCAGCCGCGACCACGCGCGCGCGGTGGCCGACACCGGCGGCTCGATCGGTATCTGGCACTTCTTCCCGAGCCTCGAGCGCTACGTCGACGGCCTGAAGGAGATGGCGGACGTCGTCGGCGCCGATCACGTCAGCATCGGCACCGATCAGCAGACCGCGCCCGGCAGCTTGCAAGACTACGCGCAGTTCACGCGGCTGGTGGAGGCGATGCTGCGCGGTGGCTTCACACAAGCCGACGCCGGCAAGGTGATCGGCGGCAACTATCTGCGAATCTTCGCCGCGTCCGTGGGCTAGGCCTCGAGGAGACGGTCATGAAATTCACCTGGTTCAACCTGATGCCGTGGCCGTATCTGCCCGACGACTTCCGCCAGAAGCACCGCTCGGTGTGGGTAGACATCCCGAGCACGCTCTACGATCCGAAGAAGGGCCACCACGTCTACCACGAATACCTGGACCAGCTCGAGTACGCCGAGACGCTCGGCTTCGACGGCATCGGCTGCAACGAGCACCACCAGAACGGCTACGGGCTCATGCCGTCGCCGAATCTGATCGCGGCGACGCTGTCGCGGCGCACGTCGCGGGCGGCCCTCTGCGTCATCGGGAACTCGATCGCGAGCTACAATCCGCCGATCCGCGTCGCCGAAGAGTTCGCGATGCTCGACGTGATCTCGGGCGGGCGCTTGGTGGCCGGCTTCCCGGTCGGCACGCCGATGGACACCAATTTCTGCTACGGCCAGATCCCGGCGCTGACGCGCGACAAGTACCGCGAGGCGCACGAGCTGATCATGAAGGCGTGGGCCAGCGACGAGCCGTTCGCGTTCGACGGCAAGTACAACCAGCTCCGCTGGGTCAACTGCTGGCCCAAGCCGATCCAGAAGCCGCACCCGCCGATCTACATCCCGGGCGGCGGCTCGATCGAGACGTGGGACTTCTGCCTCGACTACGACTACAACTACTCGTATCTGTCGTTCTTCGGCTACCTGCGCGGCAAGTCGCTGCTCGACGGCTACTGGGAGCGCGTGGCCAAGCGCGGCAAGGACGAGTCGCCGTATCGCGCGGCCTTCGCCCAGATCATCTGCGTCGCCGACACCGACGCCGAGGCCGAACGCCTCTACGCCGAGCACTGCCTCTACTTCTTCAACCGGTGCCTGCACGTCTTCCCGCCCTTCGGCGATCCCGCGGGCTACCGGACGATGGCCACCATCAAGTACGGGGCGCTGGCGCAGCTCACCGCGGCGCGGCAGAAGATCCTCGAGAACCTCACGTGGAAGCAGCTGGTCGAGGAGCGCTTCGTCATCGCCGGCAGCCCGGACACCGTGCGGCAGCAGCTCGAGGAATGCATCAAGGGGCTCCGGATCGGCCATCTCTTTTGCCTGTTCCACAACGGCAACATGCCGGACTGGAAGACGCGCCACTCGTCGAAGCTCTTCGCGGAGAAGGTCATGCCGCACCTGCGTGACATGTGGCCGGAGTGGAAGCACGACGAGCGCTGGTGGATGCATCCGATGGACGATCGCATCCGTCCCGAGGAGCGCCAGCCCGGCGCAGAGAAAATGGGCGCGGAGTGGCCGCGATGAAGTGGCAGACGCTCGCGACCAAGAAGGGAACCGCCTGCCGCGTGCTCGAGGGCGGCAGCGGCGCGCCGGTGGTCTTCTTGCACGGCGCCGGCGGGCTCCTCGGCGACAACCCGTGTCTCGATCGGCTCGCGCAGCGCTACCACGTCTTCGCGCCGGAATGGCCGGGCTACGGCGAATCCACGGGCGAGGATCTGCTCGAGGACATGCTCGACTTCACCCTGCACGGCTGGGATCTCGTCGAGGCGCTCGGGCTCGCGAAGCCGCACCTGATCGGCCATTCGATGGGCGGGATGATCGCGGCGGAGATGGCATGCATCGCGCCCCATGATGTGGCCAAGCTCATCCTGGTGAGCCCCGCGGGCCTGTGGATGGACGAGCACCCGATCCCCGACATCTTCGCGATGCTGCCGTATCAGATCGCCGAAGCGCTCTTTCACGATCCGCAACGGGGCCAGGCGCTGCTCACCGGCGGCGCGGATCTCTCGGACATGGAGGCGCTCAAGGAGTTCTACATCGGCAGCCAGCGGCGTCTGGCGATGGCAGGCAAGATCCTGTTCCCGATCCCGAACCGCCGGCTGTCGAAGCGCCTGTATCGCCTCACGGCCGAGACGTGCGTGCTGTGGGGGCGCTCCGATCGGCTGATCGTGCCGGCCTACGCCGAGCGCTGGAAGACAATGATTCCGCACGCCCGTGTCGAGGTGATCGGCGACGCCGGCCACATGCTGCCGTACGAGCAGCCCGAAGCGTTCGTTCGCTCGGTCGCGGGCTTTCTCGGCTGAATCGGGGCGCTGTCTCGCGGGCGTTACCCGGCAGCGATTACACGCAGCGCCGGGCCGGCCGCGCCCGCAGCGGCGTGTTGTTGCCGCCCCGGCATCACGGCCGGCCCGTCAGAACGAGTCCTAGTCCCTGACCGCGAACACCCAGATCACGCCGCCCTGCGGCACCTCGGTCTTGGTGCCGCGGAACGTGTCGAGCCGGGCCTGCATGCGCTGAGCGTCGACGCCCCAGCCCGATTGCACGGCGATGTACTGCACGCCGTCGACCGCGAACGAGCTCGGCACGCCGGTGACACCGGAGTTGGTCTTGAACTTCCAGAGTTCCGTGCCGGTCTTTGCGTCGAACGCCCAGAAGTTCCGATCGTTCGTACCGCCGAGGAACACGAGGCCGCCACCGGTCGTCAGGATCGGGCCCCAGTTCATGAACGGGAACTTGTGCGTCCACGCTTTCTGGCCGGTCTTCATGTCCCAGGCCTGGAGCTCGCCGATGTGAGTGGCGCCCTGCCGCCAGCTCATCGTGGTCTTCGGACGCTCGATGCCGAGGTAGAGCTTGCCGGGCTCGTAGGGATCGGGCTTCGGCTGCCCCACCAGGGTCGAGCAGAGGTTCTCGTTGGCCGGGATGTAGAGGTACTGCGTCTTCGGGTTGTAGCCGGCCGGCGTCCAGTCCTTGCCGCCCCAGAGCCCGGGGCAGAAGGTTACGGTCTTGCCGGCACTCGGCTTACGCTCGACGTCGTAGCTCGGGCGTCCGGTCACCGGATCGATCTTCGTGAAGACTTCCTGGGTGACGTACGGCCGCGCGTCGACGAACTTGATGCTGTCGGCGCCGCGCTCGAGCCGCCAGAGATAGCCGTTGCGGCCGGGATGCACGAGGCCCTTCACGGTGCGTCCGTCCTTCGGAAAATCGATCAAGAGCGGCGTGGAGACCTCGTCCCAGTCCCAGGAGTCGTTCCAGTGGTACTGGTGATAGCCGCGGATCTTGCCGGTGTCCACGTCGAGCGCGAGCACCGACGAGGAATAGAGGTTGTCGCCGGGCCGCATGTCCCCCATCCACGGCGCGCCGTTGCCGGTGCCCCAAAAGCTCAGGCCGAGCTGCGGATCGTAGTGGCCCGTGAGCCACACGGACACGCCGCCGGTCTTCCACGTGTCACCCGGCCAGGTGTCGTTCCCGGGCTCGCCGGGGCCCGGGACCGTATAGGTCTTCCACGCCGGCTTGCCGTCTTTGGCGTCGAAGGCGGCGACGTAGCCGCGGATGCCGAGCTCGCCGCCCGAGGTGCCGATCATCACCTTGCCCTTGGCGATCAGCGGGGAGAGGGTGAAGTAATAGCCGTTCTTGTAGTCGTCGACGGTGGTGTCCCACACGACCGCGCCGGTCTTGGCGTCGAGCGCGATCAGATGCGCGTCGACGGTCGCGAGATAGAGCCGATCGTCGAGGAGCGCGACGCCGCGGTTGGTGGGATGGAGCTGCAGCAGATCTTCCGGTAGATCCTTCTTGTACTTCCAGATCAGATCGCCGGTCTTGGCGTTGAGCGCGAAGACCTGCTGCTGGGGCGTCGTGACGAACATGATGCCGTTGTTCACCAGCGGCGGGGCCTGATGGCCCTCGTTCACGCCGGTGGAAAAGCTCCACACGGGCACGAGCTTCTTCACGTTCGCGGGCGTGATCTGGTCGAGCGGACTGTAGCCCCAGCCGCTGAAGTTGCCCCGGTACATGAGCCAGTTCTGCGGCTCCGGGTTGAGCAGACGCTGCTCGGTCACCGCGCTGTAGCTCATCGGGCTCTGCGCGGTGAGCATCGCCGGCTCGAGTGCTACGAGCAGCGCGAAACTCAGGATCACTAGCTTCTTCATCGGCATCGTCCTCGTCTCCCTCGGGTTGGCGTGTCGACTGCGCGGTACGACCTCGTCTCGACTCTGGTCAACCTCCCGTCTCGAAGCCCGGGCGCCCGATGAAGCCGCCGGCCACGATCGGCGCGCCTTCGCCGACCTTCAGCGGCAGCGCCGGCAGCCGTCGCGGCGCCGGACCGTTCATGACGCGCGCGCTTTCCTTGAGATCGAACTCCGAGAAGTGGCACGGGCACTTGACCGTGCTCGTCCCGGGCTGCCAGTCCCAGATGTCGCAGCCCGTGTGCGTGCAGATGGCCGAGTAGGCGACGACGCCGTCCGCCGAGCGGGCGCGCGTGTCGGTGTTGAGCTGGCTCGGATCGAGACGGACCAGCAGGACCTGGTTGAGTCGCGAATCGTCTCGGACGATCTGCGCCGCCGGATCCATCGGGTATGCGATGACGGGCGGACCCCCGGCCGGCAGGTCGGCGAGGGTGATGAGCTGTCCCTTGCGGTCGCCGCGCGCGAGCACGAGGCGATCGTTCGGCTGCGGCCGGGCTTTGCGTCGATCGTCGCCCTGCGCGCCGACCATGTCGAACGGACGCAAGGTGAAGCCCGCGACCATCGCCAGCTTCAACACGGTCCGGCGCGCGGGCGCTGGGTCAGACGCGCTGCGTCGTTCGGGCGGATCGCTCATCTCTCGGTTTGCCCGCTGCGGAAGAATCGGTCGGAGCCCCAGCGATGTCAAGCCACATCACGGCTTGGCCCTGGCGGGCGCGCCCATCAGCCGGACCCACCCGCGCTCGACCTGCTCGACGACGCGAGGGACGTCCTCGTCGAGAAGAAATCCGGCCCGGAGCAGCATATCGGCGCGACGTCGGACGAGCTCGATGTAGCGCGGATGGTCGCCGTAGCGCTCGGTCACGCTCGCGCGCGGATCGCGCCGGCGCTCGCGCTCCGCCGCGTCGCGGGAGAACGGAATGAAGGTACCGTAGAAATCCACGAGCTCGCCGGGATTGGCCGCGCCGCCGCGCAGGCTCCACGGCGTGTACGTCGCCAGCGGCGCCAGGAGCTCGAGCGACCGGACACCTGCCAGCTCGTTTCCGTCGGCGTCCACTTGCGGGACACGCACCGGGAACGGCTTGCCGAGCCGCGGCGGCTCGAGCGTGATGATCCCCTCCGACCATCGTGGCCCGTAGTCGACGCGATGTGCCTCCTGCGCGACCCGCGGCCACGACACGCCCGGAATCACCGGCGCGCGCACGCGCTCCACGGCGACCAGCGTCCCGTCCGCGAGCCGGGGGTAGGCGCTCGGCGGCGGCTCGCGTCCATCGCGTACCCACTCGACCAGTCGGGTCAGCAGCGACCGCAGCACCGGGTGAAAGTCGAGCGGGCTGCCGCGATAGGACGCGACCGAGCTCGAACGGTCGGACATCGCCGGCGGATCCACGACGAAGTGCTGCGCGCCGGCGAGATGATAGATGCGCTCGTTGGCCGACGGCTCGAGGTCGGCGTCGGCCGCCGGGGTGACGTGGAGCAGCGAGGCAGCGCGGCCCCAGTATTCGTAGCCGGTGTTGGTGAAGAAGATCTTCGGCAGATGCGCCTCGTGCGCGAAGAGGCCGTCGGTGACTCCCGTCTCCGGATCGCGCTGGCTCCGGCCGGCGAACGGAAAGAGATCGGTCGCATAGAAGAACGCGGAGAACCGATGGGCGTCGCGCGAGGGCTGCGCGAACCGATGGTTGAAGCTGCCGCGGCCCGCGCCGGCGGTGTGGACGAAGAGGCCGTCGAAGACCGCGCGCCGCGCCTCGTCGGTGTTGAAGCCTTGATAAACGAAGTGGCGCAGGAAGCGGCCGGTCTGAGAGATGCCGAGCCCAATGCCCAACCGCACCGGAAAGAGACTGGATTCGTCGTACTTGGCGTACGACATCACGTCTCGCACCACGGCCAGGCCGATCCCGACGACGACCGGATCCCGCGCGCGGTAGACGAGCTCGTAGATCTTGCCCGGCTCGAAGCCACCTGCGCGTGTGATCCGCGTGTCGCCCTCCACGAAGCGCCACTGATCGCGGGGCACGACGCGGCGGGGCTCGAGACGGCCGTCGCGCTCGGTCAGCACGTTGTCGCGATGCTCCGGGTCGGCGACCGGATACGGGCGGTGGCCGCGATGACCGAGCTGCAGCGAGACCGTTCGCTCGTCCACCGTCCAGTCCGAGCGCACGAGACCCTCGATCGGCCGGCCGTCGTCGGTCGCGACGGGCGCGTCGAGACGCAAGACGCCGTCGCGCCGCGGCACGTCGAACTGCCAGCCGACCCAGATGAGCGTGAGCCCCAGCCGCAACGGGAGCGCGTCGCCGAGCTCGGCCCCGCTCGTGGGGTCCGCGCTCCACACGGCGCGCGCGAAGTAGGGCAGCGCTGCCTTGCCACCTCGGTTGGACACCTCGAGCAGCGCGACCGCGCGCTCGCGCGGCATCGACTTCGGGCGCAGGACCATGAAATTCGCCGAAGCCGTGACACGCCCGCTCGCGTCCTTCGGCGCGCGTGCGAGGTCGACGATCGCGGCGTTGGCGGCGTTCGCCGGGTCGAGCGCGAGCTCCACGACCCCGACGAGCTTCTCGTAACTGCCCGCGGCGCCGAACGGTCGCCCGCCCAGGACGTCCTCGCGTGACTGGACCACGATGCGGCTGACGCTTGCGGCCGCGGGCGCCGCGTAAGTCGCGGACAGGAGCGCGAGTCCCACCAGCGCGGTCCGGAGACAACGCCCCGTCATGACCGTCGGAGTATACGCCGAGCGCGCGTCGAGGCGTCTTGACCCTCCGGGCTCGCGCGTCTACCCTCGACGCGAACGTCACCTCGACGGGGAGGACAGCGATGCGTCCACCGCGCCACGAACGCCGCTCCCACGACACGCGCGAAAGCGCCGGTAACGGGCTGCTCGACCGCAGGGCCTTCCTGACGGACGGTGCCGGGGCGCTCGCGGCCGGCGCCTTCATGGCCTTTGCGCCGAGCGACGCGGGCGCCGCCGGCCCGCCGGAGACTCCGGCCGAGATGAAAGTCTCCGGTGCGGCGCTGAGCCCTTACGGGTCGCCGGCCAGCTACGAGCGCGAGGTGACGCGCACGCTCATCCGCTCGCAGCCGGGCACGACCGGCGCCGGTGCCTCGCGCACGCCGCTGGAGGCGCTCGAGGGCATGATCACGCCGAGCGGGCTGCACTTCGAGCGCCATCACAACGGTGTGCCCGCCATCGACCCGGCGCGGCACCAGCTCCTGATCCACGGGATGGTCGCGCGGCCGCTCATCTTCACGATGGCGGCGCTCGCGCGCTACCCGATGGTGTCGCGCATCCACTTCCTGGAGTGCTCGGGCAACAGCGGGGTGATGTACGGGGCGGCGCCGCCCGCGCTCACGTGCGGCCAGACCCACGGCCTGGTGTCCTGCAGCGAGTGGACGGGCATCCCGCTGCGGCTATTGCTAGCCGAGGCCGGCGCCGACTCCCGCGCCGACTGGATCCTCGCCGAGGGCGCCGACGCGGCGGCGATGAGCCGGAGCGTGCCGATGGCGAAGGCGATGGACGACGCGATGCTCGCGCTCTACCAGAACGGCGAGCGCCTGCGCCCGGAGAACGGCTATCCGGTGCGGCTGTTCCTGCCCGGCTACGAGGGCAACATGAGCGTGAAGTGGCTGCGGCGGATCAAGGTGACGGACACGCCGACGATGACCAAGGACGAGACGTCGAAGTACACCGATCTGCAGGCCGACGGCAAGTCACTCTTGTTCACGTATCCCATGGAGGTGAAGTCGGTCATCACACGCCCGGCGCCCGGGCTGCGCATGACCGGCCCCGGGCTCTACGAGGTATCGGGGATCGCGTGGTCGGGGCGCGGAACGATTCGCAAGGTCGAGGTCTCGGCGGATGGTGGACAGACCTGGGCCGAAGCGGCGCTGTCGGCGCCGGTGCTCGCGCGCGCGCTCACGCGCTTTCGAATTCCCTGGAAGTGGAACGGCGCGCCGAGCGTGCTCAAGAGCCGCGCGACGGACGACGCCGGCGGCGTCCAGCCCACGCGCGACGAGCTGATCGCGCGCCACGGGACCAACGCGGCCTACCACTACCACGCGATCCAGGCCTGGCGCGTGGAGGGCAACGGCGAGGTCAAAAATGTCTACGCGTGAGGCGCTCGTTCTCGCGGCGCTGGCGCTCGCGTGGGGCGGCTGCGCGGGCGCGACCGCGACCACACCGGAGACGCCGAACCTCGGCCGCGCGGCGACCGCCGCCGAGGTCTCCGGCTGGGACATCAGCATCGCGCCCGACGGGCGCGGGCTGCCGCCCGGAAGCGGAACGCCGGCGGAAGGCGCGCTCGTCTACGTTCAGAAGTGCCAGGCCTGCCACGGCGAGAAGGGCGTGAACGGTCCCAACGACCGGCTCGTCGGCGGGCAGGGGACTCTCGCGAGCAAGACGCCGGTGCGCACGATCGGCAGCTACTGGCCGTACGCGACGACCGTGTTCGACTACGTGCGCCGGGCGATGCCGTTCGCGCAGCCGCACTCGCTGACCGACGGCGAGGTCTACGCGGTCACCGCGTATCTCCTCAATCTCAACGGCATCATCGGGGAGCAGGACGTGATGAACGCGGAGACGTTGCCCAGGGTGAAGATGCCCAACCGCGACAGCTTCGTCCCGGTCTACCCGTGGAAGGCGAAGACGCCGTGAGCCGCTAGCGCGGCGCGAGCACGAGCCGTAGCGCCGCCTCGAGCTCGCGGCGCGTCGTCACGCCCTCGAACCGGGCGCGGACGACGCCGCTGGCGTCGACGACGAAGATCCACGGCTCCGAGCGAAGGCCCCACTCCTCCACGGTCGGCGTGAACTTCTGCACGGCGCCGGTCTCCCAGATCTCCTCGTGGACGAACGCGACGCGATCGCCGTACGCCGGGATCAACGTCCGCACGACGTCCACGACCGGACCGCACACCCGGCTCGTGCAGTACCGGGGCGTCGCGAACACGATCACCTGCGGCTTGCCCAGCGCGATCGCGTCCGCGATTCGCGTCTGGTGTAGCCGCGGGTCGGGCGGATCGCTCGAATCGATCTGCTTCAAGTCGTCGACGTCGCCGGCGATGCGGTTGCGGCTTCGAGGCGCCGGTGTGCCGACCATCGGCATCAGTGAAGCTTCCAGAACGCTGACACTCAGCCGCGCCGACTCGACGGCGCCGCCGCCAGACTGCGAGAAGACCTCGAGCCCCCAGGTGCCCGAGCGCGGAAACGTCACCTGAGCGACGTAGATTCCCTGCACGTCCGTCGCCTCGCCGTGGACGTGGCGCGACCCGTCGGGGTGGATGTGGATCCGCTTGCCCGCTTCGATGACTTCCAGCCGCTGGTAGCGCGCGGGCGCTTCGGCGACCAGGCGCGCCTCCTCGCCCTCGAGGGCGTAGAGACGCACGGCGGCCCGCGTGTCGGCCAGGAGCTTTCCGTCCTTCAGGAGACCGAAGGCGAGGCGGTTCTGTCCGACCAGGAGCTCCGACGTCGTGAGCAGGACGTGCAGCCCGTCGCCGCTCGGCAGCGCGGGCTGCGCCGCCGGCCGGTCGCGCCGGGCATCGCAGAGGAGCAGGAGCCCCAGCGCGACCACACCGGCGACGACCGACTGGCGCACGCTCTTCTCCGATGCGCGCGCTACTCCACGATCACCTGGCCGTACTGCCAGGGGTGCGGCAGACAGATGTAGTAGAAGTTGCCGGGCTGCGCGAAGGTGATCGCCTTCGACTGGCCCTTGATCAGCACGCCCGTGTCGAACTTGCCGCGGTCCATCGACGTCGCCGAGTGCGGCAAATCGCCGACGTTGGTGAAGGTCACCGTGCTGCCGGCCTTGATGCGGATGCGCGCGGGCGCGAAGCTGTACTCGACGTTGTTGGCGCCGGCCCTGACCGTATCCACGCCGGCGAGGATCGGCCCTGTCGGCCCGGCGACGGTTTGCGGCGCAGGCGGTGGCCACAGCGGACCGAGCTGCCCCTTCAGCGAGAACGCCCACACCGCGTCGCCGTAGGCGCTGCCTTGAAGCTGGTTGCCGCCGGTCGCGATCGCGACGTACTGCTCGCCGTCGACCTCGTAGAATATGGGCGGCGCGTCGGCGCCGAACCCGGTCTGGAATCGCCAGAGCTCTTTACCGCTCTTGGCGTCGAGCGCCAGGAAGTTGCCGTCGGGCTCGCCGCGGAAGACCAGACCGCCCGCGGTGACCGACGAGCCGCCTCCGCCGCCGATCCGGTACGGCGTCTTGTGCTGCCAGGCGATCGTGTTGGTCTTGCTGTCGATCGCCGTGAACATGCCACTCATCGGTGAGCCGATCGGCGCCGACTGGCTACCGCCGGTGTAGCGCTGCCCGAGCAGGTACTTGTCGCCGAAGCGCGTGAACGCGCTCGTGCGCACGGTTCCGGGCACGTAGAAGTAGCCCGTGTCCGGGCTGTACGGCATCGGCGACCAGTTCGTGCCGCCGATTCCCGACGGCTGCATGAGCACGGGCGTCTCCCAGAAGGTGTCGAAGATGCAGCCGGCCTTCTCGTAGCCCGGCAGCAGCTCGGCGCACTGCGGAACCGTCGCATCGCCGCGCGGGATCGGCTGCGTCTTGGCCGTCTTCTGCCGCGGATCCTGCGGCACCGGCTTCTCGTCGATGCCGATCAAGGGTTTTCCGTCGGTCCGATCCAGGATGTACACCCAACCGGTGCGGCCGGCTTCGGCGATGCCCTTGCGCGGCTTGCCGTCGATGACGGTATCGAAGAGCACCACCGGGCTCGCCGCGTCGTAGTCCCAGATGTCGTGGTGCACCTGCTGGAAGTGCCAGACGTACTCGCCCGTCTTCGCCTTGACCGCCATCATCGAGGCGCAGTAGAGATTGTCGCCCTCGCGCATCGAGCCGTCGTAGTCCGGCCCGCAGTTGCCGGTGACGAAGTAGACGAGGCCGAGGTCCGGATCGAGCGCCGGCGTGTTCCAGATCGTGGCGCCGCCGCGCATCGAGTGATCGGTGCCGGGCGGCCAGGTCTCGCTCCCGCGCTCGCCCGGCGCGGGCAAGGTGTAGGAGCGCCAGAGGATCGCGCCGCTCTTGGCGTCGAGCGCGGTCAGCCGGCCGCGCACGCCGAACTCGCCGCCCGCGATGCCGCTGTAGACGATGCCGTCGTAGTAGAGCGGCGCGCTCGTGATCGTGTAACCGTTCTCCCACTTCTCGAGCGCGGTCTTCCACTTCACCTCGCCGGTCTTCATGTCGAGCGCGACGAAGTTGGCGTCGAGCTGACCGAAGAACAGCAGCCCCTCGCCCATGGCGAGGCCGCGGTTGACCCAGCCGCAGCAGACGGTCGAGATTCGCTGATCGATGCCGGACCAGTACTCCCAGAGGATCGTGCCCGTCTTCGCGTTGAGCGCGAAGACGTCGTCGTTGCCCGTGATGACGTACATGATGCCGTCCTTCACGAGCGGCGAGGCCTCGAAGGAATACTTGCCGGCGGCGCCGGAGCCCTTGAGCCGGGTCATCCAGGCGCCCTTGAGCTGACCGACGTTGGTCGTGTCGATCTGCTTCAAGGTGGAATAGCGCTGGTTGGTGAGATTGCCGCCGTTCGTCACCCAGTCCTTGCCGGCCGGGCCCCGGATCAAGCGGTCGATCTCGGGATCGGCCGCCCGGGTCGCGTGGGCCGTCAGGAACAGGAGGATGGAGATCGTGAGCACCGTGACCACGTGCTGACCCAGACGTCGCATGTCGCTCTCCTCACACCTCGGGCGGTTGTGAGCAGCGCTTCGTCCCGTTGCGGGGCCCCCGGCGGAGTCGCGCCGCCGCGCGCTCCGACTCGGCGGGGAGCGGCCGAGAGATAACGCCGCGCCCGGGTGATGTCAAGCACGCCGACTCCGAGGCGCTCGAAGGCCGCACTGGGTCTTGACACCGGCCCGCCGGCCCCGCCATGCTCGGTGCCGTCAATCGCCTGCAGCGCGCCTGAGCCGAGAGGAGAACGGCCATGAAAACGTTCGCGGCACTGCTCGTGATCGCAGCCCTCGCGCTCGCCGGCCTGGTCGGGTCGGTCGCCGCCCAGACCGGGGCGGTGTGGGGCGTGTACGGCGGCGACACCGCCAACACGCGCTACAGCACGCTGAACCAGGTCAACGCGTCGAACGTCGGGCGGCTCAAGGTCGCCTGGGCGCTGCAGCTCGGCTCGCTCAGGTCGCAGGAGTCGACGCCGATCGTCGTCGGCGACCTCCTGTACGTGACGTCGTCGCACGGCCCGAAGAACGTGTTCGCGGTCGACGCGCGGACCGGCGAGGTCAAGTGGCGCTACTCGCCCGAGGTGCCGGCCGGCATCGAGCAGTACGCGTGCTGCGACGTCAACAATCGCGGCGTCGCCCACGCGAAGGGCAAGATCTTCGTCGGCCGGCTCGACGGCAACCTGGTCGCGCTCGACGCCAAGACCGGCAAGGAGCTGTGGAAGAGTCAGGTCGTCGACCACACCGGCGGCTCGGTCATCACCTCGCCGCCCACGATCGTGAAGAACCTCGTGATCACCGGCTTCGGCGGCGGCGAATACGGCGTGCGCGGCTACATCTCCGCGTTCGACCAGGACACGGGGCGCGAAGTGTGGCGGCTCTACACGGTGCCGTCCGCCGGCGAGCCGGGCAACGACACCTGGAAGGGCGACTCGTGGAAGTTCGGAGGCGGCGTCGCCTGGCACATCGGCTCGTACGATCCGAGCCTGAATCTCCTCTACTACGGCACCAGCAATCCGGCGCCCTGGGGCGCGGCGGTCCGCGGCAACGACAGCAGCAACATCGGACCGTACACCAACCTCTACACGGCCAGCACGCTCGCGATCAACCCCGATACCGGGAAGATCGTGTGGCACTACCAGACCACGCCGCACGACGCGTGGGACTACGACGGCGTCAACGAGCTGGTGCTGGCGGACATCGACGTCGCCGGGCAGAAGACGCCGGTGGCCCTGAAGGCCGATCGCAACGGGTTCTTCTACGTCCTCGACCGCCGCAACGGCAAGCTGATCTCGGCCCAGAAATTCGTCGATCTCAACTGGGCGCAGTCGATCGACACGACCACCGGCCGCCCGGTGGAGAATGCCGACAAGCGGCCGCGCTTCGGCTTCAGGGCCAAGGACATCTGCCCCAACCTCATCGGCGGGAAGAACTGGATGCCGATGAGCTACAGCCTCCAGACCGGCCTCGTCTACATGCCGACGATGAACCTGTGCATGGACATGGAGGGGATGCAGCCGCAGTACAAGCGCGGTGGCTTTTACCTGGCGGCCGATTTCGATCTGGGCAAGGCCGGGCCCGGCGGGCACCTGGGCGAAGTCATGGCCTGGGATCCCGTCAAGCAGCAGAAGGTCTGGGGCAACAAGGACGATCTCCTCTTCATCGGCGGCATGCTCAGCACCGCTGGCGGGCTCGTCTTCCACGGCGACCTCAAGGGGTGGTTCAAGGCGCTCGACGCCAAGAGCGGCAAGGCGCTGTGGCAGTTCCAGACCGGCTCGGGCATCAGCGCCGCGCCGATGACGTACGAGCTCGGCGGCAAGCAGTACGTCGCGGTGGTCTCGGGCCGGACGTTCGCGATTCCCGCGTTCTTCGGGCCCATCGGCGAGAAGATGGTCGCGGCCAGCGCCGAGGGCGGCACGCTCTTCGTGTTCGAGCTGCCCAGCCCGTGAGCCGGCGAGGGCGTTGGACCGCGTGAGACAACGGGCGGCCGCGAGCGAGCCGTCGGCTCCGGCCGCCCCCGTCGCTCGAGCGGGTGAAGGGCGTCGCATCGTCGTCGGTCTCATCGCCGCGCTGACCGTCTGGTCCGTCGTCCCGGGATCCGTCCTCGCGCTCGACACCCTGCGTGTGTGCGCGGATCCCGACAACCTGCCGTTCAGCCGCGCTGAAGGCGCCGAGCGCGGGCTCTACGTGGACCTGGCCGAGCTGGTCGCCGTCAAGCTCGGGGTTCGCGCCGAGTACTCGTGGTTTCCGTCCAACTACGGGCGGCGGGCCGTCCGCGGCACGCTCCTGGCCGAACGCTGCGACGCCTACTTCGGTCTGCCCGATGATCCGGAGTTCATGGGGCGCAATGTGATTCGCACGCAGCCGTTTCTCGACGTCGGCTACGTGGTGATCGGAGCTCGGCCGCTCCAGCTCTCATCGCTCAACGACATCAAGGGGCGCCGCGTGGCGGTGCAGTTCGGGACGACGCCGCAGCTCTTGCTCGCCGTCCGTCCCGGTTTCACGGCGGTGACGTTCAGGCTGGCCGAGGAGGCGATGGAAGGGCTCGCGCGCGGCGAGGCGGACGTCGCGTTTCTCTGGGGGCCGATCGCGGGCTACATCAATCAGCGTCGGCTCGGCGGCGCGTACGCGATGGTCCCGATCGCCGGCGAAGGCCTGCAATGGCAAGCGGCCGTCGGCGTGAGAAAGGGACAGGACGCGCTCAAGGCCGATCTCGATCGCGCGCTCGAGCAGCTCAAGCCCGAGATCGAGGCGCTGGCGGACAAGTACGGCTTTCCGCGCGGACGACCGATCAGTATCGACGGTCGGAGCGGGATGCTGCGTCCGCGCGCGCCCGGCGCGGGGATGATCCGGCTCGTGCAGCTCGAAGAGGGCACGGCCCGTGCGACGCCTTCCGCCACTGGCCCCCAGGCGTTGGGTGAGAGCCTCATTCGTCTGGGGCGCAGCGTGTTCAACCAGCACTGCTCGCACTGCCATGCGCCCAACGCGATGAGTCCCGAGCCCACGCGCGACCTGCGCCGGCTGACCTTGCGCTACGGCGCGAGGATGCGCGAGACGGCGTACGCGACGATCATGGGCGGGCGCGTCGACAAGGGCATGCCGGCGTGGAAGGATCTGCTGGGCGAAGAGGCGATCCAGAACGTCATCGGGTTCCTGGAGTCCGTTCAGCGCGCGCCATAGAACGGCGCCGCGCCCTCGACTGCAGGGCGCGGAGCCGAGGAGGCTTCTCGACAATGCGTCGATCGCGTCTGGCCGCTCTGATCCTGCTGGCCGGCTCGCTCGCGCTCGGATCGGCGCGAGCCGGCGCCGAGCCGCGCGTGTTCGTCACCAACGAGAAGTCCGATGACGTGACCGTGATCGATCCGGCGGCCCGCACCGTCGTCGGGACGATCAAGGTCGGCAAGCGGCCCCGTGGCGTCGTGGCCAGCCCGGACGGCCGCCGCGTCTACGTGACCAACAGCAACTCCGACAGTCTGAGCGTCATCGACACCAAGACGCTCGAGGTCGTGAATACCGTCCCGGCGGGCATCGATCCCGAAGGACTCACCTTCAACCGGGCCGGCACGGCGCTCTACGTGGTCAACGAGAACGAGCTCTCGGTGACGATGCTGGACGTCGCCTCACTGACGGTGAAGAAGAAGATCACCGTCGGCAAGGAGCCGGAGACCGCGGTCGCCTCACCGGACGGACGCTGGATCGCCGTCTCCAACGAGACCTCCGACGACGTCCACGTGATCGCGACGGCCAGCGACACGGTGGTGAAGACGATCTCGGTGCCGAAGAACCCACGCGGAATGCGCTTCTCGGCCGACTCGCGCCAGCTCTTCGTCGCCAGCGAACAGGCCCACGTCGTCTCGATCATCGACATGGGCGAGATGCGCGTGGTCAAGTCCGCGCCCACCGGCGGCAGCCGCCCGGTCGACATCACCGTGACGCCCGACGGTTCACGGCTCTACGTCTCGCACGGTCAATCGGGTGACGTGCGCGTGCTGGACAGCGCGTCCTTGAACGTGGTCACGGTGATCCCCACCGGCCCGCGCACCTGGTGGACGGCGCTTAGCGCGGACGCGCGATTCCTCTACGCCACCGTGGGCCGGGCCAACGAGCTGGCGGTGATCGACACGCGCTCGAACACCGTGGTCGCGCGCATTCCGTGCGGCACGTTGCCCTGGGGCGTGACGATCGCCGACACGCCCTGACCCCGCCCAACTGTTCGAACGGTTACATCAGGAGACGGAGCCAGCGCCGGCCGCTGCGCGAGAGGATGAGGCCGTCGAGCCCCCACGTGCGGCCCGCGCGCGCGAGCAGGAACACGATCATCGACGTCACCAGCATGACGTGGAAGCCCTGCTGGCCGAAGCTCATCCACTGGCTCGCGAGTCCGTAGTTCAGGCTGAGGACGAGCCCGACGAGGGCGGTGAGTCCAGTGGCGAACCCGAGAATGAGCCCGATCCCCACCGCGACCTCGCCGAACGTCTGAAGCGTGGCGAAGACGCCGCTGTGGGGCAGCACCGTGCGTTCGAGGAATTCCTTGTACCACTCGACGGGGTTGCCCGCGGCGAACTCGGCGACGCGCTTGGGATGGAACGCGACGAAGCGCGGAGACACCGTCGGATAGGGGATCACGTCCCAGAGATACGCCAGGGTGAGCTTGGTCCACACCGCTTTCACGAACCAGGCGCCGACGACCACCCGCAGCAGGGCGATCCAGAGATCGGGTCGGATCACGCGGCGGGGCGCCCCAGCGTGCGGGTGAGCAGCACCATGAAGCCGGATGCTAGAGGACCACGCGCGCATGGTCAAGCACTCCGCGCGCACGTTGGCGTCCCTCTCGTCAACTTCGTCATCGCCGTCCTCGCGGCCTCCGCCGCGATGGCGGCCGAGCCGCCGCCACTGGCTCTCGATCCCGGCTTTCGTGTCGAGCTCGTCGCCGAGGGCCTGGGCGCGCCGCGCATGCTCGCGTTCGATGCGTCCGGAACGCTCCTGGTGTCGATTCCGAGCCAGGGGCGCATCGTGGCCCTTCCCGCGGCTCGACGATCGGAACACTCTCGCTCGCCCGTGACCGTCGCCGAGGGATTGCGGCTGCCTCACGGCCTCGTCGTTCGCGACGGATTCCTGTGGGTCGCCGAAACCGGGCGCGTGCTCCGGTTCCGCTACGATGTCGCCACGCGCCGCGCGGCCGAGCCCGTCGTGATCGTTCCCGACCTGCCGGCGGGCGCGCACCACTGGACACGATCGATCGCCTTCGGTCCGGACGGGCGGCTCTACGTCGCGATCGGTTCCTCGTGCGACGTATGCCGCGAGGCGGACCGGCGCCGCGCCGCGATCGTCAGCTACGCGCCGGACGGATCGAGCGAGCGCCTCGTCGCGACCGGCCTACGCAACCCCGTCGGGCTCGCGTTCGACCCGACCACCGGCGGGTTGTGGACGACGGTCAACGAACGGGACTGGCGCAACGGCCGCGCGCCGCCGGATTTTCTGACCCTCGTGCGCGGCGGCGCCAGCTACGGCTGGCCCGATTGCTACGCTCAGAGCGGTGCGCTCGCGCCGGATCCCGAATTTCGGGGCACCGGCGACTGCCGAAGCTTCACGCGGCCCTCGATCGAGCTTCCATTGCATGCGGCGCCGCTCGGGCTGACCTTCTACACGGGCGCGCAGTTTCCGGCGGCGTATCGCCGGAACCTCTTCGTCGCCCTGCACGGCTCGCGGCCCGAGCTGCCGGCCGCCGGCTACAAGATCGTGCGGGTCGTGATGGCGGCGAACCGTCATCCCAGGGTCGAAGACTTCGCCACACGCTGGCGTGTGGACAATCGGGTCTGGGGACGCCCGGTCGACGTGCTCGTGGGCCGCGACGGCGCGCTCTATGTTTCGGACGACCACGGCGGGCGAGTGCTGCGGATCACGTTCGCGCGGTGATGCGGTCTGGTGCAAGGGCGCCGCGGCTCTGGGTTCGTGCGCCGCCCGTGCTAGTGTCCAGCGCGATGCTCCCGCGACATCGTGCGTTCGTGGTGCTCACGCTGGTCGCGCTCCTGGCCGTCGGCCTGGCGAGCTGCAGCGTGACAGCACAGATGGC